>Ga0105100_10000780_pt1 | contig 18556 bp, 8 predicted proteins | sample PPLLak12cMay2015_2_FD_87033 | JGI IMG/M metagenome (GOLD analysis project Ga0105100, IMG submission 87033) | Freshwater sediment microbial communities from Prairie Pothole Lake near Jamestown, North Dakota, USA - PPLs Lake P8 Core (1) Depth... | ecosystem: Environmental > Aquatic > Freshwater >...
CGAAATCATCCACGATGAGGTAGGTGGCCACCGTGAAGCTCCAGACCATTCCCTTCCACGGGCTCTTGGGATGGCCGTCTTTGACTTCGTCCACTCGCCAGTAGTACGTTTGACCCCACAGCAGGGGCTCTGCCGGCGTGAAGGTGGTCTCGGTCTGACGGCCCTGGTACACGCCGAGCGGCTCGGCGGCAGTGGCGTTCTGTACGGCCCCGGAATCGGTGCCGAAGTAGACATCGTGGGCCTCGGCGTTCGCACCTGCTTTCCAGCTCAGCGGTGTGGCTCGCGGCTCGTCCGGGACGGACCGGTCGGCAGGCTTGGGGTCCATGGCCAGGTTCGGGTCGCCGGTCATGACGACCTGGACCTCGGAGATGGCCAACGCGCGATTGTAGATGCGCGCGTCGTCGATCATCCCGCCCCACATGGAGTTGGCGTTTTCCCGTCCTCCGATCGCCACGTAGTAGAGGTTACCGGCGATGCCGGTGGCTCCTCGATTCTCCGCATCGAGTTTCCCGTTGATGTAGAACTTCTGGTTGGTTTCGGGATCGGGGACGCTGTAATCGAAGGTCAATGCGATGTGTGTCCACTCGGCCGTGGGCAGGCCGCTGTTGGTCAACAGGCCGGGAGCGGCGCCGGTCGTCCGGAACTGGAACTTGCGCGTCGCGGCGTTGTCCAGACGGAAGCTGTAGGAGGCGTTCCAGCCGCCGTGGCGGATCGGCGCATCGTTGCCGGCTCCGCCGTAGACCCACATGGCCACCGTGCCGGCCGCGGTGATATTCAGACTTGGACTGTACGGGACGTAAACACATTCATTCGTGCCATTCAGGTTCAGGACCCCGTTGGCGGGAGCGTAGGGTCGCGTATTGACGGTGATGATGTTGGCATCGTTGATGGGCCGGCCGTGGTGCTCGTTGCCGCTGACATCAAGGTACCCATCGTCAAACGGCCACCAGGCGACAAGGTTCGGATCGTTGGAGGCAGTGGTCGCGAAGCTCCAGACATCGCCCGGGTGCGTCGTGACGCCATCAGATTCATCCACGCGCCAGTAGTAGATGGTGTCGTGGGTCAGGGTTTCCGGCGCATAGTTGGGCTCCGTCGTGACACCTCGATCGACATCGGAGGCCCCGGCGGTGACCTTGGCCTGGTCGATGCCGAAGTAGACGTGATGTGAAACCGCACCGGTTCCCGGCGCCCAGCTAAGCACTCTGTTTCTGTTCACATACAGGGCCCCATCCGGCGGGTCGGGGACGGCTGCTTTGTCTGCGGCCACCGTGAAACTCCAGACGCTGCCCGGCCAGATCTTGTCCGGGTGCACGTCGTTCACTTCATCGACCCGCCAGTAGTACGTCATGCCTGGGACGAGCCCCGTCACGCGGTAGTTTGGATCGGTCGTGAAGCCCTTGTCGGCAGCGGCGGCCCCCGTGTTCACATCGGCAATCAGGTCGCTGAAGTACACGTGATGGCCGTTCGTGGCGGCCACGTTCGACCCCTGCCACCATTCGAGCAGCACATCGGTCGTACTGACCGTGGCTCCGTTCCTCGGGGTGGGATCGGTCGAATCCTTCACGCCGGCGATGGTCTTGATCTCCACGGGATTCAAGGCGCGGTTGTAGAGACTGCCCTCGTCGAGCATCCCCTGGAACCACCATCTTCCGGCCGGCTGCGTGTAAGTCTCTGCGCCGAGGAAGAGCGGCCCGGCATTCGTTGTCAGCGGGTTGGCCGAGCGGTTCTCGGCGTCCAGTTTCCCGTTGATGTAGATCTTCTGGTTGTTGCCCGGCGCGTTCACATCGAATGTGACGGCGATGTGGGTCCACTCCGACAGCGACAGGCCCGTGCCGGAGTTCAGGGCGTTGACAGTGTCTCCGCCGCGGCTGCGCCAGTTCAACTGCCGGTAGGTCACCGGGTCATCGTCGAGGCGAATGCCCAGGTTCTTCCAGGCGTTTCCATCACCGGCGGCGCCTTTGACCATGATCGCGTCGGCGGGCGTGCCCGTGTAGTACACCCACATCTCAAACGTGACCGCGTTGGTCACGTTGAGGCTGTCGCTGTGCTCGACACGCAGGAAGGCGCCGGTACCGTTGAGCGAGATCGCCGTGCCCTCTTTTCCCGGCGCGCCGGGGGTGACCCACGTTGCGCCATTCATCAACGTGGCGTTGTTGTTGTTCCCACTGCCGTCATAGGCGATATTGCCGGTGCCTTCATCGAAGGCCCACCAGGCCACCAGACCCTTGCCCAGGTCCACATCGCCGTAGCTCGCCAGGGCCCAACCCAACACGAGCATCAGACACGCCAGACACGTTCGTCTTCTGTACATGACTATCCTCCTTCACTGATGGGTAACAAGATGTCGATGAGACGGCTACACGGTCCGTCTTTCAGTGTCATCCAGGTGAATCCGACATGACCTCCAACCGATGACTCAATGAACCGCTTCAGCGGGTCCTTCCGCGTGCGTCGGCTTGTTTCTCTCTCGTCAACTCCAGAGCCGGCTCGGCAAACAGCGCCCAGCAATAGCGGTATTCGCCGGGGTTTGTCGTCGCCAGCGTCAGAAATCGGTTACCAGGACTGATTGGAACATCGATCCGCTCCGACTGAGCAGGCACAACTCCCAGTGTCTTGGAGAAGCGTGGCCGGCCGTCCACCAGGACCCAGAACGTCACCTCGATCGTGTTGGGGTCCGCGTCCCGCTCGGCAAAGGGGACCACATTCTCCGCCACGCCGCAGCGGGCGTGAAAACGCGTGATCCGGGCCTCCGGCATCGCGTTGCGTATGGCGTTCAGGTCGAATGTAATACCCGCGTTGGGGTGCATTCCAATGGAAGGATGGGCTCTCGTGTCGTAGGTCTGCCCGGTCAGCCGCCCGGCATGGATTTCTCCCGAAGAGCCGACCTGGAAGGTCGCGCCGTTGACGATGGCCTCGTAGCTTGTGCCGGACGTCTTCGGACATTGCTCGAAGTCGATGCCTGTGGAGGTGACTATGGCGGAGCCGTCGCTGCTGTCGGGGACGAAGACGCCGTCTATGAAGGGAAGTGATGGCACGGGGACAAACCCGTTGTCTTTCTTCTGCAGGATCTTCCGGCGGGAGGCGATCTGGCCGGTCGAGGCGTCGATGCCCTGGCCCCAGATGCCGGTGTCCAGGCCATTGCCTGCTCCCACGATGTCTGCAAGCCCCAATCGTCTGCCGGGGACGTCGAACCCGTCCGCGGCAGGCATGGTGCGTGAGAACAGGCGGGGCCTGTCCGCCACGGCGGTCCGGTTCATGTGTCCGGAGCCATCGACGGTCAGGGCGTCGCTCTCACTCAGCTTCTGTGGAGAACTCGGAGCGCCAGCGCTGCCGGTGTATTCGAGTTCGATCCTGCCGTCAAAGATGTGGACTTCGGTCCTGCCTGCATTGCCCGCCAGCAGCCCGAACTCGGTTCCGAAATCGACGACGCTGGACGACGGAGTCTTGACCGTGAAGCCCAGCGCAGAGGGTGGCACCCTGGCGGTGATCCAGCCGCTTTCGAGGAACATGCGGTTGGTGTTGCGCAGATTGAATGTGCTCGGGGCCTGTACAATGACCTCAGCCCCTTTGTTCAGCTTGATACGAGCATACCCTTCTTCGAGGGTCATGAGACCCGGTCGCAGCTTGCCTGTCTGATCGATGGGGACATCCCACTTGGCGTTTGCCGAATCCACCAGCAGACCGAGAGTGCGATTCGCATAGACATAGAGGCCGACGATCGAGAAGACAGCCAACACAAGCAACAGGACAGCGGTCACCTTGACCATCCTGGCCCCGACCGCCACGAATCGCCGTGCGGCCTGGGTGGCTCCGCAGACGGCGGACCACAAGTCCCAGCCTCCAGCCGGAGTCTGTGACTGCGACTGAGCCCGTTGTTCCTCGGCGAGAAACTCGGCGAGCTGTCGGTTCGCAATCCGCTCGATCTCGCGGATCCGATCCTGCTCGGACATCTCCGGCCCGATGCGGACGCCGCCGGCGCTGTCTTGCTTACTTCTCCTTGGTGTCGGACACTCGACCACGCCGGCGGACGTCGCTGGTTCTCTCGGAGACTCACCGACGAGGCTCTCCGCCTTCGGCAAGCTCCCCACGAGGTCCATCAGGCTGACGTAGGTGGTGATAAACTCCAGGTAATAGGCGCGAGCTTCGCTGTTTGTGGTGATCTCACGTTCCAGCAGAGCGAATTCATCCGCCGGAATCGTGCCGTCGAGTGAAAGGACGATCCACTCGGAAAGGCTCGGTGGAATCGGACGGTCCTGGCTCATGCGAATTCCTCCAGGCCGATGGTCTTGCGAACACATCGAAGCAGCGCATCATGAATCCGGGCAATCCTTTTGTAGATGCTTTGAATGGACCGGCCCATCTGCTCCGCGATAGTCTTGACGCTTGCCTCGTCCCGGTATCGCATGCAGATCAACTCGTAGTCCCTCCGCTCAAGCTTGTCGATGCATTTTCGCAGGGCCTGCGTCCGGCTGTCGGTCTGCTCGACAAATGGATTGGACTCGTCGTGCAGCAGGTCCATGGCCGCCTGGCTCAAAAGGATGCTTCGCGTGGAATGGCGCTTGCGAACGCTGAGGATCTGGTACTTGGCGACGGTGATGCCCCACGCCGTGAAGCTCGTGCCACGCGCGAAACTGTCGAACTTGGACCACATCAGTAACACCGTCTCCTGGAACAGGTCATCGGCGTCCACCTGATTAGGGACCATTGTCAGGATAAAAGCGTAAATCCGTTTCTGGTTCGCCATGAGCAAACGCAGAAACTCGTTTGTCTTCGAAGACTCGGTCATTCATGAACCTTTCAGCATGGGAATATCCCCAAGGGTGGAAGATTCTACCACGAAAGTCGCCCCAACCCGCTTTTTTGCCTCCAAACCGTGTGTTCTTCGATATAGTCTGGGGAGAAAATGTCGCCAGGACGGATATTTCCTATGCGGACGAAAGGAGAGTTGTCACTGTGCTGATTGTTGTTGCCGGATTGTTGTGTCTTGCGAACGTTTCTGCAAGTGCGGGGTGGGTTGTGCCCGCCGACCCCGACTATCGCAGGCTGGTCTCGCGGGCGGACCTTCATTACGATAAGCCGGTGAGCCGAAGCGAGGAAGGAATCCCCGTCGGAAATGGCCGCATGGGCGGCTTGGTGTGGACGACGCCGGAGGCCATCAGGTTACAGATCAACCGCGTCGATGTGTTCGCCAGTAACTGTTGCACGACGAGCTTTCCCGCGAGAAACAGCGACTACTGCGGCGGATGCGCTTTTGTGGATATTGTCTTTGGAGCAGACGTCTTCACGGACGAGAAGACGTCGCAGCACCTCTCCTGCTACGACGGCCTGGCGGACGTTCGGGGGGACGGGGTCACCGCCAACGTGCTGGCGTGGAACGAGCAGGACGTGATGGCCGTCGAAGTCAACGATCATCGAGAACGTCACGCCCCGGTCACCGTCGTCTTGAGGATGCTCCGGGCGCCCGAAGTGAAGACCGCGGCGCACATGGCCGTCTCGAAAATCGGAAGCCGCGATGGCAGGATCGTATTGACCCAGAGGTTCACAGAGGGGGATTACTACTGTGGCTCGGCTGCGGCTGTCGGCATCGTGGGGCGCAAGGCCGAGGTGCGGACGACCAGTGAGCGTGAGATTCAGTTGGCGGCCGAGGCGGGAAGCGGGTCCTTCACCATCCTGATAGCCAGTGCGGCCAGCTTCGATCGTGGAGAAGACATCGTTGCAGCGACACTCAGACAGCTTGCGGCTGCGGAGAAACGGGACTATGCAGAACTGGCGGCGTCGAACAAACGCTGGTGGCACGATTTCTGGTCAAAGGGGTACGTCCAACTGCACAGTGAAGACGGCGTCGCGGACACCATCGAACAGAACTACACCTACTATCTCTACGTCATGGCGTCCAGTTCTCGCGGCAGGTTCCCGGCCAAGTTCAATGGGATGATCTGGATTACCGGCGGTGACAAACGCTCGTGGGGCGGACAGTACTGGGGCGCGAACCAGGAGTGCATGTACAACGCGCTGCTGTCAACGAATCGGATGGAGTTGCTGGACCCGGTGTTCGACATGTACTCAGGCATGTACCAGTCCTGTTCCGTCGCGGCCCGGCAACAGTGGGGCAGCCAGGGCATCTATATCCCCGAGACGGTGGCCTTCGACGGACTGGCGAAGCTGCCCGACGACATCGCGGCGGAAATGAGAGACCTGTACCTGCTGAAGAAGCCCTGGGATCAGAGGAGCGAAAAGTTCCTCGCCGTAGCGCGCACCGGCCAGCCGCATTCGAGCCGGTGGAACTGGATGAGCGGCGGCAGCTATGTGAACGGAGTATGGCAGCCGACCGAACGCGGCGGCGGACCTTACGGACCTGTCACGCACATCTTCTCTCGCGGCGCGAAAATTGCCTATACATTCTGGCAGCGATACGAGTATACGCTGGACAAAGCCTGGCTGCGGGACCGGGCCTACCCCATGCTCAAGGGCGTGGCGGAATTCTATCGCAACTACCCGAACATCACCAAAGACGAGGACGGCAGATACCATATCCACCACGTCAACAGCAACGAGTCCGTCCAGGGCGGGCGCGATCCGGATGAGGAAATCGCCTCGATCATGGGAATCCTGCCGGCGGTCATCAAGGCATCGGAAATCCTCGGCGTCGACGCCGAGATGAGGCCGGTGTGGAAGGAGTTCCTGGACAACCTGGCGCCGCTTCCGACTGCGTCACTGCAAACGAGCTGGATTCGTGCCTTGCCGCCCATCTTTCGTGGCAGAGGCGACGGCCGACCCGACGGCAACACGATGCCGCAGTGGTTCTTCGATCTGTGCACGCTCGAGAACGGCGATTCCGAAACGATGAAGATTGCGAATGCCACGATGGACGGCTACCTGCGCGGCCCGGCCACCCGGCCTGGCGTACTGTCCAAGGTGGGAGTCACGGCCGCCATGATGGGCCGAGCTGACGCGGTGCGCTATCTGCTGCCCAACCAGTTGTCTTTCCCGGACCGCGCGCCCGTTCTGGCCAACCGGCTGGACCAGCGCGAGGGTGTCCAGACGACCAATGCTCAGCGACTCGGCAGGGTGGCCGATACGCTTCACAATGCGCTGCTTCAGAGCGTAGCCGCAGGTCCCGCAAAGGAGTCCGTCATTCGCGTCTTCCCCGCCTGGCCCAAAGAGTGGGACGCAGCATTCGCCTTGCTGGCCCGGGGTGCGTTCCTGGTCAGCTCTTCGATGAAGGCCGGGCAGATCGCGTTTGTTCGGATCGAGTCGCAGCTTGGCGGCGAGTGTCGCCTTCGCAATCCCTGGCCCGATGCGACGGTTACGCTGGAGCGCAACGGGCGCAAGGCAGAACAATTGTCCGGAGACCTGCTGAGGTTCTCAACGACGAAGGCAGAGATCATTACGATTCATCCATGACGCTGAAAGGGGACTGACGCAATGCGAGCAGAAAGCCGGAATTACGTAGTCACTGCACTTGCAGTGGCACTGTGTCTGTCGGGTCTGAGTCTTGCTCAGGAACGCAGTCGCGGACAGGGGCAGCCGAGGTCAAGGCGCACGCAGCGGGTCGTGCCGATGAAAGAAATCCAGATCGCCGGCCCGGACGGCAAGGTCAGGTTCGCGCTGGGGTCCAATCCGGAGCGGCTGACGTACACGGTCACCCTTGACGGCAGCACGGTGATTGAGCCGTCATCGCTGGACATGAGAGTGGATGGCTACGATCTCTCGTCGGGAGTCACCTTCAACAATCTGGAACGGTACATGATCGACGAGACGTACCCCTGGCACGGCGTCCACAGCGTAGCCGTCAACCGGTGCAACGGCGCGAAGGTATCGCTCATACATGACCTGAGCCAGATGGTCTATATCCTGGAGGTCCGGGCGTTCAACGATGGTGTCGCATACCGCCACGTCATCGCAGGCGATGCCAACGCCGTCCGCGTGCCCAACGAGTACTCCCAGTTCATCCTCCCCGCCGGCAGCACGGTGTGGTACCACGATCTGGATGGACACTACGAGGCCGAGTATGACAAGCGGGACATCTCCGAGGTGAAGGCGGGTCAATGGGCGGGACCGCCGCTGACGTTCCAGTTGCCGGGCAACGCAGGCTACGGGTCGATCACCGAGGCGTATCAAGTGAACTACGCCGGAATGGCATTGGAGTGTGACGGCCGACGCGCCTGGACTGTGGGCCTGGGCCATCGTCATCCTCTTAACTACCCGTTTGAACTTCGCTACGGTCGTGAGAACGGCAAACGCCTCGCTGCTCCGGCCTCCGTCACCGGCACGATCACCACGCCCTGGCGCGTTGTGCTGGTCGCCCGTGACCTCAACATGTTGGTCAATAGCGACATCCTGTCCAACCTGTGCCCGCCGCACGACCCAAAGCTGTTCCCTCAGGGGATGAAGACGCCCTGGGTCGAGCCGGGCCTGTGCGTGTGGAATTACGTGGACCGCAACTACGTGGAAGGCGGCGGCAGCAACTCATTCGAGAACATGAAGAAGTTCTCCCAAATGGGCGGCCGGATCGGCGCCAAGTATCATATCCTTGAAGGTTTCGCATACAACTGGTCCGACGACCAGATTCGCGAGTTCGTCGAGTACTCCAGGCAGCAGGGCGTTCGCGTGTTGTTCTGGCGGCACAGCAATCAGCTTCGCACACCCGAGGCGCAGGATGCTTTCTTCCGGCGGTTGCAGGATTTGGGTGTGGCCGGCGCCAAGATCGACTTCTTCGACCACGAGGCCAAGGAGTTGGTCGACCTCTACGAGACGCTCATCAGGAAAGCAGCCCAGCACCAGTTGGTGATCGATTTCCACGGCGCCAACAAGCCCTCCGGCATGCTGCGTACGTACCCGAACGAGATGCTCCGCGAAGGCGTCCGCGGGATGGAGTCGAGTGGATTGAAGCAGCGGGCACGCCATGAGACGATCCTGCCCTTCACCCGCTACTTAGCGGGGCCGGCCGATTACACGACGATGATTTTCACCGAGCGGCGGCGGGATTCGTCCTGGGCGCACCAGATCGCCTGCCTGGCCACGTTCCAGAGCCCAATGCTCACGATCGCCGCGCATCCGCAGAGCATCCTGGACAATCCTGCGGTCGATGTCATCAAGAGCATCAAGGCGGTGTGGGACGAAACGATCGTGCTGCCGGAATCGAAGATCGGGGAGCAGTCGATCTTCGCTCGCCGCAGCGGCGACACGTGGATGCTGGCGGTCATGAGTGCCGGGCCGGCCCGGACCGTCGAGGTGCCACTGTCATTCCTGGGCGAAGGCTCGTACAAGGCGTCCCTCGTCCGCGACGACAAGGAGAATTCGGGCGCGGTGGTCCTTGACAACCGGACCGTTCAACGGAACGATACACTTGCCATCGAGATGGTCAGTGGCGGCGGTTTCGTCGGCCGGTTCACGAAGTGATCATCACCATTCACTTGCAGAGGAGATCGACTATGACACGTCTCAACGCCCGGTGGACTTCATGCCTGCTCTGTGCTGCGGCGGCGGTCATCACTCTCGTCGCTATGACCCGCCCCGTGCGGGCTGCCGGCCAGATGTCACAGGATGAGAAGATGAAATGGTTCCGCGAGGCGAAGTTCGGCCTGTTCATCCATTGGGGCCTGTACGCCGTGCCCGCCGGCACGTGGAAAGGACAGCAGATCCCGGGCATCGGCGAGTGGATCATGAACCGGGCGAAAATCCCCGTGAAAGAGTATGAGCAGTTGGCCGGTCAGTTCAACCCGGTCAAGTTCAACGCCGAGGAGTGGGTGCAGCTCGCCGAAGATGCCGGTATGAAGTACATCGTCATCACGAGCAAGCACCACGACGGCTTCGCCATGTACGGCTCGAAGGTCACGAAGTACAACATCGTTGACGCCACACCCTTCAAGCGTGACCCGCTCAAGGAACTGGCGGCGGCCTGTGCCAAGCACAATATCCGCTTCGGATTCTACTATTCTCAGGCCCAGGATTGGCACGAGCCCGGCGGCGCAGGCAACACATGGGATTTCCCGCCCGACGACGAGAAGGACAAGAGCGGCGCCTATGACAAGTACCTGCGTGAGAAGGCCGAGCCGCAGGTGAAGGAATTACTCACCGGCTATGGTCCCGTCTGCCTGATCTGGTTCGACACGCCGCGCATGATGACAGCCGAGCGAGGCCGGCGGTTCATCGACATCGTTCACACGCTTCAGCCCGCTTGTTTGATCGACGGCCGGCTCGGCTCGGCAGGCGACTACCGCTCGATGGGCGACAACGCGATTCCCAATCAAGTGGTTCACGAGGACTGGGAGGTGCCCGCCACGCTCAACAAGACCTGGGGCTACAAGAGCTACGACAACGATTGGAAGACTCCCGAAGACCTGACCTTCAAGCTCGTGGACATCGTCAGCAAAGGCGGCAATTACCTCTTGAACGTCGGCCCGACCGCCGAGGGCGTAATCCCGCAGCCCAGCCAGGACAACCTGCGAGCCATAGGTCGCTGGCTCAAGGTCAACGGTGAATCGATCTATGGCGCGGGCGCGACGCCCTTCGGCGAAGAGCTGGGCACGCCGGACCCCGCGGGGAAGAAAGACAAGAAGGGCAACCCACTCTTCAAGGCCAAGACGGATTGGCGCTGCACGACCAAGCCGGGCAAGCTGTACATCCACCTGTTCAAATGGCCCGCCGGCTCGTTCGAGCTGCCGCCGATCAAGGAGAAAGTGACGAAGGCCTACATGCTGACTGACTCACAGAAACAGGCGCTGACCATCAAGCAGAACGGTCAGAAGTGGTCGATCTCGCTACCGACGACGGCTCCGGACAAACTGGATTCTGTCCTGGTGCTGGAGCTTGAGAAAGGGCGGTAAGAAAAGACAAGACGCTCACAAGGGGAGAACACGTATTTGTGAAGCAGGGCGCAATCGCAATGGAGCCAATGATACGGATTCTGGTTAATTCGTACGCGGCATCCATTCCGCACGGAAGATCAAACATAGCTGCTCCGGGGTCAATTGATTCCAGGCCTCGCCACAGGCTTGGAACAGATCGTCGTAGTCACAATAGGCCCACAATCGTTCGACCGGATTCAGTTCGGGGCTGTAGGCCGGTAGATGCAACAGCGAGATGTTCTCAGGCGCGCGTAAGGCTTTCGACAGATGCCAACCCGCCCGATCCAACACCAGGACGACCTGCACATCAGGGCCGACGAGTCGCCGGTCAGCGGGTTGACGGCAGCGAATAGATACACCCACTCATACTGACTCTATTGGACCGCCGTCGGACGTGATCCGGTCAGGCCCCAGCGGCGGGTCAAGGTCCCCTGCCGCCCGATGCGGATTCGTTTGGCTCGCAGCGTAAAGACTCCATCAGCGATGGCGGCTGGGTTGACGGATCATGTGCGGACCATAGAAAACTTGACAAATATACTCGACGAAAAAGAAGGGGCAAACTGACCCACTACCGGATTGTGAGGAGGCTTGCTCTTTCCGACACCGGCCATTATGATGGAATGATCCTGCATGGCCCACAGGATTGTCAGGAAAGGCACGGGAGAGGACGGAACGCGTCGTTGAGAAACCGTACGAGAATGGCATAGGCGGGATGGTCTCCGATGGGCAAACGAATAGCGAGAAGGCATCGGGCAATCGCGCAGCCTGCGGACCAGACGGCTCAGGCGCTTCGCGAACGCGTGAAGGAACTGAGTTGTCTCTACCGGATCAGTCGCGTGTTTGCCAGGTCTGTCGGGTCACACGACGAGGTGTTTCAGCATATTGTTGAGTTGATACCGCCGGCTTGGCAATACCCGGAAATCGCGTCCGCGCGTATCGTTCTGGACGGAAAGCGATACGAGACGCCCGGCTTCGAGGAGGGCTGCCACAAGCAGACCTCCGAAGTGATCGTGGATGCGAAATGCAGGGGGGCCGTGGACGTCATCTACCGAGAGGCGCGACCGGCCCTGGATGAGGGACCTTTCCTGCGCGACGAGCGGGATCTGCTGGATGCCATCGCCCGACAAATCGCGGTGATCGTGGAACACCACGAAGCGGAGGAAGACAAGGCCCGCCTTCAGAAGCAGCTCATGCACGCAGACCGCCTTGCCACCATCGGGCAATTGGCGGCGGGCGTCGCGCATGAGTTGAACGAACCGCTCAGCAGCATTCTCGGTTTTGCCCAGTTGCTCACACGCGATGCGGGGACACCTGAAGGCGCGAGACGAGACATCGAGAGAATTGTGACCGCCTCGCTACATGCTCGAGAGATCATCAAGAAGCTCCTGCTGTTTGCGCGGCAGACGCCCACGTTCAAGGGACCCGTGGATCTCAACCACGTGATCGTGGGTGCCGTAGACCTGTTCAGGCACCATTTCGAAAAGGAGGGAATCGAGTTGTCCAGCGTGCTTTGCCCCCGGATGCCCATGCTGGCCGCCGACGCCGGTCAGTTGACCCAAGTGCTGGTCAACCTCGTGGTCAACGCGGTTCAGGCCATGCCGAGAGGGGGAAGACTCACTATAGAGACACAGGTACAGGATGGACACGTCGTTTGCAGCGTCGAAGATACGGGAGTGGGAATGACCGAGGAGGTTCTGGACCGACTGTTCGTGCCCTTCTTCACGACCAAGGAGGTGAACCAGGGGACGGGTCTGGGCCTCCCTGTGGTTCACGGGATCATCACCTCTCATGGTGGAACGATTGAGGTCGCAAGCACGCCCGGCACAGGCACGAAATTCACCATTCGACTGCCCCTTGATCCAACCGCTGATCGGGAGAACAGACCGGAATCATGAAGCCACCTGATGGGAAAAAGGCGATTCTCGTTGTCGATGACACACCCAGCACGCTGGAAGTGCTCCAGAGGAGTCTGACGGCGGAGGGGTACACCACCTATACAGCCCTTAATGCCGTCGACGCCTTGAATCTCCTCGACGGGACCTCCGTTGATTTGGTCATCACTGATCTGAAGATGCCCAAGATCAGCGGCATTGACCTGATCCGGCATGTTCGAGAGAACCACAAAAACACTGCCGTAATGATGATCACCGGATACGCGACTGTGGAGAGCGCGGTGGAGGCGGTGAAAAGCGGGGCTGAGGAATACGTCCCCAAACCGTTCACCGACAATGAGTTGCTCGCCGCGGTGCGTCGTGTGCTGGATAAGCTCCAGCACAGACGTGAGGCGGCAGCAAAGCCCGCGCCGGGGCCGGAGTTCGCTTACGGTCTAATCGGCGAATCGCCGGCCATGCAGAAGGTCTTCGCGGCCATCCGCAAGGCCTCTTCGACCTCGGCGACGGTTCTTATCACGGGAGAAAGCGGCAGCGGCAAGGAGCTGGTCGCGCGGGCGATCCACTACAGCAGTGCCCGGGCCTCCGCGCCGTTCGTGCCCGTCAACTGCGGCGGCATCCCGGAGAGCCTGCTGGAGAGTGAGTTGTTCGGCTACGTCAAGGGTGCGTTCACCGACGCTCGTGAGTCGCGCGCGGGGTTCTTCCAGACCGCCGACGGCGGGACGATCTTCCTCGACGAGATCGGCGAGACGAGCATTGCCATGCAGGTGAAACTCCTGAGGGTGCTTCAGGACAAGGAGGTTCGCATGGTAGGTGACTCACGTGCGAGAAAGGTGGACGTGAGGATCATCGCCGCTACGAACAAGGACCTGCAGAGCCTCATTCAAAGCCGGGTGTTTCGGGAGGAGTTGTACTATCGCATCAACGTCGTCACGATCGAGGTTCCACCTCTGCGAGCCCGAGGCGGGGACATTCCCTTGTTGGTGCGTCACTTTGCGGAGAAGTTCGCGGCGGAGCTGGGCAAAACGGTTCCGCGGTTCTCAGAACGAGCGATGGAGGCGATGCAGAACTACGCGTGGCCCGGCAATGCGCGGGAACTGGAGAACGTAATTCAACGGATCGTGGTCATGAGCGATGAGCAGATCATAGAGGTTCCGGACCTGCCGTCGTTCGCACGGTTTTCGGCTCTGCGCACGACTGGCGTGAACAGGACTCTGGCCGAGGTGGAGGCGGACCATATTCGCAATGTCCTGGCCAATGCCGGCGGGAACAAGACGCGCGCGGCGGAGATCCTTGGAATCGACCGCAAGACGCTGCGCAAGAAGATAGCGCAATACGGCCTGGATTGAGCGGACGACCTGTCGGGAAACGGGGAAATGCTCCCCGGCGGTCCAATTCTCCCCGCCATCGAAACTCCCATCCGCCACTCGAATGAGTCTTTCTCCTTACGTCCCACACTCACATCAGATTCTCTAACGCTGTGCAGATCAAGTGGTTACGGCAGGAGGCTGTGCGAGCACCGTTCGATCTGTCGGCCAATGGCACAGCCGTTGCTCTTGGAACACTCGTCCGTGATGAAGGCAGCTCTACACGGTCGCGAGGGCCGCTCTGAACGACGTCCTGCACCGCGATGTCGCCACGATCCTTCCTCACGAGTGTGATCCTTCCGGTAAGTCACAGGGAAAGGGAGGTTACTGCCATGGCGTCAGGAGAACAGTCTCTGGGTCTGTGCTTGACATGCAACAGCGGTTCCATATGCACTCGACGCAAGGGCATCAAGCTTCCCGTCCTATTCTGTGAAGAATTTGATGATTCCACATCCTCGGAGGTCGAGCGTCGTCCGGTCTCGGTCGTGGAGGACGAAGAAACCGTGCGCGATGCGGCGATGGGACTGTGCTGCAATTGCGGAAATCGTGATTTGTGCAGGCTACAGGATTCCCCCGGCGGGGTATGGCACTGTGAGGAGTACTGTTAAGAAGGATGTCGCTGTCGCGAGGGTCGACATTCCCTACCGACAAGAGGTTCCAATGAATGACCAGGTGGTTGAGGACATCGTCGCGCGGCATCATGGTTCGCTCGGAGGCATGCTGTCCATTCTCAGCGAGGTCCAGGCGAAGTACGGGTATCTGCCGCAAGATGCTTTACGTCGAATTGCGGCGGCGACCGGCGGCTCTCTGACCGACATCTACGCGGTCGTCACATTCTACAGAGCCTTCAGTCTGAAGCCCCGAGGCAAGCACCTCGTGTCGGTGTGCCTCGGTACCGCGTGCCACGTGCGAGGCGCTCCCAAAATCGCGGACGAGTTCAGCCGACAGCTTGGCATCGGACCCGGAGACACGACGCCCGACAAGGAGTTCTCCCTCGAGACGGTGAACTGCCTCGGCGCCTGCGCATTGGGGCCCACCGTGGTCGTGGATAATCACTATTTCCGCCATGTCACCACGGCCAAGGTCCAGCACATTCTGGAGCAGGCCCGCGGCGGTTTCCAGCAACCCGTCGCAGGCGTGGACAGCCGGGTCTTTCCAGTCAACGCAAGTTGTCCCGCCTGTGGTCACACGCTGATGGACGCGGGGCATACGATAGACGGCCATGCCTCCATCAAACTCGCCGCATCGTTCGCCGACAGGGCAGGCATCGTGCATCTGTCCGCTTTCTACGGGAGCGTCCACGCGGATTGTGACACCGAGATTCCGGACGGAGCCTTGACCGTCATGTCGTGTCCTCACTGTGCCCAGGAGCTCTCCGGCGGGTCAGCCTGTTCTGAATGTGGCGCGACGATGACCATGATGGCGGCCGGGGAGTACGCGGCGCTGCACATCTGTGCACGACGTGGATGCCCCGGACACCGGCTCGACCTCCTGACGTCGGTGCAGAACGTTGCCAAAGTGAGGAAGAAGGCATGACGCAAAGGATGAAATCCATCGCTGGTTTCCGAGAGTTCTGCCGCACGATCACGGCCGCGCCCGGCGCCGCCAAGCCATGCCTCATCATCTGTGCGGGCACCGGAGGACAGGCGAGTGGCTCCAACGACCTCATCCGGATCATCAAGCGGCAAATCATCGAACGCAATCTCGGCGACCGCCTTTCGCTGCGAATCACGGGTTGCCTCGGGTTCTGCGAGATGGACCCATTCATCGTCGTCGAGCCGGGACACGCCGTCTATCCCAAGCTCGAGATGAAGCACGTTCCGCGGATCATCGACGCCGTGCTCAAAGGGGAAGTCGTTGATGAACTCCTTTATCGCGAGCCCGGCACAACCCGAAAATGCGGTTGCCAGGAGGATATCCCATTCTTCAAGGGACAGAAGCGAATCATCCTGGGCACGAATCAGCGAATCGATCCGATTCGCATCCTCGACTATATCAAGGAAGGTGGCTACGAAGCCTTGCTGAAGGTGCTCGACCGCTCGAATCCTGAGTGGATTGTCGACGAGGTCAAACGATCAGGCCTTCGCGGCCGGGGCGGAGCAGGTTTCCCGACGGGCAAGAAATGGGAGTTGGCTCGCAAAGCGGCCAAAGTGGGCGGGAAGAAGTTCGTCGTGTGCAATGCGGACGAAGGAGACCCGGGGGCCTACATGGACCGCAGTCTCCTGGAAGGCAATCCACACGCCATCATTGAGGGCATGATCATCGCCGCCATCGGCATCGGCGCGACCCACGGCGTCATCTACGTTCGCAGCGAGTATCCCCTGGCGATCAAGCATTCGCAGATTGCGCTGCGGCAGGCTCGGGACATGGGGCTGCTGGGTGACAACATCCTTGGATCCGGAATTCGATTCGACATTGACATCGTGCGAGGCGCAGGGGCCTTCGTCTGTGGCGAAGAGACGGCCATGATCAAGTCCATCGAAGGCCGGATGGGAGAACCGCGGCAGCGCCCGCCGTACCCGATTGCCAAAGGCATCCACGGCGCCCCGACCTGCATCAACAATGTCGAGACGCTGGCCAACGTGCCGTTCATCATTCGTCACGGCGCGGACGCGTTCGCCGCGATCGGCGTCGAGGGCAATACAGGGACGAAGATCTTCTCTCTCGTCGGCAAAATACGCAATACCGGCCTCGTCGAAGTCCCTCTCGGCACACCCATCAAGGACGTGGTCTATGAGGTTGGCGGCGGCCCGATCGGCAAGACGCGAGTCAAGGCAGTGCAAACGGGCGGACCTTCGGGCGGGTGCATCCCGGCGTCCATGTTCGACCTGCCCATCAGTTACGACAGTCTGACCAAGGTCGGCTCGATCATGGGCTCCGGCGGCATGATCGTCATGGACGAGAACACCTGCATGGTGGACGTCGCCCGATACTTCATGAATTTCCTGAAAGACGAGTCCTGCGGCAAATGCCTGACCTGTCGCAAAGGCACGCAGCGAATGCATGAGATCCTCGAGGACATTACCCTTGGCAAAGGAACCTTGGCTCATCTGGACCTGCTCGAGGAGCTGGCCCGCGTAGTGAAAGACACGACGATGTGCGGCCTGGGCCAGTCCGCGCCCAACCCGGTGCTAAGCACCCTCAAGTACTTCCGGGAGGAGTACCGCCGGCACATCGAGGACAAGAGATGCGATGCATTCGTCTGCAAGAGCCTGGTCGGCGCGCCCTGCCAGGCGGCCTGTCCCGTGGATACCGAGCCGTGGCGCTATGTGGCGCTGATCGAGAAGGGGCAGTACGAACAGGCCTACCGGATCATCCGCGAGGCAAATCCCTTCCCAGCCGTGAGCGCCCGGGTATGCGACCGCAAATGCGAGCATCGGTGCAGCCTGGGTGTCGGCGGCGGCGAAGCCATCGCGGTTCGCGCGATGAAGCGATTTGTGACCGACAACGTAGACCCTGCGGCGTACCACCCCGAAGTGCGCACCGGGACGAATGGCCAATCGAAGAAGATCGCAGTGGTCGGCGCAGGTCCGGCAGGACTCACGGCGGCGCACGGCCTGTCTCTTCTTGGACACAAGGTCACCATCCTCGAAGCGGAGCAGGAGCCGGGCGGCATGCTCGCGTGCTCGCTGCCCGCCTACCGCCTGCCCAGGCGAATCGTGCGGGATGAAATCAAGACCCTGATGAACGAAAATATCCGGCTGCGGCACGGCGTTGTCTTCGGCAAGGACGCCAACCTCCAGGAGCTTTTCGCCGAGGGATTCAAGGCGGTCTTCCTCGCCATGGGAGCGCACGAGAGCTGGCGGCTGGACCTCGAAGGAGAGGACCTGGAGGGTGTCTACCCGTCCATGCAGTTCCTGAAGGCGTTCAACCTCCGAGGCGAGGAGTTGGCGCGCGGCCATGTCGGGATCGTCGGCGGCGGCAATTCCGCGGTTGATGCCGCCCGCGTGGCGCTGCGCCAGAAGAAGGTCACGAGCGTCACGCTTCTGTACCGGCGTACGCGCGATGAGATGCCCGCCTACGAAGAGGAGGTCGAGGCCGCGCTGGAAGAGGGAGTGACGATCGAAACGCTGGTGTCGCCGGTCAAGATTCACGTCCGACAGGAGGAGATCGAGGCAGCCCTCCGGGAAGGCGTGGCGCTGGAAACGCTCGTCTCGCCCATACGGATCTTCTCGCGGGAGGGACGTATAGTGGGCATCAGGTGCGTCCGCAATCGTTTGGGCGAGCTGGATGCAAGCGGGAGGCGCAAGCCCGTTCCTGTGCCGGGAACCGAGTTCACACTCCAGCTCGACACGTTGATTGTCGCCATCGGGGAGCGCCCGCAGAGCGACTGCCTAGCCGCGATGGGGCTGGAAGTCGACAAGGCCGGAAGGGTCAGGACCGATCCGAAGACGCTCGCCACGAACATAGACGGCGTCTTTGCCGGGGGAGACCTGGTGACCGGCCCGAA
>Ga0105100_10000783_pt1 | contig 18521 bp, 21 predicted proteins | sample PPLLak12cMay2015_2_FD_87033 | JGI IMG/M metagenome (GOLD analysis project Ga0105100, IMG submission 87033) | Freshwater sediment microbial communities from Prairie Pothole Lake near Jamestown, North Dakota, USA - PPLs Lake P8 Core (1) Depth... | ecosystem: Environmental > Aquatic > Freshwater >...
GCGAGGCGGCCGGCGGCGACGCGGAGCCGGCGGGCGCGGGCGCGCGGGTCGTGCGCTCGAGAACGCCCTCGGGCTCCGGAGTGCACGCGCCGACGAGCATGCCGACGGTCAGGAGCGACCCGACGAGCCGCCGCCCCGCCCGTCGTGGCGACGGCTCACCAGAGACGGAGCGACCCGGACGCGTCACGCATCCAGGCTACCGACGCCCCGCCGAACGATGGCCGTCGCGCCGAGCGCGGCGAGCGCGCCGAGCGCCGCCGCCATCACGCCGAGCCCGAAGAGCGGCCACCAGCCCGCGTCGACGGCGACGCGCAGGGACCCGACCGGCATGGCACCCAGCGTCGACGCTGCCGTCCCCGGCACGACCGGGCCCGCCGCTGTCGTCGCGTCGATCGAGCCCCCCGCGCCATCGCCGACGACGATCGTGCCGACCATCCCGGGATGCACGGTGCACACGTACGGGTAGACGCCCGGCTCGGCGAACGTGTACGTCGCCTCGCGCCCGCCCTTCAGCATGTCGTAGCCGCCCCACGCGCCGTTCGCCCCGAGGACCGTGTGCGGCACCGGGTCCGCGTTCGCGAACGTGACCGCGTCACCGGTCCCCGCCCGCAGGATCGTCGGCGAGAAGCAGTTGCCCTCGATGTCGACCCTCGCGCCGCCCGCGTCCGTCACCGGTCCGCCGCACCCACCGCCGCCGCTCGCCGACGCGGCGCTCGGGACCAAGACCAGAGCTCCGGCGAACACCGCCGTCCCCAGGATGGCCGGGACGCGGCTCCTCCACCGCTCCGCCATGGCGCCTCCCTTCCGTCGATGGGGGTGATGACCGAACGAACGCTCGTGCGGTTCCTCCCGCATACACTCGCGCGGTGCGCTCGGAGGAGATCAGATACGCGGACAGCGGCGAGCTCCAGATCGCCTATCGCGTCCTCGGCGAGGGCGACCTCGACGTGGTCTTCGCGTTCGACTGGGCGAGCAACCTGGAGCTGATCTGGCAGCACCCGACGGTCGATCGCTTCCTTCGACGGCTCGCGTCCTTCTCGCGCTTGATCCTGTTCGACACGCGTGGCATGGGCCTGTCCGATCCCGTCGAACGCGCGTCGCCGCCCGAGGAGTGGATGGACGACGTCCGCGCCGTCATGGATGCGGTCGGGTCGGAGCGCGCGGCGATCGTGGGGCACGGTCACGGCGGCCAGCTCGGGATGCTGTTCGCGGCCTCGCATCCCGAGCGCACGCACGCGCTCGTGACGATCAATGCCTTCGCGCGGCTCGCACGGGACGCGGACTATCCGGCGGGGATGCCCGACAGCGTGCAGCGGGTGTTCCTCGAGGGCATCCGCGACGGGTGGGGAACGGGCGCGGCGCTGCCGATCATCGCGCCGGATCTCGCGGGGGACGAGCAGGCGACCCGCTGGTGGGCCGTCGTCGAGCGGGCGAGCGGCAGCCCACGTCGCGCGGCGATGAAGCAGCAACTTGTCTTCGACACGGACGTGCGCCGTGTGCTCTCGACGATCGCCGTGCCGACGCTCGTCGTCCAGAGCGCGGGGAACCACTTCGTCGTGGCCCCGCACGGCCGCTACCTGGCCGAGCACATCCCGGGAGCCCGGTACCTCGAGCTCCCCGGTGGCGGGCACTGGCCGTGGGCGTCCCCGGACGCGATGCCGACGATGGACGCGATCGAGGAGTTCCTCACGGGGACGCGCTCGAACCTGGGCACCGAGCGTGTGCTCGCGACGGTCGCGTTCACGGACATCGTCGACTCGACGCGGATCGCCGCCGAGCTCGGCGACCGGCGTTGGCGCGAGCTGCTCGAGACGCACGACTCCGTGGCGCGCCGCGAGATCGACGCCGCGCGCGGACGCCTGGTGAAGACCACGGGCGACGGGCTCCTCGCAACCTTCGACGGCCCGGCGCGGGCGATCCGCGCGGTCCGGGCGCTCGAGCAGACGCTCGCGCCGCTCGGCCTGGAGATCCGCGGCGGCCTCCACGCGGGCGAGGTCGAGGTCCGGGGGGAAGACATCGGCGGCATCGCCGTGCACATCGGGTCGCGGGTGGCGGCGCTCGCGCACCCCGGCGAGGTCTTGGTGTCCTCGACGGTGAAGGACCTCGTCGCCGGGAGCGGGCTGCGCTTCGAGGACCGCGGTGCCCACGCCCTGAAGGGCGTGCCCGGCGAGTGGCGCCTGTTCGCGCTCGCCCCCTAGCCGCTTGCGTTCTCCTTGCACTTGCGGTTCGCTTGCGGTATCGTCGGACCATGGGAACGACGACGCTGGTGCGGCTGGCGCCGGATGCGGTGGCGCGGATCGAGCGGAGCCTCCCGGGCGCCCTCCGCGGCGACCAAGCGGCCTGCCGCGACTACGCGGACGCGTGGCGGACGCTCGTCGCCGACCTGCTCGAGGCGTACGACGCTCACCGCTCCGCCGTCGCCGTCCTGGAGCGGCTCGCGATCGTCGCCCCGTTCCACCCCGACGGCCCGTTCCGGGGGCTCGTGTCGGTGGCGAGCGGCATCATCGCGGGCATGAGCGCCACGGCCGCCCGCGTCGCCCCCGCGGACCTCCCGCCGCCCGCCGACCTCGAGCGCTTCACGCGGCTCGTCCTGGCAGACCTGGCCGGCGCCGGCTCCGGCCTCCCGCACCTCATGGCGGCGTGGGAGCTCTCCGTCACCGACGTCGCGCGCCTGTTCGGCGTCCGGCGCCAGGCGGTGCAGCAATGGCTCGACCAGGGCGTCCCGTCGGCACGCCGGTCCAAGCTGGTGACGATCCTCGGCATCGCCGACCTGCTCGAGCGCAACCTGCTGCCCGAGCGGATCGCCGGCATCGTCCGCGCCTCCAGCCCGGCCGACGGCGGACGCGCGATGCTCGAAGCGATCGCGGAAGACCGGCACGAGGAGCTGCTCGAGCGCACGCGGCGGTCCTTCGACTGGGCCTGGAGCGCGTAGGACCGTGCGATTCCGGCACCTCCCCCGCGGCGGCCCGTACGTGCGGGTCGCGGACCCGGATTGGCGGCAGCCCCTCGACGGCTCGTACGCCGCCGAGCGCGGCGGTCGCTGGAACCCGCCGGGGTCCTTCCCCGTGGTGTACCTGTGCTCGACCGTACCCGTGGCCCGCGCGAACGTGCTGCGACGGTTCGACGGGCTCCCGTACTCCGTGCTCGACCTGCTCCCCGACCGCCGCCCGATCCTGGTCGAGACCGAGATCCGGGAGCACCGAGCCGTCGACGTCGTGACCGACGCCGGCGCCCGCGCCGCCGGCCTGCCGACGAACTACCCGCGCGACGCCGACGGCAACGAGGTCGGGTGGGACCGCTGCCAGCTCGTCGGCCGCACCGCCTGGGACCGGGGCGAGACCTCGATCGCGTGCCGCAGCGCCGCCGCGCCGGTGGACCAGGGCGAGGAGCTCGCGTGGTTCGTCCGGGGTCGCCAGGACGGCCTCCGCGTCCGCCGGCGTCGCGCCTTCCACGAGTGGTTCACGTAGCCACGCGTATCAGGTCTGCGTAAGGACCAGAGCGCCCAAGTCCGCCCGGACCGAGCTCCGCGCGGTCACGGTCGTTGTGACCCCCGGACCGGTTCATGCTCCTGTCCACCCATCCTGCGATAGATCCCATCAGGACCATCTCGGCACGTAGCGACGGCGGTAGTAGAGGTACGCGACCGGTCCGACCATCAGGGGAAGCCAGTACGCGACGAGTCGGTACGCGAGCGTCGCGAGCACCGCCTCAGGACCCGGGACGCCCGCTAGCGTGAGAAGCGCGGTGAGTCCGGCCTCGACGAATCCGAGCCCACCCGGCGTGATGGGGATCATCCCAAGGACCGCGGCGCCGACGTAGGCGAGAAGAACGAGCGAGGGCCGCGGCCGCGAGCCCACGGCGACGAGTGCCGCGAGCAGGGCGAGGTAATCGAAGAGCCAGTTGCCCATCGAGGTGATGACGGCGAGCCACCAGCGTGAGCCGAGCTGCTCGCGGATCGCGTTCCGCTCGTTGACCAGGGTCACCGGCAGATCGTGCACGGTTGGGTGATGACGTCGCGTGTGGTTCAGCACCCACTGAACCGCGCGACCGATCAACTCGAGCGGGCGCTCGGTCGTGAGAACCACGGCGCCGGCCGCGACCGTCACGACGAACAGGACCGCCCCGACCCACGCGCCTTGCGTGAGGCCTCGCGGTGCCGGTGCGATGAACACGATCGCCGGGATCGAAAGGAGCGGGAGCCCGAAGAGCGTGGCGGAGCTGATGAGAGAGGCGGACGTGAGACCCGTTCCGACCTGGCTTGCATCGAGACCCGAACGTACCAAGAGCCGATACTGGAGCGCTCCGCCGGCGGCCGCCCCCCCGGGGACGATACGGGCGAAGGCGTTCCCGACGACCTGGGCGGTCGCCACGCCGAACCACTTCCCCGTGCGCAGCGCGATGCGTTGCAGGCTCCACGCGCACGCGAAGCTCGCGATCTCGGCCATGAGCATCACCGCGAACCAGGCCGGGTTGAGGGACAGGAGCTCTGGCGAGGACGAGAAGACCCTCACAAGGGTGGGCCACACGAAGTAGAGGGAGACGAGCATGATCGCGAGGAAGATCAGTCGGCGGAGGATGGCGCCTTTCGCGGGCGCGGGTGTCTCTCGCAGACGCTCCGATGGCAGCGAGACCGAAGCGTCTGCGTCGCCGCCGGAGTGTTCACCCATCCGTCCGAGGGTAGTCGGTCCGGTCGTTTGCGGGTCGTCGAGTCGAACAGCTCTCCGCACCCCGACCAGCGCCCGCCCGGACCTCTCCGCGTGCTCCCGGCGGCCGTCCTTAACCCACTGTTCACACGCGAGAGCCGTCGTCCGCCATCTCGCTTGTTAGCGTCGTTGCATGCACGCGATCCCCGACATCGACCCTCGTGGCGACGGCTTCCTCGTCGCGCTCATCGCGCACGACGGGAAGAAGGACGACATCATGGACGTCGCCCGCGAGCACCGCTCGCTGCTCGGGCGGCTCCGGCTCCTCGCGACCGGCACGACCGGCGGTCGGCTGGCCGAGGAGCTCGGGCTGGACGTCGAGCGCGTGGCGAGCGGTCCCCACGGCGGCGACGTGCAGATCGCGGCCCGGATCGCGCACGGCGAGGTCGACGCGGTCGTGTTCCTGCGCGACCCGCTCACCGCGCACCCGCACGAGCCCGACATCCAGGCGCTGCTCAAGGTGTGCGACATCTACGGTGTCCCGGTCGCGACGAACGCGGCGGCCGGGCGCATCCTGCTCTCGTACCTGGGCATCCTGCTGTCCAGCCGCGCGGCGCTCGAGGGCTCGCGCGCGTCCTGAGGCGGGGACCGGAATAGCGAGGGCGAGCGGGGCGTTCGGCCAGGTCGTGGGCACGTCGGAGCGCATGCCGGTCGGCTTCATCGGGCACGGGAACCCGATGAACGTCGTGATGAAGGACCGCGCCGAGCCATGGCGGGAGTGGGCGCGCTCGCTCCCGACCCCGAAGGCGATCCTTACGGTAAGCGCTCACTGGGAGGACGCGCCGGTCACGATCGGACGGACGCGGGACCATACCGAGCTCCTGTACGACTTCTGGGGCTTCCCCGAGTTCATGTACCGGATCGGGTACCCGGCGCCCGGCGCACCCGCGCTCGCCGACCGCGTCGAAGAGCTGCTCGCCCCGCATCTCCCGGTCGCGCGCGCCGACCGGCCGATCGACCACGGCGCGTGGTGCCCGCTGGTCCACCTTTTCCCGCAGGCCGACGTGCCGGTGCTCCAGATCTCGATGCCGATGCAGATGACCGAGGAGGCGCTCGTCGCGCTCGGCGCCGAGCTGTCGCCGCTCCGCGACGAGGGGGTCTTCATCCTGGCGACCGGCAACCTCGTGCACGACCTGCGACACGCGAACCTGGCCGAGGACCCCGAGCCGCCCGAGTACGCTCGCGCGTTCGACGCCTGGGTAGCGACCGCGCTCGAGCACCGCGACGGCGCCGCGCTCGAGTCCTGGCGCGAGGCGGCGCCCGACCCGCTCCTGTCCCACCCGAGCGCCGAGCACTACCGCCCGATCCTCGTCGCCGCGGGCGCCGCACGGGGCGCCGAGGCCCGCTTCCCCGTCGAGGGCTTCGAGCACGGCACGATCTCGCGGCGCTGCGTCCTCCTGGACTGACACGCGGCCGGACAAAGTGTGACAAAAGATCGCCCTCGGCTTGACGGCGCTCGAGCGCACCCCCTAGAGTGCGCCGTGAGAGACCGCTGGAGCCTTCGGGCCCCGGCGGTTTCTCACTTCCGGGGGTGGCGCACGTGAACATGGACGGTCCCGACCTGCCGGCGCCGGTCCGACGGTTCCTCGAGGTCACGTACCCCGAGGACGTCCCCGACCCCTCGACCCTGGTTCTGGACGCCACGGGGCGGCTGCGCTTCGGCCGACTGCCGTGGCTCCCGATGAGGACCCGCGTAGCTCTGGCTCCCGGATCCGACCGCGTCATGGACATCCGGGTCCGGCTCGGGCCGGTGACGATCCTCCACGGACTGGACGCGTTCATCGACGGACGAGGGTTCACGAAGGCGGTGGGTGCTCCCGTCGTCGGCGACGAGGTCGACGAGGGGGCGTTCCACACGCTCGTCCTCGAGTCGCTCGCGCTCCCTCACTCGTGGCCGCGACTCGGTTTCGAGTGGGATCCGGTCGACGCCGACACGGCGACCCTCCAGGTGCCGTTCAAGGACGGCGTCCAGACCGCGACCGTGCGGTTCGACCCCGAAACCGGTGTCCCGAGCGCGTTCGAGATCCCGCGGCCCAAGGGCCTCGGCTCCCCGAGGGTCGACTGGCGGGTGAATGTCGATGGCTGGCGACGGTTCGGGTCGATCTGGGAGCCCGAGCGCACCACGGTGCGATGGATGGACGAGCCGGGACCCTGGTTCGAGATGCGGACCCGACAGGTGGTGCCGGACGTCGACGTGACCGACGCGCTCGCGCGAGCTCGCCACGTCCTGTCGAGCGTCGAGCGCCCCTGACGACGTCCCGCTACGATGCGCCGATGACCGAGGACGGCTGGATCCGCGTGATGGACCTCGACGAGCTCCCGAGGGCCGGCCGCCCCGCACGAACCTGGACGGCGTCGCCGTCCTGGTGTACCGAGCCGGCGAGCGGTACTTCGCCGTCGGCGCCCGGTGCACGCACCAGGGCGCGCCGCTCGACGCCGGCCTCGTCCGCCTGTCGGGCAGCGAGGCTACGGTGACCTGCCCCGCGCACGGCAGCGTCTTCCGTCTCGAGGACGGGAGGGTCATGCGACCGCCTGCCATGCAGCCCATCCCGGTGTTCGACGTCCGCGTCCACGAGGGCGGTCTGGAGCTCCGTCCCCGCGCCTGAGCAGGGGTTGCGCGCCCGAACAAGACCTCTGCGGTCCGATTTGCCCAACGCGCTCGACCGACCCATAATCGGCGCCTCGCGCCGCCCGGGCGGGCGGCCACTGGGAGCTCGATGGATCCGGTAGGTCGAACCGATGCCCGCGCTCAGGCGGTCGCCTCCGCCGGATCCGGCTCGCACACAGGACGAACCCTCCACCGGCCGGGTCCGTAAGGAAGGAGAGCGATGCTGCCCTCACGGTTCGAGTACCACCGAGCGGGAACGCTGGACGAGGCCCTGTCGCTCCTGGGCACCTACGGCGACGACGCGAAGGTGCTCGCCGGCGGCCAGAGCCTCATCCCGATGATGAAGCTCCGCTTCGCCTACCCGGAGCACCTCGTCGACGTGAACCGCGTGCCCGGGCTCGACGACCTGGAGGAGCGGGACGGCGTGCTTCGCATCGGCGCGCTCGTGCGGCACGCGACCCTCGCGTCCTCCGAGCTCATCCGGTCGCGCTACCCGACGATCGCGACGGCGGCGCCGCAGATCGCCGACCCGCTCGTGCGCAACATGGGCACGATCGGCGGCTCGATCGCGCACGCCGATCCGGCCGGCGACCTGGCGTCCGTGATGCTTTCGCTCGGCGCGAGCGTCGTGCTCCGGAGCGCCTCGGGCTCGCGCGAGATGCCGATCCGCGAGTTCCTCGTGGACACGTTCACCACGGCGGTCGAGCCGGACGAGATGCTGACCGAGATCCTGGTCCCGGCCGCCGAGCTACGGTCGGGCGGGACGTACCTGAAGCTCGAGCGCAAGGTGGGCGATTGGGCGACGGTGGGGGTCGCCGTGTCGCTCACCTTGCGCAACGGCTCGATCGGCAGGGCGGGGATCGCGCTCACGGGCGTCGACCTCACGAACGTGCAGGCAACCGAGGCCGAGAGCGCCCTGGCCGGCGCCGAGCCCACCGACGAGGCGTTCGCCGACGCTGGGCGGCTCGCGGCGGCGGCGGCGCACCCGGTCTCGGACGTCCGGGGGTCGGCCGAGTACAAGCGCAACGTCATCGAGGTCTACGTGCGGCGCGGGCTCGCGCACGCGCGCGACACCGCGAGCGCGGCCTGAGCGAGGAGGAGCCCACAGACATGGAGATCACGGTCACCGTCAACGGGGTCGAGCGCACCGCCGACGTCGAGCCGCGGATGCTGCTCGTCCACCTCCTGCGCGAGGAGCTCGGGCTCACCGGCACGCACATCGGCTGCGACACGTCGGGGTGCGGCGCCTGCACGGTGCTGCTGGACGGCACGCCCGTGAAGTCCTGCACGATGTTCGGCGTCCAGGCCGACGGCCGGAGCCTCACGACCGTCGAGGGCCTGGCCTCGGGCGCCGAGCTCCACCCCGTGCAGGCCGCGTTCAAGGAGGAGCACGGCCTGCAATGCGGGTTCTGCACGCCGGGCATGATGCTCGTCGGCGCGGCGCTGCTCGAGGACAACCCGATGCCGACCGAGGACGACGTCCGCGTCGCGATCTCGGGCAACATCTGCCGCTGCACCGGCTACATGAACATCGTGAAGGCGATCCAGGCCGCGGCGCGCGCGAGGGCCGGCACCGCCGAGCCGCTCGTCGCCGAGCCCGCCGCCCCCGAGCCCGTCACCGCCTGAGAGGAGTCCGAGCGATGGCCACCGAGACCGAACCGATCCGCGGCATCGGCCACAGCGTGCGCCGCGTCGAGGACGACCGGTTCATCCGCGGCGCGGGCAACTACGTCGACGACATCAAGCTCCCCGGGATGCTCCACATGGCGATCCTGCGGAGCCCGTACGCGCACGCGAAGATCAACGGCATCGACGCCTCGCGGGCGCAGGCGCTCCCCGGGGTCGTCGCGGTCGTCACCGGCGAGCTGATGGCGCAGCACAACCTCGCGTGGATGCCGACGATGTCCTACGACACCCAGGCGGTGCTCGCGACGGACAAGGTCCGCTTCCAGGGCCAGGAGGTCGCGGCCGTCGTCGCCGAGAGCGCGTACGTCGCGAAGGACGCGCTCGAGCTGATCGACGTCGACTACGAGGCCCTCGAGCCGATCGTGACCCCGCAGCGGGCTCTCGAGTCCGACGCGCCCGTGATCCGCACCGACAAGGAGGACAAGACCGACAACCACATCTACGACTGGGAGAGCGGGGACAAGGAGGCGACCGAGCGCGCGTTCGCCGAGGCGGACAAGGTGGTCAGCCTCGACACGTTCTACCCGCGGTGCCACCCCTCGCCGCTCGAGACGTGCGGGTGCGTGGCCGACGTGAACCCCGCGACGGGCCAGGCGACGATCTACATGACGTCGCAGGCGCCGCACGCGATCCGCACCGTCTTCGCGCTCGTCGCCGGCCTGCCCGAGGAGAAGATCCGGATCGTCAGCCCGGACATCGGCGGCGGTTTCGGGAACAAGGTGCCGGTGTACCCGGGCTACGTCGTGGCGACCGCCGCGTCGCTGCTCCTCGGCCGTCCGGTGAAGTGGATCGAGGACCGCACCGAGAACCTGATCTCGACCGGGTTCGCGCGGGACTTCCACATGCACGGCGAGCTCGCGCTGAAGGCCGACGGCACGATGACCGGCCTGCGCGTGTCGCTCCTCGCGGACGAGGGCGCGTTCCACGCGGACGCGCAGCCGTCGAAGTTCAAGGTCGGGCTGTTCGGGATCGTGAGCGGCTCGTACGACCTGCCCGCCGCGCACGTGACGGCCACGGGCGCGTACACGAACAAGGCGCCGGGCGGCGTCGCCTACCGGTGCTCGTTCCGCGTGACCGAGGCCTCCTACCTGATCGAGCGTCTCGTCCAGAACGCGGCCTACGAGCTCGGCGTCGACCCAGCCGACCTCCGCAAGAAGAACTTCATCCCGAAGACCGGTTCCCGTACGAGTCGGCCACCGGCTTCGTGTACGACTCGGGCGACTACCAGGCCGCGATGGACCTGGCGCTCGAGAAGATCGGCTACGCCGAGCTCCGGCGCGAGCAGGAGGAGGCACGCGCGCAGGGCAAGCTGTACGGGATCGGGCTCGCGTCGTTCACCGAGATCGTCGGCGCCGGCCCGCACCACCAGTACGACATCCTCGGGCTGGCGATGAACGACGGCGCCGAGCTGCGGATCCACCCCACCGGCAAGGCGATCCTGAAGATCAGTGTCCAGACCAGGGCCAGGGCCACGAGACGACGTTCGCGCAGATCGTCGCCGAGGAGATCGGGATCCAGCCCGAGCACATCAAGGTGATGCACGGTGACACCGACAACACCCCGTACGGCCTCGGCACGTACGCGTCGCGCTCGACCCCGGTCTCGGGCGCGGCGACCGCGATGGTCACGCGTCGCGTGCGCGAGAAGGCGACGACGATCGCCGCCCACCTCCTGGAGGTCTCCGAGGAGGACATCGAGTTCCACGCGGGGACGTTCTCGGTCCGCGGAGCGCCCGACCGGACGAAGACGATCCAGGACGTCGCGCTCGCCGCCTACACGAACTTCCCCGACGGCATGGAGTCCGGGCTCGAGGCCGTCTACTACTACGACCCGCCGAACCTCACGTTCCCGTTCGGCACGTACGCCGTCGCCGTCGAGGTGGACGAGGAGACCGGCGAGTGGCGGGTTCGTCGCATGGTCGCCGTCGACGACTGTGGCGTGCGGATCAACCCGATGGTGGTCGAAGGCCAGATCCACGGCGGCCTGACCGAGGGCTACGGGATCGCGGCGATGCAGCTCATCACGTTCGACGAGAACGGGAACTGCATCGGGTCCACCTTCACCGACTACCTGCTCCCGACGTCGATGGAGACGCCGCGGTTCGAGCTCGGCGAGACCGTGACGCCCAGCCCGCACCATCCGATCGGCGCGAAGGGCGTCGGCGAGTCCGCGACGGTCGGCTCGCCGGCCGCGTACGTGAACGCCGTGATCGACGCGCTCAGGCCGCTCGGCGTGACGAACATCGACATGCCGCTCACGTCTGCGAAGGTCTGGGAGGCGATCCAGGCGGCGAAGGCGAACGCGTGAGGCAGGACGTCCTCGAGCTGGCCGCCCGGCTCTCGGCCGAGGGCACGCCGTTCGTGCTCGCGACGGTCGTGTGGAGCCGGGCGCCGTCCTCGGGCAAGCCGAGCTCGACCGCGCTCGTCACCACCGACGGTACGCTCCGGGGCTGGCTCGGCGGCGCGTGCGCCGAGCCGGTGGTCCTGCGGGAGGCGCTCCGCGCGCTCGAGGAGGGCACCCCGCGACTGCTGTTCCTCGGCACGCCGGACGAGCTCGAGGGCAACCGCCGCGAGGGCGTCGTCACCGTGCCGATCGCCTGTCAGAGTGAGGGCGCCCTGGAGGTGTACGTGGAACCCGTCCTGCCGTCTCCGCGCCTGGTGATCGTCGGTCGTTCGCCGGCCGTGGACGCGCTGGCCGGGATGGCCGCGGCGCTGGGGTGGCGCGCGGTCGTCGTCGACGACGGGGGCGATCCCGCGCTGCACACGGGCGTCGGCGACGTCGTGACCCGGCTCGACCTGGCGGCCGCGGGCGTCGGGCCGGCTTCCTTCGTCGTGGTCGCCACGCAGGGCCACTACGACGAGGACGCGCTCGAGCAGGCGCTCCGGACGCCGGCCGCGTACGTGGGGCTCGTGGCTTCCCGCCGGCGGGCCGAGGGCGTCCTCGGCTACCTTCGCGACCGCGGCGTGCCCGACCGGGACCTCACCCGCGTCCGTGCGCCGGCCGGCCTGGACCTCGGACGGCTCCCGAACGACGAGATCGCCGTGGCGATCCTGGCCGAGCTCGTGCAGCTCCGCGCCGCGGGCGAGCTGGGCGGCGGCTCCCCGGCGGTCGCCGCCACGCGCCACGAGGAGATCGATCCCGTCTGCGACATGACGGTCGAGGTCGCCACCGCGCGCTACCGCACGACGCACGAGGGGCGGACGTACTACTTCTGTTCCGCGCGCTGCCTCGAGCGCTTCAGCGCCGACCCCGCGGCGTTCGTCGCCGCACCCGCCACCTGACCCGCGAGGAGCCGAGCCGTGCTGATCGAGAACGAGTTCACCGTGACGGCGCCGATCGAGGACCTGTGGGCGTACCTGCTCGACGTCGAGCGGATCGCGCCGTGCATGCCCGGCGCCGAGCTCACCGAGACGGTCGACGACCACACGTGGAAGGGGAACCTGAAGGCGAAGTTCGGCCCGGTCACGATGGCGTTCGCCGGGACCGTCGCGATGGAGTCGCGCGACGACGTCGAGCACCGCGTCGTGCTGAAGGCCCGCGGGATGGAGCAGAAGGGCAAGGGCGCGGCGGAGGCGACCGTGACCTCGTGGCTCGAGCCGGCCGCAGCCCAGGGCGACACGACCGTGAAGATGCAGGCGCAGATCGTGCTGACCGGGGCCGCGGCTCAGCTCTCGCGCGGCCTGCTGCCCGAGATCTCGAAGAAGCTCACCCAGCAGTTCGCCGACTGTCTCCAGGCCAGCATGGCGGCGGAGGGCGCCCCGGAGGTGCCCGAGGAGGCGGCCGTCGAGGCGGGCGGCGAGGCCGCCACACCGGCGCCCGCGCCGCGGGCGCCCGCCGCGGCGAAGCCGGTGGGCGGCATCCGGCTCGGCTTGTCGGCGATCTGGGCCACGATCGTGAGCTTCTTCCGCCGGCTCTTCCGACGCGGGCCGAAGGGAGCCTGAGGCACTCCGCTCGTCCGGGCGCGCGCAGGGCGTTCGACCCCGGCGAGCGCGGCGCGTGGGGCGCATGCTCTACCAGGGGGTCTGCGGTCATGCGGCCATCGATCTGGACCGTCGGCGCGCTCGTCTCCTGTCTCGGCGCCGTGTCGTGCTCCGGCGACGCGGGGGCCGGGTCGGGCGAGCGCTCGAGGGCCGTCGCGTCGTCGAGCGGCGCGATCGAGCTCCCCGCGCCGCGCACCGACGGCGAGATGCCGCTCGAGCGGGCGCTCGCCCTCCGGCGTTCGGTCCGGGAGTTCTCGCCGGAGGAGCTCACGCTCGAGGAAGTCTCGCAGCTGCTGTGGGCGGCGCAGGGCGTCACGGCGTCGTGGGGCGGCCGCACGGCGCCGTCGGCCGGCGCGCTGTACCCGCTCGAGGTCTACGCGGCCACCCCCGAGGGCCTGCTCCACTACCTCCCCGAGGGCCACCGAGCGCGGACGGTCTCGACCGCCGATCTGCGTCCCCAGCTCTCGCAGGCGGCCCTGGGGCAGACGGCGGTCGCGGACGCTCCCGCCGTCGTCGTCATCGCCGCCGTCCCGGCCAGGACCGAGGCGAAGTACGGCGAGCGCGCCGAGCGGTACGTGCAGATCGAGGCCGGCCACGTCGCGCAGAACGTGCTGCTCGAGGCCGTGGCGCTCGGGCTGGGCGGCGTCCCGATCGGCGCGTTCTCCGACGAAGAGGTCGCGCGGGTCCTCGCGCTCGAGCCCGGCGAGACCCCCCTGTACCTGATCCCGGTCGGCCACCCCGCCGACGGCGGCTGAGGTCGGCATATCGGGACGCGAACCGGTACGGTGGAGGTCGAGTCAGGGGGGGAGCCGTATGAGACGAGTCCGCGTCGGGATGCTCATCGGAGGGATCGTCCTGGGGTTCATCGCCGTCGGGTTGATCGCCGGCGGAGGGTGGCTCATGTGGGCGCACTCGACCCAGCGGGACGCTCAGGGGTACTACGCGTTCGACCCCGAGCCGTTCGCCGCCCCCGGCTCCGCGATCGTGTCCGAGGACGTGTACCTCGGCGCCCCGAACGACTGGTTCCCGGAGGACCTCGCCACGGTGCGGATCCAGGCGTCCTCCGACACCGAGACCTTCATCGGCATCGCGCGCACGGACGACGTCGACGGTTACCTCCAGGGCGTTGCCCACAGCGTCGTGACCGCCGTCGAGAGCGACCCGTTCAGCGTGACGTACCGCGTGGTCCCGGGCGACGCCGCGCCCGAGCCCCCCGGCGATCAGACGTTCTGGGTGGCCAGCACGACGGGCGCGGGGCGTCAGAGCATCACGTGGGACCTCGGAGGGGGCAGCTACACGGTGGTCCTGATGAACGCCGACGCCTCACAGGGGATCGACGTCCAGCTGAGCGCCGGCGTGAAGTCCGACGTGGTGCTGCCGATCGGGATCGGAGCGCTCGTCGTCGGTCTGCTCCTTGCGGCCTCCGCGATCGTGCTGATCGTCCTTTCGATGCGCGGGCGGGCGCCGGCCGCGCCGGGGTCGACGCCCACACGGCCGGACCAGACCCCCACCGCGTAGGAACGCCTGCGCGAGGAAGTGTGACAAGAACCACCCCTTCGGATTGACGGCGGTCGGGGCCGCCCGTAGAGTGCGCCGTGAGAGACCGCTGGAGCCCTCGGGCCCCGGCGGTTTCTCACATCCGGGCCCGATCCCGGCGCTCGCGACCCTCGGGCCGGTCACAGGTCCCTCACAGGGAACCCGAAGGAACCTCCCCGCCGAGGGCGGTAGGGTCGGGCCGATGGACGACCCCCGGACGGATCCGACGGAGCCGGCCGCCCGCGTCCTCGTGGTGGACGACGAGCCGAGCATCACCGACCTCGTCGCGACCGTGCTGCGGTACGAGGGCTTCCGGGTCCAGACGGCCGACACCGGCCGGGGCGCGCTCGCGGCGGTCACGTCGTTCCGTCCGCACATCGTGGTGCTCGACGTGATGCTCCCGGACCTGGACGGGTTCGAGGTCCAGCGGCGGCTCGCGGCCGACGGGCTCCGTGTGCCGATCCTGTTCCTCACCGCACGCGACTCGACCGAAGACACGGTCCACGGGCTCACGATGGGGGCCGACGACTATGTGACGAAGCCGTTCAGCCTGGAGGAGCTCGTCGCGCGCGTCCGCGCGATCCTGCGGAGGGCGGGTGACGAGGCGGCGGTCTCGAGCCGCCTGGTCTTCGCGGACCTCGAGATGGACGAGGACACGCACGAGGTCTGGCGGGGCGACCGGCCGATCGACCTGTCGCCGACCGAGTTCAACCTCCTCCGATACCTGATGCTCAACGCGAGGAGGGTCGTCTCGAAGACGCAGATCCTCGACCACGTGTGGCGGTACGACTTCGGCGGCGACGCGAGCGTCGTCGAGACCTACGTGAGCTACCTGCGGCGCAAGGTGGACGTCGAGGAGCCGAGGTTGATCCACACGGTCCGCGGCGTGGGGTACTCGCTCCGGCTGCCGAGGGAGTGAGCGATGTCGCTCCGCGCTCGGCTGCTCGTGGCGATGGTGACGCTCGCGGCGGTGGGGCTGCTCGTCGCCGACCTCGCCACGTTCCGGCTCCTGCGCTCGACCCTGCTCGAGCGCGTGGATCGGCAACTCGACGTCGCGACCCCGATCGCGGTCCGCGAGCTCGGTCGGCTCGACCCGCTGCGACCGGTCGGGATCGGCGCCGAGGGCGAGAGCCTGGCGTTGTTCCCCCCGGGGACCTACGCGGCGGCGCTGGACGAGCGGGGCACCGTCCGGGCCGTTCACCTGTTCACGTTCGCCGAGGAGGCCCCGACGACGGCACCCACCCTCCCCCAGGATCTGCCCGGATCGTCGTCCGCCGCGACGACCGCACCGAGGACCTTCACGGCACGGGCCGAGGAAGGTCCGACGCGCTTCCGCGTGCGCGCGTACGCGATCAGCGGCGGCGGGACGCTCGTCGTCGCGATCCCCCTCACCGACGTGACGGACACGCTCAGCCGGCTCGTCCGCATCGAGGTGGTCGTGACGCTCGTGGTGCTCGCGGTGCTCGGCGCGCTCGCGTCGTGGCTGGTGCACCTCGGCCTTCGCCCGCTCGAGCGGATGGGCCAGACCGCCGGCGCGATCGCCACCGGAGACCTCTCGCGCCGGGTGGAACCCGCCGACCCGCGGACCGAGGTCGGCCGGCTCGGCATCGCCCTCAACGCGATGCTCGAGCGGATCGAGCGGGCCTTCGCGGAGCGTCGGGCATCCGAGGAGCGCCTGCGCCGCTTCGTGGCGGACGCCTCGCACGAGCTCCGGACCCCGCTCACGTCCGTGCAGGGGTACGCCGAGCTGTTCCGCCGCGGCGCGGCCGACGATCCCGAGGCGCTGCGCACCGCGATGCGCCGGATCGAAGAGGAGGGCGCGCGCATGGGCGACCTCGTCGACGAGCTCTCGCTGCTCGCGCGTCTGGACCAGGGCCGTCCGCTCGAGCGCGAGCCGATCGACCTCGCCGCCGTCGCGCGCGCCGCGGTCGACGGTGCCCGCGCGGCCGAGCCCGACCGCCCGATCGACCTCGAGGCGAGCGACGCCGTGCCGGTGCTCGGCGACGAGGGGCGTCTGCGGCAGCTCGCCGACAACCTGCTGGCGAACGCACGGGTGCACACGCCCGCCGGCACGCCGGTCCGCGTACGCGTCCACGCCGATGGGGACGACGCCGTTCTCCAGGTCGAGGACGACGGCCCGGGCGTCGCCCCGGAGGACGCCGAGCGGATCTTCGAGCGCTTCTACCGGTCCGAGGGCTCGCGGTCGCGCGAGTTCGGCGGCGCCGGGCTCGGGCTGTCGATCGTCGCCGCGGTCGCAGCGGCCCACGACGGGAGCGCACGATCCGAACCCGCGCCGAGCGGCGGCGCGCGGTTCGTCGTCCGGATCCCGCTCGCGGACGTGTAGGGGCCCTCAACCACCTCTCGGCCGGCTCTCAGGATCCTCCCAGGTCGGGGCGCTTGACTGGTCTCGGCCACCGGAGGGCCCGGCGGTCAGGAGGTGACCACGATGCCCACGCTCGCGCACTTCGGTCCGGACCTGGTCGACCGCCCGTGGTGGGGCACGTTCGGATGGCTGATGCCGCTGCTGATGCTGCTCGTCGTCGCCGGCGTGATCGTGTGGGCGGTCGCGAGGCTGACGAACGAACGCCGGCCGGCGCCGGCGGGACCCACGCCGGCGGTCACGGCGCCGGTCGCGCCCCCGTCGTCGCCCGACGCCGCGGTCGAGCGCGCGCGGATGCGGTACGCGAGTGGCGAGATGCCGCGCGACGAGTTCGTCCGGCTGTCGAGGGACCTGGGGGCTCCGATCGACCGAGAGGAGAACAGCGATGGTTGAGTTCCTGCCCCCCGCCCCGGGACCCCGGACCGAGGCGACCGCGACGAGCGCCCCAGGCACGCCCGACGCCGCCCGGGCCTCGGACGTCGGCCGTGCGGACGTCCCCCCGGCCCACCGCCGCCGCCCGTGGGTCCCTGCGCTCCTCGCCGTGGCGCTCACCGCCTCGGCGGTCGAGGGCGCCGTCATCGCGAAGGTGCTGACGGACCAGGCGAGCGGCGCGGATCCGTCGCCGATCGCCTCGGTCGCATCGACCGGCGATGGCGCGGACCTGTCCTCGGTGATCGCGCAGGCGATGCGCTCGGTCGTCTCCGTGCGGGTGACGTCCACGCAGATCGGGCCGTTCGGTCAGCCGATCCAGGCACAGGGCCAAGGATCGGGCGTGATCCTCGGCTCGGATCTGGTCGTCACGAACGCGCACGTCGTCGACGGGGCAAGCGAGGTGAGCGTCACCTTCAGCGACGGGGCGTCGGCGTCCGCGACCCTGCTCGGGACGGACTCCACGCACGATATCGCGGTGCTGTCCGCCTCCACGGGTGAACGGCCGGCGATGCCGATCGGCTCGTCGGCGAGCCTGGCGCTCGGACAGGAGGTCGTCGCGCTCGGCTACCCGCTCGGGCTCGGCGCGACGGCGACCGCCGGGATCGTGTCCGGCCTCGACCGCACGATCGACGTGTCGGGCGCCAACGGCGCGAGCGAGCACCTCGAGGGGGTGCTCCAGACCGACGCCGCGATCAACCCGGGCAACTCCGGGGGTCCGCTGATCGACACGGCCGGACGGCTCGTGGGCATCAACACCGCCGGCGCGTCGGCAGCCGCCGCGGAGAACATCGGCTTCGCCATCGCGATCGACGGGGCGCTGCCGATCGTCGAGGGGCTCGCGGGCTGACCGAGGCTCTCGGGATCGAAGGACCGCGGGCGCGCCGGGTCAACCCCCGGCCCGGCGCGCCCCCGAAGCGTCTACCGGCGCATCAGGAGCGAGTCGGTGACCAGGCACACGAGCTCGAACGCGATACGCGTCGCGTTCCAGGCCGTGATCTGCGCGGGGCCGTCCTTCGAGGGCATGATCTCGACGACGTCGGCGCCGATCACGTCCAGGCCGCGGAGGCCCTGGATCACCGCGATCGCCTCCCTCATCGTGAGGCCCTCCTCGCCGGGCTCCGGGTTCGAGACCGCGGGCGCGATCGTCATGTCGAGCACGTCGAGGTCGAAGCTCACGTACACGGGCAGGTCGCCGA
>Ga0105100_10000788_pt1 | contig 18465 bp, 18 predicted proteins | sample PPLLak12cMay2015_2_FD_87033 | JGI IMG/M metagenome (GOLD analysis project Ga0105100, IMG submission 87033) | Freshwater sediment microbial communities from Prairie Pothole Lake near Jamestown, North Dakota, USA - PPLs Lake P8 Core (1) Depth... | ecosystem: Environmental > Aquatic > Freshwater >...
AGCCGGTTAAAGTGAAACCGCCCACATCCATTTGGAAGTCCAGGGTCTCGAGGACGTTTTTGCCGAGCAGCAGCGACAGATCCTCTGCGAAATGTTCCACTCCAGGACTGAGACCTTCATAGATGCATTGTCCCACCGGACCGTGAGGAAGACGGCCGGACGCAACGGCGAAAACCAAGTCATCCTTCAGACGTCGACCCTGGAGGCGTCTCCTGAGCATGCTTTCTTCCAGAAGGTACTGCTCCAGGGTTTGCACTTCAAAAGGTTCCCTATCCTCCGCGAGGGAGATTCTCTCTTCCAGATAAATACCTAGTCGCCTGTTGAGGAGAAACTTTGTGGGGTTGGAGAAGAATGCGCAGAGGCCATGGAGATCCACTTGCCTCCATGTCTCATCAGGTTCGGACAGCCCGGTGCCTAGAAATGCTCCCGGTTCCTTGCGGTCTGCCAGCATGGTTCTGGCAATCTCATGGTTTTCCTCTGAGTAGGTGAAAAGCCTTTGATGGTTCTTGAAGTATTCGGGGGAGAAGGCCTGGAGCCGGTGCCTGGTCTGCAAGTGTTCACGGATATTACTGCCCGGGATCTCGAAACTCTGCTCCACATAATCGATGAGTTCGCTTACCAGCACAGAGGGAGGCATGCCTGAGTTGTCCTGGATGCTCTGCCCCACATAACTGATGTAAAGCCTTTCCCTGGCAGAGAGGATGGTTTCCAGAAAAAGGTACCGGTCATCGTTTCTTCGGGATCGATCGCCTCGTCTGGGATACCTCGCCATATAATCAAAGCCCAGGGGCTTCGACTGCCTCGGGTAAGCTTCGCCGTCCATGCCCAAGAGACAGATCACCCTGAACGGGATGCTTCGCATGGGGAGCATGGCACAGAAGGTCACCCCCCCTGTCATGAAACCCAATCCGAAGCCGGTTTGGTCCAGACGGTGCTCAAGATAGCTTCTGACGACCCCCAGAGGGATCTTTTCCTCGAAGAGGGAGGTTGCTCCGGTTTTGACCAGTTCATCGAGCATGCGGCGGATCACCTGAACCTCCCGTTCCGCCTCCTCCCCCCGTTCGAAGAAATCGTCCAGGAGGCCCGCAAGCTCCGTTTGCCAGACTTCCAAAGTCCTCCCTTGACCGAGAGAGGCTGCTCGCTTGAATAGCTGTTCAGCAAATTCAACCAATGAACCGAGAATCCGTGTCTCTCCCCCTTCTATGGGATCGTAGGGAAGGATACCGTAAAAGAGTCTTTCCTCACGGCCCGGGATGGCGAAACCAAGAAGAAGCCTGTCGAGGCCAGATCTCCAGGTGTTTTGAGGGAAGGGAGGCAGATCCAAGTCTGTCTTGTGGTATTCGTCAATTCCCCAGCAGATCCGTGTTTCAGAAATCCATCTGCGGACCGTTTCCAGATCCTCATCGGAAAAGCCGAACTTGCGGCGCACCGCTTCGCATTCAAGGAGGTTCAGGACCTGGGTGACTCCAAAGCGGCTCCCCTGAAGGTTGAGAAGGTTGAGGAATGTTTCGCCAATCCCTCCCTCGCTTCGCATGCTCCGGTCTGCAATGCTGAATGGAATCCTCCGGGCATCTTCCTGTGGTGTATCGAACACAGCCTGGATGTATGGCGCATAGGTCTCGACCTTCGGCATCATCACGAGAATGTCCTTGGGCAGAAGACCGGGATCTTCTTCGAACATCCGGAGAAGCTGATCACGGAGAACGTCCACTTCCCGCATGGGACTGTGGCAGGAATGGATCTGGATGGAGAAATCTTCTGGCGAAATTTTTTTCTTTTTCGGTCTTTCCTGAAGATTCAGAACATCCAGCTGGATGGAGGTCAAGAGATTCCCCTCTTCCGGCTCTTCGCAGGAAGAAGCCTCCTCCACCTGGAACTCCTGGATCATATCAAAGAAATCTCTCCCCAGAGCGCCCATGGACGAAAGCAGGGAGTTTCCCTTTTCCATGTGGAGTTCCTCTTCAGACACGGTTTCTTCCGATAACACCTTTTTCTTCATTTCCCAGGGTCCAAGAATATCTCCCCAGTACTCTTTACTGGGGTTCATCAGAAAGAGGTTCACCTGGGCAACCCCCGACAGGGAAGCGAAGACCTCAACGTGAAAACGAGGCAGGGCCGAGATGCCGAACACGGCGATTCTCTTGGGAAGTCCGGGCAGAGGGTCAGATTTCCTTCCTAGGGTGCTGAAGAGTTCTTTAGCCAGCGACGCACGGTGTTCGTGTTCATGGCCCTCGACCAGTTTCCTCCACAGAAGTGCCTGCCAGTGTCCGGCTTTCCCCTTCTGCCACTGAAACATCATTTCAGGCCGGAAAAGAAGATACTGGTCAAAGAGATCGGCGATTCTCTGTGAGAGCTGGAAGCGCTTGAGATCGCTCCGCCCGCTTTCCAGGTAGATGCGGAGAGTCTCAAATGCGGGCTCCTCCTCGACGAGGGAAGGCAGAACCTTCATGACACGCCAGGTCATGACTTCAGGATCAAAGAGGGAAGGGCTCGGGAGGTTCCTGAGAACGCTCTGGAAGATCTCATGAACAAAGGTGTTGGGAAAGGGGAAACGGCAGTTGGAGCAGATGCCGTGGCGCTCGGCGAGCTGGAGACATATCCAGCGCTCCATGCCCTTGCTCTGAACCACGATGATCTCCTGGTCAAAGGGGGACGGCAGGGATTCTTGGAGCACCCGGGCAAGATGATCAGCCAGGATCTCTAAACGATTGCTGGTAAAGACTCGGAAATTTCCCATGGAAGCGGAAAAGCTGTTCGCGGTTGTTCGTTATCCGTTATTCGTTATCGGGTATCCGTTATCCGTTGCTGGTTATTGGTTATCCGTTATTCGTCATTGAGGAATCGCATTGCACCGAGAACCTTCGCTCAGGCATCATCCTATGTCAAGTTCTATACTCGAAGAAAGACTATAGAGACAACCGTTAGACAGAGGCCTAGGATGCGCATTTTGCTGAGTTTTTCCCTATAGACGATTACTGACAAAAGCACGGCGATCACGAAGTGCATCCCTGTGATCGACACAATGATGGACAGGGGTCCTACAGAGAGGGCCGTTAGAAACGTATAAAAGCCCACAAAATTGATCAGGCCCATCAGGAGCCCGATCAGGAAGGCTTCCTTGAGGTTCCCTCGGCTCTCCTTTTCCCCTGATTGGTTGATAAGGGCCGCAGAAAAGAGCGCCCCCAGGAAATAGGAAAGCGCCATGAACCCCAGCTTGCTGGAATAAATCGCAGCGAACTTGCTTGATATGGAGGCCACGCTGCCTGAAATCAGCGAGACAAACACCAGGAAGAGTCCCCTCCTCACGCTCCTGAAAGTCCCCTCCTCCTCCGCATCCCTTGTTAGGATGACGATGACCGCTATCGCAAAAAGGATGCCCAGACCCTGGTGCAGCGACACCTGATCATCAAAAAAGAAGATGGAAAAAAGAACTACAACCACCATGTTCAAGCGGATGATGGGATAGACCACGCTGGAGGGAACGTGTTTCAGCGCTTCGATGTGAGTGATCGTGCCGAGGACAAAAGAGGCGCTGTTGATCAGTGCGGTCAGAACGAGCATCCATACATTGGAAACCGGTTCTTTCAAAGAAAGGAAAAAGATGACACTCAGGACCGTGACCGTGGCCATGAATGAAAAGGTAGTCCACGCGGTATTGCATTTTCTCTCGGCAGAGACCTTGTAAAGGAACCTCTGCATCCCCATGAGCACGAGCGCAACGATGCTGAGGACATACCAGTTTGCCATCCCCACGACCTGTGTCCTTACGTTGATTCTATGGATATCACTACAATTCCAGCCCTATTTCAATAACCAAATCTCTCTTGGAAACAAAAAAGCCTCCATCCAACAAGGGTTTCTGGATGGAGGCTTCTCGGAAATTCTTTGGAGGGGTATTAGTTCACCGCATCCTTCAAAGCTTTGCCTGCCACGAACTTGGGCACGTTCTTGGCCTTGATCTTGATCTCTGCGCCGGTTTGTGGATTTCTTCCTATCCTCGCCTTCCTCTTGTCGACCTTGAAGGTCCCAAAACCCACCAAGGTTACCGCGCCTTTCTTCTTTAGAGCCTGGGTGATGGCTCCAAAGACGCAGTCAACTGCTGCCTGGGCCTCTTTCTTGGTGCTGACTAGCTTTCCTACCTCGTTGACCAGATCCCCCTTATTCATGTTTCAATCTCCTTTCTTAAATGGTGAGTGGGTTGTTTGTTTGCGCTGGCACAGTCTATACAAGTTTTCAGAGATTTCAACTTAAAAGTTAGCAAAAAAATTCATCTTCTCACAACACCAACAGGCCCTCCACTACTTCTTTGATTTCCCCTTGGAGTTGGACTTTTCGGTCTTCTCTGGCTTTTCCGCCTTCTTCTCCTTGTTCCGCTTCTGGGTGAGGTTCAGCTCGACCGAACCGTCCTTCTTGAGGGAATGAAACGCGTCTGATCCCGGTTTGATCCCAAGGTTCTTCGCCATCACCCCCCATCCCTTATCCTTGTTCACTTCGTATTCTTTCACCACTACGGAGAGAGGCTTCTTCATGGAGGAAGCAAGCCATACGCTGACGAACACGTCACCGAAGGGCATCCTCATTTTGTAGACCAAGTCTTCAATCTGGACCTTGGGTATGGCGTAAGAAATGCTTAACTCCGAGACGAAAGCGTCAACATACACTCCTGCCTCAGCATTCAGGTTGGACAGGACGCCATCCAGGTCTTTGTCCCCGGTGTTTGGCGAGTACTTGGGACTCGCTTTGGCAGCGGGCTCAGTGCTAGTAGCGGATTTGGACCCGGCCTTGGGATTTGCGGCCATGGCCCATGTGGCGGTCATAAAAGCACCAAGAAGGATGAGTCCGATCATTTTCTTCATCATCTCCCCTTTCAACGGATCTGACGCCCGAAGCTGGGCAGATCATACCTTTCGTTTAAGAAAAGTCAATTCCCTGATTTTCGCTCGCCTTCGCCGGGATGCGCCGTGCCCCTGATCTTATGGGATGCCCGCGCTTATCGTCCTTTCTCAACCACTTTGATCAGGGTGTTCGCCCGAAGATTTTCCTTAAGTCCCATGCCGTTGAGCAACGCCGTGTCGTCCAGATCATCGTTGGGTATTCCCATGGATCGAAGGCTGCTCTCCACCGTGCCGGCTGCCTTGGTTGTGCGGAGGCGAATCCGATTGGGCTTCACGTTGATCTTCTTCGGATCGGACAGATCTTTGAACCCTCGCATGGTACTCTCAAAGGTGTTCAGGTGTTTGTCAAACACGGATGGAGCGGAAAGCCCGTGAAAATAGAAGATGGATTTGTCCTTTTGGATGAAATAGGAAACCACCCTAATCGCACCACTCTGACCCTTAACGTCGCAAACAAGACGCTGAGCAGGAAAACCGCCTACCGTGATCGAATCCGAGGCGAGCACCGTGGCGCCATTCGCCTGTGTGAACTTCCCTGCCGCGTCTTTGGGTGATTGAGCTGTGGCGATCGAAAAAATGATTCCCCCGTCCTTGGTCTCGGTCATCATCTGAACCTGGGAGTGGGTATTGTTGAGTTTCCAGTCGGCAGGGACCGGGAATTGAAACTTCATGTCAGGGTGGTAAAAAACCCCATCCTCGGCATATCCCTGCCGCGGATCGTCTCCGTACACGAGGCCGTCGATGTGCCTCAGGTAAACGTCGCGATTGATCTTGAGATCTCTGTTCCCCAGTTTTTTCTGCCATTCCCCGGCCTCTTTACGGACGGCGACGACACGGTTTTCAGGACTTGGGTGAGTGGAAAACCACCCCGGCAAGCCGCTCCGGTCTGAACCCGGGTTCATGCGCTCCAGGGTTTCAAAAAATCCCGCCAGCTCTTTGCCGTCGTAGCCTGCCTTGCTCGCATACTCCACGCCCAGTTCGTCCGCCTGCCGCTCGTTGTCCCTGCTGAAACTGAGGAAAAGCATCCCCACCCCGAGCTGAGCCACTCCGGAAACCAGATCGCCGAGGAACAACCCCCCGACGAGCACTCCGAACTGGGCCAGATGTGCGCGGCTGTATTGCTGAGCCGAGTGGCGGGCCGTTATGTGTCCGAGCTCATGCCCCATAACGCCTGCAAGCTCGGCTTCGCTGTTGAGATTGGCCAGGATGCCTCTCGTGAAGTACACATAGCCTCCGGGGACGGCAAAAGCGTTGACCGCCGAGGCATCGACCATCTCGAACTTGTAAGGCAGGTTGGGTCGATGAGAAACCCTGGCCAGCCGTTGACACATGTCATTGAGATAGGTATTCAGTTTCTGATCCTCATACACGCCGTATTGGTTGCGCACCTGGACATCCGTCTGCTTGCCGAGCTGGATCTCATCCGATTCGCTCAGGAGCATAAGTTCAGGCCCCCCGCTCACCGGATTCACGGCACAGGAACCGGAAGACAGGAAAAGGATCAAAACCACTCCCAAACCCATCAACCTAAAGCATTTGCTTTCCATCTCACATCTCCATCCTTCTTCTCTCAGCCGCAGCCGAGCTTTTGAATGTTCAATTCATCCTAGGGCAGGGCTTCGGTTAAGTCAAGATCCTCTCCCTCATTCTCCCGCGAACCCCTTCTCCCTCCGGTTCCCTTCTCTCGATGCCCCAACCCCTCGACAGGTTTTTGCCTTGATTTGCCGCACCCTATTCCCTAAAATGCGGGTTGAAAGCATCTCCATGATCAGTAACCCAAGCAACTTATCAGCCTAACCAACGTAGCCAACCGAAAACCATTTCAAGGCAACTCAACCCTACTCAAAGCGTCTTGATCTATATTCTTCTCTAAACCAATGCAGTGTCACAGAGCGCCGCGGTTCCCGGCCTTCCCATGCTCCTTCGTCCCGCCGAATCGGGACTGAATATCCTGGTGAAGGCGAATAAAAACTGAAAGGAGGAAAGCGAAATGGGTATACTGTCATGGATTATCATGGGACTCATCGTCGGGGTTATCGCAAAATTCATTATGCCCGGCCAAGATCCGGGAGGCATCATTATCACGATATGTCTTGGGGTCGCAGGAGCCTTTCTCGGGGGGTTCCTCGCTTCCCAACTTGGTTTCGGAACCATAACGGGTTTCAATTTCCACAGCCTCCTGATAGCGATCGGAGGAGCTATCATCCTTTTGATTGTGTATCGGTTCCTGAAACGCTGATTGATAGAGGATAATAAGCTGATCCCATCGGCTCTCGGCTCAAGAACGAGAGGGTCCGGCTCTGTTACCCTACCCATGTTCCGGAGGATCTATGTCTATTGTACTTTGGGAAAAGAAAGAGACGGTTGCCGTGCTCACCATGAACAATAAGGAGAACCGGATGAACCTCAACTTCGCAAACGCCATGATCAAGGCCCTTGACGAGATCCTGGAGGACAAGGGGATTTTTTCAGTCGTGATCGCATCAAGCGACGAAAAGAACTGGTCGCAGGGCATTGACCTCCAGTGGCTCATGGAGCGACGGGCGGCCGATGATCTCCAGGCCATCCGGAGTTTTCTATCCCGCATGAACGACGTGTTCAAGAAATTGCTTCTCTATCCGATGCCTGTGATCGCAGCCATCAACGGACACGCCTTTGGGAACGGAGCGCTTCTTTCCTGCACCTGCGACTTTCGCTTCATGCGGTCGGACAAAGGGTTCTTTTGCTTTCCTGAAGTGGATGTGAGCATCCCCTTCCTTCCCGGCATGATCGCCTTTACCAGAAAAGCGATTCCTGAATACAAGTATCAGGAGATGGTCTACACGGGGAAACGGTTCACAGCCCCTGAACTTGAAGAGCATCACGTCATCCGAAAGGCTTGCAAGGATCAGGAGGAACTCACGAGAGAATCGATGGATTTTGCCAAGACCCTTGAGAAAAAGCGCGGCATTTTCGGGGAATTAAAAAAACGGATGTACAAATCCATCGTCGAGGTTTTGGATAAGGAAGATCCTAAATTTATAGAACCGCTTTTCATCGTGGTGCAGGATTGAGAAGCAGGCGATCCTTTCACGGAACGCCTGCCTTGATCGGGGGCTGCTTATTTCTCAGGCTCAATAGGAATAATGACTACCGGCACAGGGGAGTTCTTCAAGACCTTCTCGGCAACGCCCCCGAATCGGAAATGAGCCTTGGCCCCGTGACTGGCCATGACCACCATGTCAATCTTTTCCTGCTTGATCAGCTTGAGAATCTCCTGGGCCGGGTCTCCTGAGGCGATGTGTTTGATGTAGAGCGGGCAGCCCTGCAGATATTTTTCGCAGATTTCATCCAGTCTTTTCTTTGCCGTCTTCTTCTCCCAATCCTGGATCTTGTCAAAATGAGACTTGTCAAAGTCCCCGTACCAGGGTGGGTGCTGGGCCAGTTCTTGAATGACATAGAGCACGTGGACCTCTGTCTGGTATTTTTCAGACAGAGAGGTCACATAGTCCAGCGCTTTCTCCGCATTCGGAGAGAAGTCGGTCGGCCAAAGAATCTTCTTCACCTCCATGCTGTTGCCTCCTTGCTCAATAAGGATAGACACCTGTGCTTTTAAATGCCGGTCTTGTGGGGAATGTTCTGCCGAATTTAGTGAAACGGAACTTTTCTTGTCAAGGCAAATCTCTTGACCCACAGACCCGAAAAGACCTTTATTTCGGCTCCACCGGATGTTTCCCCTTCTCCCACTCGTTCCAGCCGCCTTGGAGCGCGAACACCTTGGAATACCCTTGCTTCATGAACTGCTGTGCCACACGGGCACTGGTGTACTCGTTCGTTCAGGCACAGTAAAAGACCAGGGTCTTGTCTTTGGGATACTTGCTCATCCAGGTTTCTATCTTTTCCTGATCTTCCCTGACAGCCCCTTTGATCTTCACCTTGCTGGACTTCCAATCCCCATCCCGTCGAACGTCTACGACCACGAGATCAGGGTTGCCAAGCATGCCCTTGAGTTCTTCAATGCTCATTCTTTTTACCTCTTGAGCAACCGCCGGCATGGCAAGAAATACAACCACCGCAAAGACCATGATCCCTGCCATAAGCACAATTACTTTTTTCATTTTCTTCCTCCCTATTGGACTCTCAGTGTTATTAGGTTTTTGACTTGACCCCGGCCAGAAAATCCTGATAGGCCTTTGTGGTCTGTTTCCTTTTCTCGAAGAAGGGCGCGTGGCCGCACTGGTCCAGGATCACCACCTTGACGTTCTTGAGCCCTTCCCGGAATTTCTCCGCACCGGTCACATGGAGGATACGGTCGTTTGCGCCCCAGACCACCAGGGTTCTCGCATCCACCCAGGAAAGACGCGGCTCAAGCTGATACATTCCCCCCTGATCAAGGTCCCGAAGTACCTTTCGATAAAAGGCGTAGTTGGATGCTCCCAGTTTTGCAAAATAAGTTTTAAAGGTGCCGGGCACGGGAGGGATGCGATAGAAAAGAAGCCTCAGAAGCTCTTCAAAGCCCTCCTTTGTTCTGTACACAAGGGCAGTCTCTCCTGTTTCCGCATAACGCCGCCACATGTCGCTTGGGACCGGGGAGTTCACTCCTAACGGGTTGAAAAGAGCGAGGCTTTTGACCTTCTCAGGATACTCGCTAGCGTATAAGCCCGCGATGTAGCCGCCCATAGAAGACCCTGCAAGGTGAAAGCGGCCGAGGCCCAGGCTTTCTGCAAAACGGTTCAGCCTTTTCACCTGGCTCGGGACATCGTAGTCGGCGGACTCCAACCGTGAATTCTCGCCAAACCCCGGCAGGTCAGGAAGGATAAGGCGGTAAGAACCGGTAAAGGCTTTCGGGAAAAGCCCCCAGCCGTCCTTTTCCATGCCAAAGCCGTGAACAAAAATAATGGTCTCTCCTTTTCCCCCTTCCAGGTAGACCCAGCGGTGATCGTCAACCTGGATCGTGTGCCGGCTGACCCCTGCTTGCCAGCGCAGCGCCTTCTTGGCACAGTCAAGAATGAAAGCTGGAAAGTAAAAATAGACAACTATGGTCGCTGCGACCAGCGACAAGAAAACCGCCAGAACGGCTTTTATTCCACCAGCCATGACCGGTTCGCCATCATTTTTCCTTCGAAAGTTCTATGGCCTTTTCAAAAGCAGCTTCCATGTCCGGGAGGTGGGTGATCTCGGGAACCACCTGGATGTACTGAACCAGACCTTGACGGTCCACGATCACCAAAGCCCGAGCAAGCAGTTTCAGCTCATCCACCAGAAGCCCAGTCGCCCTGCCGAAATCCCCCGCCTTGTAATCGGACAGATAACGAAGGTCCGTCAGTTTGGCCTCCTCGGCAAATCGCTTTTGCGCAAAGGGGAGATCTCTGCTGATGGTGATTCTCTGAATGGATGGAGGCAGTCTGTCCCCTTCTTCTCCCAGGTAGTGAGTCTGAGCTTCGCAGACTTTTGTGTCCACAGAGGGCACGATACTCAGAAAGAGAATCTGCCCTCTTTCCTGAGAAAGATCCACTTCCTTCATGGTCATGGCATCGACCAGGGCCACGGAACGCAGAGGCTTGCCCTTTGAGATCGGCGTCCCGACGAGCGCGAGCGCTTTCCCGCCTCTGGAGACCGACGTTCCAGGCTGAACCGACGCACGATCCACGGGAGGTTTGGGCTGAAGCGTTGCACAGCCGCCGTGCATAAACGCAAAGACAATAGTGAAACAACTCAGAGTGGTTTTCAGGTTCATGACTTTTTCTCCATGGCTAAAGGAAAATCATTTGATCCGCTTACCCAGAAGCCACTGCAGCTTTCCCCTTTCAAGAGCAATGGCCGCTTCCGGACAGATTTCCATGCAGCAGTAGCACCGGATGCATTTGTCATAGTCGTAAAAGGGAATGCCGCTTTCGCCCTTCGATTCACCTATGGCCCCTCCCGGGCATATGGCCTTGCATTGATAACATAGGGTGCATCGCTCTCTGGATGGGACAGGCTTTTCGACCAGGAGATTTTTCAGCGTTTTAGTGTTCAACGGCCAGCGCGATACAGCAGACCGGCCGCTTGCGTTGCTCGGAACATAATCACGGATTTGAAAACCATCAAGACTCTCTCCCCGAACATCGATCGTCTCAAGCGCGCCTGTGCCGAGCCCCATCTTCTCTCCGAGGGTGACGGTCAGCACCTCTTCCAGGCGAAGGCCCACCACCCTTGTGGCAACCGCATCAACAGACACGGCGTCTTCTCCTGCCAGAATCGCGCCGATCTTTCTGGGGATTCCTGCAACTCCAGGCCCTTCGCCCTCCAGGCCTATGACCGCGTCCATCAGGTGGATAAAGACCTTGGGTTTTTCAAAACCTTTTAGAAGAGCGCTGTAATAATCCAGAAGGAACTCCGAGAACTCCTCCTTGCTGCGCGCCTTCAGGTGCCATTGGGACTTATTTAGGCCGTAGATCAAGCCGAACAGATTCTTCAGAGCGCCCGTGATATAGGTCAGTCCGTGAGTTTTGAACTTGGGCAAGTTCAGGATGAGGTCCGCATCAAACACCGCCGACGAAATCTCGAACCTCTTGTACCGGCAGGGACTGTCGTAGAACAGGATATCGGTCGCTCTTGGATCTGCAACCTCGCAGCCTTCCTCCTCCACAATTCGATCATACCCGGTTTTCTTCATCACCTTAGCGAGAGGCTGAAAGGCCGGGGACTCGCACAGGATTGGTATGCCTCCGTGGTCCCGGACCATGCGCAACGCCGCCCGGAAAAACTCAGGATGGGTCACCACGCTTTTTTCCGCCGCTGCAGCGCTCAAAAGATTGGGCTTGATCACCACCCTCTTTCCCTCAAAGATCCCCGGCCCAAGGCCGATGAGATTCAGGGCTTCAACCATCTTTTTTCTGATCAGCATGGGATCGTAAGCCCCACACTTTAGAAGCGCGACGCGAGTCATGTTTTCTCCTGTATCCCGAAGAATTTCAGAAGCACTGAGTTCTTTCCTGTCCCAGTTTTTTCGATATTAAGACGGCGAGACAGATATCCTATATTATTTTCAACCTGATTTCACCACCAGAAAAGCGTGATTTCCATTTCTTCTTCCGTAAGAATTTTGTAAAGTGGTTCGAAAAAAAAGGAGTATTACTATGATCCTTACCTTAGTCCAAAAGCGAAGAAGCATTCGAAGATATCAAAAAAGAAACATCGAACCCGACAAAATCCAGGCAATCATCGAGGCGGCGCTCCGCTCCCCTTCTTCCATGGGTTACAATCCTTGGGAGTTCGTTGTTGTTGATGATTCGGATCTCCTGGATAAACTTTCAAAGGCCAAACCCCAGGGTTCCGCCTTCATCAAGAATGCCCCTCTGGGGATCGTGGTCTGCGCAGACCCGGAAAGAAGCTCCGTCTGGGTCGAAGACGCCTCCATTGCATGCACTTACATTCAACTCACTGCAGAGTCGCTGGGCCTGGGAAGCTGCTGGATTCAAATCCGGGATAGAATGCATGATCAGGCAAAACCGGCGGAGGTCTATGTCGCCGAAGTTCTAAGTATTCCGAAAAAAATGAAAGTCGAAGCGATGATCGCTATAGGCTACCCGGATGAGCAAAAAGCGCCCCACTCTAGAGAAGGGCTTCAGTACGGCAAGGTGCATCTGAACTTCTATGGGAAGCCCCACCGGAGTTGAAAACTGCAATTCCTGAATTGAGAAAGAATAGAATCATGGAGAAAGTGCCGGCAGAAGAAATTCATCAGAGGCTGAAAAAATTCCAAACAGCCCTTGCCACCCACAATTTTGATGGCGCCTTCCTTTTCCAGAATGTGGACATTTTTTATTTTTCCGGAACCATCCAGTCTTCCATCCTTTTCATCCCAACACAGGGCGATCCTGTCCTGATGGTTCAAAAGGGTTTCCAGAGGGTGAAGGAAGAATGTCCCCTCAAAAACATTATCGCCGTCAACGGCAAAAGCCATCTCCCCGGAACGCTCCATGATTTCGGCATTCGCCGCATCGAGCGCGTGGGGATCGAGATGGACGTTCTCCCAGCCCAACTTTATCTGTGGCTGGCAGAGACCTTTCCTCAGTGCGGGTTTGTAGATGTTTCCGGTCTCATCCGCAAACAACGGATGATCAAATCACTCTATGAACTCGATCAGATCCGAAAGGCCGCGACCATTCTTCATCAAGGGTACATGGAAATTCAGGGGTTCATTAAAGAGGGGGTGAGTGAACTGGAAATTGACGGCCGTCTGGGTTTTATTGCGCGAAGAGAAGGCCACATGGGAATACTCAGGATGCGAGGATGGAATCAGGAGATGACTTACGCCCATGTCCTTTCAGGCGAGAGCGGCTCCGTGGTATCCTTCCTCAACAGCCCCCACGGAGGAAGCGGCAACACCCCGGCCATGGCTCAGGGGGCAGGCTTTCGCCGGATCAGGAAGAATGAACCCATTGGGATCGACTACGGTGTGGGAATCAACGGTTACCTGGCCGATCAATTTCGCACCTTTGTGATTGGCGATCTTCCCCCTGATCTTGAAAGGGCTCACCGATGTTCGAGAGACATTCACGATCTCTTTGCGAGGGAAGCAAAGCCGGGCGTCCCCTGCCCTGACCTTTATGCCATGGCCAAAGAGTTTGCTCGGAGCGCCGGTCTCAGTGACTGCTTTATGGGCCACGGTGAAGGACAGGTGCGGTTCATTGGTCACGGCATTGGGCTGGAAATCGATGAATTCCCTGTCATCGCCCCAAACTTCGAGGAAAAGCTGACACAAGGCATGGTCATGGCTTTTGAACCCAAGTTCGTGTTTCCGGGAAAAGGGGTGGTGGGAATGGAAGATGACTATTTGGTCACCTCTTCGGGAGTTGAAAGGCTCACCCTAACCGAGCAGGTCCTGATCAAAGTCAAACCTTGAAGGGACGCTCAGGGGTTCCGGCCCTCTGTCACTGAGAGAAACGGGAAGAACGTCGGCTATAGCCGTGCTTGCCGCCCGAGGAAATTTTCCTGTCCACGGAAAGCGCCCCTCCTCCCTTGATGAGGAGAGCAAGACATATGCCGATGACAAGGATGTGATATTCGAACCCTTCTCCCTGTTGTTGCCCGAACCAGTTCATGAAAAACCCGTGCTGCACATGACTCAGGAACATGCAAATCGTGATCATCGCGCCGATGCCTATCGCCCAGAGCCTGGTGAGGAAGCCGAAGACCAGCAGGACTGCGCCCAACGACTCAACCACCATGAGGGCGACGACCGACCACGCAGGGAAGCCCATTCCCGCAAAGGCTTGAAGGGTCTTGGTGATTCCAGACCCCCCGAACCATCCTAAGACCTTCTGTGCCCCGTGGGGAAACATAACGACTCCCAGGGCAAGCCGTATGAAGAGCTGAGCAGGGCTGCTGTCTGTGATCAAAAATTTCTTGAACATGGTCCAGACCCTCCTTTCAAGCACCTCTTTTCATGTCCGGGTCCTGCGCTCTATCCGTCTTGGAGCACATGTGTATCAGATTCTCAACCTGGACACAACCTTTTCAGACCGCTGATTCTGGCTAAAAGAAATGGTCAAAGCAGACAAGTGAAGAGTTTACAGATAGAGTTTAGCATGTTAGAATATCTTTTAAACATTTGATGGACTCCCTTTTGAGCGGAGAGACTTAGGCTTTTAGGACACAGGAGGTTTATCCCCATGAAACTCAAATCCTTTCCTTTCTTGATTCTAATCCTTGTTTTTGCCCTGGGCTCATGCGATTCCAAGAAAGAAGAACAAAAGGCAGCTCCGCAGGTTTCCAAAGAGGTGCCGAAACCGAAGGCGCCCGAAGCCGCCCCTCTCGACGTTCTGGCCAAAGTTGGGGACAGGTACATCCGAGTTGCCGATTATGAGAAGCAACTGGTCAAGCTGTCACCCAAGCTTGCTGAATCAGAGCATGGTCGCAAGTACGTTGTGAATCAATACATCGAGAACATCTTGATTGAGAAGGAAGCCGAAGCCAGAGGAATGACAAAAGATCCGGCACTTGTCGCCAAAATAGAAGACTACACGCGTAGCCTTTACAGGAACAGCCTTCTCCAGAGCTTGAAAGAAGGCCAGAAGGCGATTTCAGACGAAGAGGCCAAGAAGTATTTCCAGGAGCATGAAGAAGAATTTATTCAGCCCGACAGGGTGCGCATCAGCCTGATAGAGGTGGATCTCGACAAGGAAAAAGAGATCAACGCCATTCAAAAGGACCTTAAAGCGGGCAAGGATTTTGCCCAGCTGGCCATGGCGCACAGCAAACATGTGAGCGGTAAGCGGGGCGGAGATCTTGGTTTTGTCACCCAGAAGCAATACAAGGTTCTGACCGATGTGGCTTTCACCATGAAGCCGGGCGAGTTCTCCAAGCCTTTCAAATCGCCGACCGGATGGTCGATCATCAAGGTGACGGAATTTGTGAAGAAGCAGGACATCCCCATGGAAGAAGGGATCAAACGAGCGAGGGCGCGTCTTGAGGCAACGGAAACATCCAAGTCCTTTGATACGATCATGAAGGCCTTAAGAGAAAAAAATCAAGTTGTAGTCTACGAGGACAAAATCAAGCAGCTTCAAAAGCAGGCACCAGCTCAAGAGGCCCCTGCGAAGAAAGCGCCATAGTCGGCAAAGCGTTTTTGACAGGCGATAATTACAATGCTGTTTGGAGGCCAGGACGCCCCTGGCCTCTGTTTTTTGGAAAAGGCGCAAGGTGCACTGATCTCTTATTGAGCGGTCTTACCGTGACCCTTGCACCGTGTCCCCTGAACCTGCTTGAGCCTAGGACTAGACACGATCGCACCCGAGAGAATCGATGATGGACCAGATTCGAGCCATAGGTTTCGACCTTTTTAACACGCTGATCACCGTGGAACCTCAGACTCTCCAGGAAGCCCACAGCAGGCTCTTCAGAAGTCTGAGTGAAAGCGGGTTTCGGCTTGAGGAGGACGCTTTCAGAAAGGCGCATCGGCAAGCCGCCATGGATCACCTCGCGGAATGCCAAAAAAGCGGGAGGGAAACCCACAACCGTTTCTGGATCAGCGAAGCTCTCGCAGACCAGGGGCACCAGGTTTCACCTGATGACTTGAGAATTGCCGGCGCGGTGGAATGCTATTTTTCTGCCTTCCTTGAATTCTGCCATCTGATCCCCGGCACATGGCACATGCTCGAAATGCTCAAGGAGACTTACCGCCTTGGACTCTTGACCAATTTCACCCACGGTCCTGCGGCAAGAAACATCCTTGATCATCTGGGCATCACTTCCTTTTTCGGAATTATCCTCATCTCAGGAGAACTCGGATACCGCAAACCTCATCCCTCTGTGTTTCTGAAACTCATCGAGCGGTTCGGCGTTGAAACCGAACAGATTCTCTATGTCGGCGACGATCCTGATCCCGACATCAATGGAGCAAGGTCAGTAGGCCTTCAGCCTGTGTGGACGACCTATGTCATAGATCACCAGGTCCCTTATGCCCGCGGCATTCTGACAGGGGTGCCCGAACCTCCAGACCCACCTGTCCCAAGGATTTCCACCTGGCAGGATCTCCTGTCACTCCTGAACAAATGAACTGCTGTTGGCTGAAGCCGACAGCTTGAGGGACAAAGGGACGGATGAAGAAAGGCACAAAGGCACAGAGGGCCAAAGGTACAGAGCGGAAGGGTTTTTCTGCTTTGTGCCTTTGCACCTTTGTCACTTTGCCTCTTTCTTTCTTCGTACCTATGTGCCTTTGCAACTTTGTGCCTGCATCAGTTTTATTCTGGCTCTGCGGGCTTGGCGAGAGATGCTCTCATTTCTTGCGTTTCATGCGGCAGAGAATCACCAGAACGGTTTTCTCAGGGGAACGGATGCTTTTCTGCTGAGCCTTGAGATCAAAGTGACGCTGCATCTCCTTGAAGAAATCCAGGCTTGTCCTCCGGATGCCCTCGCAAAGGATCACCTCACCTTCGGGCTTTAAGAGACGCTCAAAAAGATGCCGGAGAGGTTCAAAGTCCTTTTCGTTGTAAACCACTTCGGACCCTATGATATAGTCAAACCGGCTATAAAGGGACGGGCTGTTCCAATCCAGGTCAATGATCTCCATTCCCGTGCAGTGGTTCAAATCCGCATTCGCGCGAGCAAACTCAATCGCCCCAGGATTGTGCTCGGTCATGACGACCTTGTGACCGAAGGATGCTGCGACCACCCCGACAAGGCCAAGTCCGCAGCCGATCTCGATCAAACGCTTTTCAGGGTCAGCCGGTATACCGGCCAGAAAATCAGCCAGGACCCAAGAGGCCTCCCACACCTTTGCCCAGAGGGGAAAGTTCTGTAGAGGATCTTGGGAGTCTATATACTCTTCGATGAACTTCGGCATGAGAATGGTGAAACTACGTCCCTTGATCACTACGGACTTCTCTTCCGTTTCGCGGTCTCCAATCTTCCCGAATGTTTTCACCTTTCCCCTCTCTTTCCTATACTCAATGCATCCTCCTCCCTCTGCGGAAGAGACTAGGCGAAGCCGACTTGAAAAGTTCCCTGTTTGAAGATTCTCCCTGAAGATTTTCCCTTGATAGTCCATCGACTTTTCATTAGCCTATCAGACAACAATAAACCTTCCAACAGTTTTGAACTGAAATTCGTTTTTCGGCTCTTAGTTGTTACGTGTCAACTTCATAGCCCAACTTCCTGAGCGCACTTGTAACAAACCGATCTACCTGACCATGAATTCCTCTCTTTCACATGTCGGCCTTGCACCGCAGTGACTCGGGAGCTTAGAAATGGAAGACGGAAGGATCAGGAGAAAGGAGGATGAAAGGATATGCTGCCCATAGGCCCAATGATGATTGAGCACAGGCTCATCGAAAGGATGATCAAGGTGATGGATTCGAAGGTGCGGGAAATGAAGAGCGGGAGAAGAGCTGTTACCGAATTCATTGAAACAGCGGTTGATTTTATTCGGACCTATGCCGATCGCTGTCACCATGGCAAAGAGGAAGACATCTTGTTCAGGGAGCTAAAGAAGAAAACCATTTCCCAGGATCACAGGAGAGTAATGGAGGAATTGATCGAAGAGCATCGGGAGGGAAGGAAAATCACGGGAAAGCTGGTTGAAGCGAATAAGCGCTACCTGCAAGGGGATTCAAAAGCTCTTGACGAGATCATCGAATGCATGCAAACGCTGGTTTCGTTTTATCCCAAGCATATAGAAAAGGAGGACAAACAGTTCTTTATTCCTGTCATGAAGTATTTCAGCAAGGATGAGCAGAATGCCATGCTCAAGGAAGGTTATGAGTTTGATCAGGGACTGATCCACGAGAAATACCGGAGCATCGTAGAAAAAGGTGAACAAAATGGACAGACCTGAACTTATCAAGAATGTTTCTTTTTCCGAAGCCCATCTCCTCAGGGACTTGGTGGATGATCAAAAAGGTCATGTGGTAAACCGCACCCTGGCCCAAAGCGATGTATTGAGGCCACCGGCCACCGGGGTCGGGCCACGCTCGTAATGAATAAGGGGCGATCCCGGGTAAAGGGCGAAATGTCAAGAGATCGTCTACATTGTATGATCCCAGACGGGTTACCTCTGCGTTATGTGGTTCAGATATATATTCCAATAAAAGGAATACGTAGTATG
>Ga0105100_10000790_pt1 | contig 18414 bp, 15 predicted proteins | sample PPLLak12cMay2015_2_FD_87033 | JGI IMG/M metagenome (GOLD analysis project Ga0105100, IMG submission 87033) | Freshwater sediment microbial communities from Prairie Pothole Lake near Jamestown, North Dakota, USA - PPLs Lake P8 Core (1) Depth... | ecosystem: Environmental > Aquatic > Freshwater >...
AGGTTCGTCTCGTATCCACTTCCCCTCGTCTGCGACTATCGCAAGTACGCGAACGACTTCGGCTCCGTTCGCTGACTTGGTGGGGACGCGGTTCGGGCTGGGCATCACGATCGGCGCGGTCATCGCGACGGCCACGTTCTTCGTGGGGTTCTTCGGCGTCGGGCGCAACGTCGATCGCCTGGTCGAGCTCGGAGACGAGGTCGCGGCCGCGGGTGGGGAACCGACGCCCGACCAGCAGGCGAGGATGGACCGGCTCGGCGCCTCCTTGGAGCGCTTCGGGAAGATGGACCTGACGTTCCTGATGCTCGCGTTGATCGCGATGGCGACCGCGCGGTACTGGTAGACGGAGCCGGGGGCGGCGCGGGCGCGCCGTCAGTGGAGCCCGGCGATGTCGCTCTGCGTGACCTCGCCGGGCTTCTTCCCCATGATGATCATCGCCAGGACCTGGTCCACGGTGACGTCGTCCTTGTTCACCGTCCCGACCAGCTTGCCCTGGAGCATGACGCTGATCCGGTCGGCCAGGTCGAACACGTCGTGGATGTCGTGGCTGATGAGGAAGATGCCGATGCCCTCCGCGCGGAGCTGCTTGATCAGGTCGCGGACCTGTCTGGTCTCGGCGGGGCCGAGGGCGGCCGTCGGCTCGTCCATGATGAGGATCCGCGCGTTGAAGTGGACCGCGCGGGCGATCGCCACCGACTGACGCTGACCGCCGGAGAGCGAGTTGACGGGCGTGACGAACGCCTGGAACTTCGGGTTCAGCCGGTTCATCAGCTTGCGGGTGGCGTCCTCCATCGCGGTGCTGTCCAGGTTCCCGAACCGCGTCGTCACCTCGCGGCCGAGGAACATGTTCCCGGGCGCGTCGATGTTGTCCGCGAGGGCGAGGGTCTGGTAGATCGTCTCGATCCCGAGATCCTTCGCAGCCCGGGGCGTGTCGATCGTCACCTCTTCGCCGCCGATGAAGACGCGCCCGGAGTCCGCCGGGTGCGCACCCGAGAGCGTTCGGATCAACGTCGTCTTGCCGGCGCCGTTGCCGCCGACCAGTCCGACGATCTCGCCCGGATACAGGTCCACGGTCACGCCGTCGACCGCGTGGACGCCGCCGAACGCGACGCGGATGTCGCGCAGCTCGACCAGCGGCGTCCGGCGGGCCGTCTCCACCGGAACCGTGGCCGTCACGTCGCCCTCCTCCGGATGATCGTGTCGAGGGTCACCGCGGCCACGAGCACCGCCCCCACGACGATGTCCTGCAGCGGCGCCTCGACGCCCATCAGGACCATGCCCGAGACCAGCGACTGCATGACCAGCGCGCCGAGGACCGCTCCGGGGATCGTCCCGATGCCGCCGCTGAACGACGTGCCCCCGATCACCGCCGCGGCGATCACCGAAAGCTCCATCCCGGTGCCGAGGCTGCTCACCGCCGCGTTGAGGCGCGCGATCTGCACCGCCCCCGCCAACCCGACCAGCGCGCCCATCAGCATGAACGTCCTGAGGACGGTGCGCTTCGTCTTGATACCGGCGAGCTCGGCGGCCTCGGGGTTTCCGCCGATGGCGTAGACGTAGCGCCCGAAACGCCGGCGGGTCGCGAGGAAGGTCATCAGCACCGTCACGGCGAGCGTGATCAGGACGGGGAACGCGAGGCCGAGCGAGATCTGGGCGCCGGGTGGCGCTCCCCGCTGCTCGGCGAGCAGCGGCGGCAGGTAATAGCGGTTCAGGAACGCGACGGCCCCAAGGACGGCCGCGCAGGCGAAGACGCCCAGCGCGATCTCGACCCAGAACGGCCGGAGCCGGAAGCCGTACTTCGCGCGCTGCCGCCGCTTCATGACCTGGAGGGCGACGATGCCCACACATGCGAGCCCCCCGACGATCCAGCTCCATGTCCCCCCGATCGTGCCCTCGGCGCCGCCGCCAAGCAGCCGGAAGTTGGAGTCCATCGGGGCGATCGTCTGTCCGCTGGCGAGCCACCACGCCACACCCCTCCACACGAGGAACCCGCCGAGCGTCACGATGAAGGAGGGGACGCCGAGGTAGGCGATGATGCCACCCTGGAACCCCCCGATCAGGGCGCCGAGCACGAGTCCGGCCACGAGCGAGATGACCCAGGTCCACGGGTGGTCGAACCCGATGGCTCGAGGCAGCCAGTCGTTCTGGAGCAGACCCATCACCATGCCGACCGCCGCCATCAGGGCGCCCACCGACAGATCGATGTGCCGCTCGACGATGATCAGCACCATCCCGGTCGCCATGATCGCGACCACCGAGGTCTGCACCGACAGGTTCCACAGGTTCCTCGGCGTGAAGAAGGTGCCGCCCGACAAGAAGTGGAACCCGACCCAGATGATCGCAAGGGCGATCAACATGCCGGCGAGCCGCCCGTCGATCTCCGCCGAGCGGAGCATCTCGCGGAACGACCGAGGCCGGGGCTCGTCCTCGGGTTGCGCCTCCGGTTCGCGCTCGGTGGTGGTGATCTCGGTCTCAGCCACGGTTCAACATCCTATGCCGAACGGGCGCGCGCCCCGCTCACCACGAGCAGGGCGCGCGTCCTTCGGTCGTCAGGGGTCCAGCCAGATCGGTCAGCCGCAGACCTCCACGGTTCCGGCCTTGACGCCCTGGCAGAGCTCGTCCACCGAGATCCAACCCGCGTCGACGACGACGTCGAGGTTGTCCTGAGTGATCGGCTCAGGCGTCAGGAGGATCGAGACCATCTGGTTCCCACCCGGCGATTCGAAGATCACCGTGTCGGGGATCTCCTCGAGCGGCGTGCCCTGCGCGAGCAGGACCGCCGCCTCGCCGGCTGCCGCGCCGAGCAGACGGGCGTCCTTCCACACGGACACCGTCTGCGTGCCGCTCGCGACCCGGTTCAGGGCGGCGAGGTCGCCGTCCTGGCCCGACACCGCCACCTCGCCCGCGAGCCCCTGGGCCTCGAGCGCGGCCACGACGCCGCCGGCCGTCCCGTCGTTGGAGGCGACGACGGCCTGCACGTCGTTGTTGTTCTCCGTCAGGAACTGCTCCATGTTCGTCTGGGCGACCGCCGGGTCCCAGTTGTCCGTGTAGGACTCACCGACGTTCACGATGTCGCCGGAGTCGAGCGCCTCCTGCAGGACCTCTTGCTGTCCGCTACGCAGGAAGTCGGCGTTCGGGTCGGCGGCGTTCCCCTTGATGAACACGTAGTTGCCCTTGGGGACCTGCTCGTAGACCGCACTGGCCTGCATCCGCCCGACCTCGACGTTGTCGAACGTGATGTACAGGGCGCCCGGATCCTCGATCAAGCGGTCGTACGCGATGACCGGGATGCCCTGCTCGAGGGCGCTCTGCACGGCCGGCCCGATCGCCTCCGAGTCCTGGGCGAGGATGATGAGCGCGTTCGCCCCCTGCGAGATCAGGTTCTCGACGTCCGCGAGCTGCTGCTCGGCGGACGACCCCGCGTCGGACGAGATGTAGGTGGCGCCGCCGGCCTCGAGGGCCTCCTTGATGGCGGGCTCGTCCCACTTCGCCCAGCGCTCTTCGTTGTAGTTGTTCCACGAGACGCCGACGGTGATGTCCCCGCCGCCGTCCCCTCCGGTCGCCCCTCCGCCGTCGCCCTCGTCGTCCCCGCACGCGACGAGGACCAACGCGAACACCGCGAGGAGCGCCCATACCCGGCGCTTACTCAATGCTCTCCCCCCTTCTGATGGCGGCCATCTCTGGTCGCACCACCGTTCCCCTCTTGCCGTCCGACGTGCCGTCGGCCCACCCGGCTATCGGCTCCGCCCGTCGAACCTCTCCATCGACGTATACGCGCCTCGGGGATCGGTCGGATCCGAGAGCGCCCCGAGCATACTCACAACGGGTCCGCCAACGCAAACGTAGGAGGCTCCAACAAATCACGGTCGGGCTCGATGTTCGCCATCCGTTGCTCCTCGAACCGCGTGTTGCGCGCGATCGGCGCACGGAATACCCTGGATGCGCCGAGGGGTCCATCGCGACGCTCCCGAAGCGGCCCCCGAGGCGAACGGTCAGGACGAGCGCTGAGGGTGGATTCCGCGGGGGTAGCAACGAAATCGAGCTCCGGCAACGACACGCTGGGTGGCCCCGGCCGCGGACATCGTCGAGGGGTGGCCGCAGACGAGGTGCGGCGCCACAACCTCGGCGCCGTGCTCGAGCGTCTCCATCTGGCCGGACCGCTGTCCCGCTCCGATCTGACGAAGGCGACCGGGCTCAACCGGTCGACGATCGCCGACCTGCTCGCCGAGCTCACCGCGGTCGGGCTGGTCGAGGAGCGCCCCGGCGCCCCGGGCTCGGGTCCGGGCCGGCCCTCACCGGTGGTCCAGGTCCGGCCCCACCGCGCGTCGGTGCTCGCGGTCGAGCTCGCCGTCGACTCGATCGCCGTCGCGACCGTGGGACTGGGTGGTCACGTGTACAACCTCGTCCGCGTGGCGCGGCCGCGGGGTCGCTTCTCTCCCGAGGAGACCGTCCAGGACGTCGCGAAGCTGGCCGGGCCGCTGCTGGATTCGCTGCCGGCCGACCACTCGCTCGTCGGTGTCGGCGTTGCGGTGGTCGGCATCACGCGACGATCGGACGGGTTCGTGCACCTCGCTCCGAACCTCGGGTGGCGGGACGTCCCGATCTCCGCCATGCTCGCCGGCGAGCTCGACCTCGGCGCGCCGGTGCTCGCGGCGAACGAGGCCGACCTCGGCGCGCTCGCGGAGCATCGCCGCGGGCGGCAGCCGGGCATCGCGAACCTCGTCTACGTGTCGGGCGAGGTCGGGATCGGCGCCGGGGTGATCGTGGACGGCAAGCCGCTGCTGGGCTCGGCCGGATACGCAGGCGAGGCCGGCCACACGCTCATCAACCCGGAGGGGTCGGTGTGCCGGTGCGGCGCGATCGGCTGCTGGGAGACGGAGGCGGGCGAGGCGGCGCTCCTGCGTCGCGCGGGCGTGAGCGAGGGGGCCGGGCGCCTGTCCGAGGTCGCCGAGCGCGCCGCCGCCGGCGACGAGCGCACCCTGCGCGCCATCGCGGATGTCGGACGGTGGCTCGGCCTCGGCATCGGCAACCTCATCAACCTGTTCAACCCGGACCTGGTCGTCCTGGGCGGCCTCTACCAGCGCCTGTTCACGTTCCTCGAGCCCTCCGTCCTGGAGGGCAGCGCGCAACGGACGCTCGCGGCTCCCGGAGGGATGGCGACGATCGCGTGCAGCGCCCTCGGCCCCGACGCCTCGCTGATCGGCGCCGCCGAGCTCGTCATGTCGCGCGTGATCGCCGACCCCGCGAGCTTCGACGGCCCGGGCGTGGGCGAGCGCGCGGGGGCGCGTGAGGGCGCTCGATGAGCCAGGGCGAGACCCAGGGACGCCGGACCGGACGGTGGTCGTTCCTGACCGGTGCTGTGCTCGGGCTCGCGATCGTCGTCGTCGCGACCGCCGGCGTCCGGATCACCTCCGACGACGAACCGCAGTGCCAGCCGGTCGCCGCCGAGCCCGCCTGGTCCGTCGCCCGCCGGTGGGACGAGGCGCTGCTGAACGCGATCCGGCGCGCGCTGCCGGCGCCCACCGTGCACGCCCGGAACCTCTTCCACGTCTCCGCAGCGATGTGGGACGCATGGGCGGCCTACGACGCCGACGCCGCCGGCGTCTTCGTCCACGAGAAGCACACCGCCGACGACCTCGAGGCCGCGCGCAACGAGGCGATCAGCTACGCGGCCTTCCGGCTGCTCCAGCACCGGTACCGAACCTCGGTCGGCGGGACGGACTCGCTGCTCGAGTTCGGGCGGCTCATGGAGGACCTGTGCTACCCCATCGACGTCACGAGCACCGAGGGCGGCTCACCGGCGGCGCTCGGGAACCGGATCGCGGCGGCGGTGATCGATGTCGGCCTCGCCGACGGCGCGAACGAGGCCGAGGGCTACACGAGCGACTACGCGCCGGTGAACGCGCCCCTCGAGGTGGCGTCGCCCGGCCCGATCGAGATGGAGGACCCCAACCGGTGGCAGCCTCTCCAGCTCGAGCAGGCGGTCTCGCAGAACGGGATCCCGATCGACGACACCGTCCAACAGTTCCTCGGGCCCCACTGGGGCTTCGTGAGCGGGTTCGCGCTCCCCGACGCCGGCGAGGACGGTCTGCCGATGGACCCGGGCCCTCCCCCGTTCCTCGGCGACCCGGTCTCGGACCGGGACTACAAGGCCGACGCCGTCGAGGTGATCGACAAGAGCGGTCAGCTCGACCCGGCGCAGGGCGTCATGGTCGACATCTCCCCGGCCTCCCTTGGGGCCAACCCGCTCGGGACGAACGCCGGGCACGGGTACGCGACGAACCCCGTCACCGGCGAGCCGTACGCGCCGAACGTCGTGAACCGGGGTGACTTCACGCGCGCCCTCACCGAGTTCTGGGCCGACGGGCCGAAGTCGGAAACCCCGCCGGGTCACTGGAACGTGGTGGCGAACGCGGTCTCGGACTCCCCGGGGTTCGAGTTCCGGATCGGCGGGTCGGGACCGGAGGTGGACCGGCTCGAGTGGGACGTGAAGCTGTACCTGGCGCTCAACGGGGCGGTCCACGACGCCGCGATCGCCGCGTGGGGCGCGAAGGGGTACTACGACTCGGTCCGGCCGATCTCGATGATCCGGTTCATGGGAGGGCACGGCCAGTCGAGCGACCCCGACGGCCCCTCGTACGACCCGCGGGGCCTCCCGCTCGAGGAGGGCCTCGTCGAGGTGATCACCGAGCGGACGACCGCGCCGGGCGGGCGTCACGAGGCGCTCGCCGGCCACGAGGGCGAGATCGCGATCCACGCCTGGGTGGGCAATCCCGAGGATCCGGACAGGGACACGGGCGGCGTCGCCTGGATCCACGCGACCGAGTGGGTCCCGTACCAGCAGGCCACGTTCGTGACCCCGGCCTTCGCGGGGTACGTGTCGGGGCACAGCACCTTCAGCCGCGCCGCGGCCGAGGTCCTCACTGCCATCACCGGCAGCGGGTACTTCCCCGGCGGTCTGGCGGAGTGGACGATCCCCGCCGGCGCGCTCCACGTCGAACTCGGGCCGACGCGGGACGTCGTGCTCCAATGGGCGACCTACTACGACGCCGCCGACCAGGCCGGCATCTCGCGTCTGTACGGCGGGATCCACATCGCCGCCGACGACTTCGCGGGCCGACGGATCGGCGCCGAGTGCGGCATGGCGGCGTGGGCGCGGGCCCAGCGGTACTACGAGGGAGCGGTCGATGGCCAAGGCTGATCCCGGCGGAGGCGTCCACACGCGGGTGGCCGCGCTGTTCCTCGCGGGGCTGGCCGCCGGCTCGCTCGCCGGGTTCGGCGGCGTCCGCGCCTTCGACGCGGTCTGGACCGACGAGCCCGTGACCGCGATGGGGCCGCCCCGGTTCGTGGAGGAGGCCGCCGCGGCAGGGGTCGTGCACGCGTACGAGGGCGGGTTCACGTTCTTCGTGGGCGGCGGGGTCGCGGCGTTCGACTGCAGCGACGACGGCCGGCCCGATCTGTACCTCGCCGGCGGTGCCAACCCCGCCGCGCTGTACCGCAACGAGAGCCCGATCGGGGGCGAGCTGCGGTTCGCGCAGGTGCCGGACCCGGCCACCGACCTCACCGACGTCGTCGGCGCCTATCCGATCGACGTCGACGGCGACGGGGTCGTCGACCTCGCCGTCCTGCGGGTCGGCGAGAACGTCCTGCTCCGCGGTCTCGGCGACTGCCGGTTCGAGCGCGCGAACGAGACCTGGGGCGTCGACGGCGGCGCCGAGTGGACCGCCGGGTTCAGCGCGACGTGGGAGGGCTCGGCGGCGCTGCCGACCCTGGCCTTCGGGAACTACCTCGAGCTCCAAGGGATCGAGCGGCGTGCGACGTGCGCGGACAGCGACCTCGTGCGGCCCACCGCGGACGGGACCGCGTACGCCGAGCCGATCCCGCTCACCCCCGGCTACTGCACGCTGTCCGTGCTGTTCAGCGACTGGGGACGCCACGGCCAGCGCGACCTGCGCATGGCGAACGACCGCCACTACTACACCGACGGCCAGGAGCAGCTGTGGCGGATCGCCGAGGGCGAGTCGCCGCGCCCGTACACGCAGGAGGAGGGCTGGCAGCGGCTCGTGCTCTGGGGGATGGGCATCGCCACGTACGACGTCACCGGCGACGGCCGACCCGAGGTGTTCCTGACGAGCCAGGGCGACAACCGGCTCCAGACCCTGGCCGAGAGCGCCACCGGACCCACGTACGTGGACATCGCGCTCGAGCGAGGGGTCACGGCGCACCGCCCCCACACCGGCGGCGACGTGCTGCCGTCCACCGCCTGGCATCCCGAGTTCCAGGACGTGAACGACGACGGGTTCGTCGACCTGTTCATCTCGAAGGGCAACGTCGAGGCGATCCCCGAGTTCGCGGCGAAGGATCCCGACAACCTGCTGCTCGGCCAGCCCGACGGGACGTTCGTGGAGGGCTCGGTCGAAGCCGGGATCGCGCGATTCGTCCGTGGGCGCGGGGCCGCGCTCGTCGACCTGAACCTGGACGGGCTGCTCGACCTGGTCCAGGTGAACCGGCGCGAGAACGTCGGCCTGTGGCGCAACGTCGGCCGGGGCTCGGCCGCCGACCCCGAGCCGATGGGCAACTGGGTCGCGGTCCGGCTCCAGCAGCCTGCGCCGAACCGCGACGCGATCGGGTCGTGGGTCACGGTCCGGTTCGGCGACCGGACGGTCGAGCGCGAGATCACCCTCGGCGGCGGGCACGCCGGCGGACAGCTCGGCTGGATCCACGTGGGGATCGGCGAGGCCGACGGCGCCGAGGTCCGGGTCGAGTGGCCGGACGGCGAGACGGGCCCCTGGCTGGAGATGCCCGCGAACGGGTTCGCCGTGGTCGAGCGCGGGGCGGACGAGGCTCGGCCCTGGACCCCACCGGGAACGGAGGGGTGACGGTGGCCGTCGCGCGCCTGGCCGAGGTCGACCTCCCGGACTTCGGGATGCCGGAGACCGCGCCCGAGATCCCCGCCTCGACGTACGCGGCCCGGCTCGAGCGTCTTCGCGCCCGGATGGACGAGGACGGCTACGACAGGATCGTCGTGTACGCCGACCGAGAGCACAGCGCGAACCTCGCGTACCTGACCGGCTTCGACCCTCGCTTCGAGGAGGCCCTGCTCGTCGTCGGGCCCGAGGGCGACCCGGCGATCCTGATCGGGAACGAGTGCCACGGGATGGCCGGCGCCGCGCCGCTGCCGATGCGGCGCCACCTGTTCCAGGACCTCAGCCTGTCCGGGCAGCCGAGGGACCGCTCGCGGCCCCTGATCGAGATCCTGGCCGACGAGGGGATCCGCGAGGACCGCCGGGTCGGCGTCGTCGGCTGGAAGGAGTACGCGGATCGCCGCACGATCGAGGCGCCGGCGTTCCTCGTCGACACGCTTCGCGACATGGGAGCGGTCGTGGAGAACGCGGCCCACCTGTTCATCGGGGCGGCGGACGGCCTGCGCGTCGTCAACGAGGTCGAGCAGCTCGCGTCGTTCGAGCACGCGGCCTGTTTCACCTCGCAGGGCGTGCGCCGGCTCCTGCACGGGCTGCGACCCGGGATGCGTGAGCGCGATGCGGTCGCCCTCCTCGGCTGGAACGGGGCGCCCCTGTCGTGCCACCTGATGCTCACCGCCGGCGAGCGCGCGTCGCTCGGGCTGCTCAGCCCCGGCGACCGGGTGATCGAGCGCGGCGACCGGTTCACGGTCGCGTTCGGCATCTGGGGCGCGCTGAACTGCCGAGCCGGCTTCGTCGTCGAGGACGCCGCCGAGCTCCCCGAGGGCATCCGCGACTACGTCGACCGGCTCGTCGCGCCGTACGTCGGAGCCGTCGCCGAGTGGTACGGCGCGCTCCACGTCGGCCAGACCGGCGGCGCGCTGCACGAGATCGTCGCGCGTCGGCTCGGCGACCCGTTCTTCGGGATCTTCCTGAACCCGGGGCACCAGATCCACCTGGACGAGTGGGTGAACTCCCCGATCGCGCCGGGCTCGACGGTCGAGCTCCGCTCGGGCATGGCGCTGCAGGTGGACGTCATCCCGGCGACCGGGACCGAGTACTTCACGACGAACATCGAGGACGGCGTCGCGCTCGCCGACGAAGGCCTGCGCACCGCCTTCGCGCACACGTATCCGCAGGCGTGGGAGCGGATCTCGGCACGCCGACGGTTCATGGAGGACGCGCTGGGGATCGCACTCCACCCCGACGTGCTGCCGTTCTCCAACATCCCGGCGTGGCTGCCGCCGTTCCTGCTCCGCCCCGAGCGGGTGATGGTGATGACCGGATAGGAGGAGGGTGTTCGGAATCAGGTTCCGTCCACGCGAGGCCGCGCGGCCCCGCACGAGCGTCGGGACGAGTGCCCGGCGGTGGAGGTGATGTCCGATGGCGTACGAACCGAAGCCCGAGCACAAGTTCTCGTTCGGCCTGTGGACCGTCGGGAACGTGGGTGCGGACCCGTTCGGCCCGGCCGTGAGGGAGCGGCTGTCGCCCGTGCAGCTCGTCGAGCTCCTCGCGGAGGTGGGCGCCTGGGGCGTGAACCTGCACGACAACGACCTCGTGCCGATCGACGCGAGCGCGCACGAGCGTGACCAGATCGTCGCGGACTTCAAGAAGGCGCTCGACGCGACCGGCGTCGTCGTCCCGATGGCCACGACGAACCTGTTCGCGGACCCGATCTTCCGCGACGGCGCGTTCACGGCGAGCGACCCGAAGGTGCGCGCGTTCGCGATCCGGAAGACGATGCGCGCGATCGACCTCGGCGTCGAGCTGGGCGCGACGACGCACGTGTTCTGGGGCGGCCGCGAGGGCGTCGAGACCGACTCGTCGAAGGACCCGGCCCGCGCGCTCGGCTGGTTCACGGACGCGATGAACTTCCTGTGCGCGTACGTGAAGGACCAGGGCTACGACCTGAGGTTCGCGCTCGAGGCCAAGCCGAACGAGCCGCGCGCCGACATCTACCTGGCGACGACCGGGGCGATGCTCGCGTTCATCTCGACCCTCGACCACCCCGAGATGGTGGGCGTGAACCCCGAGGTCGCGCACGAGCACATGGCGGGCCTCAACTTCACGCACCAGGTCGCGCAGGCGTGGGCGATGGGCAAGCTGTTCCACATCGACCTGAACGACCAGATCCCTGGGCGGTACGACCAGGACCTGCGGTTCGGGTCGGCGAACCTGAAGCAGGCGTTCTTCCTCGTGAAGTTCCTCGAGGACGTGGGGTACGAGGGCAGCCGCCACTTCGACGCGCACGCCTACCGCACGGCGGACTACGAGGACGTGAAGGCGTTCGCGAGAGGCTGCATGCGGACGTACCTGATCCTGAAGGAGAAGGCGGCCCGGTGGAACGAGGACCCCAAGATCCAGGCGCTCGTCGCCCGGGTCGCGGAGCTCGACGACGGGTCGATGGCCTCGCTCCTCGGCCCCTACACGCCCGAGCGAGCCGCGGCGCTCTCCGACCTGGAGCTCGACCGCGTGGCGCTCGGCGAGCGGGGGCTGCCGTTCGAGGAGCTCGACCAGCTGACGATCGATCTGCTCCTCGGCGCCCGGTGACGCTCGAGACGGCGTCCTTCGCGGGACACCGGTGCGTGCGCCTGGCAGACGGAGGGGTCACCGTCATGGTGACCACCTCCGTCGGGCCACGCGTGCTCGGGTTCACCGGGCGGGCCGGGAACCTCATGGCCGTGCTGCCCGAGGGCGGGCTCGAGCGGCCGGACGGCGGCAGGTTCGCGTTCGTGGGCGGCCACCGCCTCTGGGCCGCGCCCGAGATCCCGGAGGTCACGTACGCGTCCGACGACCGCCCGTGCACCGCGACCGAGATCGACGGCGGCGTCCGGGTCGAGGCGCCGGCCGACGCCGCCGGGCTCGTGAAGGCGCTCCAGGTCCGCGGCGCCCGGGGCGGGTGGACGCTCGACCACGAGCTGCGCAACGACTCGGACCGCCCGGTGACGGTCGCGCCCTGGGCGATCACCCAGCTCCGGCCCGGCGGGACGGCGACGCTGCCGCTCCCGCCCCGGGGGCCGGGGCCGCAGGCCGACCGGGCGGTCGTCCTGTGGCCGTACACGGACCTCGCCGACGAGCGGATCGGCTTCGAGCGCGGCGTCGTGCGGGTCCGCTCGGAGCCCGCCGGTCCCCCGCTCAAGCTCGGGTCCGCGCCCGGCGAGGGGCCGCTCTCCTACCGGATCGACGGAGAGGCGTTCGAGAAGCGGATCGACCCCGACCCGGACGCGCCCTACGCGGACCGGGGCGCCGCCCTCCAGGTCTACCTGTGCGACGAGTTCTGCGAGCTCGAGACGCTCGGCCCGCTCGTGACGCTCGAGCCGGGCGCCACCACCCGACATACCGAGCGCTGGACGCTCCGCGCGGCCGGCGCGGGAAGGAGCGAGACGTGAGCCACGTCCTGGGTCTGGACGTCTCGACGACGGCGACGAAGGCCGTGATCCTCGATGGCAGCGGCGGCGTCGCCGCGGTCGCCTCGGCCGAGTACCCGTACGACACCCCGCGGCCGCTGTGGAGCGAGCAGGACCCCAAGCTGTGGTGGGACGCCACGCAGCGGGCGGTGGCCGAGGCCCTCGCGCAGGCGGGGCTCACGGGCGCCGACATCGACGCGGTCGGCCTCACGGGCCAGATGCACGGGCTCGTCGCGCTCGACGCGGCCGACGAGGTGCTGCGGCCGGCGATCCTGTGGAACGACCAGCGCACGGGCGCCGAGTGCGACCGGATCCGCGACCTGGTCGGGCGCGAGCGGCTGATCGCGGTGACCGGCAACGACGCGCTGACCGGGTTCACGGCGCCGAAGATCCTCTGGGTCCGGGAGCACGAGCCGGACGTCTGGGCGCGGATCGCGCACGTGCTGCTGCCGAAGGACTTCGTCCGCCTGCGGCTGACCGGCGGGCGCGCGGTGGACCGTGCCGACGGCGCCGGCACGATCCTGTTCGACCTGGCCGCGCGCGACTGGTCGGCCGAGATCCTCGACGCGCTCGGGATCGCCCGCGACTGGCTGCCGCAGACGTTCGAGGGCCCCGAGGTCACCGGCGCCGTGACCGAGGAGGCGGCCTCGGCCACCGGCCTGCGCGCGGGGACGCCCGTCGTGGCCGGGGGCGGCGACCAGGCGGCCGCGGCGGTCGGCGTCGGCTCGGTCGAGGCCGGCGTCTCGTCGCTGTCGCTCGGCACCTCGGGCGTGGTGTTCACGACGACCGAGGGCCCGACGATCGAGCCCGAGGGGCGGCTGCACGCGTTCTGCCACTCGGTCCCCGGCCGGTGGCACCTGATGGGCGTGATGCTCTCGGCCGCCGGGAGCTTGCGGTGGTACCGGGACGCGCTGGCGCCGGGCACGTCGTTCGACCAGCTCGTCGCCGAGGCCGACGAGGCGCCCGCGGGGAGCGACGGCCTCCTGTTCCTCCCCTACCTCACCGGCGAGCGGACGCCGCACCCCGACCCGTTGGCGCGGGGCGCGTTCGTCGGGCTCACCGTGAACCACGCGCGCGCGCACCTCACGCGCGCGGTGCTCGAGGGCGTGGCGTTCGGGCTGCGCGACTCGCTCGAGCTCGTGCGCGCGGCCGGGCTGGCGCCGTCGACCGAGATCCGGGCGACCGGCGGCGGGATCCAGAGCGGCCTGTGGCGTCAGATCCTGGCCGACGTGCTGGGCGCAAGGATCGTCACGACCTCGACGGCCGAGGGCGCGGCGCAGGGCGCGGCGACGCTCGCCGCGGTCGGCGCCGGCTGGTTCGGGACCGTCGAGGACGCGTGCCGTGCGTTCGTGCACATCGGCGAGCCGACCGAGCCGTCGGGCTCGGACGCCTACGAGCACGCGTACGTCCGCTACCGGGAGCTGTACCCGGCGCTCCGGCCGACGTTCCACGCGCTGTCCGAGGGCTGACCTACCCCCACGAGGTCTCGGTCACGGGGCGGAACGCGACCTCGAGGATCCGGTGGTTCCTCGGCCGGGTGAGGACGAACATCACGGCCTCTGCGACGTCCTCTGCCCGCATCATGCCGGCGAGTTCCGGCATCCCGGGCGTGCGGCCGCGGCCCATCGCGAACTCGGTCGCGACCCCGCCTGGGCACACGTTCGTGCACCGCACGCCCTGCTCGCGGAGCTCGTGGTCGAGCGCCCGCGTGAACCCGACCTGCGCGAACTTCGAGGCGCAGTAGACGGCCTCGAACGGCAGGCCTCGGCGGCCGGCCTCGGACGCGACGGTCACGATGTCGGCCGCGTCGCTCTTCAGCAGGTGCGGCAGCGCGGCACGCACCGCGTAGAGCGTGCCCTTCACGTTGACGTCGATCATCTCCTCGAGGTGCTCGGGGTCGAGCTCGAGGAACGGCCCGTACGCCCCGACCCCGGCGTTCGCGACCAGGATGTCGAGCCCGCCGAACCGGTCGACGACGTGGCCGACGAAATCCTCCATCCGCGCCGCGTCGCGCACGTCGCACGGCTCGGCGACCGCGCCCTCGATCCCCAGGTCGCCGCCGCTCCGCGAGGCCAGGCCGAGCCGCACCCCCGCGTCGGCGAGCGACCGGGCCACTGCCTTCCCGATCCCGCCGCTCGCGCCGGTCACGAGGGCCACCTTCCCGCTCAGATCCGTCATGGTCACCCCTTCGTCGCTCGGTTCTGCCAGCATCGCCGAGGTCCGGGCCGAACGCGAACGCCCAGGGTGGCGACCGTCCGCAGTAGGGTCGCCCCGTGACGATCCGCGTCGGGCTGGTCGGGTTCGGTCTGGGCGGCGCCGTGTTCCACGCGCCGCTGATCGAGGCCACGCCGGGGCTCTCGCTCAGCCAGGTCGTGACGACCGATCCGACGCGCGTCGCCCGAGCGCGCGAGCGCTACCCGTCGGCGCGCGTCGTCCCCGACGTCGAGACGCTCCTGTCCTCCGCGGACGAGCTCGATCTCGTTGTTGTGACGACGCCGAACCGGTCCCACGTGCCGATCGCGCTCGGCGCGGTCGAGGCCGGGCTGCACGTCGTGATGGACAAGCCGATCGCGCCGTCCTCGGCCGACGCTCGCCGGCTCGCGACCGCCGCGGCCGATCGTGGCGTGCTGCTCTCGGTCTTCCAGAACCGGCGGTGGGACGGCGACTTCCTCACGGTGCGCCGGCTGCTCGACGAGGGCGCGCTCGGCGGCATCGTGCGGTTCGAGTCGCGGTTCGAGCGCTGGGACCCAGCGCTCGACGGCGGCTGGCGCGAGCTCGGGGCGCCCGAGGAGGGCGGCGGCATGCTCCTCGACCTCGGGAGCCACCTCGTCGACCAGGCGATCCGGCTGTTCGGGCCCCCGACATCGGTGTACGCGGAGGTCGAGCGCCGCAGGCCGGGCGCCGAGGCCGACGACGACGGGTTCGTCGCGCTCGTCCACCCGGCCGGCGTCCGCAGCCACCTGTGGATGAGCCTCGTGGTCGGGGCGCTCGGGCCGCGGTTCCGGGTCCTCGGGCTCGAGGGCGCGTTCGAGAAACACGGCCTGGACCCGCAGGAGCAGCAGCTGCAGGCCGGGATGGTCCCCGGGGACGAGGGCTACGGGATCGAGCCGCGCGAACGTTGGGGCGAGATCGTCCGCGGCGCGGAGCGCGAGCCCGTGCCGACCGAGCGCGGCGACTACCCCCGCTACTACGCCGACCTGGCCGAGGCGATCTCGCGCGGCGCACCACCGCCCGTCCCCGTCGAGGACGCGATCCTCGGGCTCGAGGTGCTCGAGGCCGCACGCCGCTCGGCGGAGTCCGGGGCGGTCGTCCGGCTCTCGGGCTGACCCGGCTCAGCCGCGGTCGCCGGCCGCGAAGATCGCCTCGATCACCCGCATGTTCGCAACGGAGTCCTCGGGCGGCAGCGGCACCGGCGCGTCATCCAGCACGGCGCTCGCGAACTCCTCCGCCTGCACCGCGTACTCGTCGGCCGGGTCGAACGTCAGGACCTCCGTCTCCGGTGCGACCGGCGGGTCGCCACCGGCGGTGAGGAACACCTCGGTCGGACGGTCCCCCGGGATGTTGAACGGGATGCCGACCGAGATCCGGCCCTCGGTCCCGTGGACGTGCACGCGCTGATCGGGCTCGGCGCGCGTCGAGCAGGTGAAGGTGGCGATACCGTCGCCGAACTCCAGGAGTGCGCTCGTCAGCACGTCCACCCCCGAGACCGGATCGCGTGTGATCGAGGCCTCGACGCGCGTGGGCTCTGCGCCGAACAGCATCCGCGACAGGTTGACCGAGTAGCACCCGATGTCCATCAACGCGCCGCCGCCCCACTCGCGCACGTTCCGGATGTTCGTCGGGTCGTCGTTGTAGTAGGAGAACCAGCTCTGCACCGCCCGCAGCTCGCCGATCCGACCCGAGCCCACCAGCTCGCGGACCGCAACCCACGACGGGTGGAGGCGGTACATGAAAGCCTCCATCAACCGCACGCCCTCGGCGGCGCACACGTCCGCCATCTCCTCGGCCTCCGCGGAGCTGAGCGCGATCGGCTTCTCGCACAGCACGTGCTTGCCGGCCCGAGCCGCCGCGATCGTCCACTCCCTGTGCATGTGGTTCGGCAGCGGGATGTAGACGGCGTCGACCTCCGGGTCCTCGACGAGCGCCTCGTACGAGCCGTGCGCCCTCGGGATGCCGAGCTCGGTCGCGACGCCCTTCGCCAGGTCGGCGTCGCGAGAGCCGATCGCAACGACCTCGCACCGCTCGACCGCCTGGATGCCCGGGATGACCTTCTCGCGCCCGATCTTCGCGGTGGACAGCACGCCCCATCGCAGCACGTTCATCGCAGCACTCCGCGCTCCATGCCTCGCTCCTTCCCTCGACCGGCGGGTTGAGCTTGCCCGACACCGGCCCGTGCCGACAAACGCAGGGCTCGCTCTCGGCCACGCCGTCGCGGAACGCTAGGCTGGTCGGAGCAGCACCCGCGAGAGTGGCGGAACGGCAGACGCGCCGGACTTAGGATCCGGTGCCCGAAAGGGCGTGGGGGTTCAACTCCCCCCTCTCGCACCCTCCCGACCCTCCGGCTGGCGTGGGCCTGGGGGTCAGGAGAGGTCCGCGCCTGGGAACCACCCACGGTCAGGCGCGCGGTCCACGATCTCGCTCGGTCGGGGCTTCGGGAAGTCCGATGGACCGGGTCCGGTCGAGAAGACGCGCCAACGAACCGGCTTGTTGACCGGAATCTCGTCAGCGTCGAAGCGACACACGGCGGTGCGTTCGTGGACGGACCACGTGAGCGATGGGTCCGCCTGTCCCTTGCGCGTCCGCCAGTCGCAGTAGATGTCGTCGCTTCCCGTGTCGAAGTGGATGTGGAAGCCGTAGTCCCACCGGCGGCCACCGCGCGCGTCGAGCAGTGCCCAGAGCTCACCGTTCTCGAGGAGGTGGATCCGCTCGAATGCCTTGATGTTGATGGTCACGCGGCGCCCACTGCGCACAACCATCCCGGCTCGCCGGATGTCGAGATCACCTCGGGTGTCATCGGGATCGTGATGCCACGTCGCCTGGGTCGCCGATGCAGCGGGTAACGGCAGGCACCACATCAGGAGGACGGTGAGGCCGACGAGGAGTCGAGCCCGAGTTGACATGCTGTCCACCTTCCTGGGCGATCTTCTTAAGGCAGCCGTCACACGAGGTATCGAGCAACGGCGAACGCCTCTGAGTTGGACGCTCCGGCCCCACCGACGACCACGACCTTGCCGTCCGGCTGCGCCGTGGCATCGATCGCGAAGGCACCGCCCGCGAACCTCGTCGACACCTTCCCGTGGCGACCGAACGTGCGGTCGAGGGTCCCATCGGCGCGGAGCCGCGTGAGCACGAACCGCCACTCGACCGCCTCGCCGTACTCGTGCGGACCGGCGTGTCCGGCCGCGACGATCCTGCCGTTTGGCTGGATCACCAGCCCGATCAAGGCCTGCTCCACGCCCCCGATATCGGTGAGCACCTTCCCGTCACCGCCGAACGTCCGGTCGAGATCGCCGTGCCGCGTGAAGCGCACGACGGCTGACACGAAGATGTCGCGGTCCCCGGCCACCACGATCCTGCCGTCCGGCTGCAGGGCGAGCGCCATCGCCCAACCGAGCGGTACCGCAGTCACCTTGCCGTCGCCACCGAAGCTGGGATCCAGGGTTCCGTCGGGCAGGTAGCGCGCGAGGCCGAACCCCCGGCCGCCGTGCCCCGCCAGCAGGATCTTCCCGTTCGGCTGGATCAGCATCTCGCCGGCGATGCCCCAGATGCCGAACCCGGTGATGACCGTTCCGTCCTCGCCGAAGGACGTGTCGAGCGCTCCATCGATGTCGTACCGCGCGAGCGCGAACTTCGGTCGGTTCGTGCCGGTGGTTCCGGCGGTCACGATCTTGCCATCCGACTGGATCGCGACCGAGTACGCGATGTCCCGCTTTCCCGGCGTGATGTCCGTCGCCACGATACCGCCCGTCCCGAACGTCGGGTCGAGTGTTCCGTCGGTCTCGTACCGGGCTAGCGCGAACAGCTCCTGGCTGGCGGTCCCTGCCGCG
>Ga0105100_10000791_pt1 | contig 18387 bp, 19 predicted proteins | sample PPLLak12cMay2015_2_FD_87033 | JGI IMG/M metagenome (GOLD analysis project Ga0105100, IMG submission 87033) | Freshwater sediment microbial communities from Prairie Pothole Lake near Jamestown, North Dakota, USA - PPLs Lake P8 Core (1) Depth... | ecosystem: Environmental > Aquatic > Freshwater >...
CTATGAAGTTACGTTTCTGGCCAATGACAGAGCCGGCCTGTTCTCTGACGTGGCGGGAGTCATGGCTCTGAACAATATCAACATCCTCTCCGCCCGCATCTACACATGGCGAGATGGAACGGCCGTGGACATTTTCACGGTGACGCCTCCGCTGGATCCGATCCGCACAGAGGAAATATGGGAGAGGATCAAGAGAGATCTGGCTGAAGCCTTTCAAGGCAAGCTTGCCCTGTCCGAGCGGCTTCAACAGAAGGCCGAACCCACCATTCTTACCCGCACGAAAACCTTCACCCGTCAAACCCAAGTCATCGTGGACAACGAGTCCTCCGACTTCTTCACCCTGATCGAGGTCTTCACCAATGACCGCATCGGCCTCCTCTACCAAATCACGCATACCCTCTTTGCCCTTGGAATCGATATCCGAGTGGCCAAGATTGCCACAAAAGCCGACCAGGTTGCCGATGTTTTTTACGTGCTGGACTTGGAAGGGCAGAAACTGCTGGAAAAAGAAAAGGTGCAGCGGATAAGGGACATCCTACTGCAGCGACTCTCCACAAACTGATCTTCTGACTGAGCCTTAGCCTTTGGGGACCCAGGGCAGGCGGTCAAGGTCCACGTTCCCTCCTGAAATGATGATTCCTGCTCGCCGGTCCTTCACATCGAGCCGCTTGCTCAGGACGGCCCCGAGGGGCACTGCCGCAGAGGGCTCTACCAGGATCTTCATTCTTTCCCATAGACACCGCATGGCCTCCACGATCGCCTCTTCGCTTACCAGCACAATGTCCTTCACATACCGCAGAATGATCGGGAACGTCAGTTCCCCCAGGGAAGTGAGCAGGCCGTCGGCAATGGTGTTCGGATGAACGGACGGAACCAGGCGGCCGCTTCGAAAGGACTGGTAAGCGTCATCCGCCCTCTCAGGCTCCGCTCCAATCACCTCAGCCGCGGGGCATACCAGCGAAATCGCGATTGCCGTGCCGCTCAAAAGCCCGCCTCCACCCACAGGCGCGACAACCACGTCCAATTTCTGCACCTGTTCGCACAGTTCTATTGCAGCAGTCCCCTGCCCTGCGATCACGCGAAGGTCATTGTAAGGGTGGACAAAGGCCGCCCCCGTCCGCGCCACGACTTCGGCCAGCGTCCTTTCCCGGGCTTCAAGAGTCGGCCTGCAGAAGATGATTTCCGCTCCATAACCGGCCACGGCAAGCTTTTTTACATGGGACGCGTTTTCCGGCATGACCACGTAGGCAGGAATGCCTCGCCATCGTGCCGCAAGGGCTAGAGCGGCCGCATGGTTTCCCGAAGAGTGAGTGGCGACCCCTCGTTTCGCTTCATCGTCACTCAAGGAAAAGACAGCATTGCAAGCGCCACGAATTTTAAAAGCGCCTGCCTTTTGGAAATTCTCACACTTGAAAAAGACCTCGCCGCCGGCTATCCGGTTGATCGTGGCGGAGGTCAACACCGGGGTTCGATGGATAAAGGGCTCGATCCTCTCATGGGCTCGTCGGATATCTTCCAAAGACGGTTCTGCTTTCATACCTATCGCACTCCTTTATGATTCAGGAGGTCTGGCAATCAGCCGCGAGAATGCTTATTCTTGTCAGTAAATTCATACACGAGGGGAGGATATGCCATGGGAAATGAAATCACAAGAAGAGATATGATGAAGGGGCTGGGTCTTGCAGGCATGCTGGTCGGTATGGAAGGCCTCTACGCTTCGGCACAGGGTCAGAGCGCACCGGGCGCCGCAGCCCCACGCCCAATCGGAGAGTGCAAGCTGCCGCCCTTGCCTTATGCCTACGACGCTCTGGAGCCCTATCTCGATAAAGAGACCCTTACCCTTCATCACGACAAGCATCACGCCGCCTATGTCAATGGATTCAATGGGGCCATGAAAAAGCTGGAGGAGGCAAGGGCCTCAGGGGAATACAGCCTCATCAAGCATTGGTCCAGGGAGTTTGCCTTTCACGGCTCAGGGCACGTGCTCCATTCCCTTTACTGGGCGAACCTGTCCGCTAAGGGGAGTGAACCCAAGGACGAACTTCTGGAAACCTTGAAGAGGGATTTCGGGAGCCTTGATCAATTCAGGAAGCAGTTCATCGCTGCCACCAACACCGTTGAAGCAAGTGGCTGGGGCGTTCTCGCCTATGAGCCTTACATGGGCCATCTCGTCATTCTTCAGGCCGAGAAACACCAGGACCTGACCATCTGGGGCGTCTGTCCTCTCCTGGTGTGCGATGTCTGGGAGCACGCCTACTATTTGAAGTACCAGAACCGCCGGGCCGAATATGTGGACAACTTCATGAAAATCATCCACTGGGACGAAGTCGCAAAACGCTACAGCAAGGTCAAAGGCCTGGTGGGATACCGGTAATTCGCAGAAATAGTAAGCAGTATACAGTAAGGAGTATGCAGTGAAGACTCCTAACTGCGGCTACTGCTCTTTGCTGCTCACTGCTTACTCCCTACTGCCTACTTCTTTTTGCCTACTGCTTACTATTATTTTCCAAAGACTTTTTTGAGAAGGTCCGTGCTACGGGCCATGGGATCCCGGCGAATCTTTTTTTCTTCTTCGGCGACCATGAGAAAAAGGCCGTCCAGGGCCTGATCAGTCACGTACTGATCCAGGTCAAAAGCTAAGCTCCCTGCAAAGGGCACCGAACGCGCCGATTGCTCCAGGTTTTGATAGGATTTGGTCGCGCCCACATCGCCCATCGCCTGATGAACAATGGGTTTTGAGACCTCCTTCAGCCGGGGAGAGGTTTTCTCCTTGAAGTAGAGGGTGGCTTCATTCTCCCTTCCATTGAGAATCTTCTTGGCGTCCGTGAATGTCATCTGTTTGATCGCATCCACGAACAGCCCTTTTGCCTGCGGAGCGGCCTTCTCAGCTGCCCGGTTCATGCTGAGCTCGAATTCATCCACTTTGGACCCGTATCCTGCCGCTCTCAGAATCTTCTCCGTCTTCTGCACCGTTTCTGGGAGCGGTATCCTGATCTTGGGGTTTTTGTAATACCCATCCACTTTGGAAACGATTTGGACGGCATTGCCTGTTCCAATCTGAAGGGCCTCTTTCAGACCGTTGACAATGTCCGTGTTCGAAGCGGTGGAGGCGCCGCCGACCCCTTTCTGCAGCCCCTTGAGCACATCTCCGACTTTTTGGGCGTAGGCGGCGTGCCCCAAAAAAGCCAGAATGATTCCCATCAGAAGAACGACTCGAACTTTCATAGTGTTCACCCCGTTTGTTTTGATGAAGGTCGTCGCAGGATGCTTGCCTTTGGGGCAAAGTTACGCTTTCCCATGGCCCAAGTCCAGTTACTTCCCCCCCTTCCCAAATCCACCGCCTAATTTTGCAGCCAAAGCGGGACCTGGGTTTGGAAGTATTCCTGATCACCAGCAAGGCGTCAGATGCAAGGCGCCGAGAAGCGACGAGTGAGGCGTACGAAGCGATACGCCGCAAGGAGGAGCGAGCGCTTGCCCGCCTCTGGTGGGAAGGCAACGCCGCAGATGATGCCTTGATGGTGAATCAGGGCCCTTCCTTTGGCCTTGACATCAAATGATCTCTTCCCTATATTCCGCAGGAACCGCCACCGATCGACCAAAGAGAGGGATAATATTCATGTACAATGCCAGCAACTTGAGAAAGGGTCTCAAGATTCTCCTTGATAAAGAGCCTTATGTCGTCGTCGATTTCCAGTTTACAAAACCGGGCAAGGGCCAGGCGCTTTATCGGTGCAAGCTTCGAAACATGATCAACGGGATCATGATTGATCGCACTTACCGCTCTGTGGACAGCTTTGAATCTGCTAACCTTGAGCAGCGAAAGATGCAGTATCTCTACAACCAGGAAGGGCACTTCTATTTCATGGATCAGGAAACCTATGATCAGTCGGCCCTGTCCGTCGAACAGGTCGGAGATGCCAAGAACTTCCTCATCGACAACCTTGAAGTGGACGTGCTTCTTTTTGACGGAATACCCATCGGCCTCACCCTCCCCAACTTTGTCGATCTTCTGGTGACCCATGCGGATCCATGGGCCAAGGGCGATTCCGTTGCCGGTGACAGCAAGCCCGTGACCCTTGAAACCGGATACACCCTTCGAGTTCCTCCCTTTATTGAGGAAGGGATCAAAATCACCGTGGACACACGGACCGGGGAGTATGTCACCCGGGTCAAGTGATCAATCCTCTCTGCTGGAAAGGCAGACCTTAAGCTCCAAAAGCCCGACCCTCTGGCTTCGAGCCAGATTGATCCAGGCGATCCGACACTTTTTCACCGAAAAAAACTATCTCGAAGTCGAGACCCCTTACCTCATCCCGGCTCCGGCTCCCGAGTTTCATATCGATGCGGTGGCCGTGGGCGCGGGCTTTTTGCACACATCGCCGGAGTTGTGCATGAAGCGACTTCTTGCCGCGGGCTACCCTAGAATCTTTCAGATCTGCAAGTGTTTCCGGCAAGGGGAAAGAGGGGGTCGCCATCTTCCCGAGTTTACCTTGCTCGAATGGTACCGGGCAGAGGCGGACTATCTGGGCCTGATGGATGAATGTGAGGAGATGGTCGTCTTTGTTCTGGAGGAACTCGGTTTGCCGCCTGTGCTGGAGGTTCAGGATAAGACCCTGGATCTGCAAAGGCCGTGGCTCCGATTCACCGTTCAGGAGGCCTTTGAGCAATATGCTTCGACCCCACTGGAACAAGCCATAGCAAACGGCCGTTTCGACAAAACCTTGGTCGTAGAAGTCGAACCCCACCTGGGGTTCCCGAAACCCGTTTTCCTTTGCAATTATCCGTCAGCCCTGGCAGCACTCGCGCGGCTGAGCATGGACGATCCAGGCGTCGCCGAGAGATTTGAACTCTATCTGGCCGGCGTTGAATTGGCCAATGCCTTCTCGGAATTGACAGACCCTGATGAGCAGAGGGCAAGATTTGAGATGGAAATGGCGAAACGAAAACAGCACGGCAAAACGGTCTACCCCATGCCTGAGAAATTCCTCCGCGCTCTCCCTTTCATGCCGGAGTCAGCAGGCATCGCTCTTGGCGTCGATCGGCTGGTCATGCTCTTGAGCCATCAGAAGGAGATCGATCGCGTGGTCTCCTTCACTCCTGAAGAATTATAATGTGGTCCTTCTGAGGAACACATAGTGAAGATAGAAAAACAGGGCTATTGCTACCCTGCCTGAGCCTCCGGAGGTTTTTGTTCCAAAGAGGCTGGCGAGAGATGCGATTTCGTCTCTCCCCGTTCAACACGTCCATGCGCTCCGTGTTTCCAACCTCCCTCGCCACCACAAAGATCCTTTTGACCGCCTGATCATCTCTCAAGCCATGATCGAGCGGATTCCAATCATGACCGTCGATCGTCGGTTCGAGCCCTACGATGTGAAACTCCTGTGGGGGAATTGAGCGGCCACAGATCATTCCACGGTTTGCTCTGCTCAAAAGCATGGGCCATTTGCAGGACCAGGTCCTCCCGGTGGCGCGGCCCGATGATCTGAAGCCCGGCCGGAAGCCCGTTTTTTGTGAGGCCGGTGGGAACAGAAGCGGCAGGGTGGCCGGATAGATTAAAAGGATAGGTAAACGCGACGGCTCCAAGAAGCGAGATGGGGTGACCGTCCACCTCTGCAGGCGGAGGACCTCCTGCAGAGAAAGCTTCTGTAGGCATGGTGGGAGTCAGCAGCAGATCATAGTTTTCAAAAAGGTCCCAGAGCAGGCGGTTCAGTGCGGTCCTGATTTTCTGGGCCTCTATTTCCTCTCTCAGGGAGACCCCTTTCGCGAGATCCAGAGACTGAACAAGCGTCTTTCCCATGTCCTTGCGATTTTGATCCAGGGTCTGGTGAAGGATTCCGTAGAGCTCGGCATTCATGAGAAAGGACCAGATATTCCCCACGTCCGGGAATGCTCCTTTCCACAGTTCAACCCTGTGCCCAATGTCCTCAAAGCACCTGACGCCTTCCTCTACTCTTTCCATCACATCCTTTTGCACTCTGGCATAGCCAAGGTTCGGACTGAACGCGATGCGAAGCTTTCCTGAGGACTGGTCCAAAGTCTTGAGGAATGAAACAGGGGGAGAAGGAAGAGAGTCAGGGTCTGAAGGGTGATAACCTGAAACACAATCAAGATACAAAGCCGCGTCACGAACCGTTCTGGTTAGGGGACCCAGGGTCCACACGCGATACATTTGTAGAAACGGGGAAGGACCCAGCGGGATTCTGCCAAAAGACGTTTTCAGCCCAAAGCACCCGGAATAGGAAGCGGGGATACGAATCGAACCTCCTGCGTCGGAACCTGTCGCCATGGGAACCATTCCTGCTGCAACCGCGGCAGCGGATCCGCCGCTCGATCCGCCCGGCGTGCGATCCGTGTTCCATGGATTTCTGGTGACCCCATGGAGCCTGTTCTTCGTAAAACCGGTGAACCCGAATTCAGGAGTGTTTGTTTTTCCGACCACGATCGCTCCCGCAGATTTCAGCCTGGCCACCTGAACGGAGTCGTGCTCGGCTATATTGTTTCTGTAGGGAATCGATCCGAAGCTGGTGACCATCCCTTTCACATCTTCGAGGTCTTTGACGCCGATGGGAATGCCGGCCAAGGGGCCGGCGGCCGCCCCTGAAGCCAACGATGCGGTCATTTCCTTCGCCTCCTGGATCGCCTCTTCCCTGCGAAGAGAGACGAACGCGTTGATCAGAGGGTTCACCGCGTCGATTCTCTCCAGGGTCGTTTCCATCACTTCGAGAGGCGAGAGCTTTCCGGTTCGGATCAGGCTCACGAGCTCTAAAGCATCCATGTCCATCAACGAGATCATCCCATCGCTCCTGTTTGCTCTATGCACTAGGCAGCACGCTCTTTCCTCTTCCCTCCCCAATCTATTGAGGTTGATACCACAGTCTCGGGCTACCTACAAAGAGTTTTGTCTGTGCTCCGAAATCGCCCACCTTGACGGATAAGCGCTTTTTTTCTATACTTATAGCTTTAGTGGACTCCTTTGCCGGTTCAGCTTTTCAGCCAACCAGAAGAGGTTTGGCCATGCTCGACGAAATCATCCGCAACAAGGATCTTCAGAGGTATCTCAAAACCTATCAAAAGGGCGACACCCTTTTTGTAGAAGGGGAAGAATCCCAGGACCTCTACGTCCTGGTCTCCGGCCACCTTGAAGTTCTTATAGGCGAAAAGAAGATCGCAGAAATCACCGAGCCCGGTGCTCTGTTTGGGGAGCTCTCCTCTTTGCTCGGGGCAAAAAGAACGGCAACGGTTCAGGCTGAAAACGAAGTGAAGGTTCTTCGTATTCCCAAGAACGAGGTGTCGACGTTCCTCAAGGACTTCCCCGCGGTTGGGCAGAAGATCACGGAAATCTTGGCCCGCCGGCTTGATGAATCGAGCCAGGCGGTCTACGGGCTGAGACAAATCTGCGACAAGCTGCCGGACGCCGTCTTGCTCACGGACAGGAGCGGCAGAGTTCTCGCATGGAACGCAGCGGCCGAAAATCTCTACGGTAGAAACTGGCACCATATGCGTGGGACATCTGCCGAAGATATCTACGAAGAACCTCAGGTCTATCGAGACCTTTTGGACGAAATACTGACTAAGACATCGGTGCCTGAGAGACTTCTGAAGATCAGACACCCTGAAAAAGGGACCCGATACGTCTCGACAAGCACCACTCTTCTCCACGACAGCCAGAGCAATGTGCAGGGCATTCTATCGCTCGGCCGAGATGTCACAGCCGCTCACCGGCTGGAGCGCAGATATCGCAGGGCCCGTATCTGGGTCATCCCTGCGATGATCCTTTTTGTTTTCTTGGGTGGGGCGATCATCTTTGGATACCCTTACTTCTCGAGGGGCGTTCAAACGGTGGATCTGAGAAAACTGGAACTCCGGAATCTTTTGGCCAAAGATTACCTTCTACTCAAATCCTTATTGGCGGAACCTCTGGCGCGAGAGGATCGAGCCAAAACGACTCAGTTGCTGAAGGAGTTCTTCACGCTTCAGGTGACCAAGCAGTGTCCCTACAATGGACTCGTTTTGCTGGACAGGCAGAGGAAAGTGTTTGACGCTTATACCATCAAGCCCGGTTTCAATGCTCAAGCCATGATCGGTACCCCATACACGGGGATAGAATTTCAGGGCTCCGAAAAATCCCTGTACCGTGTCCTCGTTCTCTACCGTGCGGACAAGGATCATCCCATGGGCAGCAAGGGAATAGAAATCGCCTTTGAATTGAAAGAGCATGAACGGACCTTCGGGTGGTTACTCTTTCAAATGGATATGGATTGCATGAAAGCCAACTATGAATTGGACGAGGAAGGTCTAAAGAACCTTCAATCCTAGCAAGATGCATAGTGCAAAAGGCCAGGAATCATGGGGTTATGAGTCTTCGGACGACTCCAAAGGAGGATGGATCCTTCACCTCACGGGCAGGATGGATGCCGCGAATGCTGCATCGATGTTGCGAAACCTTGGGCCCCTCCTTCAAAGCAAGGCTCCAAACTCTCTTACCGTAGACCTCGCTGAAGTGACTTATGTGGACGACTTCGGTGTCCTCGTGCTGATTCAGTTGAGGCACATGATCACGGCGCAGAGCGGCTCTTTTTCTCTCATCCATGTCACCGACGGGGTGAGGGAAATTCTTTCCCTTCTCCACTTCGATGACCTGACGGAAAAAATCCCCTTAGCCGGAAAGCAGGTCCCTAACATCTTTATCCGCCTGGGTGATGCGACTTTAGGTCACATCAATGATTTCCGTTACCTCACCTCCTTCACCGGATCCGTTTTCCTCGCTCTTCTCTATGTTTGCCGGCATCCCCGATCCTTAAGGAGTGAAGACACGGTCCTCGCCATGCAAAAGACCGGGGTGGATGCCCTGCCCATTGTAGGTTTGATCAGTTTCCTGCTGGGTCTGATCATCGCTTTCATGTCTTCGGTCCAGCTCCGGCAGTTCGGCGCGGATATCTATGTCGCATCCCTTGTAGGCCTCGCCATGACCCGGGAGCTGGGACCGATCATGACGGCCATCATTGTGGCAGGTCGGTCCGGTTCCGCTTTTGCCGCTGAAATCGGCACCATGAGAATCTCGGAAGAAATCGACGCTCTTTTCACCATGGGATTTGACCCGACTCGATTTCTCGCGATTCCCAAGATCGTCGCCTCCATCGTTGTGGTCCCCCTCTTGACCTTGTTCTCGGATTTTTTTGCCATTTTGGGCGGTCTGGTGGTCGGTGTCCTGATGCTCGATTTGACGGCCAATGCTTACATGGCACAGACTTTTTTGACCCTGACTCCCTTTGATGTCTTCCTGGGAGTGATGAAAAGCGGCGTGTTCGCCTTCCTGATTTCCTGGATCGGCTGTTTTCGGGGCTTTCGAGTACGAGGAGGCGCCGCGGGTGTTGGTGAAGCCACGACCTCTGCGGTGGTGAGCAGCATTTTTCTTATCAGCCTGACGGATTCCGTGTTCTCCGTGATTCTTCGATACTGGGGTTGAGAAAACACAGGATGTGACCATGGACAGGCAACCGATCATTCAGGTAAGAGACCTCATCGCGCGGTACGAAGAGGAAACCATTCTGGAGGGCGTCTCCTTTGATGTTTTCGAAGGCGAGATCTTTATCATTCTCGGAGGAAGCGGATGCGGCAAAAGCACTCTTCTCAAGCATCTGATCGGGCTCATCCGGCCTTATTCAGGGCGGATCCTCATTGACGGCGAGGATATCTCGGCCGCAGACTCTCGGGGGTATCAGAAGCTCTTGCGAAGAATCGGCATCCTCTATCAGAGCGGTGCGCTTTTTGGTTCCATGACGGTCGCAGAGAACGTGGCTCTTCCCATTATGGAATATACCGATCTGTCTTCCGACCTCGTGTCGGCACTTGTTCGAATGAAGTTGAACCTCGTCCAACTGGAAGGATATGAAGATTACCTGCCGTCTGAAATCAGCGGTGGCATGAAAAAACGAGCAGGCCTTGCCAGAGCCATGGCGCTCAATCCGAAGATCCTTTTCTTTGACGAGCCCTCGGCAGGACTGGACCCGGTCACTTCGGCAGGGCTGGACCGTCTCATCCTACACTTGAACAAAAGCCTGGGCACCACCATGGTCATCGTCACCCATGAGCTCCAAAGCATTCTCACCGTGGGTCAGAGAGTGATCATGCTGGATAAAGGAACAAAGGGAATTATCGCGGAAGGGAATCCTAGCCACCTTCGCGAGACCAGCCGGAACCCTCTGGTCTGGCGGTTTTTCAATCGCCGGCCTGAGGAGAGCGCGATCCCGGCATAAAGGGGCGTTTTCCATGGCTTCACAGAAAACCAAATTCGTTGTCGGTCTGTTTCTTGTTTGCGGAATTGGAATCGCCCTTCTGGCTTTCATCTGGCTCGGGATGTCCCGATATTTCGAAAAAGGCCGATACTTTGTGACCTACTTCAATGAATCCGTGCAAGGCCTGGATAAGGATTCTCCGGTCAAATACAGGGGCGTTTCCGTGGGCCGCGTCCACAGCATCAGCGTGGCGCCGGACTCCAAGCTGGTAAAAGTGGTCCTGAAGATTGAAACAGGCATGGTTCTGGATACGGACATGGTCGCACAGCTGAAGTCCGTGGGCATCACCGGCAGCGTCTTCGTCGAGTTAGACCAAAAGAAGAAGAACGAGCCGGACCGTTCCCCGCCGCTCAGTTTTCCTTCCGAATACCCGATTGTCGCCTCCAAGCCTTCTGAACTCGGTGAGATCCTGCGAGGGATTGACGACATTCTGAACAAGATTAAAGCCCTTGATCTGGAAGGGATCTCTGCGAAAATCAAGTCCAACCTGGATACCATTGAAACAACGGTTCAGGAGGCCAATGTAAAGGGACTATCCAGAAAGATCGAGCGATCTCTGGATCAACTCAATCAAATTCTGGACGGTCATCAGTGGGACAAGATCCTGGCCTCCACCCAGGAAACGATTCGGGCGGCCAATGAATTCTTCGTAAAGGGCAATGCCACCTTGACTCAGGTCGAAACCGCTCTTTCCCAGGCACGCGGGGTCATTGCGGACAATGAGCAAACCATCCGGGAGGCCTTGAGAAACATCAACAAGGTCATTGAGAGAACAGCGTCTCTGGCCGAAGGAGCGGATGAAACCTTTTCCACCATGAGGAAGAATCTTTCGGTGTCGGCGCAGAATCTTGAAAGGGCTAGTGAAAACCTCAACCGGTTCCTGGAGGTTCTGGCCGATCAACCCTCGCAGCTCGTTTTCGGAGAGCCTCCGCCTCGCCGTGAGAGGGACCCCGAACCTAGTAACGGAGAAAGACCATGACTCGGACACGACGATACCTCCTCTTCCTGGTTCTCCTTTCCTGTTGCGCCTGCTCAACCCTGAAACAACCTGAACAGAAAATCGACTATTACACCTTGGAATATGAGCCGCCGCAGGTTCAGGGGATTACGACTCTCCCTTTTGTCCTGAGGATAGAACGCTTCAGTGTCTCGCCCCTGTACAACACCCATCAGATCATCTATCGGGATCGGTCCTTCAGGCGAGACGCTTACCCTTACGAGAAGTGGCGTGCTGCTCCCGGTGACCTGGTCACCTATTACCTCTCGAGAGACTTCAAGCACGTCGGCCTCTTCAAAGCCGTGGCTCCCTATGAGAGCCGGGTCGAGCCTTCAGTGATCCTGGAAGGCTCTGTGGATGAGTTTTACGAATGGGATTCAGAGGACGGTTGGAAGGCCGTGTTGACCGTGAGCACGGTTCTTCTGTTTTATCCTGAACCCGACCTGAGCAAGAGAGTTGTTTTCCAGAAAACCTTTCGTGCGGTCAAGCCGTGCAAGAAAAAGAACCTCACCAGCCTTTCTGAAGCCATGAGCGAGGCGATGGCCGAGGTTTCCGCTCAAGTGATCCGGGCGACGTGTCAGCACCTGGTGAAATAAAGCAAGGAGCATGGAGCTGAGAGGGAGGGTCTCTTCTTTCATGGAACCGGAATTGATCGAGATTAAACAAGACAGGCCGGGATTTGATCGGTTTATCGGATCGTGGATCTGTCCGGGTGACAAGACCCTTGTCATCGATGTCGGGCCTTCCAGATCATTGCCTAAACTGATCGATGCTCTCATGGCCATGGGTGTTCACCGGGTTGATTTTGTTCTCCTCACCCATATCCACATGGATCACGCGGGAGGACTGGCGGAATTCCTTGATCACTACCCCATGGCTCGCGCGGTTTGTCACAGCAACGCCATTGCTCATCTGGTGGACCCCTCGAAGCTATGGCTGGGAAGCCGAAAAACCTTAGGGGATCTTGCTGAGGCCTACGGCCCCATCAGGCCGGTCGAAAGAGAGCGCCTCCTTCCGCACACTGAAACCCGAGTGGAAGGCATCGACATCATCGAGACTCCAGGCCACGCGCCTCACCATCTCAGTTTTATCGTGGAAGGAAATCTTTTTGCCGGGGAGGCGGGCGGCATCTATCTGGCAGGAAAAGATTGGGAATACTTGCGACCGGCCACCCCTCCCGTCTTCTCTCTGAAGGAGTTCCTCGCTAGCATCGACCGTCTCCTGGCCGCGGAGGATCTACCCATTTGCTACGCCCATTTCGGAAGAGCGGGCCGTTCTCACCCCATGCTGAAAAGACAACGGGCTCAACTCCTTTTCTGGGAAAGCGTCATGAGGGAGGAGTTGGCCAAAGGCGACGACCGCCTCACCGAAAGATGCATGGGGAGACTCTTACGCGAAGACCCGGAGCTTAAGGATTTCGGCGCCATGCCTGCCGCGGATCAAGAAAGAGAAAAGTTCTTCACGGCCAGTTCGCTCAAGGGGTATTGGGGATTCCTTCAGGAAAACCCTCAGTCTTGAGAAGCGCGATTCGTTTTGCTTGCGGAAAGTGTGTTTGCCTCAAGTCGGAGGTCAAGGATGACCAGTCATTTTGAAAAAGAGAATTTCCGAACCCTCATCGAGCCTGACGGCCTGCAGGACACGGACATGAGGCTCAACATCATCGACGTGTTTCTGGATTCGGAGGACCACCTGACCCTTGAAGAAATCATGCAGCGGCTGAAGGAGAGAGGGCACGATTATGAGTATGGCTTTGTCAGGCAGTGCATGAATCGATGGGTGGATCTCGGGTTCGCCCAGAAAAAGGAGTTTGAAGGCCAACCTCCCCGATATGAGCACCGCCACCTCGGGCATCATCATGACCACCTCATCTGCACCAAGTGCGGCAAGATTGTTGAATTCCAGAATGAGGAGATGGAGGCCCTGCAGGAAACGATCGCAGACCGCCGGGGATTTCACATTCTTCAGCACAAGATGGAAATCTACGGAATCTGTTCGGAGTGCCTAAAAAAACGAAGCGCCCTCATGCCGCTGCCATGGCAAAGACAGGGGAGAAACTGCTCATCAAAGAGATCGCCGGAGGGAGGGAAGCCAGAGCCCGCCTTGCCTCCATGGGGCTCCGGCCGGGAGACCCGGTGGAGGTCATCAGCAATGACGGCGAGGGACGGCTCATCGTAGGCGCCGGCTCGACCCGGCTCGCCCTAGGCAGGGGAATCGCCCAGAAGATCATGGTAACCCTCAATACCGGCTCCTGACCGACACGGTTGAGTCCAAGCGATCACACCACTTTTTGCAGAAAACGTCTTGCTCGGTCTCTCAGCCTTCTGACCGCTTTTTCCGCCACGCCTCGGTTCTGATACCGTCGCAGCTCTTCAGGCTCGATGGCCTCCGGGCAGTGTCTGAGCTGGAGTTTAATGGACGCATGGCGGTCGTCAAGGAGAAATCTTTTGTAAATCAGGCGGGCCGGAAAGAATTTGAATTCCCTTTCCAGAATAGCGGCAGACCAGTCGATGAGGTAAGGTTGTCCATCCTCTCCCACCAGCACATTGGCCGCTCTCTTGAGGTCGCAGTGGCACAAGCCTCTTCGGTGAACGCGTTCCACCAGATCGCGCAAGGCCTCAAAGAATTCGACCGAAAGTCTTTCCCTTGCTTCAAGTCCGTCGAGGTTTCTGCCCTGGATTTCCTCGAGGACCAGCGCCAGTCCCCCCACAACACCGTGAAGGGCAGGAACGCCCTTGAGTCCTTTAAGCCTTTGGTAGGCTTTCGCTTCTCTCCAGATCAAGAAACGACCGATGAGATTCCGGAACACCCAGCGATTGACGCTGTAATCTTTCACGACCACTCGGGCATTACCCACTTCGATCCGATACAGAGCCGGCCTCGTGGAAGAGGGCTTCCGGAGTGTCGCAATTCTCTTGTCCGGAAGATTCGAGAGCGTTAAAGACTCAACCATGAGGTCCATCTTTGAAGGTGCGCGATTTGTCCTTCACGCTTTCATGCAACCACCGGTACCAGTCTCCCAAGCCCTCTCCGGTTTTGCAGGAGACCTGAAAGATGGTCAACTCCGGATTGATGTTCAGAGAGTCCTTAATGATCTTCTCCACGCTGCAATCCACATAGGGAAGAAGGTCTGTTTTGTTGATCAGGAGCACCTTTGACTCGTGAAACATGAGAGGGTACTTGGCCGGTTTGTCATCCCCCTCCGCAACGCTCAGGAGCATGACCTTGAAGTCCTCCCCCACTTTGAACTCCGCAGGACAGACCAGGTTTCCGACGTTCTCGACCACCAGAAGATCCAATCGGCTGAAATCAAACTCAGGAAAGGTCTCCCGGATCATGTTCCCGTCCAGATGGCATGCCCCTCCCGTGTTGATCTGCACGGCGGGCACGCCCTTTCGGGCAATTCGCTCTGCATCGCTCGTAGACTGAATATCTCCTTCGATCACTCCGATTCGGATATCCTTTTTCAGGGCATCAATCGTTTTTTCCAGAAGACTCGTTTTTCCGGCGCCCGGAGAGCTCATGAGATTGATGACCAGAAGATGGTGTTCTTGAAACAGCGCCTTGTTCTGTTCAGCGATCCGCTCGTTGGCCTCCAGGATATTCCTCACTACAGAAACTTTCATAGAAAACCTCCACCAACTCAGAAGCTCTCAAATGCCCCGTGTTCTCTGCTCGTTGTTCACCGTTCTCTGTTCACCGTTCACTATTCCCGGCCCCTCTACTCCACCTCCATCTCGACGATGGACAACTCCTGGCCCTCAATCGTTTCAATCTTTGTGCTGCCGCAGGTCGGACAAACAAAGACGAAGTCCTTGATATCGAACGGCCGGTCACACCCCGGGCAGTATCCTCTGAGAGGAACCCTGTCCATGAGGAGTTTAGCCCCTTCAAGAGGAGTCCCCTCAATGATGATCTCAAAACAAAAGGACAGGGACTCCGGCACGATGGCGGACATCTCTCCGATACTCAGGCGCACCGACCGGAGCGCTGTCGCACCATGTTTTGCCATCTCCTCCTGGAGAATGGTGATCAAACTCTGGGCAATGGACATTTCATGCATGAGAACGGCCGGTCCACGGTCCAAGGTGCAGGGTGCACCTTGCTCCTTTGTTTATCCTTGCATCAAGGCCACGGTCAGGGAATTCATCTTCTGCCTGGCATCATTGAAAATCCCTGAGAGATTCAAGGAATGGTTTGCGAAAATGCTGTCCGGGTCCCCATTAAAAACGATCAGGGGCTCGAAATGGCATCGACCGAGAATCTCCAGGATCTTGTCGGCGAGAGTCACCGAGTTCTTGTCCGTGAGAACTTCGCTGAACTCCACTCGAATCGCCCTGAAGGACTCATGCAATGCATAAGCCACGCCTTGGGCGTAATAGAAGTTGTCATCGATCTGATACCACGGAATATCAATATCCACGGTTGGAGCTGGCGCTGTCCTATCCTTTTGCTCTTCGATGCCGAGCGTCGTTTTCATATCCCGTGGCGCATTGATCAACCGGGTGTTCGCTCCACCCATAAGCGACAGGTACTGGTTGAGAAGTTCTATCAGGTTGTCGGCCCTGGGATAGAAATGGGACTTCCCTGTAGCGAGATTCTGGTTGTATGCCTCCATCTGCGTGAGGGCCAGTTTCCATTTGCTTTCAGCAGACGGGAACCACCACTTGAAGGGGTCATTGGACAAGTTCGTGAAAGCGGCTTCGACGTTTGGATCCAACCGGTCCGTTGTTCTCGTCCGAGAGAGGTTATCCCTCACCACCCTGACGTTGTAACGGACCACCTCAAGGACCCCCAGCTGAAAATTGGGTATGTTATCCAGCAGAGCCGTGGGCCAAAAAATATCGTTGGGCAACCAGTTGTCGGCCATGTCCTTGATCAGCAGCTCATTGATCTTGATGAAGTGAGCCCCCTTGACCTTCTTGTCCAAGTTTTCCATCGGATGAGACTGGGGCTTTCTGGAATTGATCACCATCACCACCCCACAGAAAACGACAAGAATGAGGAGCACCAAAACCGCAAGGCGGCCATGTCCTCGAAGATGAGATCTGTCCTGTTTTTCTTCTTGCATTTCTTATCTCCTTCTGGATCCTTTGAGGAATTGCGCGGCGATTCCCTACTCCATGGAAGGACCCTGCAGGCAATTCTAAAGGCAATCTTGAAGCGTTGTCAACCCGAGATTCAGCAAGGTCTCCTCCTCATCCTTTTTACAGCCTGAAAAAAAAGTTGACAGAAAAACCGCTTCGTCCTATTGGGAAACCAAGGAATGAGGAAAATATTTCAACGGAGGTTTGAAAATGTCCAGGGATCTGCTGAAAGGTAAAACCGTTCTGATCGTGGATGATGAGGCTGACGTCCTTGAAACTCTTGAAGACCTGCTGTCCATGTGCGAGGTGGTGAAAGCGTCTACCTTTGAAGAGGCCAAGCTGGCTTTGGAAACCCAGGCTTTCGACATAGCGGTTCTGGATATCATGGGCGTCGATGGATACAAGCTCCTCGAAATTGCACGAAACAGAAAAGTGATTCCTGTGATGCTCACCGCTCATGCTCTGAGTCCTGAGCATACGATCAGTTCCTACAAGAGGGGAGCCGCCCTGTATGTGCCTAAGGACCAGATGGTCAACGTCGCAGAGTACCTCAATGATGTCTTGCAGGCGGTCGAGGCAGGGAAAAGCACCTGGTGGCGATGGCTTGAAAGATTCGAGTCCTATTACAACAAGAAATTCGAAGCGGAATGGAAGGACAAGGACAAGGAATTCTGGCGTTCCTTCCCCTATGTGTGAGCCTTTGCCTCACAAACGCTGGCTCAGATCTGTAGTGCGCTGTATCTGCACAAGCCCCGAAAGAGGCTTTCTTGTCGGGATCGCTGCCTTGCCTGCTCAGCAGGAACTCGCCGGCAACTCAATGAAATCCAAAGCGAAGCCTCTACCCTATTCTTTTCAAAATCAAAATTCACAGAATCGTGGTCCGAAAAAAACTTCTTTCAAAGTACCGCAATCTCCCCTTAAGATCCATGGAACCTCACCGTCTTGCTTTTCATTTAGAGCTCCCGATAAGCGTTCCCCCTGCAGACCCTGTGAGTGAAAGTAGATATCCGGTGGCATGCCGAGAACGGTGCAGAGAGCGACTTCGAGATTTTTGAAGACATCACCGGCTTTTCCACGGTATAATTACTACAGATTCGGTAAAAATGCTTCTGGAGGAAAGCTGAACCCATGATTCTGCGCTCAATATCCGGGTTATTCTCTCATGATTTGGCCATTGACCTCGGCACTGCGAATACCCTTGTTTATATGAAAGGAAAAGGCATTGTCCTGAATGAACCTTCAGTGGTGGCAATGAAGAAAGACCATAGAGGAACCAAGAAGGTCCTGGCTGTAGGGAAAGAAGCTAAATCCATGCTGGGAAGAACCCCTGGGAACATTGTCGCCATCCGTCCCATGAAAGATGGGGTGATTGCTGATTTTGACATAGCCGAGGCAATGCTTCGGTATTTCATTCGAAAAGCGCATGCTGGGCGAAGACTCGCAAGGCCCCGCATCATCATTGGAGTCCCGAGTGGAATTACTGAGGTGGAGAAAAAAGCGGTGAAGGAGTCAGCGGAATCTGCCGGTGCCAGAGAGGTGTTCTTTATTGAGGAACCCATGGCTGCTGCCATCGGGGCTGGACTCCCCGTAACTGAACCCAAAGGGAGCATGATCGTGGATATTGGCGGTGGGACTACCGAGGTTGCGGTCATCTCACTTGGCGGGATCGTCTACAGCATTTCGGTCAGAGTGGCTGGGGACAAGATGGACGAGGCAATCGTCGATTACATCAAAAGGAAATATCGTCTTCTCATCGGGAGTAGCACCGCTGAGGTTATTAAGACGACCATTGGCAACGCATTTTCCGGAGATGCACGAGAGCGCGCTGAGGTCAAGGGAAGAGACCTGACGACAGGTATACCGAAGGTTTTGACCATGGACTCTGATGAGGTGAGGGAGGCAATTTCGGAACAGATCAACGCTATTGTCGGAGCGGTGCACACCGCGCTCGAACAGATGCCTCCGGAGTTGGCTGCCGACCTTATTGACCTGGGAATCATGCTGGCAGGAG
>Ga0105100_10000792_pt1 | contig 18380 bp, 22 predicted proteins | sample PPLLak12cMay2015_2_FD_87033 | JGI IMG/M metagenome (GOLD analysis project Ga0105100, IMG submission 87033) | Freshwater sediment microbial communities from Prairie Pothole Lake near Jamestown, North Dakota, USA - PPLs Lake P8 Core (1) Depth... | ecosystem: Environmental > Aquatic > Freshwater >...
AGAAAAACAGGCAGATTCCGGTAAATGATATCCAAAACATCTTCCATGGCCGATTCGGAGATACGGAAGGTCATCCCGCTTACATAGGGTAGAAAGGCCGGGCTCTGCAAGGTATCAGCCAGCTTGCCGGCGTGGCGGATCAGTTCTTCGGGGTCAGGCTTCCGGGTGGAATCAGCCAGAGAAACCATCACAATAATTTTATCCAGATACTTTGATTGTTCAATGATGCTGGTGATCTCAGCTTTTTTGTCCACGCCCGCTATCATCCTGGTTATGTCCTCTTCAAATCTGATCCTGGATGCCAGAAACAGGGCTGCCAGTCCTATCATAGTAATGATGGCAAAGAAGATGATCCGCCTGTTCCTGAAAAAGTCGTACAGTAAAAGAAAAAATCCTTCCATATGCTATTGGCTTACCGCGTGTTTTCTCCTGAAGCACTTCAGGAGTATGAAAGAAATCAGTCCTGCAAAGATGCCCATGATAGAGGCAAATACAATGCTCCCAATGATATATTGAAACAGATTATTTTCAAAAGAACGAATCGCAAGGTTACCGCTGAAGCTGATGCGGCTACCCGTTCCCAAAACGATGCCCCCGGTAACATAACTGGCATACAGGATAAAAGGGATCATGGGAGGGATACTGATGTTGGCTGCGACAATGACGATGAATTTGCTCAGTTTGAATAAATGTGCCAGGGTAATGGCTGTGATAAGCTGAAAGCCCCAGATGGGGACAATGCCCATGAAAATGCCCAGGGCAATGGCCAGCGCAATATTCAGATTCGTATCATGGGCCAGCAGAATATATTTATTGATAAATTCCCGGATATTCTCTTTCTTCAGGTATTTTAAAAATGAAAATGGTTTGGTATATAGTAAGGCGATGATGACGAAAGCGATATTCAACAGGCTGATCCGCGTAAAGTCCTTATAAGGTCTGAAATGGCTGATCCTTTCGTTTTTCGGGGGATAGTATACCCGGATCGGAACACTGACTATATTAATACCTTTCCAGGCCGCGCGGACCAGGATTTCAAGTTCAAATTCATATTTGTTGGTAAAAAAACGCATGCCGCTGATCCGGTCAAGCGGATATAATCTGAAACCCGTCTGTGTGTCCGGCAGCTTGATCCCGGTAAGAAATCTGTACCAAAAATTGGAAAACCGGTTTGCGAAACTGCTGCCTTTTGAGACATCCTTATCCTCCAGATTTCGTGCACCAACGATCAGGGATTCTGGCTCTTCCGTAATTTTATCGAGGAAGGTACTGATATCGCCGGCAAAATGTTGTCCGTCAGAATCCATGGTAATGGCATTGTTATATCCCGATGCTATGGCCAGTTCAAATCCTTTTCTGATCGCATATCCCTTGCCTCTGTTCGTGGAATAGGAAATTGTTTTAAGCAAGGCGAATTTTTGCAATACCTGTGCCGTATTATCCGTGGAGCCATCATCGACGACAATGACATCCTTTGTGGTTTTCAACACGTCGGATATAACGCTATCAAGCGAACTGGCATTGTTGTATGTAGGAATAATTACACAGGTTCTCATTTTCATTTATCTATGGGCAACAGGCCGATGTATGGATACGCGCATATAGGAAGAAAACAACAGGCGTCCTGAAGTAGGCATTTTCTTCTGTTTATCAATGATGTGAGGGGGTGCAAGTTAACAAATTAATTCATTCGGCTTTGCCCTATTGAAAAATTAAGCTGCTTTAACCCTTATCCCTAAAAATATACGGTTATTATTAAAACTTTTAGTATAATCAAGTGTTTTTTTAGTATTTTGCACCAATTTTTTTAAAATTTTTCATTTGTACTTGTATTAACAGTCTGATAATTTATATTTCTAATCATGCTCAAGATAGGGGAACGTACCATTACCACGGAAGATTTTCAGCAGGTCCTTTACGGAAATGAAAAGATAGAGATTCCTGAGTTGGTTAAAAACAGAATATTAAAAAATTTCAACTTCCTTCAGTCGTTTCATCAGGACAAGATAATCTATGGCATTAATACCGGCCTTGGTCCGATGGCTCAATACAGAATTGACGAAGACGACCGCATCAAGCTTCAGTACAATGCCATAAGAAGCCACGCTGCAGGATGCGGTCAGCCCGTTGATCCTCTTTATGTCCGTTCCGTGCTTGTCGTAATGCTGAATAATTTTCTGCAGGGTCATTCCGGTATACACCCTGAGGTTGCGGAACTAATCAAGGAAATGATTAACCGGAACATAACGCCATGGGTGCCTGAGCATGGAGGCGTTGGTGCCAGTGGTGACCTGGTGCAGCTGGCCCATATTGCCCTGGCCCTGATCGGAGAAGGAAATGTATATTATGATGCTGCTGTTATACCCTGTACGGATTCCCTTGCCAAAAACCATATGAAACCGATATCGGTCCATATACGTGAAGGCCTTTCCCTGATCAACGGAACGTGTTTCATGACCGGAACCGGGATCGTCAACCTGATCCATGCGAAAAATGTCCTTTCCTGGGCATTGCTGGCCTGTGCCATGATCAATGAAATTGTGCGGTCTTTTGATGACAGCTTTTCCAAAGAGCTCAACCAGGTTAAATTACATCCGGGGCAGAATGCCGTTGCAGAAATTATACGGAATATATTGTCTGACAGTAAACTGATCAGGAAACGTGAGGATCATTTTTACAATCATAATCACGATGATAAATATATCATAGCGGACAAAGTCCAGGAATATTACTCCATCCGTTGTGTGCCGCAAATACTCGGACCCGTTTATGACACAATCCTGCAATCCGAGAAAGTACTGCTGAACGAGGCTAATTCATCCTGTGATAATCCCATGATTGATGATGAAAACCAGAATATATTTCATGGCGGTAATTTTCATGGGGATTATGTATCCTTCGAAATGGACAAACTTAAGATTGGCATGGCAAAGTTATCCATCCTGCTTGAAAGGCAGATCAATTACCTGATGAATGACAAACTCAATGGCAAGCTGCCGCCTTTTGTTAACCTGGGTAAACTGGGGGTCAACTTTGGCATGCAGGGAGCACAGTTCACAGCAACCTCCACCGTTGCAGAAAATCAGTCACTATCTTACCCCAATTATCTTCATAGTATCTCCAATAACAATGACAACCAGGATGTTGTAAGCATGGGGACCAATTCATCCCTGCTGGCAAAGAAGGTCATTGATAATACCTATCAGGTGCTAACCATTGAAATGTTAAGCCTTGTCCAGGCCATCGATTTCCTGGGTATCGAAAACCGGCTATCCTCATCAACCAAAAAAGCCTATACCGAAATCAGGAATATCGTTCCAAGGTTTGAGGAAGATACGGTTAAATATTTGGAGATTAGTGCAATAAAAGATTACCTTTGCAGCCACTTTGTAAAGCATTGAATTGATTAATTAATTGTCTGATTGATAATGAAATACGCTTTAGTTACCGGAGGATCAAGGGGAATTGGCAGGGCTATCTCGCTAAAAATGATTTCATTAGGATATCATATATTGATTAATTACAGGTCAAATGAGGAGGAGGCCAATCAAACGCTGGCGATGATAAAACAGGAGGGCGGAACAGGAGAAAAGATGAGATTTGATGTAGCTGATCCTCAACAGGTTGAAAGTACAATAAACCAGTGGTGTGAAGATCATAAGGATAGCTATATCGAGGTGCTGGTAAATAATGCCGGCATCAGGAAGGACATGCTGATGATGTGGATGGAGAATAATCATTGGATGGATGTCATCGACACCAACCTGAACGGCTTTTTTTATGTGACCCGGGCGTTGTTGAAAAACATGCTGGTGCATAAATACGGGCGTATTGTCAATATTGTATCCTTGTCCGGCCTTAAAGGTCTGCCCGGACAGGTCAATTATTCAGCGGCCAAGGCGGCAGTGATCGGGGCAACCAAAGCGCTGGCACAGGAGATCGGGAAAAAGAATGTCACGGTGAATGCTGTTGCCCCCGGATTCATCAGAACCGATATGACAAAGGATTTGAATGAAAACGAATTAAAAAGCCTGATACCGCTTAACCGTTTCGGACTGCCTGAGGAAGTGGCTGAAGTTGTCTGCTTTCTGGCATCCGAAAAAGCATCTTACATCACAGGTGAAGTTATTTCGGTGAACGGCGGGCTTTATACTTAACGAATTATTGTTTCTTGCTGCATCATGATGAACAGGGTAGTAATTACAGGCATAGGGATATACTCCTCGATTGGGAAAAATCTGGAAGAAGTAAAAAAAGCCCTTTATCAGGGAAGATCAGGTATTGTTCTCGATCCTGAAAGAAAGACCTTTGGCTATCAGTCGGGATTGACCGGTAAGCTTGACCGGCCACAGCTTAAAGGAATTCTTGACCGGCGCGCAAGGGTCTGTATGCCTCAGCATGCTGAATATGCTTATATGGCTACGGTCGAAGCGCTGAAAACAGCCGGCATATCACAGGAATACCTCGACCGGAATGATATCGGCATCCTGTTCGGGAATGACAGTTCAACACCACCCGTGATTGAATCTGCTGATATTATCCGTGAAAAAAGGGTTACCTCACTGGTAGGTTCAGGATCAGTTTTTCAGTGGATGAATTACTCCGTTACCATGAATCTATCCGTTATTTTTCATCTTAAAGGCGTTAATTTCACCATCAGCGGGGCATGTGCAAGCGGCTCCCATGCCATAGGGATGGGCTATCTGTTGATCCGGCACGGGTATCAGCAAACCATTATTTGCGGAGGATCACAGGAGGTTAATCTTTTTTGCGTGGGTAGTTTTGATGCATTGGGCGCTTTTTCAAAAATGGAATCTGCTCCTGAAAAAGCATCGAGGCCCTTTGATAAAAGCAGGGATGGACTTGTGCCAAGCGGTGGAGCGGCTACCGTGATCCTGGAAGACCTGGATCATGCACTGAAAAGAGGGGCCCCTGTCCTTGCGGAAGTGATCGGTTATGGATTCTCTTCTGACGGGGTTCATATATCCGTTCCTGATGTGGATGGGCCTATCAGGGCTATTTCAATGGCCCTCAACGATGCCGGAATGGACCCCGGCCATATTGATTATATTAACGCACATGCAACATCGACACCCATCGGTGATCAGAATGAAGCAAAGGCCATTGATCATGTTTTTGGCCGTTACAAACCCCTGATCTCTTCCACCAAATCGATGACCGGACATGAAATGTGGATGGCCGGCGCCAGTGAGGTCGTATATTCGATGCTGATGATGCAGGATTCCTTTGTGGCACCCAATATCAATTTCGAGGAACCTGATGAGATCACTGTTAAACTGAATATTGCCGGGAAAACCACCCCTAAGGAAATCAATACCTTCCTCTCAAATTCATTTGGCTTCGGAGGCACCAACTCATGTTTGATAATCAAAAAGTATCATTAACTTTGCCATCATTTTATTATTTATGAACAGGGAAGATATAATAAAGATCATCAATGGTTTTTTGGTTGAAGAATTTGAGATCGAGGAAGGCAAAATAGCTCCCGGTGCGCATCTTAAAAATGACCTCGGCCTAGAAAGCCTCGACTTTGTGGATATTGCGGTAATTGTTCAGAAAGAATTCGGATTGACCCTGAAGGGTGAAGAAATGACCTCTATCAGAACACTGCAGAATCTATACGATTACATCCATAACTGTATTCAAAAGAAATAGCTTAATGTGGTTTCCTGGAAAGGCAAAACAAGGGGCGGACTGACAGGATATAAGATCTTTGTCAACGTCCTGAAATATTCAGGGCTTCCTTTTGCCTATTTTTTGCTTCGCTTTGTCGCCCTTTATTTTTTCATTTCTTCCCCGGGATCTTTTGGCTATATTTTTTCTTTTTACCGGAGAAGGCTTGATTTCGGATTTTTCCGCTCCCTCCTTTTTGTTTATCGCAACTTTTATAATTTCGGACAGGTGCTTCTTGATAAGATTGCTGCCATGGCAGGGTTCCGGACCAATTTTTCCTTTACCTTTGAAGGAGAGAAATACCTCAGAAACATGGTGGAAGAAGGAACTGGAGGGTTGTTGATAAGCGCCCATATCGGTAATTTTGAGATGGCCGGGCACCTGCTCGAACGGCTGAAAACCACGGTTAACATTATTATGTTTGACGCTGAACATGAGAAAATTAAGGAATACCTCTCCTCCTTTACCCAAAAGAGTTTCAGGGTAATCGTTATGAAAGATGATAATTCCCATATTTATGAGATCAACAAAGCCCTGGGAGAGAAGCAAATTGTTTGCATTCACGGTGACCGTTTTGTAAAGGGAAGCAAGGTAATGCCTGTTGATTTCCTGGGTGAGAAAGCCCTTTTCCCGACGGGGCCTTTTTATCTGGCTATGAAATATAACGTACCGGTATCCTTTGTATTTGCCATGAAAGAAAGCAAAGAACATTATCACTTTTTTGCTTCTCCTCCCAAATTCTATCAGCAGCAGGGCATTCAGGCAAGAAGGGACCAGACCATTCTGACCATCATAAAAGACTATATTTGCGAACTTGAAAAAGCAATCAGGCAATATCCTTCTCAATGGTTCAATTATTACAATTTCTGGCAAACCGATGAGCAGTAAAAAGCTGATACTGGTCTCCGCTAACCGGCATACCTCTCCCTACCCCGTGTATCCACTGGGAATATCCTATTTGAAGGCTTACCTCGCTGAAAAAATGCCGGATCTGGAGATTCATATCTTCGACTTCATGACCCGTTCTTTTGATGAGTATGCCCGTTTCCTTATGGATATAAAGCCCGATTATGCCGGTATTTCCCTTCGCAACATCGACGATGTTAATATTTACAAACAGGAAAGCTTCATATCCCATTATAAACAGATCATTGACTATACCCGAAGATACAGCAAGCCGGTTATCATCATCGGAGGATCAGGATTTTCCATTTATCCGAAACTACTGTATGAAACCCTCGATCCCGATTTTGGCATATACGGCGAAGGGGAATTAAGCCTTCAGCAATTGATTACGGCCCTGGATAACAAGCAGGATTATTCGGCTATAGACGGATTGCTGCACAAACGGGATGGCCGGCTGATTGTCAATAAGCGAAACCGGCATTTCAAAACTCCGGTGTTGACATTGGATGAAGGTCTTATTGATTATTACTGGCAAAACAGCGGAATGCTGAACATACAAACCAAACGAGGCTGTCCTTACCATTGCATCTATTGTACCTATCCCCTGATTGAGGGGCATACCGTGCGCACCCTGAATCCTGACCAGATTGTAAAAACATTGTCCGATTTATATTTCAATAACCATATCGATTATGTTTTCTTCACGGATTCCGTTTTTAATATCAGCAATCCGTTTAATTTTGATCTGGCTGACCGCCTGATAGCCGCCAACCTTAAGATCCAGTGGGGAGGGTATTTTAATTTCGTCAATATCGACCGCAGGCTATTAGAAAAACTGAAGCAGGCAGGCCTCCGGCATATTGAATTCGGCACTGAATCATTATCGGACACCATGCTCAAAAACTACGAAAAGCCCTTTACCGTAGCCGATATTTTAAACATATCCGGGATATGCAATCAGCTGGGCATCGATTTTGCACATTTTCTCATCCTTGGCGGATATGGTGAGACCGAACAGACCCTTAACGAGACCTTTGAAAATTCAAAAAAGATAGAACGGTCCGTTTTCTTTCCTTTCATTGGTATGCGCATTTATCCCGGCACACGCCTGCACCAGATCGCCCTGCAGGAAAATATTGTCAGTCAGGAAGATCCCCTGCTCGAACCGGTATATTATGTATCCAAAGACATTGATCTTGCATCCCTGAAGGAAAAAGCCAGGCAATCGGGGAAACGATGGATATTTCCTGACGAGGATATGTCGGAGATCATGCTAAGGATGCGGAAGAGAAACAAAAAAGGCCCGCTTTGGGAATATCTGGTCTCCTGATATCCCCGATAATAAGATATAAAGTTCAATGCTCATTGCTCATTGTTAATTGCTAATTGTCCCATGAATCCTGCAGACTATTCCATCCTCGACCTGATTCCCCAGCGCCCGCCGTTTGTGATGATCGATCAGCTGACGGAGGCCGGTGATAAATCTGCCAAAGGACGATTGTTTATCAGGGAGTCCAATGTTTTATGCCATAACGGATTTCTGCAGGAGGCCGGCTTGATGGAATGCATAGCGCAAACTGCAGCAGCTTATACCGGTTATCTTCTGTTATCCGCAAAGAAGGAGGTCTCCAAAGGCTATATCGGAGCTATAAAAAACTTTGTCGTTCATTCGTTACCGGAAGTCAATACCGAGATTCAATCGGAGATCATCGTTGAAAACGAATTGCTGGGCTATACCATAATAACGGGAAGGATTATTCAGCAAAGTACAGTTTTGGCAGCGTGCGAAATGAGAATTTTGCTGGAACCGAAAGCTGAATCCAAACTGCCTCAGGCATAAAACCAATACACTGCCTTCCCTGATCGACCATGTAATTTTGAATTAATCACGGCTGTATCCTTGGAGATTAATTGCTGGAAATTAGGCTATAAACCTATTCTGATGAGAATATCGCTTTTTTTATTTTTTCTGTTCATTGCTGTTCCGACTCATGCACAGGATACCCTGGGAAACATTGACATGAAACTGATTCCACAAAAAAGTATACGGGACCTGTTGCAAAATCAGTTTTCTGAAATCCAATTGCAGCCTACGGTTCGGAAAGGACAGGATCTGAGAGGATACCATCATCTGGAATCGATATACCGGCTCAGGGAAGTTCCTGAAAGAGTATGGAAGACCTATCAGGTAACAAGTCCTGCAGAATCCTGGAATGGCAGAATGGTTTCATTTGGCCTGATGATCTCCAAATGGGAGAACTTGATAATGTACAGGAACGATCAGGATTTTGGAGGGATTGATACGGGTCAGATATACTATATTAACCTTAGCATTATGCAAGGTTTATATAACCTGGCTGTTGGATTGGAAATCATTGATATCGATACCACAAACAAATCAATAACATTCAGCTATATGCAGGGAGGAAAATCCCGGGGCAAACAAACCATTTTCTTTTTACCGACAAAAAACGGATTTACTGAGATCATCCACCAGACAGCTTTTAAAAGCGACTCCTATATCCGTGACCGATATTTATATCCTTATTTTCACCGGATTGCTATTAATGAATTTCACCGGAACATGAAAAGAAGCCTGCAGGGGGAGCCGGAGAATTAAGCAACGCTCCGTATGCAACCCTTCTGTTAAAAGCTTGTCTTTTTAAGCGTAATCATCTTTAATGAATAAAAACCCTTCGCTATGAAAAGGATATATTTTGCCTTATGGTTGTCATTATGCGTATTTTCCTCAAATGCACAACCGTCACAGGACATATTCGACCCTGACAGCCGGATCACCTGGCTGGGTATTGATTTTTCTCATGTCACCCTGATCGGAAATTTTGCTGAGTTCTATGATGTGGGAGCAAAAAGCTCCGTGCAGATCATCACCGATTATTTTCCGAAATGGAACAGGATCATTCTTGACGAACGTGAAAAATACGATATCCGGGGAATGCTCAGAAGAATGGATATCGTTTATGACATCGATATGATCATGGATCTTAATTACAGGGCAGATCCCGACAGTATGGAATCATACAACACCAGGAGATTCACCGGAGAAGACATACAAGCCTTTGTGGATCAGTATAACCTGGAAGGCAGGGAGGGAATCGGTGTGGTGTTCATAGCCGAATGCCTGAATAAGTGCTATGAAGAAGCTATTTTTCATTTGGTTGCCATGGATATGAAAACCGGGGAAGTCATTTTCCATAAGAGGCTGAGAGGTGAGCCCAGCGGTTTTGGACTCAGGAATTATTGGGCAAATTCCGTTTACAGGATCATCAAGGATATAAAATATTACTATTATCCACGCTGGAAGGCAAATATTGAGGGAGACGAACTTCCTTCAGCCTGGATGTTTCAGATACAAATCGCATCTTTCGATTAAACATTTATTGGAAAATGCAGCCATTAATCCCTCTGCCTCTCCCGATACACCGGGAGACTTAGGGGGTTGTCGCTTCACCAAATGCCCCTTTGAAACTGCAAAACACCTTCGCCTCATAAAATACGCTGGCATTACATGCCAGCAAACCGTCTTCTGCATCTTTCAATTGTAGTTCAACATCAATTATCCGGTTCACTTCCGGATTGATAAAAGACAGGTATTTAATGGTACCGGCCTTTTTTAGCATGAGCTCTTTTTTCAGGTGATCCGACAAAAGCTCCTTGATGATCTGGACCGTGCAAACACCCGGCAATACCGGATTTCCGGGGAAATGGCCCTGGAAGATCCTGTGGGAAGGATTGAGCGCTATGCTTATTTTTACTGCATTACTGGCATAGTCTTTCTGCACGTCATTTATGGTATAGAGATCATTCAGAAGCGTCGGTTTTGTTTTCATGAAGTGCGGTTAAATGAATATCAAGTTGTATTTTGTAATGGGAAACTTTTACGGAATCAATCAGGTTTTCTGCAGCACTGTAAAAACACAGATTGACTTTCTTTCCGGTCCCCGTGGTCTGAATTATTGCATCCACGTTATGGTGGTCTTCCCTGATGAAATAATAGCAAGCCACCAGTCCCGTTTTCTGCCGGATGATTTTCTTTTTACTTTCCCTGTCAGCGAAGACTTTCACTTTTTTGTCCGGTTCAGGAACATTACGGATCATAAGTCCTATGTCATTTTTCAATGTCCTGATGACGGATCTTTTGTTCAGTGCCTCCAGACAGTAATGCAGTTCAATATCTCCCTGGCTGAAGAATTCCATATCAAAGATTTTAATCCCCATTTCCGTGATAAACAGGACCCGGTGGCTTTTTTCCGGGAACTGCTTTATCACCATCAATCCGCTGAAATGATGCTGATAGATATCAATGGTGGTCTTATAGAGTATGGGATTATGATCTCCCTGAAACCAGGGTATTAATTCATTAACCGTACTGTGGCTTTCAGGCAATCGCTGTAAGCGGTTTACCAGGGAAGCCGAACAACCGCTCAGCAGCAACAACAACAGGCTACTTAAAACTAAATTTTTCAATGGGTATGTCAGTATTCAATTTCTTGTTAATGAAATCTATCCTGGTATAGTCCTCTCCCGATTCCACCATCTTAAGGCTGGACACGGTCAGATCGTTTTTATCGAAACAGATCTGCACCTCATGCAGCATTTGTTTCATCTTTTCGGCACGGGGAACAAGCTTTACATAATACCAATTGCTGCTTTCAAAGTATTCAATGGCAAAATCCTTATCATTCTTCAGGATGTCTCCCTGAATGCATCCACTGATAAAACGGTTCATTTCCTGAAACATTTTATTCGATTGGATATCATATTGCTTCTGGCTTTTGTCATCACGCGTAAACAGCTGGTTGTTGCTGATGATGATCAGGTATTGGGTGGGTTCGGTATATTCCCACCGGATATTATTCTCCTTTTTAAAAAAGAACCGGCCTTTTGAAATGATCTTTTCGGACAATACGCTCAGGTTTTTTTCCTGTACAAAATCACTGATAATGCTGTTGGTTGAAGCGGACATGGCAGCCAGTCTGCTTTTAAAGGCTGCCACATCGCCCATGGGCTTATGGGATTCCTGTGCCGTTACCGCGTAAGATAAAAAGATCCCTAAAAGGCAGGTGAAAAATACGGATGTCTTATTCATATGCTTCAATTCCTGTTAATGTATCCAAACGTTCAAACCGATAGCTGTTATGCAGGGCAAAGTTGATGAATTTATCCAAAACCGTCACGATATGCTGCTTTGTATCATGAAGGAGGATGATCTCCGCGGCTCCCAGCTTGCTGGTAAGTCTTTTTAAAAGTTCCTGCTCATCACGGATAACGGTATCTTTCGATTTAAGGCTCCATCCGATAACGCGGTAATTCATCTTCCGTAATGCCCTGGCCAGCGTCGGATTCGTAACCCCATAGGGTGGCCGGAACATCCTGATCTTTTTCCGGATGACACGCTGAACCAGTTTTTCAGTTTTTTTCATTTCTTCCTGCATCTTCTTTGCCGGGAACAGATCGAAAAAGAAATGATGCGAATAGCTGTGTCCGCCGATAACATGACCTTCATTATCCATGCGTTCAATCAATCCGGGATTTTTCAAAATCTTTGATCCAACACAAAAAAATACAGCCTGCACCTTATGGTTCCTCAATACATCAAGAACCTGCGGTGTTACCTGTTCATCAGGCCCGTCGTCAAAGGTTAAGGCAATGACCTTTTCCCGGGAATCCACAGAACAAATAACATCGGTATAAAAACCCGACCGTATGGATATAGAACCATAGGCAAGCAATCCGGCTGTTGCAAGAATAATGCCAATATACCACCCTATACTGACAAGGACAACAGCATCAATGACCAGGATCAGGAGCAGGAGCAGGAGGGCAGCCAGGAGTATTTTTTGATATTTCAGCATGACGTGATCAAAAACATTGCATGGTTGATGTTTCTGAAATGATTGTATATCAGCACATTTTTTATTTTCCTTACCGGCCTGTCGTTACATTTCAATATCGCCGGAACGCGTTGTTCCTTTATGATCATTGTGGCGAGATAAAGGGCAAAGGATGCAGCGGTATCATATTCCCCGCACAAATGTTTATAGAAGGTGCACTGTACAGGGCTGAAAAAATTGCTCATTATATGGTGATAGATCTTATCCTGAACCGGATCTCCGTTCATTCCCAGCATGACAAGATCTATGTCGCCGGCAACACCAGCAGACTTTTGTATAAAACCAGATAATCTTGCCGTCACTTCATCCGCGCTTTGTGGCTTGTACAAAGTGCTGACAGCGCTGATCCTGGCCAGTGATTTGTCATTTTTCGAATGACTTAGCGCGAAAAAGGCAACTCCTTCTCCTGCCAGACTGCCCTTATTTTTATAATCCAGCAGCCTGAGATTATTAACAGTCTTTTCTTTCCAGAATCCCAGGCGGTTTGTAATGGCAAATGAGTTTGGGGTCAGTTCATCCATTCCGCCGGTGAGGATGTTGGATGCAGAACCCTCCTGCAGCAGCATCATGCTGTCAAGCAGTGCACTCTCGAAGGAAAAGCCCCGGTGGACATAGGTATTGTTATAACTGTTGCATTTGAGTTTTAGTGCGATCGCTGCCGCAATGGTATTATGTGTTGACTGGATAAAAGGCGTGGGATTTAACAATTGCTCCTCACTGGCATACAGTGAGCCGAGGAATTTTTCGGTATCCTCAATGCAACCCAGGCCGGTACCGGTGATGATGGCATCCGGGTTTTCAATTCCCGCATCCCGTAAGCATTTTAGTGCAGCACATACACCCATTTTCACTATACGGCTCATGCGCCTCGCAACCATCGGATCAATAAAATCACCGTAGACAGGTTCAAGGCATTTGATATAATTAACATCATTGTATTCCATGGCATCCTGCAGGAATCCATTCCCGGTAAAGGTCTTTTGCGGGGAAATCACACCGATGCCCTGAATATATGCTTCCATTTCAGTTCCTGGAAAATATTAAACTCGTATTATTACCGCCAAATCCGAAAGAATTCGACATGACATTCCGGACAGGGATATTATATTGAAATGCTGTGACAGGAGAAAAACTTAGGTCTGCCATTTGTTGTTTAAAACTAAGATTAGGATAGATCCACTGGTTACGGAGGGCCAAAACACATAAAACAGCCTCAATGGAACCGGCTGCGCCCAGGGTATGACCGGTAAACGGCTTGGTTGAACTGCAAGGGGGTATAGAACTGCCAAAAAGTCTTTCGATGGCCTTACCTTCTGACAGATCATTGTTTTTTGTCCCCGTCCCGTGGGCATTGATATAGTCTATCATACGCGGCTCCAGGCCGGAGGTGTCAAGGGCTTTTTTCATGGACAGATAGGCACCGTTCCCTTCCGGTGAAGAAGCCGTCTGGTGGAAAGCATCGCAGGCATTGCCATATCCGGTAATTTCACACAGTACTGTTTTATGGTCCTTTTTAACCGTGCTTTCCGATTCAATCATCAGAAATCCCGAACCTTCACCCAGGGTGAGTCCGTTTCTTTCTTCATCAAAAGGCCTGCAACCGTTTTTATCCAGAATCATCAGGCTGTTAAACCCATTCAGGGTAAAAAGCGTCAGGGCATCGGTACCGCCAACCAGCACCCTGTCAAGGATTCCGTTTTTGATCATCCTTGAACCGACCAGTATCGCATTGGCAGAAGAGGAACAGGCGGTGCTGATGGTTGATACATGATCTTTAATGTCCAGGGCATCTGCAATGCTTTCCGTACTGTCGCCGCAATCATGGGTAATAATATCCCTCAGCCTGCCCCGCATGTTGTTTTTCATATAGTATTTATAAAACCTTTCACTCCGGTCCATGCCCCCGACAGTAGTGGCGGAAATCAGACCGGTCTTGGCCGACGAGATATCGTTGATCTGAGCCTGCATAACAGCCTGCCTGGCGGCAATAATGCCCAGTAGCGATGTCCGGGAAAAAAGTCCGTTTTCCGCTACCTTTGCCATCGCTGATAATTCCGGGACACCGGCTTTCACTTCGGCAACCGGTATTTCATCTTTGTAAAAAGTATTCAGCATGGTGATCCGGCCAATGCCACCTTTGGATCCCTGCAAGGCAACTGAAGTTTCCGCGCAGTCAAAGCCAATGGCGGAAATAATACCAACACCGGTTACGAATATTCTTTCTGACACAGACTGCAATTATGTTGCGTTAAGGCTTTCTTTTATGGAAGGTAATCTCAATTTCCGCCAAAGAAAAGGACTGACGGTTCAGGCTTTTTTATTGGCAGTAATAAATTCGGCCATAGAATGGACGGAATACAGAACTTTCTTGCCTTCTTCAGCCGTAAGGATCTTTAAACCGTATTTCTTTTCAAGCAAAACTGTCAGCTCGAGTGCATCTATTGAATCAAGGCCAAGACCATCGACAAAAAGAGGAGCTTTTTCATCTATTTGCCCGGGTTTCATTTCGGATAAATTCAGGGCTTCAATAATTTCTTCCTTAAGTTTTTGTACAAGCTGTTCCATACATTATTTCTCGTTATCAAATATTCTTTGAATTGATGTAGGCTCAAAATTAGCAATTCCGGCATTAGGTCTGTCGGTTTTCTCGATTAAATACAATACCGATTCATAATTTTGTCCGTCTGTTTCAACCCATCCGGCAATACAGCATTGTATCACGCCCTGGGCCAGCAGTTCTTTTATGTAATGCACCAGAAAGGGTGGATTGAACTTTTCCTGAATAAAAAAAGTTCCTTCACCTGTAAATTTGTGCCGTATGCTGATTTCACCGATCACGATATTGGGAAGGGTATAGACAAATACTGCAGGACTGGGGAAATAATTATTCCGGTCAAGGATCGAATGCTGGTGGTTTCTGTCAGTATCCAATGATGACGATGCATTCATAAGGAAAATTCCCACCTCGTTTCCGGCGTATTGCTGATGAATATTTTTGTTCCTGAGGAGCAACTCAGCGGTAAGAAATCCGAGCTTGCTCAGCTTATCCATTTTGTAAAACTTGGGGTAGGAAACCGCAAAGTACTGATAAATCCCTGTAAGAAAATCCTGCAGTCCGGAATCTGCATGGTTATAAACCGATTTGCCATGAAGGACTACCTCATGATCCCGGATGGAACAATAATCGCTGATAATATAAAATTCACTCATTTCTTACACAATAATAATGCAGCATTGCAGCCACCGAATCCGGATGCTATTTTCAGACAGCTGTTGATTTCCCGGTTTATCACCCTGTCAATAATGTTAAGCGGATTGCTGACGCCTGTTTCATGAAAGCCCATGGTATTATACAGAACATTATTCCGGATGGAAGAGACACACATGATGGTCTCAATTATTCCGGCAGCACCCAGGGTATGGCCCCAATACCCTTTGAAGCTGTTAACAGGCACAGATTGCAATCCGGCTCTTGTGATGGCGATGGATTCCATCTCGTCATTATAAGGAGTGGCTGTTCCATGGGCTGAGATATAATCAAGGGCCAGCGGATTCCTTTTCAACAGGTGGTCAATGGCAATAAATAATCCTTCGCCGGTCCTTGAAGGACCGGAAATATGGTTGGCATCATTGCTGGAAATACCATCCAGGGCAACAATGAGCTTTGATGCATCGGCCTGTGGTCTGGTTTTACTTAAAACAAGGGTACCGGAACCTTCCCCTATGGACAGTCCGTCGCGGGTTCTGTCAAAAGGACGGCAGGGCCCCGTACTGAGCGACTTAAAAGAATTAAAACCCGAAAAAACAAATTCCGAAATAATATCAGTACCGTTGATAATAACATTTTCATAAAGCCCGGCACGGATCAGACGGACACCGGTTATGACAGCCTGAACTCCAGAAATACAGGCATTGGAAATCACCACGGGCTCATTCCTGAAGTTGAAAAAACGCTGAATCAGCCGGGCTGTATCCCATAAATACAATCTTTCCTTACCCAATTTCTGTTCATTCTCTTTTTCAAGGAGATCAATATTCCCTTTTGTGGTCGACAAAATAAACAACGTTCCCGGATCTTCAGGATTAAAAGCCACGTTTGACAGTGCTTCTCTCACCGAGCAAATGGCCATTTGTTCGAAACGGGTATAAAGGCCGGGGTCTCCAATAGCCTTGAATTTCTGTTGCAGCAGGGAAGGTTCAACCAGGGATGCATAAAAAGGTTCCGGCGCTATCCGCTGATCTTCCGCCAGCTGTATGCCGGTCTTATCGCCAAGCATATGATCCGCATTTTCGCCTGTGGTAAAACCAAGCGAGGTAATAATATTGTCTGCTGTTATGAAAACGTCGGTCACGAAGGTCTGTAATTGCTGGTTGTTTTCTTCTTTTTTGATGCGATTCCTAAGCTAACAATGTCCTTTTGCCTTCAATGGCCCGCTATTAAACCATTTCTCTTTTTCCATTCGAGAAAAAATGGCGGGAAATCAAGCAGTAATTCCCGGTTCAGGTTCAGAAAAACCTGTGTGCTGGAACCTGTGGCTACTATTTCATGGGTTTTATGATGAGAGAGAGTGTATTCATACTGGATCTTAGCGGCCTCGCAGTTCACAAACCTGGTCTCTACCATAGCAAAATCACCGTAGATCAGCGGCCTTTTATAATCACAACCGATTTTAACAATAGGGATCAGGATGCCCCGGTTACGAAAATCCAGGTAGTTAATGCCAAATTTGTTTCCAAATTCCTCGCGGCCATCTTCAAAATACTTGATATAATTGCCATGCCAGACAACGCCCATCGAATCGACTTCGCTAAAACGGACCTGTATTAATGTTTTTGTAACTAAATCCCTCTTTTTCATACCGGCAATTCAAAAATCCCTGCTTACCTGATTTCAATTCAGTTTAAATAGACTATAAAATAAATATGCAAATCTGGTTTAAAAAAACCGATTGTCAAAAAAAATCAAAGGACACCCTGCCAGGGTATCAAAATCCCCGTCGCTGTATCCCTGGCAGGGTGTCCTTTAGGTTAAGGGAATTGCTGGTCTTCAGCTAAATGCAATCTAAGTTAAGAAAATAGCGATTGCTCCGTGCATCAGTACAAATACGCCCAGCGCTATTCCGAGGTATTTGTGTACCTTATAGGAGACCTTAATGATTTTTAGTCCGCCCAGTACCTGAATCAACGTCAGTACTATATTTATAATACCCAGGGGAAGAATTAATGAATACATGATGATCAGTATTAATTTACCTTGACGGTGGTTTTACTTATACCGGCACTGCCGTGCAGGTTGCAATGGCCCTGAGCTTCTACTGTTAAGCTTTCCGTGACAACATATTTATACTCCAGGATAAAATCGCCACCGGGAGGCAGGCTGTCTTTATCATATGGCCACTTTTTAACTTCTTTTCCGTTGATATTCAGTATAACCCAATCGGTGTGATGAGATTTGCTGTTGCCTTTATGTAATACCGATAATACCAGTGTTACTTCAGTTCCCTTTTTAATTTCAGCCGGGGCTTTCACTTCGACACTCGTTTTATTGGCCAGAAGGCCGGCCGAAGTGAAGAGAAGAAGAGCAGGTAAAAGGAATAATAGCTTTTTCATGATCAAAAGATTTTAATGGTTATACTAATTTAGTTATTCTTTATTCAGTGATCCTGCGGGCTGATTAAGCATACCTTATTCGGTATCCCTGTGTTTTTAATAAAAAGGAGTTGCCAGGCCGCTCAATGCAATGCTATTTCTCTTTTGCCCAGCTTTTCATTACACTGTATACTGAGCCGGCCCAGTAATTTCGAAATCCGATTCCGGATGCCTTTCCGACTATCCTGCGGCTATCAATGATCGCCTTTGTGTCAA
>Ga0105100_10000793_pt1 | contig 18377 bp, 15 predicted proteins | sample PPLLak12cMay2015_2_FD_87033 | JGI IMG/M metagenome (GOLD analysis project Ga0105100, IMG submission 87033) | Freshwater sediment microbial communities from Prairie Pothole Lake near Jamestown, North Dakota, USA - PPLs Lake P8 Core (1) Depth... | ecosystem: Environmental > Aquatic > Freshwater >...
AGCCATCGAAAGTATCTGCGCTCCTTACCTGAGCGGCAGCCTGCCAGAGCTGCTGAGCTCTCTCATGGATAAGAATCTGGTGCTGGCACGCGGGGGCGGAGGCAATGAGCTGCGCTACAGTATGTTGGAGACGATCCGGGAGTACGCCTGGGAGATGGTGCAGGTTGTCGGGATGGCAGATACGATCAGCCAGGCGCACGCTGACTATTACACCCGGCTGGCGGAGCACGCCGCTGGAGAAATCCGCGACCGCCGGCAGTCTTATTGGTACCCCTACTTGCAAGCCGAGCAGGATAACCTGCGCACAGCGCTCGCCTGGTCGCTGCATGGCAGCCAGTCCGAATATGGGATCCGGCTGGCAGCAGCATTGCGCGACTATTGGTATTACAACGGCTACCTGGTCGAAGGCCGGCGCTGGATCGACCTGGCGCTCGCTAAAACCACCCGGGACCAGCCTGCGTTGCGGGCGGGCGTCCTGCTGGCATCGGGCTGGAGCGCATCTGCCGATTACGATCCGAAGCGCGCCATCCCTGAGCTGAGAGAGGCAATCCGGCTGTACCAGTCCCTGGGGGATGAGCGCAATACCGCCTGGTCGAAGATCATGCTCAGCATTTGCTATATGAGCAATCTTAAGAAATACCAGAAGGGCACCGCACTATGTAAGGAGGGATTGGAAGTCTTTTTAAAGCTGGGAGACCTGCCCGGGATCGCCCAGTCTTACAATATCTTAGGCGAGCTGGCCCGCATGGTGGGCGATTACGAGGCTGCCCGGTCGTATTACGAGACCTGCATGGATGTTTCCATCGAATCCGGCGAGCAGATGCGGGTGGCGATGAGCTTTACCAACCTGGGTTTTATCCATTACTGGAAGAAGGATTTCCGCAAATCGGTCGAGTTCAACCGCCAGGCGCTTGAGATCATCCGCATGCTGCAAAACGATTACGGGCTGGCGACGATGGTCAGCTCCGCGGCTGGATCGATGGCTATGTTGGGTGCCCCTGAGCGAGCAGCCCGCCTCCTGGGTGCATCCTTTGCTGTGCTGGAAGCCAACGGCTCCGCATTCCAGCCCAGCGACCTACCCGAGATCGAGGAGTATATCCGGATTACGAGGGAGCTCCTGGGCGTAGCAGCCTTCGATGAAGCCTGGGCTGCAGGGAGGGTGATGACGCTGGCAGAAGCCGTGGAGCTGGCACTGACCCCTGTGCCAGAAGCATAGTATGGCATCTTCGGGGCGATCACTGGCGTTCACTTTATTCTGACATCGGTTATAAAATCTCCAGGAGGGTTATGATGAAGAATCTTTCGGTTATGGTGCTCCTTTCGGTGATTTTCCTGGCTTCCTGCCAGCGCGCCCCGAGCGTCGTTCAAAGCGCTCCGAAGGTGATTAAGCAAGCTTCGCCTTATATCGATGATGCGTTAAATCTGATCGGACAGGCGGATGAAGCCGCCCGGGCTGCCAGCGGGTTCAGCGATGAAGCCTGGCGCGCCCTGCAAAACAACCAGTTCGACGACTGGTCAAGATACACACAGCAGGCAGATGAAGCTGCCGTGGAGGCTCAATCGCTCTTGAAAAAAGCCAGCCTTCTAGCTGCCAAGGTGCCCGAGGAGCAGCTCACGGACGACCTGCTCCAGAGCTTCCGCGCGGCGAACACGCACTCGAGTGTCTTTAATCTCCGCGCCTTTACTACTGAGTCAATGATCATCGACGATATGATGCGCAATCCGGGGAGCACACTCGCCCAGGACCGGCGCTTCCCAGAGATCGTCAGGGCGTATGCGTGCTTGCACCTCACCACGATCCTCTTCGAGGGGAGTACCCCAACACCTGATGACTATGTAGAATTTGCTGCAGATCAGGGGATTGGACTTGTGGACGGATTATTGGAGCTGGATGGGTACGCCAGCAAGTTCATCGATCTTGCGAAGGGTTTTCAAGAAGGCGAACCATTCGCTCAGCAGATCTATAAGGGGAAAGTGAACGAGTACTGCCAGGAGCTTCTCCAATAGACTCGCTTATCGAGATTCTTCACATCTACTTCCCTGGTTAAAAAGATCGACCCCTCACTTCGCCGCAAGTGAGAGGTCATTGGATTCATTTTTAACTTCGCAATAGATCTATCGTCCTTACGAAGGTTAATTCTTCAGCAAGGCTAAACTTATTACCTTGTCCCCTGGTTGCCCAATTACCTTCTTTTCCCTATTGATTCAAATACCCATCCGCGTAGATGACTTTGTTGAGCAGGATCTGCACCGTCTTCCAGATGGCGACCTGCTCCGGGTCGCTCATGTCCACGTCCTCGACGCTCGGTTCTTCCATAGCTGCAATGCGGTCGGCGATGCTCAGGTAGAGCCTGGCCACCGGGTAGGAGGCATCGCGCTGCTCGATGACGCGCACTGTTTCCTTCAGATCTTCGTCTAACGGGCTGGCGATCATCATCTGCAAGCCGACACCCATCAGCATGGCACAGTAGACGCGGTTGATCAGCGGGCGGTTCTCGTTCGGCACCGCGTTCGAGACGTTCGATAGTCCGACCGAGATGGTGGGCGGGGGGTCCCAGGCGTACTGCAGGGTGCGTACGGCTTCGATGAGATGCGGGCAGAATTCCTGGCAGCCTGAGACGGTCAGCACCAGGGGGTCGATGATCAGGTCGCTGACCGGTAGACCTATTTCCACGGCACGCGGGATCAGGGATTCGACGGCGATCGTGACGCGGTCATCGGCTGCTACCGGGATGCCCGAGGAGCCCATGGTCAGAGCGATCAGGCGGGTGTTGTACTTCTTCGCCACCAGAGGCACTTTTTCCAGACGCTCGGGTTCAGCCGAGGTGGAGTTGATGATCGGTTGGGCCTTGGTGATCTTCTTCAGACCGGCCTCAATGCCCAGCAGGTTGGTCTGTCGAAGCTGAGCGGCACGTCCACTACTTTCTCGACCGTCTCCACCATCCAGGGGAAGACTTCCTCTCCGTCCTTCTTGCGCGGACCCAGGTTGAGATCCAGAGCCTGTGCCCCGGCTTCTACCTGCTTGACAGCCAGCTCCTGGAAGAATTTGGCGTCCCGTTCTGCCAGGGCGGCTTTGACCTTATCGGAAATGATGTGGATATTCTCGCCTAGGATGTACATGAGATCAACCTTTCTGTTGTGATTTACCGCACAGCCGCGGTGTAAGCGGAAGGCTTTTTTCTGTCACCGCGGAGAAACGGAGTGAACGGAGATTTCTATTGCAGATCATGGTGGAGTTTGTGGATTCCTAATCTTATCTTCAGAGCGCGAACTCGCTGTGTAGGTAGAAATATCTTCTCCCTGGTATTTATTGAGGATGCGTTTTATGCCATGTTTGAGCATTGTCGTATTGAAGTTGATCAGTAATCCAACCTGCCACTCGCCGAGTTTCAGATAGGTCAGCAGCTGTGCTTCATGTATCGGCAACAATTGTTCGAGCGCTTTTATCTCAACTACAACTGCATCATCAACCAGGATGTCCAAGCGGTAGCCGCAATCGAGCCATCGCCCTTTGTAATTGACCGGCAGAGGCACCTGGCGCTCGTAGGGTACCGCAGTTATATCCAATTCATGGCACAGACACTCTTCGTAGGCAGACTCGAGCAGTCCTGGGCCAAGGACACGATGGACCTCAATGGCTGCCCCGATTATTTTCTCCGTGAGCTGGTTGGTGCCCATCTTTATCTTTTGAGATGACATATTACCCAAGGACACTCTCCACTATTTGCGATATTCCGCGCAATAAAGAACTCACGTCACCTGCCCGCAACGCATCCATCACAGCCCAGATAACAATTTTGTGTCTTTCTCCGTTCTCTCCGCTTCTCCGCGGTGAAAATGATCTTGCCTCACTCAAGCATCCTCTCCGTTCTGTCTGCGTCTCTGCGGTGAAAGTTTAAGTGTCTTGTCAGTCCTCGACTTTCAGGGCGGCGCGACCTTCGAAATCCGCCTGCACGCTCGGGAAGCGGTGCATATCGGTATGGGGCAGGAACAGGGCCGAGGTGAAGGCTTCGTAAAAGGTGTTGTCAGCGGAAAGCTCAATATAGGTCATGCGCCGGGCGATATCGTGGATGCGCTCACGTGCCTCTCGGTCCAGCAGAGCGTGGTAAGCTCCACGAATGGCGGTGTTGCCAAGGAACTGGAAGCGTTCCCATTCCATGTCCGGTAGCAAGCCGATCTGCACCGCTTTCTCCACATTGATGTACTTGCCGAACGAGCCGCCGATCAGCACCTGCTCAACCGCTTCCAGGGGCACGCCCACGCGGTCAGCCATGACCGTGAAGCCGGCATAAATGGCGGCTTTGGCCCTGAGCAGGTTGTCGATATCCACATGGGTGATGGATATGTCGCGCCCGTGGTAGCTCTGGTCGGCCCAGGCAATCACGTACTCCATACCATGCTCACCTTCGCGGATGCGCGGGTTGCCCAGGCTGGTGTTGAGATGCCCGCCCTTATCCAGCACCCCGGTCATGAACATCTCCGCCAGCAGAGAGATCAGGCCCGAGCCGCAAATGCCGCGCGGCCGCACCCCACCGATCACACGGTAGGTCGGCTCGTAAGTGATGTCATTGATCCACAGTTCCTCGATCGCTCCGACGGTGGCGCGCATGCCGTATATCACCCCGGCGCCCTCGAAGGCGGGGCCGGCTGAGCAGGCTACCGACACCAGCCAATCGCGCGAGCCGAGCACAATCTCACCGTTGGTGCCGATATCGAGGAAGAGCGTCAGCTTGTCAGTGGCGTTCATGCCGGAAGAGTACACACCGCTGGTGATATCCGCGCCCACGTAGGATGCCACACCGGGGAGGCAGTCCACCGTTGCCTCGGGATGCACATCCAGCACCAGCTCGCGGGCGGGGATGTTGGGCAGGGTGTTGACGGTGGTGACGAACGGAGAGAGGCGGATATTCATCGCCGGGATGCCCAGCAGCAGGTGCATCATGGTGCTGTTGCCTGCGATGGTAACCTTAATGATGCTGGTTTTCTCTACCTGGGCGCGCCGGCAGGCGGTATCGATCAGCCGGTTGATGGTCTCCACGATCAGCACGCGCATCTCGTCCATCCCGCCGTTCTTGCTGGCGTAGATGATGCGCGAGATAACATCCTCGCCGCGTGAGATCTGCCCGTTATATTCAGCCAGCTGGGCTTTGACCTCGCCGGAGATCAGATCCACCAGCCACACCGTGACGGTGGTGGTCCCGATATCGATTGCCAGGCCCATGAAAGGTGTGTCGTGGTCGATGTGCCCAGGCAGCAGTTCGATCAAGCGAGCCGGAGCGGTGGGATCGTTGCCTGGCTCGGTCTCATAGATGGCGGTCACACGCCAATCATCGGCGCGCAGGATATCACCGATCATCTGGAGCTGCTCCAGGGTGATGCTCAGGTTCTTGACATGGGCTTTCTGGCGCAGGGCGGTAACCAGGCGAGACCAGTCATCGGTTTGATCGTCCAGGGTGGGCGGCTTCAGCGTCAGCCAGGTACGGCGGATGGTCTGGTCGTGCCGGTAATCGTAACCGAGCGGGACGCTGACCTCGCCAGCCGTGCGGTCAGTGGTAAGCCGCCGCTCGATCTTCTCCTGCGGTGGGACGAGCACCTGCACGTCGCCTTCGACGACGGTTTGGCAGGCTAAAGCAAAGCCGGCTTCTACATCTCCCTGCGATAGGCGCAATGTGCTGCGCCGGCGCACGGTGCCCGAAACGATCTGCACCGCGCACCGGCCGCAGCGTCCCTGCCCTCCACATGGTTGCGTGATCTCGACCCCGGCCAGCTTTGCCGCTTCTGAGAGCAGCGTGCCGGTTGGCACCCGCACTGGCTCTGGAGCCGTATCGAAGGAGACGAGGTGATCAGCCATTCAGTCAACTCTCCCTCATCCCCTACCCCTTGCCCCTCCCCCCTCTCCCGATTTCGGGAGAGGGGAGAGGGGTGGGGGAGGGAGGTGAGGGGTTACCCCAATGCTGATTTATAAAATTTCGGTATGTCGACCGCTTCACGCGGGCCGACACGCACTTCCCAATCCGGCAGCTCGGCCTCCACTTCGCCCGAGAGCACAGCAACGTGCCCCGGTAGGACGATGCGTTTGCGGGTGACTTTATCGGCGATGTTGAAGGCTTTGACCGACTTGGCGATGCGTTCGGAGTCGAACTTGCCGGCGGCCCAGGCGGTCAGCACGCTCATCCCCTCCGCATCGGTCACCAGAAGCCAAGCTGGCAGTCCGGAGCTTTCCACTTCGTTTGCGACGCTGAAGTAGGTGATGCTGAAGTTGGTTGTCACCAGGACAGGCGCTTCTGGTCCGGGGTTGTTGATCTCGTAGATGCCGGGCTGCACCTGGATGGGCTTCTGCGGGTCAGTATAGATATTCTGGCGCAGTACCAGCAGCGGGTAGATCAGCTCGGGAGCGAAGCTCTCCAACACCACGAACCCAGCGTATTTGGTGATCGCCTGGGCTGCCCCGGCGGTGGTCTTTGGAAAGACGATGGTGGGGAAGCCCACGGAACGGAAGTTCTTCTTCAGCGCCAGGCGGCGGATCTGGATTTCGAAAATTAGCCCGGTGCTCAAGGTGTCGCTGACGGGGTCCAGCACCAGGTCTTCCACACCTTTGGCCTTGATCTTCTCGGTCAGATCTGCCAACTCGTCCAGCGAGGCGCCTTTGACAGCCAGGGCGGCTTTATGAGCTTTAGCGGCCTCCGCCATTGCCTCCCAGTTGGCGGAATCGGCTGCATACAGCATGGCAGTCTCGCCGCTCAGTACCCCCAAACCCGCTGCGGCTGTAGCTGCATCGCCTGCCATCAAGATCAACGGGCGTTTGGTGGCGGAGCGCACAGCCTGGACGGCACCGGCAAACGCCCCGGGTGATCCGCTCTCGGCTGACACGGCAAAACCATCCAGGGTCAGCTCAATACCCACATAGTTTACCTTGTAGATGTCTGCTGGCCCGACCAGGGCTTTGATCTGGTCGGCGCTGAGCGTATCGCTGATTTTGACGAACACGCCGGGTTTATTATAGAATGTCTTCTCGTGGCGGAAGAGAACCACTTCATTGCCAGCCTTGACCTCCTGCGAATCCGACTTCAGGGTCACCAGACGGATGGGCGGTGCAGAGCTCTCAGCCAGCTGGGCTTTTGATTCTTCGCTCACGTATGGGCAGCTTGCCAGCTCTACCTGCTTGGCTGCCAGCTTCATCGCGAATGCCAGGCAGGTGGGGAAACCGCATTCTTTGCAGTTGGTCTGCGGCAGGAGTTTGTATATTTGTATTCCGGAGAGTGCCATAAGTGTGACTCCATTTTATTTTCACCGCAGAGAGCGCGGAGAGCGCTGAATATTTTTTATAATACTCTCTGCGAACTCTGCGTGCTCAGCGGTGAATCACTTCACGCAGGCTGAGGAACAGCCATCAGCTCGCTGATAGCAGCCTGCACCTGCCGGACGCTTTCAGGGTGGCGCAGGACGACGATGTCGGCGCCCGATTCGAGAAGCGTGGCGGCGGTGAGGACCTCGAAATTAATCGCCCTGGGCAGCCATTCTCCCCAGCTGGCAGGCACGCCCTGGCCTACCTTGGCCTCTTTGGTCTTCCAGGCCTCGAAACCGGGGGTGACGATCATCGGGAACTGGGTCATGCTGTCGCCCTGCAGGGCAGCCAGGCGCAGACGCTCCATAACCGAGAAGCCGTACTCGATGCCGTAGCCCAGCGAGCCTGTGGTGGGGTCCATCAATATACGGTCGAGCGGCAGGCCCATATCACTGACCAGGATATTGAGCTGCTTGGACAGGTTGACATCCATGGGGGTGCGGGCGCTGATCAGGTGTCCATTTGCCATCGCGGTAGCCACGATGGTGCGGTAATTTTTATCCTCACAGATGCCCAGCACCAGCCGCTCGCCCTTCGTGGCTTCAGCCACAGCGACCAGCAGCGTGTTATCGATCTCCGCCTGCCCGGGTCCGAAGACCAGCAGCGGCAGACCGGTGGCACCCAGCACCGCCTTGACAGCCGCCACAGCGTTCTGGGGCGTGTTGGGCTGGCCATCTTTATCGGTCAGGCTGAGCGCCAGCACGATCAAATCCGCGCCGGCAGCCTCGGCAGCCTGTGCCCACTTCGCCGGATCGTCGATCACCTCACTCCACTCATCCAGCAAAAGGGGCGACCAATCATCCGGGCGGCGATCTTTGATCTCCACAGCCACCACCGGGCGGTTCGGCATACTGCTCTCGAAGTGCATGAACGGCAGAGCGGTCTCACCGCCGACGGTGACAGTGTGAGCGCGGGTACCCCCTTCGGCAGCCGTGGCGCCTAAGACTACGTTGCGCACGCTGCCAGGCCATTTATCTTTCGGTATCTCAACGGGCATAGGCTTTTCTCCTTATTTGTTGATTTAACTCCTCACACTGATCCGTTAAAACCCGTTGAAACGGGTTTCCTCAGCCAGTGGAATCTACTGAATGGGTTTAAGATTATGCGAGGCATCGAATTCATTCGATGCAGCCGACCGAATGAGCTGTTGCCAGATTTAAGGAACAATCCACCTATCATTATCTTTCATTTTACACGCCTGTCAACTGCTAACATGCCTCACCCTTAATCCCGGAAGTGTGTCCATCTTTCAGGAAATTCCAAACGCTCTTTCCGGCGCACGCATGGCATTCCGAGACCCTGCGCTCTTTGCAGGGCCGAGGAATCCCTGACCCCTTGTTCTTTGTAACCCTGCCGGCAGGGAAGAGGCAACTAAGCCACAGGGATTTCTCACTGCGTTCGAAATGACAACTTGGCTGGTCTGGTTTTGCATGAAATTTTCGACCTGTCATCTCTTCCATTATACGGCATGGGAACGAGTATTTATCTCTTACCAACCTTGCGCCTGGCGTCATCTCTGCGCTGGACGAAAGTTTCAAGCGGCAGCTGGCGAGAGGCATGCATGCCCAGGTCGAGCAGGTCTGCGTCGCTCTCGGCTGCCGCGCAGCGCAGCAAGTGCCAGTAGGTGATCTGCGCCGCCGGATATTCGATGCCGCCGGCGTGGTGCATCAGGAAAAGGCAGCGTACACCCTGGTCGTGCATCAGCTGGGCAGCCGCTTCTATGGGGATATCCGCCGGGACTTGCGGAACGCCCTCGCGCATCACCTGCTCTGCAGACAGAGCCTGCCAGTCCGGGCGGTGGATGGCGCTCACGATCTCATCCTGACCGACCACCCCCAGGGCATGACCTTCTGCCAGGACAACCACTGCTTCACAGCCCTTCTCGAGCATCAGGCGCGCCAGGGCAGCCATGGGGGTATCCGGCGTGCAAGTCTGCACGCCCACCGTCATCAGGTCGCGCACGAGCTTGGGGGATGGATGTGGATCTATCAAGGCGAGTTCGGCAAGTGAGAGATTAGGAAATCTGGTCAAGATGCTGGCGAAGCCGGATTTCAGGGCACAGGGGATAAGGGATGTCGATCGTTCGAGCTCAGTCTTTCCCTTATCCCCTGGTTGCCTGATTACCTTATCCCTGATTCCTGTTATCAGAACATCGGATCCATCACCAGGGCCGGATGGTTATGCTCCTCCATCCAGGCCAGCAGCTCATCCACGCTGGTGACATTGCGCTCATCGGCAATCTTCTCTAACAGGTCCGGATCGCCCTCGCGCTCGGCAACCGCCTTGAATTCCTCTGCCATGGTGTTCTTCAGCACGCTGCTCATCCACACCACGCGCTTGAAGCCGCCGTCGGCATAGATGAATTTGGGGCTGATCAGGTAGAACTTGCCCACGCCCATCACACCCGGAGTCTGCAAGCCGCCGCCAGCGATGCCGGCCAGGGTGCTGAAGGTCATCCCGGCGGGCGTCATGCTGGTATCCTCACGGCTGACCACCATAACCCCGTTGGCTTCAGGGATGAGCATGACGATGCATTCGAAGCAGCCGCAGGCGGTCATGGGGTTCTCCATGATGGAATACATGGATACCTCACTCACCACGCCGTGCGAGCCGATCTTGGCGTAATCATTGGTGCCGGTCCAGTAGCCCTTCTGCATGTCGATCGATTTGCCCAGCTTGATGGGCTGGTTTGGACCGGTGGGATTGATGTTAAAGGAGGCTTTGCAGTCCAGCCAGTTATACGCGCCGCACAAACCCAGGCGCTCTGGGCTGACCACACACACGTGGTTGGGAGCGAAGGACTGGCACAGCGTGCAGGAGTAGAACTCGTCCACCCGGTCGTCGGTCAGGTCTGCCAGCCGCTTGTTGCGGTAATCGTAGGATGTGCGCGCCTTTTTCAGCCACTCGGCGTGCAGTTCAGGATCGGTGTAAATGGTCACCTGCACCTTGTCCACGATGGCGCCGAAATCGGACTGGTAGCGGGCGTGCAGGATCTTACCGAAATGCTCCAGGTTGAAGCCTTTGTCGGCTGCCGCGTTGGAGATGCGGATCCAGGCGATATCGCGCTGTCCGATGTGCTGGATGCCGGAAGCGCCGTTGATGAAGTAGTGGATCTGGCGCTCCAACACCGGCTCGAAGTCCTCCTGCATCTGTCGCCCAGCCACCTTGACCACAATGCCCATATCCATGGCGCCTTGCGGGGGTACATCGCCGAAGGTCGGGCCGACAATTTCCACCTTGCCATCCGTCACTTCGTCCAGGGGTGCCATATACAGGTATTCGAAGGCACGCGAATACTTGCCGCCGAACTCGACGCGCATATCCGTCTTGCGAACCACCTCGCCCTCGAAGGCCGAGCCGTAAGGCACCGGGACAGGCACATTGGCGACTTTCACTTTGACGCCGCGCACTTCGATGCACTTCTGCACCAGGCGCTCAGCGCGCTCCAGGTCGTCGGCGCCCTCGATCTCGTTGAACGGCATACTGACAACATGCTCGTAGCGGGTAATGCCGGTAGGCAGGATCTCGGGGATGACGGTGTCGGCGATCACGGGGAAGCCGTAGTTGATCGCCCCTGCGGCAGCAGCGTATTTCAAATCGTCCACTTCACCCAATGCCAGGACAAAGGCGAAAACGCGCTCGCGGTTGTAGAGCAGGATCTCCCGCGCCTGACCGGGTTTCAGACCACCGAAGGTCAGCGCCGAGCGGGTGGCGAAGCCCAGGGCATAGATGGCACTGATCGTATCCGTACCGAAAGGCACCGTGTAGGTATCGTAGCCCAACTCGACGCCTTCTTCCATGAGCTGGTGGATAATGCTGCGCCCGTTGACATTGCCCGACAGGAAGCACAGGATGTTGCGGCGCTGCAGCTCGCGCACGATCTTCACCGCTACTTCGTTGGACTTGGCTGCGCCGACGATGGCGGCAAAGCCGGGCATGCGCCCATCGACCAGCTGGATGCCCCATGAGCGCAGCTGGATGTCGTCGATCGGGCCGTTGAGGTGCCCCTCCAGACCGTTGCCGCCGGCGTTGCCGTTCGGATTGGTGAAGGCGGTTCCCCCAGCCAGGGTGAAACCGGGCATCGGCTCGGGCTGCAGGTCGTAGATATAGCGTACAACTTCGATGGTCTCGGCTGCCAGCAGGGTCGCCATACCCGAGTCGAGCGTCTCGCCCAGGTAAGGCGTCCATTTGCTGGCGGAGGGAATCGGGTGCAGCAGATTGCGGGCATGCTCAAGGATTTCGCTCAGCTGCCCCAGGGTCTCGATGGCTGTCCCGGTCATGCCGAGGATGGTGGGCAGGTAGTAGGCGGTGTTGGGGAATGACACCGGTGTATCGGGCCCCTTCTCCGCCAGGGCTTTATTGAGCATCAGCTCAGCCTCTGAAACCAGGGCGTTGGCGCCGCGGATGGCTCGTGTTGCAATGTATCTTGACATAAGTCCTCCAGGTCCTGATCACCTTATCACCTAATTACCTTATTACCAGGTAATCAGGTAATTGGGTAATTTGGTAATTAGGTCAATCTGCTGCCACGCCGTATAACGACTCGCGGCGCAACTCAACCGGCAGTTTTTCAAGCTCGAGCATGCGGGCATCTCCGCTGCGCCCGAAGCGCTCGGGATCATATTCGGGCAGACCCAGGGCGGCGCGCTTCTTGTCGATATGCTCCAAGGAGCGGCGGATCATCTCGTCGGGATCGTCGATGAACTCCAACTTTCCTCCCCATTGCTCTTCCCAGCCCTTACTGATGTACTTCAACACCAGATCGCTGTCCGAGACGCGATCGGGCATGCCGCTGACCGGCGAAGAGCCGCCGAAGATGACGTAAGCCCCGGAGGCGATGCAGTAGGTGGCGATCGACAAAGCTTTCTCGCTCATCCATTCAGGAGCCAATCCAACGGCGGGAATCTGGTCGATGTCATCGCCCAGCCCGCCCTCTTCTGCCATCTGAGTTAGCACGGTGAGGATGCGGCTGTTATCGACGCACGAGCCCATGTGCAGCACGGGTGGGATGCCCACCGTCTCGCACACCTCGCGCAGCCCGGGTCCGACTTTATCAAGGCCGGCCTCCCCGAGCAGCAATCCGAGTTTTGCGCCGGCGATGGCGCCGCAGCCGGTCTCGACGACGAGCACATCCTGCTTGAGCAGCTCCTGGGTGACGTAGTTGTGCAGGTAGTCCTGCTTGGAGCGCGGGTTGTTGCAGCCCACAATGGCAGCCACGCCGCGGATGCGCCCCGCCATGATGGCGTCGTTAAGCGGTCGGAAGGAAGCCCGGTATGAGCCACCCAGCATGTAGTTGATGTACTCGTGGGAAAAACCGGGCACCAGGTCCTCTTTCACCTGCGGGATGTGCGTGGCGCCGCGATTCTTGTAGTTGTCGATGGCGGTCTTGAGGATCTGCTTGGCGGTGGTGAGCGCCTTGTGCTCGTCGAACTGGATGTGCGTGGCGCCCTTGATGCGCACCTTGGGCGAAGTGGTGATGATCTGGGTGTGGAAGTTGCTTGCCAGGTTGACCAGCGCCTGCATGATGCACTGCACGTCCACCACCATGGCTTCCACTGAGCCGGTCAGGATAGCCAGCTCCTGGTGCAGAAAGTTGCCCGCGGCCGGGATGCCCTGCCGCATCAGGACCTCGTTCGCGGTGCAGCAGATGCCGGACAGGCTGACGCCTTTTGCGCCGGCTGCCTTGGCGTATTCGATAATTTCCGGGTCCTGGCTGACAGCGACAATCATCTGGCTCAAGGTGGGTTCATGCCCGTGGACAACGACGTTCACCATATCGTCCTTGAGCACGCCCAGGTTGGCCTGTCCCAGGATGGGCGCCGGGGTGCCGAAGAGGATGTCCGAGATGTCGGTAGCGATCAATGAACCACCCCAGCCATCGGCGATGGCGGTGCGGATGGCATGATCCAGGATGTGCTCGGCGTCCTGGTCGTCGCCGATATGGGTGCGGTGCAGGCATTCCACCACTTCGCGGTCGATGCCGCGCGGCACGACGCCCTTCTCGCGCCAGAGCTGCTGGCGTTTTGCGGTGGCGCGTCGAGTAGGCGCAACTTCGCCTTTCTGCTGTCCGAACTGGGCAATATACAGGTCTGCCAGGTCGTTGGCGATCTCCATGGGAGAACGCTTCTCGATGGGTATCCCGTATATAGACGCGACGGTGCGCAGCTTGGCAACGTCTCGTATCACGTAGCCCTCCGTCTCCCCATTGGCGACAGCTTTGAGGGTTAACGCCATATCGCGGCCGTGGTCGGAATGTGCAGCAGCACCCGCAGCTATTGAGCGGATCAGGTTGCGCGCCTGGATGGTATCGATCGTCGCTCCGCAGACACCGGTCTGCCCATCCTTGGTCAGCCGGCAGGGGCCCATCCCGCACATCTTGCAGCACATCCCCGCCCCACCGATGTTGCAGGGCACCATGTCATCCGCCCTGGAAAAAGCAGTGCCAATGCCAAGCTCATCTGCACGGATCAGCATCTCCTGCGCCGCAGGATCGGATGACTGTTCCTCGTAAGATCTTTTGCCTTTTGCCATTGTTTTAATCCTCCTCGGGTATGTTGGTTTTCAGGGTACCCATCCCCGGGCAGGGCCAAAGCGGGCGTCCCTCGTAGTTGACTCGTTGTTGGAAGCTTACAATGGTGCGTGTCGTTTCATAGGTGGTGGTGTGGCGGAAAAAGCGCTTCTTCCCGCCATTGCCCTGAACAGCTTGCGTGCCCATCTCGACCGGGATGGGCAGCTCGCCGGAGTAGCCCGCCTGCTCTAACGCTGACTTGATCTGCTCCTCGCTGACCTTATCCGGGTCGTAGGTCACATCCACAAGGCGGAAAGCGCTGCTGGCATACACGTCTTCGATGCCAGGCATCTCGAGCAATATCCGGCGCACTTCGAGCACATGGTGGTCGCCGTACAGGGTGGGAAGATCGATGCTTAGTTTATTCATTGTCTCCTTCCTTGGTCTGAGCAGGGAGCCGAGATCGACGAATCTCTTCGCTCACTTCTCTACTCTCGTTTCATGTAATAAAGAAAAAACACCCAGTCTGGCTGTTTGCAGACAGCCGGCAGGCCGGGCGTCGTCCTCGGATGAGGGAGGCATATTTCATCATAGTTGGCACAACGTGGTCAGCAGTGGATATCCTCTGCCCGGCGATTCCTGAGCACCTGGATCTGAGTGTAGTATCCAGCCCAGGAGTGCGCCGGGGACAAACTAGAGAATTTTCTACCATACCAAATAACACCGCTAAGATCGCGAGTTCGCCATCCAATATAGCAAATATAACCAGCCTGCACAAGTGACATTTATTACTCTATTTATACGATTTGTGTTTTTGTTCTATTTATCACAAACAAAATATCAGGTGCAATGCACTTTTGGCTACGCCAAGTGCGTTGCACCCGGCAGCAGGCGCATCGTTCTGACCACAAGGGTGTTGTATTTGCCGAGATGGTGATGGGCATGGCAGACAAGATAATGCAGCGCCAAAAACCCAATTTTCAGACTTCAAATGGAGGCAGATATGAGCACGTTGATCGGATTGATAGTAACTTTTCTAGTGGCGGCGTTGGTGATCTACATCGTCAGCAGGCTCGGGCTCGGACTGAGCGTAAGCGGATTCGGAAATGCCTTTATCGCGGCCATCGTCATTGCCGTGGTGTACGCGATCATCATGTGGCTGCTGGGAGCGCTGGGTGTATCGCTCGGCGGAGGGCTCATCGGGGTGATCCTGACGCTGATCGTGGCGGCGCTGGTGCTATTGCTGAGCGCCAGGATCCTGCCGGGATTCAAGGTAGACGGCTTTACGGGGGCGATCGTAGCCGCCGTTGCCATTGCGGTTGTGAGCTGGATCATTAACTGGCTGCTTGGACTATTGGGCCTGTTTTAGGTCTGATCGACCGGATGAAGAATGGGTGGCTCAGGACTGCCAGTCCGGTTTTAACGAGGGGGAGTTAGTGCAAGAGGATAGGTGCAATGCACTTTTGGCTACGCCAAGTGCATTGCACCTGGTTGAGGACGATCACCAGCTCGCAATCAGGCTCGACCTCAACGAGCATGGTCTTGCGGACGTCAGGCGACTACCCGCCGGGGAAATGACCAGCGATCGCATCCCCCGTCGTCACGTATGCAAAGCCGAGGGCAAGGTTCAAGAGACTGGCGATGTGCATCTCCTCGTTTATCGAACCAGTTCCATCCGCCAGGAAAAACACCCGGTAGTCCCGGTAGTACGCATCCCGGGCCGTTGATTCACAGCACATGTTCGTCATGATGCCGGAAACGACGATGTCCTCCACTTTCAGGCAGCGCAGCACGGTCTCCAGGTCTGTGTTGTAAAAGGCGGAGTAGCGGTGTTTAAAGACGACCTTCTCGCCAGGCGCCGGAGCTAAGTCCGGATGAATCTCGCTCTCCGGACTACCTTCGAGACACTTGCCCTCCCACCACCACCCCATGATTCCGCTGTCGAGGTCATCCGGATGGTGGACGTGTCGGGTGTAGATCACCGGGCGGCCTGCCCGGCGAAAAGCGTGTATGAGGCGCTGCACAATGGGGAGGATCGCCAATCCGCCACACGTGTACGAGGGAGATGCTGGATCGAGGAAGAACCGCTGCATGTCGATCACCAGCAGGGCGCTGGCGGACACGTTCAATCGCATCGCGTGCGTGTTGTAGGGATAGATCCTCTCCAACCACGCCGGGACCTTAGATTCGATGTTTTCGACCGTTACATATGGCTCCATGACTGCTCCTTTGATTGTATCGCGGACAAAACTTCGGACATTCGGGTTTCAGGCACGTCATTGAGAGCTCGCAATGACCGCAGCTATGGATTGATCTCTTATTCTCTGCGATCCCTGCGTACTCCGCGTGCGTACTCCGCGGTGAGATTAAGAGATCACCGCGGATGCCGAAGGCAACGGAGTGAACGGAGAAGGGGTTACAGCAAAACCTTCGGGACCCTTCGTGTGACCTTTGTGTTCTTCGTGCTTCAATCTCTAACTTGCTCGGCTCGCCCATATTCAAGCCTAGGAGTCTTGACAAAGCATAAAGTGTTCCATCAGCCAAACGTACAAATTATAGAATAGTCTTGACGATACTTAGCCGTTCAGAATTGTCTGGTAGATCACGTCTACCCAGGGCGCAAACAGGCGGATGTTGGATAGCAGCCTGTCCAGGTGGGCCTGCACCGCAGGCTGGGGTACGCCAGCCGGCACATAAGAGACATACAGGGCAGAGGTTGTAGCAGCGGAGATGGCGCTGCGCGGCTCCTGTCCGTACAGCACGCTGCACACCAGCTGCTCAGCGTCACGCATGATCATATCGCCCGCTTTGAGTGTCCTGGTCGTCCCATTCAGCTGGGTGAAGGTCTCCAGCCCGGTTGAGACGTCGATGCTCACCGGAGGCTGGAGCCGGCCTGCATCGTGGGAGGCGGTCAGGATCAGGCTGTCCAGCTCGGCGGCGAAGCAGGCATCCACCAATGGGCTGACCGCCGGCAGCGATTTGCCTGCCAGGACTAGTGATTCGAGCTGCAATTGGACATGGTAGGTCTTGTCGAAGCGCTTGTAATACGCCCGGTAGGCTTTCAATACCTCCAGCTCCAGAAGATCGGCACGCTGCATGCCGGCATAGCGCTGGCGCAGGTGCGTCTCAAGCTGGCTTTTATGCTCGTCGAGCGGTGTGGACCGGTGTGTGTTGTCGGCGCCAGACACCAGCAGCAGCCCGATCTGTGCGCCGGGGAAAGCCTGCCGCCATGCGGGGGTTGCGGTCACCTGGGTCAGCATATGCTCCTCGATATAAAGACTCTCTCTCGGATATCTTTATCTTAGGTGTGGGGTGACGAAGCCACCACACACCTCAAATCTTCTAAAAGTATATTCTAAACCTATCGATCCGTGTTTTCCGTGATAATCCGCGTCCTGTACATTCATTCTGCCCCGCGCAGGCGCAAGTCCTATGGGACGATCCCGCGAACAGCCCAGGCACGCGCGATGAGGGGGATGGATCCATCCAGGGCGAACGGCAGCGAGAGGCGAAGCCTCTCCTGCAGCGCCCTCCGGCGGCTCTCACTGAGCGACATGGCATATCTGGGCGCTGGACCCTGGTTACCGAGAAATGGCGACCAGAAATCGTCGAAGTCCTTGAACTCCGTCCAGATGTCGATGGGGCGGACCTCGACGTCGGCGAGCCCGGCATCCTGGAACAGGTCACCCAGCGGTCCAGGATTGCAGAGGGGGAAATGACTCCCTTCATCCAGATCAGCGGCAGCGGGATCGAGCGCAGCGGCTGCATTCCAGAAGTGGCGCATAAACTGCATCTTGCTGGCATAATCCCACACATAGACGGCTACGAGACCGCCCTTTTTGGCGGCACGCTTCATCTCTGCGACGGCCTGGTTGGGATTCGGAACGAAATTGAGCACCAGCCCCGAGACGACAGCATCATAGGTGGACGTTTCTGCGGGCAAGGCCTGGGCGCTGCCAAGCTGAAAGGTTGCGCGTCTGTCGTTAATCTTCCCGCGGGCGTAAACAATAAAGCCCTGGGCGGGATCGACTCCCAGAACTGCTTTGGGATCGGCGATCTTCAGGATGGTTTGGGTCAAAGCGCCTGTGCCGCAGCCAACTTCGAGCCAGAGACTGTTAGGTGGGGTGTCCAGCCACTCGAGAAACTTACTGGCGACCAGCGGGCTCCAGCGCCCGACGTATGATTCATAGGCCTCGCCGAGGCCCCAAACTTCCTTTCGCTGAGAGGCGTCTTGGTTTTCAGTCATACCACTCCATTCACTAAACCATTAATCAATAAAGGAGTTACGCACTTCAGGGGTAGTTTGTGGTGTGTGCGGCGTAGCCGCCGCACACACCACAAAAATAATTTCCGGATAGGTTCTACGCATCGTCCGGGACTTCGCCCGGAAGATGAGGCCCGTACGGGGCAGTTGACAAATGAAATCATTTTCGGTAGGCTCGAATCATCCTGATCTGGCAGGCGATTGGAGCGCATGATGATCGACAAACTCAGTTCTCGTTATATGGACTTTCTGAGCGGTAC
>Ga0105100_10000795_pt1 | contig 18354 bp, 16 predicted proteins | sample PPLLak12cMay2015_2_FD_87033 | JGI IMG/M metagenome (GOLD analysis project Ga0105100, IMG submission 87033) | Freshwater sediment microbial communities from Prairie Pothole Lake near Jamestown, North Dakota, USA - PPLs Lake P8 Core (1) Depth... | ecosystem: Environmental > Aquatic > Freshwater >...
CCTCGCCGGGTTCGTACTGTGATAGGCAACGAATTGATTCGCGGTGATCTTGCCGCCGCGTACGCCGCACGTCCACATCACGGGCAGGCGGTCTTCCACACCGGGCAAGCCATTCGGGATTTTTGTGAAGTCATCCTTTCCCAACTCCTTCCCGGGAATGGCAACCTCGCCTCCTTCATAGATGATGGGCCTGGTCCCATCATAAAAGAACGGGCAATGGTCCGTACCGATCGTCTGCAAGGTCCCCTCTGAGAGCCCTTCCCATAGCCGCGCGTTATCCTGCTCCGTGCGCATCGGCGGTGAACAAATCCATTTTGCGCCATCGCTGCGACGCAGGTCATCGATCGTGAAGAACAGATATTGCGGGCAGGTCTCTCCCATCACTTTGACGCCGCGTTCCCGCGCATACTTCAACATATCCTCTTCACCGCCCACGTTCATATGGACGATATAGGCACTCGCCAGCGCCGCGGCCGCCATCCCTGCCACCCGTAGCGTCGATTCGACCCCACCCCAGCCTGGTCTCGTTAACGCATGCCATTCCGGGGACGTGTGTCCCGCGGCCAATGCCTGCTCGATCAACGTGTCGATCACATCACCGTTTTCGCAGTGAGCCATGACCAGCATGCCGCTGTCCCTGGCGATCTGCATGGCTTTGAAGATGCTGCCATCGTCGATCCGCAGACGTCCGTTGTAGGCTGTAAACACTTTCAGTGTAGTGATCCCCATGTCTCTCAACGACGGGATCTCCTTCGCGATCGTCTCGTTGAATTGAGTCAAATTCATGTGAAAGGAATAATCGATGGCGGCTCTGGCGGACTTCTCGAACCATAGATCGACTGAATGCTTAAAAACGCCCTCACCCACGCTCACCCCTGCCCCCTCTCCCGCGGGGAGAGGGGAGTCGAGTGGAACGAAATCCATGACAGTCGTCGTCCCACCGAACGCTGCTGCTTTGTGACCCGTATAATGGTCATCGGAAGAGACGGTGTCGAACATGGGCAAGTCAAAATGTGTATGCGGATCAATGCCGCCCGGCATGATGAGTTTGCCGGCAGCATCCAGGATTTCGGCATTCGGGTGCTGGAGGTTCTTTCCAATGCGGGCAATCGTTTCCCCTTCGATCAAAACGTCAGATTCAACGGTGTCTGATGCGGTGATCAGCGTTCCATTCCTAATCAAAATCGCCATTCGTATTATCCCTGGCATCATAAGACGCCTGCACATCCTTGATTCCCAACAGCGCGATCAATACCTCAGGCGGAATATCCGCGGCGGGCAAATCTGTTTTATAGAGCTGCTCGTTCTCCGCGCGTTCGCGCAAAGAGTGCCAGAGTAATTGTCGCTCATCGCCGTCTACAACCAGGTCATTGAGCGTTTTTGCCTTGAGCAGGTACTCACCGGTCGTATACAGGAATGTAATCCTTTTCCATTTCTCTGCAAGGATGGGCTGTTTCAACTTCTCCAGTCCCCCGATCTGGATTTTGTAGTACTCTTCCTTTGCGCGTGGATGATCTGCTTCATCTTTCAGCAATTCGCCGCGCGTGGTCAATTCGTGCCCGCGCACCTGGGCAACGAGATCAATCTGTCCGCCGCGCTCACCGAAGGCCGAGGGCTGGTAAAACGCCAGGTAGTCCACCGCGACAACTTTCGGCGCGGCGCGAAGCGGAATCCGGTACCAGCCCAGGAGCCGCGCGATCTCCAAATCCCGCGGGGTCCGAAGCAGACATACAAGGATCAAGGAGGTCGGCTGCAACATTAAGGTTATTATAAGTCAACTGAATTTTTTTGGCTGAGAGTCTGCAAAATCCCCAAAATAATTCCCCAAACGGTTTCACACAGGAAAACAGGCGAGGCAACGGACTCGCCCTGATTGCGCCCATGCAGCAGATGGATGGATTCGACGAACTACCGGAAAAGAAGCCAGACAATCCAATAGTTAAAGCAAATGGCGGCCACGAAGATGATCAGGAAAATCAATCGATATTTTTGTCTATCCTTCACACCGTCATTTCTTGGCTGTAGTTGCTGATAATCCATAGATTTCTCCGTTGTAAACAGCAAAGCTACCTTAACTTATCACGTCCAAAGGCCCTTTGTCACCTGTCAGATGTCATTATTTAGATGAGAATCGTCATTTTTGCCGTGAATTTTTACGTGCTCGGGATGAGATGTCTCCCAAGCTCTGCACGATCTCGAGACCGGGCAGGGACGGGAGCAGACAAACGAGAACCAGTACAGAGGTGATTGATTTTTTGGCGCGTTTCCCGTATAGTATATTTAGTTGAATCAGGGCAGGGAGGGCCGTATGAAAAAGACAATCGGACCGGCGGGCGGGAAAATTCGCGTGCTCATCGTGGACGACCACGCCATGGTGCGTCAGGGACTGCGCACGTTTTTGGAACTGCATAACGATTCCTCCGAGCTTCCCATCGAAGTTGCAGGCGAGGCGGTAAACGGTATTGAGGCTGTAGAGCTTGCTCGTCGCATGGAACCAGATATCGTTTTGCTGGATCTGGTCATGCCGGAAATGGACGGCATCCAGGCTACACCCAGGATCATCGAATGCAGCCCTCAAACTCGCGTCATCATTTTGACAAGTTTCGGCGAGGAGGATAAGGTTGTTCCGGCAATCCAGGCGGGTGCACATGGTTATTTGCTCAAGGATATCCCCCCTGATAAGCTGGTACAGGCGATCCGCAATGCCCATCGCGGAGAAGTTCAACTGCATCCCAATGCCGCGAAACAACTGATGTCTGCCGTTGCGCAAAAAGATGCAGCCTCTCAGGTTCGTCCGAGCCAGCAGGTCGCGGGTGAGTTGACCGAACGGGAGTGTGAGGTCCTGGGCCTGATCGCCAGCGGGATGAGCAATCGCCAGATCGCGGCAAAAATGTTCATCAGCGAGAAGACAGTCAAGACCCATGTGAGCAACCTCCTCGGCAAATTGCATCTGGAGGATCGCACACAGGCGGCGATCTACGCCCTGAAGCATGGGTTTGCCACGGACAAAGTTTGATGCAAACCTTAGGCGTCTATTTGATCTTCGCGGCGGTCGTACTGCGCGGCGTTGTGGCTTTTTCTGAAGAGCCCCAATTCTTCGTTGTGGTCGTACTTTTGTCAGCCTATGGCTTGCTCCTGTTCGCTGAAACGTGGATCATCCGACGAATGCCTTTGGGAGCACTCCCGATCAAGGGTTCATGGCTGGCGTTGGTTTACCCGATATTGCAAACGGCTCTGGCGGTCGGATTATTGTTCACTCCATCGTTCGAGGATTTTTTTGCCTTGTTGTTCATCCCGCTCAGCCTGGATGGGGTAGCCTTCTTTGGCAGGCGTTTCGGATATTTCTGCATTGCGTTCTTTTCAATGGCACTGACCAGCGCGCTGGTGGCATCATCAGATGAAGGTCGATTATTCGGCTTAGCGATGGGGATATTTTACAGTGGCATGTGCTTTCTGTTCGGTGGGTACGCACACCAGGTTCAGAAGGCTGAAACGGCGCGCAATCAAAACCAACGAACATTCAACGAATTGCAGACTGCCCATCATCAATTGCAGGGATACGCGGATCAGGTAGCAAGCCTGGCTATCGAACAGGAGCGCAATCGCCTGGCGCGCGACCTGCACGACTCGGTCACGCAGACCGTCTTCAGCATGAACCTGGCCGCACAGTCTGCCCGCCTGTTATTGGATAAAGAACCGCCTCGCGCCTCGGGACAATTGCTCCGCCTCGAGGAACTTGCCGCGAGCGCTCTGAGCGAGATCCAGACTCTCGTCTCGCAATTGCGTCCACGCTCCACTGCAGAAGCGGGCCTGTCCACCGCTTTGCGCCAGTTGGCTATCGAGCGCCAGGAGCGAGATGGCCTTCAGGTGACGTTGGAAGTGAACGGCAAGAGGACACTACCCGAAGCTGTTTCCGTTGGTTTGTATTCCATTGCCCATGAGGCGCTGATTAACGTAACCAAACATGCCGGGGTCTGTCAGGCGGCCATCCGTTTGAATTTGAATGAGGCAGGCTCTTGCCTGGAAATCGAGGATCATGGCCGCGGTTTCAACCCACAGACAGCCCGGAATCGGAGCGGACATCTCGGCCTGGCGGGTATGTCTGAGCGGGCGGAGGAAATTGGCTGGAGCGTCTCGATAGAATCGCGCCCCGGTCGGGGCACACGCATCCTGGTGAGGGAGAACCCATCGGGAGGTCAGGGATGAAGCGAATCGAAGATGGCGCGAGAGGCGACACAACATTGGTGCACGGTTATCAGGGAGGTTACCTGATCGGTTTCGTTATTATCGGAACGGTCGTCTTGCGCGACACGCTTTTTTATCAGGGGCAAGCCCAACTGGTCACCGCGCTCCTGCTCCTGGCAACCTACGGGCTTCTGTATATCCTGGAACCCTGGCTATCGGGTCGTTTGAGCTGGTCCACAGGACTGCTTCGCTTGTACCGTTTCCTATACTTTCCTGTACAAACGTTCATTGTGACAGGTCTGGCAAATTTGCAGCCTTTTACAGATGTGTCAAATCTTCTCTACGTGCCCCTTTGTATCCAGGTCTTGCGCGCCTTTTCTCGGGAGGTGGCAATCCTCTGGATGATGCTCTACCTGGCTTTGCTCACTGTCACCTTAATTCTCGGAATGGACTTGTTTGCAGGATTGGCGCTTATCCTGCTTTACCTGGCTGTTTGCGGCTTCCTGATCTCGTACGACTTCCTTTATTCGCGGACACAAGCCGATCAAGCCGAAAGCCAGCGCCTGCTCGCGGACTTGCAGTCTGCCCACCAAAAATTGCAGGAGTACGCCGCGCAAGCGGAGGAATTGGCGGCAACGCGCGAACGCAACCGACTGGCGCGCGAACTGCATGACTCGGTCAGCCAGGCGATTTTCAGCATCACACTGAGTTCGCAATCTGCCCGCCTCCTACTGGACCGTGAGCCTGCCCGCGTCCCCGAACAGATCGACCGCCTCCAGGTGATGACCGGTGATGCGCTTGCCCAGTTGCGTTCGTTGATCGCCCAATTACGTCCCAAATAAAAAAGTGAACTGGTAGTAGCGACTTCAGCCGCCTTCGAAACGACTGAAGTCGTTACCACGTTTTCGCGCGGACTACGACCTGAGATGTAGACCTACATCTCAAGTCTGAACGAATAAATCCGCCTCGAATCGCAGGGCGGATTCAATCTCGCGCCAGATGCGCCTTTGCCTGTCTGCGCGTATAGTGGGGATGTAATTTTCGAACAAAGGAATTCCCATGACCATTCAAATCCTGACACTCCCTGCGACGATCTGCAACTTCCTTGTTGCATCGCCCGAACCAATCCAGGCATGCTCCCGTGATTACGGTTTCGACTTTGACGAAGAGCAATTGGCTGAAGAATTGCTTACTACATCGCCTACCGATTCGTCTACTCAGCCAGCCTCCGAGATTGCCGCGGACGAGTTCGAGGCACGCTACCTGTCGTTTCTTTCCTAACGGAGCCATACATGACTGCCATTCGCGTTTTGATCGTGGACGATGTCGCCCCAGTGCGACGCGACCTGCGCACCGTGCTGACACTCTCGGGCAAACTTGAAATCGTCGGCGAGGCCTCGAACGGACTGGAAGCGATCCGCCTGACTGAGTCCCTGAAACCCGATGTGGTTTTGATGGATTTGGAAATGCCCGTTCTGGATGGTTATGAAGCGACGCGCCAGATCAAAGCGAGTTTTCCCTCATGCAGGGTGATCGCGCTCACAGTGCATGATTATGAATCGGCGCATGCAGAAGCGCAACAATCTGGCGTGGATGCCTTCCTCGTCAAAGGCGCGCCTGTGGAAAGTATTATCCAATCCATTTCAAGTCAAAAGGAGTAAAAAATGGACACAAAAACCATTCAAAGAAGATTCGATCTCGACTGGTTGCGAGTGTTTGGCATATTGCTCGTGTTTGCCTTTCACTCGTCGCGGTTCTACAACGTGGAAAACTGGAACTTAAAGAACAATATCTGGTACCCCTCGGTGGAGGTCTGGGTCCAGTTCTCAGCCTCGTTCATGATGCCGTTGATGTTCGTCATCTCGGGAGCCAGCCTGTTCTATGCGCTGGGGAAGAGCGGCTTTGGAAAGTTCCTCAAGGACAAGGTCCTGCGCCTCTTGGTGCCGCTGCTGGTGGGTGCGCTGACCCACCTCTCATTCCAATCCTACCTGTGGGACAAAACGCACGGGCTGTTTAGCGGAAACTATTTCCAGTTCCTGCCACAATACTACCCCGATTCCATTAATTGGTTCGGCGGGCACCTGTGGTATCTGTGGTACCTGTTCCTGTTCAGCCTCATTCTCTATCCCCTTCTGCGCTGGTTGAAGGGCAACGGCCGCGGCTTCCTCTCCAGGCTGGATGGTTGGTTCAGCAAAACCGGTGCCGTGTACATTCTGGCGCTGCCGATCCTGCTGCTGTATTTGCTGCCCTCCGACTTTCCGATGATGGGCATGAATGGAGGCTATCGCTACCTCATGTATTTGTTCTTCCTCCTGTGGGGTTTCGTGCTTGTCTCGGATGAACGCCTGAACGAGAGTATGCGGCGCCTGCGCTGGGTCTCCCTGTCCGTCGGGTTGGCGTTGGTGGCTGGCTTTATCATCGTGTACAGCCAGATAGCAGACCCGGATGTCATGTCACCAAGCCTGTTCCTGGCGGGTACGATGCGCGTCTTTGGCGGCTGGATCTGTGTCCTGGCAATCCTCGGCCTGGGCATGCAGTATCTGACCGCGCGGACCTCGAGGCTCGAATACGCCAATGAGGCTGTCCTGCCTTTCTACATCTTCCACCAAACCGTACTGCTGGCAGTTGGGTATTTTGTATTGCAGTGGGGCTTGCCTGACGTACTTGAGTGGGCGGTCATCGTAGTCATCTCGTTCGCCGCCATCATGGCCCTGTACGAGTTCGGGGTGCGGCGCTTCAACGTAATGCGCTTCCTGTTCGGGATGAAACCGCTGGTCAGAACTCCCGACGCCCAGACTAAGAAAACACAGCTCAAAGCGACTGTTAGACCAATTTGAGCCAAAACCTGGAATTCATTTGAATGCAAATACAAAAGGAGTAAGAAATGGACAGCAAAACTATTCAACGAAGATTCGACCTCGACTGGCTGAGGGTACTCGGCATCCTTGCGGTCTTCCTCTTTCACAGCACCCGTTTCTTCGATTTCGGTGATTGGCACGTCAAAAATCCGGTCACATACGGCTCGGCTGCTGCCCTCCAGAGCTTCATGACAATCTGGATGATGCCGCTCATCTTCCTCATCTCAGGCGCTAGTATTTACTATGCCATGAACAAAGGCGGCGCGGGCAAATTCTTCAAGGATAAAGTTCTTCGCCTGCTCGTCCCCCTGCTGGTAGTGGTGTTCACTCATGCCTCGCTGCAAGTCTATTTGGAGCGCATTACGCATGGTCAATTCAGCGGCTCGTACTGGGCTTTCCTGCCACATTATTTTGAGGGCATGTACGGCTTCGGCGGCAACTTTGCCTGGATAGGGATGCATATGTGGTATGTGCTGGTCCTGTTCATCTATTGCCTGCTCTTCTATCCGCTCTTCCACTGGTGGAAGGGGAGCGGGCGCGGCGTGCTGGATAAACTTGGCAGTATTATCGCCTGGCCCTGGACGATGTGGCTGGCTCTGGCTTTTCCGATCCTTCTGCTCGGCATCGTCATTAGCGATACAGGTTGGGAAACTGGCGCCGGCGGCTGGGGCTTCCTCTACTACAGCTTCTTCCTGCTGTATGGATTTGTGATCGTCTCGCACGAACGATTACAGGCGAATATCCGTCGAGTGCGCTGGGTCTATCTGAGCGTGGGATTGATCCTGGCCTCGGCCTACGTCTTTCTGGTTGCGAATATAGCGAATCCGGCCATCGAGCCGTTTGAAGACGCGTTCAGCGATCTCTTCTATGTGTTGAGCGCGTGCTTCCTGCTTCCCGCCTTCCTCGGTTTTGGGATGCAGCACCTGACGCAAAACACGCCATTCCTGAAGTATGCAGGCGAGGCCGTTCTGCCCTTCTACATACTGCATCAGACCGTGCTTTTGGTCATCGGTTACTTCGTCGTGCAGTGGGCGCTGCTCGGTTTCGCCAAGTGGATGGTGATCTTCGCCAGTTCGTTTGTCGTCATCATGGCGATTTACGAATTCGCCGTGCGGCGAGTAAATGCCCTCCGCATCCTGTTCGGGATGAAATTGCTGGTCAGGCCCGTTCGTTCTCAAACGAGGGAAAGACAACTCGAAGAGGCTGCTCGGACCATGTGAGCCAATATGAGAATATCTGTAGAGGCGGCCCGCCCTTGTCCATCGGACATCTTGATCAACTCTGACGGGTCGCCCCTGCTCCAACAGGAGGTGTGTGATGAAAACAACACATGCAACTACCATGAAGACAACCTCAAGCCATTCTACATGGCTGCGGGATGGGCTGCGTATGACCGGAGCCATCGTTGGATGGACAATACTCATGCTGGGGACGCTGTTCATTGGATTCTTTTCCGGGTGGGTCTTGCTTGCAGCCACTCTCCTTGGGCGCGCGCCGCAAAGCAAAGTCAGCATTCCACTGTTAATAGTCTTGGCAATCACGATTGCAGCGGGATGGCTGGTCGCCAGATTCATCGCATCAGTTCGCAGCATTGGACGAGTCGTCGGGTTGACCATCGCACTGATGCTCGTCGGCTGGATAAGCTGGAGTGTAATCAACCCTGACCGGGCGCTTTTCCTCGCCAGGGAAGCTGGGTGGGGCGACTCAACCGTGAAAGATTACGAGTACTTTCCCGCCCGCACGATCAGTAATTCCGCGCCTGCCTTCCACTTCAAGCAGAACCTCTCACCCGAGCTGTTCCAAACGATCGACTATCGCTCCGATGGTGAAATGAAGCAAATGGGCTTCGAAGATTTCCTCCAATCCACACAGACCACATCCTTTATCGTGATCAAGGATGACAGCGTTCTGTATGAGGGCTATTTCAACGGGTACAGCAGAGATTCCATCGTGACCTCGTTCTCGGTGGCCAAGTCATTTGCATCCGCGCTGATCGGGATGGCCATTGATGAAGGTTATATCGGAAGCGTGGACGATTTCATGATCGATTACATCCCTGAATTGAAAGGCAAAGGCTTCGATGACCTCACGATCCGGCATCTGCTCACCATGTCGTCTGGCATCCAATTCCTGAAAGACGACGAACTGCCTCCCCTCAAGGAGATCTTCCAATTCACCGATGATGGTATGAGCTATTCCTATCCGGATCTGCAGAGTCTGGCGCTGCAAGCGAGGCGCGATGACAAGCCCCTGGGTAGCGAATTCAACTATAGCAACTACAACACAATCCTCCTGGGCATGATCCTGGAACGCGCGACTGGACGCTCACCATCCGAATATTTGCAGGAGAAGATCTGGAAGCCGCTTGGGATGGAATATCCCGCGTCGTGGAGCCTCGACAGCGAAAAGGGCGGGTTTGAACTGATGGGAGCCGGCATCAATGCCCGCGCCATCGACTTTGCCAAATTCGGCAGGCTCTTCCTGAACTACGGGAACTGGAACGGTGCGCAGATCATCCCATCGGATTGGGTCATCGAGTCCACATCACCAGACCCGAACGATCATAGAGTATGGCACTCCGATACCGATTGGAAGAAATTGGACGGCTACTATAAGTATCAGTGGTGGGGGCGCTTCCATGCTGATGGCACCTACGATTACACCGCCCAGGGTCATCTCGGACAGTTTATCTTTGTGGCTCCTCAGGAGAATATGATCATTGTCCGCTTTGGATTTGATCATGGAGGAGTTGATGATTGGATGGGCGTCTTCCAAACCATCGCCGCCCAGGTGAATGCACAGACGGCGAACAATCTTGCTGACGTTCGGCCCACCAGCACACCAGAACAACTGGGCTTCGACTCTGCTAAAGCAGCCGAAGGTCTGCTGAGGATCCAGAAGAAAGGCACCTTGATCCACAGCCTGATGATCCTGCGCAATGACCGGGTCGTCCTTGACGCGTACTTCTATCCCTACGACGGTTCGATCTACCATGATCTGGCTTCCGTGACGAAAAGCGTGATGACTACTCTGATCGGGATCGCGGTTGACCAGGGCAGACTCAGCCTCGACGACTCAATGCTCTCGTTCTTCCCCGACCGCGAGGTTGCCAGCCGGGACGAGCGCAAGGAACGTATTACTGTCGCCCATCTGGCAAGTATGAGCTCGGGTATGGACTGTGCTCCAATAGACGGTGAGTTAACCCTTATGGCAATGAGAACTCATGAAGACTGGATTCAATATGCCCTTGACCTTCCGGTCATCAGAGAACCTGGCACGCGCTTCGAATACTGCGGCACAGACATGCATTTACTCTCCGCGATCCTTAAGCAGGCAGCGGGGATGTCAGCGCTCGAGTTTGCGCGCGAAAACCTGTTCGGGCCGCTCGGCATTCAGGATGTGTACTGGCCCACTGATCCACAAGGTGTTACCCACGGCTGGGGCGATCTATGCCTCTACCCTGCTGACATGGCTAGGATTGGTTCTCTGTTTTTGCACAGGGGCCAATGGGAGGGAAAGCAAATCGTGTCGAGCGAGTGGGTGGAGAGTGCGTTACAGGTCCGCATGAGAGGCACAGGGAAAATCGAAGATTACGGCTACGGTTGGTGGATCGGGCAGCCAGGCAGCGAGCCGGAGTTCCTTGCCACAGGCGATGGTGGGCAAAAGATTAAGGTGTACCCGCGCATAAACCTTATCATCGTGACAACGGGCGGCGGCTTCGAGTTCTCTGAGATCGAGCCTTACCTGCTGGCGGCCATGGGGGATCGGGCGGGAACACCCTTGCCCCCTAACCCGGCCGGAGTCGCCAGACTCAATGCCGCCCTGAATGCCATCGCCCAGGGACCGCAGCCCAGGCCTGTCCCACCCTTGCCCGCGACAGCGGATGCCATCTCGGGGCAGACCTTCGTGTTCGCCTCCAACCGCACTGGTCTTCATTCCCTTCGCCTCGACTTTGACAACTCAGCGGGAGCGATCTTCCAGTTGGAGATTGCGAACGAGCCGGGTCCGCGCGTGATCGGCGTCGGCCTCGATGGCGTATACCGGTCGAGCCATGCCGGACGTCCGATCCTCGCGCGCGGAGAGTGGACCGATCCTCAGACATTCATGATTGATTACAACGAAGGACCCGGTCTGGCAGCCTATACGTTTTACCTGCGCTTTGATGGCGACAGGATGATTTTCGAGTCGCCCGGATTGGGGAGGTACGAAGCAAATAGGGAGTAGTGATCCATGCTCAAACGCTGGCACGCTTAATTTGAATCTTGTTGCTGAAAGAGAGCAGGTCACGCTTTCCCCTGTGGGGGCTTCGCAAGCGTGGCCTACTCATCTATATCAACCCAACTTCTTGATTAAATTCGAGGATCCACTCATTGATTTCCTCCCTTGTTTCTGCGCATTGATACAGTACTTAACCTCAGTCATACCGTACTCTGTTGAGCGAGTCATATCACAATGTGATCATTTTCACTTGTATATTACATCGCATTTCTATACAATAATCTTGGCCTCATTCACCTTGATCCATCGATCAAGACTGGATTTTGTTCTGCAGGCGGTTAAACCCAACAAAAAAAACCGCCGGCGAGGAGCACAGGTGTCAGAGTCCGTATTGAACTTGCAGGCGGGGGGACAGAGGTCCAACCATTTGCCCATCGAGCAAAGAGAGTCGCTGCTCACTACCAAGCTGTTTATTTCCTCCATTCGCCTCAGACGCGTAGATCGTCCACGTCTTATTGAACAGGTCAATCGTGGGCTGGACAAGGCGCTTATCCTGGTTTCCGCCCCGGCTGGTTATGGCAAGACCACTTTGATCAGTACATGGTTGCGCGAAAATAATGTCTCTTCAACATGGGTCTCATTGGACGAAGGCGACAATGATCCCCTTCACTTCTTACAATACATCCTTACCGCATTTCAAAGAATTAGCCCAACAATTGGAGCCGACTTGCTGGGCATGCTCCGAGGGCTGCAGCCAGTTTCTTTGGATACACTCTTGAATCTCCTGATTAACGATATCACCGAGCATGCTCCCTCATTCGTCCTCGTCTTGGACGATTTTCACATCATCCAGGCTCAACCCATTCTGGAGATGGTCACATTCCTACTCGAGCACATGCCTCCCAACATGCATCTGGTGCTCCTTTCGCGTACAGACCCACCTATCCCACTTTCACGTCTGCGTGCTCGCAATCAGTTGCTGGATATTCGTGCTGACCAGTTACGTTTCACTTCAGATGAAATCGCCACTTTTCTGAATAAGGTGATGGAACTAAATCTGGCCGCATCTGATATCGCAACTTTGGAGGAACGAACTGAAGGTTGGATTGCCGGCCTGCAGTTGGCAGCCCTCTCCATGCAGCAAACCAAAGATATCCATGGTTTTGTTAAGGCCTTTGCAGACAGCCATCACTATATTATGGACTATCTGGCTGAAGAAGTGCTCCAGCTCCAGCCTGAGAATGTGCGTTTGTTTTTGCTGAGGACATCGATCCTCGAACGAATGAGCGGGTCCCTCTGCAATGCTGTAGTCGAATTAGAAGAAACAGGGCCTTTCAATGGACAGGTCATCCTTGAGTCTTTGGAACAGATGAATCTATTTGTCATTTCACTTGATGATGAGAAACGTTGGTATCGTTATCATCATCTTTTTGCTGAGGTACTAAGCAGACATCTTGAGAAACAATTTCCACATCAACTGTGTGATCTGCATCGCCGCGCTTCCCAATGGTATGAGCAAAACGGATTTATTCCCGAAGCCATTCGCCATGCCCTGGCGGCAGGCAACCAAAATTTCGCAATTCAACTCATCGAGGGCAATGGCTGTCAGTTGATGATGCGCGGAGAGGGATTCACGCTTCTGAACTGGATCGAAGCTGTCGAGGCTCATTCGGAGGACCGACCCTGGCTCGCAATTCTCCAAGCCTGGGCGTTCGCTCTTAACGGGTATCTGGATCGTGTCGAATCAGCGCTCCTTCCGGTTGACCGCTTTATCTCTTCATCCGCGCCGAATCTGAAGATGAAAATCATGCTGGGAAGCATGGTGGCGGTTCGGGCTTATCTGGCAAACATGCGCGGAGATACCGGTCAGGCAGCGGCGTTTGCCCAGCAGGCGCTGGGCTATCTGCCGGACAGAGTTCCTTTCGCGCGCAGCCTGCGTAGTCTGGCAACTTCCATATTGGGGGATGCCAGCTGGTTGAATGGGGATTTGGAGACAGCCAGAGGGGCTTATACGGAAGCAATGCGGATCGGGCGGGCAGCCGACAACATCCACCTGACGATCATTGCCAACTCTCACATTGCGGAGACCTTGATCGAACAGGGGCAACTCCACGCAGCCGCGAGAACGTACGCAGAATCCTTGAAAATGGCGACCGGTCAAAATGGGGTAGCGTCGCCCTTAGCCGCGCGAGTCCATGTAGGGTTGAGTCAAGTATCTTACGAATGGAACCACCTGGAAGCGGCAACCCGGCATGTTCACCAGTGTATCGAACTCAGCCGACAATGGGAGAGTATTGAGTTTCAGGCTGTCGGCTATGTGATGTTGGCGCGGCTGGAGCAGGCACAGTGTCATCCGGAAAAGGCAAAAGATGCGATGAGAGCAGCGGATGATTTGGAAAGTTCGTATCATCTTGCTCAAAGGCAGTCCATTTGGGTGCGATCCGCCCTGGCGCGCCTGTGGATTACGCAAGGAAATCCAGAAAGAGCCGCCTCTTTCCTTCAAGAGAACGGCATCGAAATTGATGGCAAATTCTCCTATCTGCGGGAGCCCGAGTATCTTGTCCTGTTGCATCTCCTTCTCTCCCAAACCGACTATGACGCGCTGTTAAAACTATCCGAGTGTTTACTTCAGAGAGCAGAGGCCTCGAACCGAATGGGACAGGTCATCGAGGTACTGGCTCTTCGAGCGCTTGCCTTCCAGGGAAAGGCAGATATGGATCAAGCCTTGGCGGCGCTGGGTAGAGCGCTCTCGCTTGCCCAGTCCGAAGGGTATGTGCGCACCTTTCTGGATGAAGGTGTGCCCATGGCAAAATTGCTGCACCAAGCCAGAACGCATCGGATCCAAGCCGGATACGCAACAGAGCTTCTGGATGCCATGGGCGAGGCTGTGAACGCGACACAGGCTCCGGCTCAAATCCTGATCGAACCGTTGACCGTCCGCGAGCTGGAAGTGATGAGGCTCATCGAAGCCGGGTGTTCCAATCAGGAAATCGCGGCAAAATTGGTCGTTTCGATTGCCACCGTAAAGCGTCACATCAGCAATATCTTCGCAAAACTGGGGGTAAAGAGTCGGACACAGGCCATCTCTCTCGGCAAAGAGCTAAGACTATTCGGGTAGATGGAGATGGAAATAACCTGTTGTGCAGGCTGACCAGCCATTACGAGCTTTCTAACATCACCTTTGGGGAAAGGAGAAACCATTCTCCACAGCAGCAGTGCAGGTACAACCACAAATACAACCCCAATTACAACCTTTAGACGATGTCTCCCCGTGCGCAGAATGCTAAACTGCGATCAAGAGGAAACATGGCTGATAAGCAGGATGAAAATGGTCTCGACGGAAGTATTCAATCCTTTCATTCGGGAGGAGGGATTTTCCAGATCCATGTCAAAGGGCACCTCAACGATAAATGGTCAGATTGGCTGGAAGGTCTGGAAGTGAGGCTATTGGATAACGGAGAGATGATCCTTTCCGGAACCATCGTAGACCAGGCTGCGCTGATGGGTATCTTGAATAAGCTGAATCGCCTGAACCTGACTCTACTGTCAGTGAGTGAAGTCAGTAAAAACAACGATGTTTAGGACACGAAAGAAGGAGACAAATGGATAACGTACAAAAATTGAATCACAGATTTGAAGCACTTGCCTGGGGCGCGTTCTTCGTCTGGTGGGGCATCACGGAGCTATTCCCATCCCTGCCGGAGGGCATGGGAGCGGTCGGCATCGGCTTGATCTTGCTCGGCTTGAACGTGGCCCGCTCGCTGAACGGTATTTCTGCCAGCGGCTTCACAACCACGCTAGGCATCCTCGCGCTCGTATTGGGCGGATTAGAACTCGCACAGCCGGTTTTGCGCCTGCCATTCGAACTGCCTGTCTTTGCGATCCTGTTGATCGCGCTTGGCGTAATCTTCCTTGGGCGCGAACTCGTACAAACCAGGCCCGAATAACCAGTCTGGTCTATGGGATGGGTTCGTGAATCGCACGATGAGTGTTTTTAGCGGAGTGCCTTGTGGCACTCCGCCGGAGGATGATTAGATGAAGGTCCTGACGGTTTATGCAAATCCTAATCCGCGGTCATTTTGCCATGCCATTCTGGAACAGTTCTCTCAAGGGCTTGAGCACGCCGGGCATACGAATGAGGTGGTAGATCTCTACGCCATAAAATTCGATCCCGTCCTCAAACTACGGGACTATACAAACTGGATCAATGAAACCACATCAATGGGATCTTTGAAAGAAATGATTCATAGCTCCAGTAATTGGATCGAATGGTTTTTCGCGGAAAGATGGCTTCGCAATAAGGATGTTTCTGATGTTGCAGGACTAGTCAGAAGATTCAGACCTAAAGATGTCCTGGAACAACAGAGGAAAATAGCCCAGGCAGAAGGTTTGGCAATCATCGCCCCAATATGGTTTGTGGGCTTCCCAGCGATCCTGAAAGGTTGGATCGAACGGGTTTTTACGTACGGGTTTGCATTTAACCTGGCGCCAGAGGGTTGGCAGGGTGAAATAGGAGGTCGCGTACCACTCTTCAAACATCAGAAGGCATTGATCATCACTACAACCCTCTTCAATGAAAAGGCCTATCAAAATGGTCTGGGGCCAGCGATGAAAAGACTGATAGATGATTTCGGATTCCGATACCCCGGGATCAAGAATGTAGACCATGTGTACTTCTATTCTGTTAGTGCCGTAGATGCTGCTACTAGACAGAATTATTTACAGCAAGCCTATCGCTTGGGCAAGGAATTTGCCTAGCAAGGAGATAACCATGAAAACGTTATTTGCAAATGCAGATGTAGGAAGGAAGAATATCCTTTTTGGAATTGCCCTCTTCCTGATTCTCGGAGTAGTGGTCGGTATGCCGCTCACAATTGATCTGTTCGGAGGCTCACTGCTTTCGAGTGACCAATACCAGACGTGGAAGGTCATTCACGGGTATGGCGTCTTTCTGGCGTTCATCAACTACTTCCTGGGACTCGCGCTTGACCGGTTGGAAATGCCCAGACAACATAAGGAGATCGTCAGCTGGTCATTCCTGCTTGCAGGAGTAATGGGCGGAGTGGTCAGAATGGGCCTGGTCCTGATGTCGTCCTTGAGTGTATTTGGAAGGTCTGTTTCCCTGGCGGAGACGGCATTTTTCGTTCTCGGGATGATCGCCCTTGTGCGCGGTCAGATCAAGGAAAAGACCAATCCTTCATTGGAGCGCACTTCGCAGTCACACTATTCACGCGCCAGATGATTCGACCGGGTTTCGTTCAGACAGCAGCTTTCGCGACGGCCCAACGATCACTGAAAAATCGGAGCCTCTGATGGAAACGAGAAAAACCACAGGACAAAGTCTGAGAGCAAAGCAGCGATACTGGAGCCGGAGTCTATCCAACCTTCTGCGCATGGGTCACTGCGCTCCGACCGTGATGCAAACGCTTCTCGATATTTCCGGTGCTCAGAAGGAATGGCTGGTCAAACTGAGCGCCGGAATGCCGGGAGGAATAGGCAATACCGGGTTTGAATGTGGCGCGCTCACCTCCCCCCTGGCGCTCATGGGCTTGCGCTATGGGCTGCGCGAGATGGATCACGGCTTGCCTGTGATATTCGACCGGGGCCATGCTCTTTGCCGGCATTTTCTGGAATGTCACAAGACCTTCATGTGCAGGGAGATCCGCGGGAAAGATCGCTTTCCGAGACATTGCATCCGCCCTGTTTGCCTTTCGCCGGAGCTTTTTCTGGCTGCCATGAATGGTAACAGGGCTGCCATTCCACCGGAGGTAAGAGACTCCTATGGCCGCATATATGCCCATTTTGTCGAGAGAGATTTCCACTGCGCTCATGCAGTGTTTGACCATCTCCAGTACGCGACTCCTCAACGCCAGGAGTTGTTCGACGCCACCTCAGCTTTCATGGGCGGGACGTTGTTCATGGGCATGACCTGCAGCGCATTTGCGGCAGGTGTTATGACAGTTGGCTTGCAGACTGGTGAAATCGAGAACAGTCCTCCTCGGGTCGTTCGAATGCTCTTCAGGATGACATTCGGGGGGAATGCCTTCGATGAAAGCATCAACAAATTCAATCGACCCATGAATACCGGTTACCGGATGTCGAAATGGTTCAAGAAAGAGTTCGGCAGCACGCAATGCCGGATGATCACGCAATGTGATTTTTCCACTGCAGCGGGAGCAGATAAATACATCGAGAGTAATTGCGTAGGCAGATGCAGGGAGATCACAGAAAAAGTTGCCGAAAAAGTTCAGAAAACTCTTGCAGACCTGGAAGCCATTCAAAGCGCTTTGCCGAGTCGCAGTGTATCTTCTCCATTACAAACTTGAGTCGACGTCGAAACATCCTTGAGAAAGATAATAATGAAAATCCTGACAACGTAATGCACACCCAATGATTCTCCGCCAGTTTTCAGTAAAGCTGAAAGGCGCCGAATACAAAAAGGCTGGCGTGAGTACCGCCAGCCTTTCATATCTTTACAAAATGTAGTGAAGCCGAACTACACTAATCCTACTTCCTTATTAAACTCCACAATCAACTCGTCAATTTCATCCGCCTGTTTCTGAACATCGGTCCAGTAATTCGGTTGATACCATTGGTCCTGGATTTCTTCGTAGGTGCGTCCCTGCTGTTCGACCCAGGTGTAGTATTTCAAATTATGAACGCGGCGGCGATCGGTGTAACGCAGTTCCAGCATATTGTCGGTTGACTGTCCGTGCAGATAGCGAGCAAAGTCTGCGGCGGCGTCTCTTTCCGTATATTGACCATATTCCTGGTGCATCTCATGGATACGCGAGCGGTAGAGTTCCATCGAGTCGGTCAGGACTGTGATCATGATGTCGTTCTCAGTCATCTCATAATACTTGGCTGCTTTGATGCAGGAGAGCACATTTGAGATTCCAGAGAAGCCCATCAGATCCAATTGACCAACGATGCTCTCAGGAACACCTTTTTCCACAAGATAAGCGCGCCCGGTCTCCTCGTTGAACAGGCGGGAGATGTTCACGACCGCGTTGTCATCGATGGCCACGACCATATCGGTGTTCTTCACGTTGTGGATCCACGGTACATGTTTATCGCCAATACCCTCAATGCG
>Ga0105100_10000796_pt1 | contig 18320 bp, 17 predicted proteins | sample PPLLak12cMay2015_2_FD_87033 | JGI IMG/M metagenome (GOLD analysis project Ga0105100, IMG submission 87033) | Freshwater sediment microbial communities from Prairie Pothole Lake near Jamestown, North Dakota, USA - PPLs Lake P8 Core (1) Depth... | ecosystem: Environmental > Aquatic > Freshwater >...
AAAAGCTCCTGTTTAAAACAGCAAGCTGGGACATAGATGCCAACGGAAAAAACGCTTTGAAAAAACTGGCAGGTGTACTTGAAAAGAATCCGGATATTCAGGTCACAATCGAAGGACACACGGACAATGTCCCATACAAACCAGGGACCGGACAGCTTCAGGATAACTGGGACCTCAGTGTAAAGAGGGCTACTACGGTAGTAAGGGTTCTGCTTGAAGGCTCGAAAATCAAACCCGAAAGGCTTACTGCAGCGGGCCGGAGTGAATATATTCCGGTCGATGGAGCAAATACAGAAGAAGCAAGGCAGAAAAACAGAAGGACCGAGATAATCCTCACTCCTGATCTTACAGAACTATATGACCTTATTAATAAATACTGAGAATTGAGGATTGGGGGCTGTTGAAAAAGTTAAAATCCATTAACCGCAAAGGTCGCAAAGATTTAACACAAAGGTCGCAAAGATATCAATCCCAATGTTTTGCCTTTGTGTGCTTTGCGCAATCCTTGGCGCGCTTTGCGGTAAATAAGACTTTTTCAACAGCCTCTAACTATTCTTTAAATTCCTGAAGCCTGACTTTCATGTTCTTAAGAGCCTGCAGCAGGTTGTCTTCAGGTTTAAGGAACTCCTGGTTTTCCCAGAAAACAGGATCATAACTTGTAATAGTCCTTGAGAATACCGAGTGAGAAGGTGCAAGTTCCTCCCGGTCGAACCTTTCCACATCATTAAGTTTCATGCTGGTTACAGCCATTTCGAAGAATACAATGAACTGCGTGTTGAATAGTTTTTTCTTCTGCCGCGATGCGAATTCAAGGTCGCCCCTGACATGGCTGAGGAAATATCTGTCATTCATTTCACGGTATGTTACGGAATATCTTACTGAAACAGGCCAGGTTGTAAAATCCCTGGAGGGGTTCAGAATAAATTTTTCTCTCATCTTTTTCAGGTAATCGGCATTTATTACAAAATCAGCTTTAAGAAGAGCAAAATCAGTTGTATTAATGAATATGGACCCTCTGAACATTGGAGACTCTGCTCCTTCTCTCGGCCCAAACTCGATTTCAAATGCTGATTCCTCATCAAAGGAAACAATATCAGTAAGCCTGTAGGTGTAATCATTGAAATTCTCACGCGAAAGAAAATCGAAGACATTCTTAATACCGTCAAGCTGAAGGCATGTACTTAGTCCGGCCTTAAGCCTGACGGTCAATGTATCGGTGACATTGATATTTTCAATTTTTCTGCTTTTAAATACTTTTATCTGGTCATTGAGAATTGATCCCGAGTAAGCGCTTTTATAAATCTGTAGTATTGCTTCGGAGTAAGTCTGAAGCTGACTCTTCCGGAGCACTCCCTCCCGGTAAAAAGCGGTCATCCCGGCCGGAGTGTTTCCGTAATTCCGTGGTATACCGGAAACCGTTTTTTTGATGATTTCCTGCGGGATCTGATTTTTGATTATGATCTCCGGGATTGAGATGAACTCCCTTCTCATTGATACTCTGAAATTATTTCCTAGCGATTGTTGCACCGGTATCTCTCTTGCAAAGTAACCAAGGTATGAGACAACAACTGTATCACCATAATCTTCCGGAGAAATCTTAAAGCCGAATTCCCCGTTGCTGTTCGAAACAGTACCTTTGCCTTCATGTTTAAGAGCGATTGTCGCATAGGGCAAAGGTTCAGACGACTCGCCGTCAAGAATAATCCCGGATATGAATTTAAGATCAGGCAGCAAAGACGGGTCATTTGAAGACTGAGGGGCAGGTATCTCCCTTGAGATAATAATGAAAACATCAATTACGGAATAAATGAGGGAGTCGCCTTTCAGGATACTGTCAAGTATTACTTCGAGCCTTGTGTTCCTGAAATCCATCGCTGTCTTTTTTTCAGTATCGATCAGGCGGCTGTCGTATGTGAAATGGTAACCTGTCTGCCTGGTAATAAGATTGAGGGCATTGCCTGTCTTTATTGTTCCTGCCCGGAATGTAAACGCAGAATCAAGGATGCTCTCCTGGCATTTTGTCTCCCGCGAAGGGATAAGAAATATCAACAATGCAATGGCTGAAATATATTTGAATATAGTGCCATTGTCAGACAACATTGCTAAACCTGTTGGTTATTTATCCGTAATATGGTAAATATTACCCTCCTTTGTATAACTGAGGTTAAAGCTAAGACAAATTAAACGAATAATTGTTTCCTGAGACTGATTATCTACCGGACCGTTGGTTGTCCAGGTATTTTCAAGGATTACCGGATCATCGGCAACGATATCCATATTATAGACTTTCTTAAGATCCCTGAAAACCACTTCAAGCGTTTGCCCGGCATAGACCAGCATCCCGGTTTTCCATGCCATGTAATTCGGATCATTATTGAATGATTTCTCCGACAGTTTTGAATCCATTTTCCCTATAAATCCGGGATCAAGTATCATATTGTTAGTGCCTTCAACGTCGGAAACCATTACTTTCCCGGTTTTTACAAACACCTCAACAGCTGAATCCGAATTACTTGTAATTACATTGAAAGATGTCCCTATAACTTTTATTTTTGCTTTTCCTGCATCGATCACGAATGGATTTTTTTCATCGGGAGTGATTTCGAAAAAAGCCTCGCCATTGAGAGTTACATTTCTTCCGTGTTTCCCGAAATTCTCACGGTAGCTTAGTTTTGTTTTCCTGTTGAGGGAGACGGTGCTTCCGTCGGGAAGGGTTACCTGGAGGTTTTTCTGATTATCAGCAGTTGCCACTATTGTATTTGGGCTAAGAATTCCTTTGTTATTCATTAATATCAGCACCGATCCGAGACCCAGCAAAAGAATAAGGACTGCAGCAATCCTGAGATATGTATTTCTGAAAAAACTTCTCCTGATCACCGGGGCTTCTGTCATTAGTCCGTTTTCACTGAGCCTTGAATAAAGTTTGTTCCAGGCTTTTTCTACATCAATTTCTTTATCAATATTCATTTCTCTCAGCTCTTTCCAGTATTTAATTGTATTATGATGCTCCCCGGCCATAAACCGGCTGAGCAGTTCCTTATTATCGTTCTGTTCATCTGACAGAAGGGATGAAAGGTCTTCCCACTCCTTATCAGTATAGTTATCTATCTTATTCATCTCTTTCATTGTTCTGCCAGTATTTTTCTGAATTCCTTAAGTGCCCTTCCCATATTTGCCTCGACTGTTTTAACAGAAATTGAAAGTTTCAAAGCTATCTCCGAGTATTTTAAACCTTCAAACCTGTTCATGCAAAAGATCTTTCCGCATTTTTCAGGGAGTCTTTCAATTATGACTGCAATTTTAGCCTGAAGTTCCCTGTAATTAAGTATATCAGTCGGGCTTTCAGAGGTTTCGTGCTCCGCAGCCGTCATCTCCGTGGCATACTCCTCTACAATCCTGTTGTGATCGATATAATGGAGGCAGCGATTATGTACTGCTCTGTAGAGGTACCCGTTCAAAGAACTTTCAATGTGTAATTTTTCTTTATCTTTCCAAATTCTGAAAAACAGATCCTGAACAATCTCCTCTGCAGTATCATGATCCTTTATCAGTGTCTTTGCATATCTTACCAGGGAAGCATAGGAGGATCTGAAAAGTGACTCAAACTGTCCTGCATCACCATTTCTGATCCTCCCTGCTATTTCAGAATCCCTGAGCATAGATTAATATCAGTATTTATTCTTCTTTTCTGTCGCTGAACTTAAGTTTCCGGCTCAGCCTGCGGATCGCTGATTCAATACTCTGATCGGGTTCAATTACATTATATTCACCCCAGAATTCAGCATCGGTAAAAGCTTCTACCTCCTCAGAGAATACATCGGTATATCTGATCTTTTCTTTTCCTGTAAATTTAATAACTTCTTCATTTGTTCTGTCAGTAACAGCAATTTCTGACATAGTTGTATAATAAGTATTGAAGAGTCTCTTTTTCCAGTTTACTTTAAATTTGACCTCGGCTCTTGAATAGGCAAAATACCATGTGCCATTCTGTTCGCGATATTGCACCCTGTATGTGGCGATTTCAGGTATCACTTCCATTCCAAGCGGTTTTTTCTTGATAAAGATAGATGATGCCGCATCTTTATCTTCAAGATTGAAACCAAATTCAGCTTCAGTTATTGCGTAGGTTCCGGTCTCTATATACAGGTTCCCCATAAATAATGGCATGTCAACAGAAGGCTTTTGCCTGAATGATATAACATAATGAGGTTTGTTACCTATTTCAACAACAGTGGTCATAGAATAATCATAGTACTTCATTGCGTCCATTGTAAGTATTGACTCAGTATTCTTAGCTATGTCGAGCTGAAGAACGGTTACCGGACCACCCTGAAGCTTGAAGAGAACTGTATCCATCCTTTCAACATCCGATCCTTTTCTCCCTTTATAGATCCTGGCGCCGTCATAGCGCAGGTCGCTGTTATATGGGGCTTTGAATATTTCCACGACAGCCTCGCCGATAGAAACATAGGTTCTGTTCTTGCGTATGGTCTCCCTGTAAAATGCAGTCATCAGGTTTGGTTCACCGACATAGTTTCTTCCTATCCGGCTGATAGCATTTCTCACAATTGCCTCAGGATCGACAGGCTTGACGATTATCTCCTTTATCGGAATCGGAGCTGATAACATTGAGATGATATTCTTATATCCGTCCTCCCTCAGATCAGTAAGCGGTACAACTTTACTTTTATATCCAAGGTAAGTCACCTCAAGATTTTTTGATGTCTGTGTTTCGGAGATCTTTATAAGAAACTCGCCGTCAATATTTGTAACAGTTGCTACATTCGATTCCTTAACGGCTACACCAGCGAATACAAGAGGGATTCCTGTTTCAGCATCAACTACCTTGCCTTTGAATGTAAGGAGGGTCTGCTGATCATTCTTCTTCCTCTCCGGAGCAGTGCCTGCATAAATTGTCTGTGCAGTAAATGCTGACAAAATAAGCAGCGTGACAAGCGATAAAATTCTGATTGTTTTCATGGCATTAAATCATTAAGTTAAATTTATTTCAATCGTTTACAATTGTACTTTGTTTCCTTTTCACCCCTATGACCAGTGATGTATGGTTTTACCCTATGGGTCTAATGATTATTTTTCTATCTTACTGCATTATTCCGGTTTGGCATATGGCAGATACATTTATTAAGATCCCGAATGCTCTTCTTTCCGGATCATCATACCTCATAAGCTCCCTGAGAGGCAAACCTGAAGTTAAAGGAATGCCCTTAAGCATTTCTTTTGAACTTACCAATCATTGCAATCTTAAATGTCCTGAATGCGCCTCAGGTTCAGATCTGATGACCAGGGAGCGGGGATTCATGGATTTAGGGTTATTTAAAAATGTGATTCATGAACTTGGACCTTATCTGTATTATATTAATCTCTATTTCCAGGGTGAGCCAATGATGCATCCCGGGTTTTTTTCGTTTCCGGCATTGACAAAAGGAATAAAAACAGTAGTTTCCACGAATGGTCACTTTCTTGGGGAGGGAAACCCGGAAAAGCTTATAAAATCGGGACTTTATAAACTTATTGTATCACTCGACGGGATGAACCAGGAGGTTTACTCGCAATACAGGCAAAAAGGTGAATTCGGAAAGGTAATTGCAGGGATCAGAAACGTCGCTGCTGTGCGGGATAAGTTACACTCTTCACTGAAACTTGAGGTTCAGTTTCTGGTAAACAGGTACAATGAAAATCAGATTCCGGAAGCCAAACGTTTTGCGAAGGAGGTTGGTGCCCGTCTTAAGCTGAAATCAATGCAGGTAATTTCAGGAAATGATGCAGTCAGATGGATGCCTGCCAAAGGAAAATTCAGAAGATATGAAGAAATAAATGGAAGAAATACAATAAGGAATTCAATGCCCGACAGATGTCCGCGGCTCTGGTTTAACCCTGTAATAACCTGGGACGGACTGGTAATACCCTGCTGTTTTGATAAGGATGCGGAATTTGTGATGGGCGACCTTAAAAAAGATTCATTCAGAACAATATGGAACAATGCCCGCTATAAGGAATTCAGAAAACATGTTTTTTCCAGGAGAAGTTCTATTGGTATATGCAGAAACTGCACGTCGGGGATGAAAAGTGGAATAGTCTCTTAATTTGAGTGATACGACGGCTGAGTGAAGAAATGATCAGGATCAGAGGAGTGATCAAACCGTCATTACATCCTTCTCCTTTAAAGCCATGACCTTATCGACTTTTGCAGAATAGTCATGCACTAATTTCTGAACGTTTTCAGTTGCATCCTTTTCTATATCTTCCGGAAGTCCTTCTTTCAGCATCCTCCTGAGTTCCTCATTTGCCCATTTACGGGCATTACGGAGACTAATTTTTGCGGTTTCCCCTTCATTTCTGACCTGTTTCACAAGCTGGTGCCTTCTCTCTTCGGTAAGGGGAGGGACATTTATCCTGATAACCTCACCGTTATTTACCGGTGTAAGTCCGATATTGGCTGCCATAATGGCTTTTTCGATGGTCCCGAGGATATTCTTCTCCCAGGGCTGGATGAGAATAGTTTTAGGATCAGGAGTGTTTATGTTTGAAACCTGGGTTAAAGGCGAATTAACTCCGTAATAATCAACAGTAATACCGTCGAGCAGAAGAGGATTTGCTCTTCCGGCGCGCAGATGTGCCAGTTCATTTTCAAGATGTTCAAGGGCTTTCTGCATCCTCTCTTTGGTTTCTTCCATTATAAGCTCAACTTCTTCGTTCATATTTCAGGAATTAGGGTTTACTTACTAAAAAATCCATACCCGGATAATGATTTTTACTCCGTAATTAAGTAAAAGATTATCAAAAATAATAAAATTGACTGAAACCAATGACTCTTTCAGTTGTAAATTAGTGTTCCTGTTTCTGACCCTTCGATAACTTTCATAAGGTTACCGGGCTTGTTCATATTGAATACCACGATGGGCATACTGTTTTCGCGGCACATCGTGAAAGCTGTAGGGTCCATTACTTTAAGCCTTTTATCAATTACCTCCTCAAAAGATATATTGTCAAATTTTCTTGCATCGGGGTCTTTTTCCGGATCTGCTGTATAAACTCCATCCACCCGGGTGCCTTTAAGAAGCACATCGGCCCCGATTTCTACTGCCCTCAGGGCTGCCGCTGTGTCGGTTGTGAAGAATGGGTTACCTGTTCCGCCGGAAAGAATGCATACAATTCCGTTTTTCATGGCTTCAGTAACCATATCCCTGTTATAAAGCTCTCCAACCGGTTCCATCCTGATCGAGGTAAACACCTTGCTTTTTCCACCCGATTTTATTATTGCACTTTCGAGAGCCAGACTATTAATTACTGTGGCGAGCATACCCATCTGATCTCCTTTAACACGGTCAAATCCCGATTCAGTTCCGCTGAGTCCGCGGAAAATATTCCCGCCGCCGATTACAACGGCGACTTCACATCCCTTTGCCACAACATCCGTTACCTGCTTTGCATATTCTTCCAGGACCAGGTTGCTTATACCCTGATTCCTGTCGCCTGACAGCGATTCCCCGCTTAATTTCAGTAAAATCCTGGTGTATTTCATTGTTAACGTGTATTATAGCCAAAATCACTTCTGAGGCTGAAAATTAAATTGTAACAGTGTGACTAAATTAATAAAAAAATGGCGCCCTGAAGCGCCATTTGATTATTGAAATATGAACCTGATATTAAAGATTCAGATTGAATCGTTTGAAAGCGGTCAATTTTAGTTCCTTGTCTGCAGATTGAAGGTATTGCCTGACTGATATTTTGGAGTCCTTAACGAATTCCTGATTCATCAGAGTGCTCTCTTTGTAGAATTTAGCGAGTTTTCCCTGTGCAATCTTGTCGAGCATGTTGTCTGGTTTGCCATCACGTTTTGCCTGTTCTCTGCCAATCTCCAGTTCCTGGGCAATTATCGTCTCAGGAACATCTTCTTTATCGACAGCAACCGGATTCATGGCTGCGATCTGCATGGCGATATCCTTATAGACCTGTGAATCGACGCCAGTTTTTGAAAATCCTGCAATCGTTGCAAGCTTGTTCCCGGGGTGAATATATGCCTGTACATGAGGTGCTTCGATTTTTTCAAAATAAGCAAGTTCTATCTTCTCGCCGATTATTCCCATATATTCCACCACTTTATCACCAACTTTGGTGTTATCAAGCTGAAGTGCCTTCAGTCCTTCAAGGTTTGCAGGATTCTTTGCAAGCGCCAGATCGAGTATCCTGTTGGCCAGGGCAATGAAATCAGCATTTTTTGCAACAAAATCAGTTTCGCTGTTCAGAACTATCATTGCTCCAAGTTTACCGTTTGAAGCGACTTTTGAAAGAACTACACCTTCGGTTGCTTCCCTGTCGGCCCTTTTATTGGCAACAGCCTGTCCCTTTTTCCTGATTATTTCTACAGCCTTGTCGAAATCGCCGTTCGATTCTTCCAGAGCTTTTTTGCAATCCATCATCCCAGCCAGGGTCATCCTCCTCAATTTAGCAACATCAGCAGCACTTATTGTAGCCATTTTAATCTATATATTTGTATATCAGTTAATTAGTTTATTCTTCTTCAGCTTCATCAGCTTCGCCGGCGACGATTTCTTCTTCCTCTTCAGCATCGTCGGTAACCGGTTCCTCGTCAATCTCAACTTCCTCTTCCTCTTCCACTATTGCTTCGATTACTGAATCCGGGAGATCTTTGATCCCCAGTTCTTTTCTCATAAACTTCTTGTCTTTCATTGCCGGTTCCTTATCTTTTTCCAGCTTTCTTTCATTCAATCCCTCCTCAATCGACTGGCACAGCAGGCCCACAATCAGTGAAATCGATTTTGATGCATCATCGTTTGCAGGAATCGGGAATTCTATATCTGAAGGATCAGAATTGGTGTCAACCATTGCAAAAACAGGAATTCCAAGCCTTTTAGCCTCTTTTACCGCAATGTGTTCCTTGCATACATCAACTATAAATAGTGCGGAAGGGAGGCGTGTAAGATCAACAATACTGCCCAGGTTCTTTTCAAGCTTTGCCCTCTGTCGGGTAACCTGAAGCCTTTCACGTTTTGAAAGGTTTGTGAAAGTACCGTCAGTTGCCATCTTGTCAATTGATCCCATCTTTTTAACAGCTTTCCGGATTGTCGGGAAGTTTGTAAGCATCCCGCCCGGCCAGCGTTCTGTCACAAAAGGCATATTAACCTCCTTAACTTTTTCTGCGACAATCTCCTTGGCCTGTTTTTTTGTTGCAACGAAAAGGATCTTTTTGCCTGATCGTGCAATTTGTTTCATTGCAGAAGCTGCTTCATCGAGTTTTACTACTGTTTTTTCGAGATCAATGATATGAATCCCGTTGCGCTCCATAAAAATATAGGGAGCCATAGCCGGGTTCCACTTTCTTTTAAGATGGCCGAAATGTACTCCGGCGTCAAGTAATTCCTGGAAATTTGTTCTTGGCATTTTTTATTGTTTTTAAGTTTACATTCTGTCAAATCAATTACAAAGTAGTCCCGCTAAATGGAGGGAGTCTGTGTAATTTAGATACTAAACCTGCATCTATGATGTTAATTCCTAACGTTTGCTGAACTGGAAGCTTTTACGTGCTTTCGGACGCCCCGGTTTTTTCCTTTCAACCTCGCGGGGATCGCGTGTCACAAATCCGTTGGCTTTAAGCACGGTTTTATTCTCGGCGTCAATCTGTATGAGGGCTCTGGTAATACCAAGGCGAAGAGCTTCAGCCTGTCCTTTTACACCGCCGCCGTCGAGATTTACACGTATGTCATATTTGTCGATGGCATTCATAACAACAAGCGGCTGGGTTACAACATACTGCAATGTCTCAGCGCCAAAATATTCCTTATAATCCCTGTCATTAACTGTAATTTTCCCTTTTCCATCGCTTAAAAATACCCTGGCAACGGCTGCTTTTCTTCTCCCAAGTGCATTAATTGGCTCCATATTTTTACTTAAGGTTTAAAGTTCTAGTTTCTTTGGTTTCTGAGCTTCGTGCGGATGCGAAGTGCCTGCATATACATGCATATTCTTAAAAATGGCCCGTCCGAGACGGCTCTTTGGCAGCATTCCCCTAACCGCGTGCTCAACCAGTCCTATTGGATTCTTCTTAAGCATCTCCTCGGCTGTGGTGAATCTCTGGCCTCCCGGGTAACCGGTATGCCGTACATATTCCTTGAGCGACCATTTATTTCCCGATAAAGTGACTTTTTCAGCATTGATTATCACAACGTTATCGCCGCAATCAACATGGGGGGTAAAATTTGTTTTGTGCTTGCCTCTCAAAGTGGATGCAACCAATGTTGCCAGACGACCAAGGACAGCACCTTCAGCATCAACCAGGACCCACTCCTTGTTAACAGTCTCCTTGTTTGCCGAAATTGTTTTGTAACTTAAGGTGTTCACTTCTATTTAATTTTTATAAATAACATTTGAACTTAATGTAAAACCCCTTATTTTGGGACTGCAAAAATACAATATATTTCCTAAAAAAAAAGAATATCAGGCATTATTTATATGTGATAATAAAACTAAGGTTATTTTTACCTGATGTTATATTATGATTAATAAAACTGTTTCTGATGACAATGACGGATGATAAGAAATTTCTCAGGAGAGCTGTTGAACTTGCTGCATCGGGGATAAAACACGGAGGGGGTCCTTTTGGTGCGGTAGTCTCTGAAAATGGCAGAATAATTGCGGAATCAAATAACAAAGTTGTCTTAAATTCCGATCCCACGGCACATGCCGAAGTTCTTGCAATAAGGGAGGCGGCCGGCATTCTGGGCTCCCATGACCTGAGCGGCTGTGTTTTGTATACATCATGCGAACCATGTCCGATGTGCCTTGGCGCTATTTACTGGTCGGGAATAGAAAGGGTCGTCTTTGCCTCGGACCGCCATGATGCTGCAGCAGCTGGATTTAATGATGAGATGATCTATAATGAAATCGCCCTCGATCCGTCAGAAAGAAATATTACTTTCCTGCATCTGGAAGATAGTGAAGCTAAAGAGGTTTTCAGGAGATGGGAGGAATTTGATGGTAAAGTCAAATACTGAAATGTGGCTGAGAACATAAGACTTAATAGAGACTTTTTTAACAGAGATGTCCTTGACGTGGCCCCCGGATTGTTATCCAAGGTGATGGCAATAAATCCGGGCGATGGCATTACAAGGAGGTTCACTATTTCGGAGACTGAAGCCTACAGGGGATCAGAGGATAAAGCCTGCCATGCATCAAGGGGACGCACTCCCAGAACTGAAATCATGTATCATGAAGGAGGCAGATTATATATCTATCTTATTTATGGGATGTACTGGATGATTAATATAGTCACAGGGGCTATAAATGATCCTCAGGCTGTCCTTATAAGAGGATTTGAAAACTGCAACGGACCGGGCCGGGTTACAAAAATGCTTAGAATAGATAAATCGTTTTATGGAGAGGATCTTACCTGCTCCTCAAGGATATGGATCGAAGATCAGGGGATATCTCCACCTTATAATACCGGTCCGAGAATAGGAATTGATTATGCCGGCGAATTCTGGAAAAACAAGCAGTGGAGATTCTATATTATGGGGTGTTAAATTGCCGTTAAATACCCTGCCGGATTCGCGCAAATAATATTTTTTTACGTTCTTTGTTTCGACGAAAATAAAATAAAAATAAATATGAATTCAATCTGGGGCAATTTCCGCCGTCTTAATACAATCACCGGATGGATCCTTTTTTTTATATCATCAGTGGTTTACCTTTTAACCATTGAGCCCACAGTTAGCTTCTGGGATTGCGGGGAATTTATCCTTTCATCATTCAGACTTCAGGTGGGACATCCTCCCGGAGCACCCCTTTTCCTTATGATTGGCCGTATTGCAACCATGTTCGCCGGTGGCGATACTTCGAATGTTGCCCTTATGATGAATGCCTTGTCGGCATTTTGCAGCGGTCTTGCCATCATGTTCCTTTTCTGGACCATAACTCACCTTGTCCGGAAGGCATATACTTCAGCAAATGATGACACATCTAAAAATATTCCGGCAATCCTGGGAAGCGGTATAATTGGCGCACTTGCATACACTTTTTCAGATACTTTCTGGTTCTCCGCGGTTGAGGGAGAGCTTTATGCCCTTTCATCCCTGGTTACAGGACTGGTATTCTGGGGAATGCTTAAGTGGGAAGAAGAAGCCGATAAACCATATTCGGGAAGATGGATCATTCTTATTGCATATATTATGGGTCTCGGCCTTGGGATACACAGGCTCAACCTGCTGGTTCTTCCTGTACTGTTTTTTGTATTCTATTTCCGGAAATATGAAGTTACCAGAAAGGGAGTAATAACAACACTATTGTTGTCCGTGGTAATATTATGGCTGATGGTGTTTGTTCTTATCCCGGGTGTACCGAAAGCTGCCGGATGGTTTGAACTGATCCTGGTAAACGGGATGGGGCTTCCATATAACAGCGGACTTTTATTCTTTATTATACTGCTTACATCAGCCCTGGTGGCTGGCATCCGGTATTCGTTAAAAACACGGAGTGTAATCCTGAATTATGTACTGACCGCCATTACGGTGATCATGATCGGATATTCATCCTATGCGATGATAATGATCAGGTCATCTGCACGTCCGCCAATGAATCAGAATAATCCTTCGGATATCTTTTCTCTTTCATATTATATAAATATGGAGCAGTACGGAAGCTCACCCAAAATTTACGGAAATTATTACAGTGCACCTGTTATTGATGTAAAAAGCATTGTTGCCGGATATAACAAGGTTAAAGGCAAGTATGAACCTTATTACCGGCCTGAATATGAATACAAGAAAGAATTCATGACTATTTTCCCCCGCATGTACAGTGAAGATCCTGAACATGAAAAAGCTTACAGATACTGGGGAAATATTACTGGCAGGAGGTACTCGGTAACCTCCGGTTCAGAAAAGCAAATTATTATTTGCCCGACATTCGGTGAAAATCTCCGGTATTTCTTCAGGTATCAGACTGGATTCATGTACCTCAGGTACTTCATGTGGAATTTCGCCGGCCGGCAGAATGATAATCAGGGCAACGGCAATCCTCTTCAGGGTAACTGGATAAGCGGGATTAAATTTATTGATGAAGCACGGCTTGGCGATCTCGATAATATCCCTTCCGATCTCAGGAATAACCAGGGCAGGAACAGATACTTCTTTCTTCCTTTGCTGCTGGGGATTGCAGGAGCTTTCTGGCAGTATAAAAAGGATAATAACGGGTTCTGGCTTGTCCTTGCTTTCTTTATTATGACAGGAGTTGCAATTATCTTTTATTTAAACCAGTATCCAAATCAACCCAGGGAGAGGGACTATGCTTATGCCGGCTCATTTTATGCATTTTCGATCTGGATCGGAACAGGATTCATGTTTGTTTATGAAATTCTCAAAAAGTACCTCAGCGAAACAATCTCAGCTGCCGCTGCTTTTGTCATGCTGCTTCTTGCTGTTCCTCTCCTTATGGCCTCCCAGAACTGGGACGATCATGACCGGTCGGGCCGTTACACAGCGCGTGATATCGGGGCCAATTATCTTTTATCCTGTGCACCTGATGCTGTGCTTTTTACTTATGGGGATAATGACTCATTCCCTGTCTGGTATGTTCAGGATGTTGAACAGGTAAGAACGGATGTACGTGTTGCCAATCTAAGCTATTTTCAGGCAGGCTGGTATATAGATATGATGCGTCAGAAAGCATTTGAGTCGGATCCTATGCCACTTTCACTTCCCTCTGAAAAATATATTGAGGGTCAGAGGGACCATCTGCCTGTTGACGAACGGATTGATAAACCTGTTGAACTTGAACAGATTGTCAGGTTCGCAGGACAGGATGACCAAAAATTTAAGATCGATGCAAGTGGAAGAGGGGATTACCTTAATTATCTGCCGGCAAATAAATTTATTGTGGAGGTTGATTCAGAAAAAGTTATCTCAAACGGAACTGTTAAGGAATACTTTAAAGACAGGATATTATCTCCCATGATTTGGGAATATTCTGAGAGCAATGCTTTCAAGGGTGACCTTGCCATGATGGACCTTCTGGCAACGAACAAATGGGAGAGGCCGGTATATATTTCAACTACTGTTCCATCGAGCCAGTATAAAGGGCTTGAGAAATATTTTGTGCAGGAAGGGATTACCTACAGGATTGTTCCGGTCAGGACCAGCAAGTCGGAAGAGGGAGAATACGGGATGATCGATCCTGTGGTAATGTACGATAACATGATGAATAAATACAAGTGGGGAAACGCAGATGATCCCTCAGTTTATCTCGACGAGAACAACAAGCGGATGCTTAGCAATTTCAGACGGATCTTTGGAAATCTCAGCAAAGCTCTTCTCATATCGGGCGATACAACAAAAGCCATTGATGCTGCCCGCAGAGGGCTCGAAATTGTTCCGGCTGAAAAGATGCCTTATGATTTCTTTGCCCTTGGCCTGGCTGAGGTCCTTATCAGGGCTGGTGAATCTGATGAAGGAAACAGGATCATAAATGATGTAATGGATTATTCGAAACAATACCTCGACTATTCGGCAGCAATGGATGCTGACAGGCAATTTGGCATGGACTATCCTATCGGAATAAATATGCAGGCTCTCCTCGATATAAATAATATGGCAATTGACCTGAAATTGGATGACCTGATAAACAGAGTTTCATCAGATGTAACTAAATACTACTCTCTTTTTTATTCAGACAAATAAAAGACCATGCGGCTTTTCAGGCCATTCTTCATTCTGAGGCTGCTTTATCCCGAAGCAATTTTCAGGATAAAGACCAGCGATAAAGAATTATGCCTGACTTTTGATGACGGGCCTTCTTTTGATTCGACACCACGGATCCTTGATATTCTTGAGGCTAATAGTATAAAGGCGCTCTTTTTCTGCAGCGGGCAGGAAGCAGAAAAATATCCGTCGCTGATCTCTCTTATCAGTTCCGGGGGGCATATTATCGGCAATCACGGATATAGTCACCTTAACGGGTATATAACTAATACTCATGTTTATATCAGGAATATCTCAAAGGGAGCGAAATATACCTCGGAGAATTTGATGCGGCCCCCTTATGGACGTATCCGGCCTTCACAATACAGGGAACTTTCAAAGAATTACAGGGTGGTTTTCTGGGATCTTATGCCGTATGATTTTGATACCCGGATGCCCGGTGAAAAAGTATTAAATATCCTGAAGAAAAGAATAAGACCAGGTTCTGTTATAGTACTGCACGACAAATCATCTTCCTCAGTGCTGACTTTCCTTGATGAATTTATAAGATATGCAAAGGATCAGGGTTACCGGTTCGTGATTCCTCCATTTTCATGCAAGGAATGATCCGGCCTCATTAAGAAGTTTACTGAAACACCTGTCAACTTCTGCTGAGGAGCCGTTATTAAAAACAGGAAAAGGATTTTCATGCGAATAGGCATAGGGGAAATCCCATACTTCAACCTGATTATTGTTTCTGCCAGTCCATGCTGTCAGTGTATTTACTATTCCATCTGGCGGTATCACAATATCTTTTTTCAGGGCTATTGAACGGATCTGTCCTTTAAGTTTTCCAAGGATATTTTCGCGGAAAGTCCTGAATCTGCCAAGATCGATCATCGATCTGAAGGCCATCCCGATCTGGGTTGAGCGGACGAAATCAGATAAAGGATTTCTTTGATTTATACTGTTTTCGAAATCATTCAGATAATAAGAATAAATTTTATCGTATGCCATACTGTCCATTATCAGCTTTGAAGTGCCCTTCATATTACTGAACACCGATCCTCCGCAAAACATAAAAAGTCTTGACTCCGAAAAAAGATCTCCGGGATTTCCCATCATTAATATCTGTGCAAGAAATGCCCCTATCGAGTAAGCGAACAGATTAACCCGGCTGCCTCCGGGGACAACGCTATGCTTTCCTTCTTTTATCTGGTTCATCAGCTTAACTATATCAAGGGCTGTCTGATATCCTGAGTTAAAAAACCGGAGAGGTTCCTCTGAAAGCCTGCTGCTTAGGGCAATATTTGCAAAAGTCGACATGGTAATTTCTCTGCCGGCACTGCTTCGCTCTTTAACGAATTCCTGCATCCTCCTTGGATCGATCCATGATGAAGGAGCACGGTTAATATGAAATGATATAGGGAAAAGGATAACATAGCTTTCGGTAATCTGCGAAAGCCAGTAAGCCCAGACAAGATATTTAATCCAGCTTCGTTCATTAAGTCCGTGAAGCAACAGGATAGCTTTCCTGCCCGATCTGTTTTCAGGTACAAATACAGGATATGAAAAGGTTATATTCTCCGAAATTGAAAAATCATCTGTTTCCAGAAACTCCGCAGAATTTATGTCGGAAGTGAATCTCTCATTGATAATTCTGAGGGGAGACCCGGGAATTCTGATCTCCCTGAGGTCAGGATTGAAAATCTTTCTCAGTTCATTATAGTCTTTTGTGTAATCCATAATATACAAAGAAAGACGCAATATAACGGGTTGACAAATTAATGTGCCGGATGACATTTCATAGGGATGAAATATTAAACCGGGTGACGAAAGTTTAAAATACGGGATGAAATTTTACGGGATAAAACCTTACCAAAATATTTAAAACAGACTGTTCTGAGGAAAAAACTAAATTTGTATGATGTTATTAATTCATCATGGCTGATTTTCAGAAACCAATACCCTCATACCTGAATGAGAAAAGAAATATTATCAGAATGGTAATATTTACTTCCCTGTTTGCACTTGTTTTTATAAACATTTATTCTCCGTTCGGGGTTGACAGATGGTTTAACCTTACACGGCTGGAATTTCTTACCTATTCAAGCCTTGTAATTCTTACCGGGGTCCTTGTTGTTGTGGTCAGCAGAATTATAATGTATTATTATGGGAGGAGGCATATTATTAACTACTACCACTACTTTGCCTGGATTTTTGCAGAAATCATGCTGATGTCACTTTTTTATGCGCTGTTTGAGAAATTTATCCTTAAAGATGTCAGGATCTTTACGGAACTTGTCAAATTATCGGCTCAAAACACTGCTCTTGTACTTTTACTGCCCTATTCGGTGATGTGGTTGTATTTTTCGTGGCACGACAAGAAGGAACAAATTGAAAGGATGGAAGAGATCCGGTCTTCTTCAGGTAATGTAAGAGATATGCTGCCTTTTTATGATGAAAAATCGGTGCTTAAATTTTCAATAAAAAAAGATAGCCTGCTTTATCTTGAATCATCTGAAAATTATGTCTCCATTTTTTACCTCAATAAGGGTAAGATTTCAAAATACCTGCTGCGCGACACCCTGAAAAAGATGGAGGAAAAATTTTCAGGGACAGAAATAGTCCGCTGCCACAGGTCATATATGGTCAATTTCGAAAAAGTTAAGGTTATAAAGAAGGACAAAGACGGTTTGAAGCTTGAACTTGATAATCCCTCTGTAACAGATATTCCTGTTTCTAAGACATATGTTGATAATGTAATGCAGACCTTTTCGAAATACAGCAGGATGACCGGTATTTAACCGGATTTTATTTATCGGAATGAAATACTATTTTTGATTAGCTTTTATAAACTGATAGATGAATATTCTCATTCTTGGATCCGGTGGCAGGGAACATGCACTGACATGGAAGCTGGCCCGGAGCAAAAAAGCCGGGAGGATCTTTATTGCTCCCGGCAATGCCGGTACGAGTATGCTGGGAACAAATCTGAAAATTGATCCTGAGGATTTTGAGGGAATAAAAAAAGCAGTCGCCGACAACGGGATCGGGATGGTAATTGTTGGCCCTGAAGCTCCCCTGGTAGCAGGCATACATGATTTTTTCCTTCAGGATAGCTTACTGAAGCATGTGCCGGTAATAGGGCCTGTAAAATCTGCCGCCCGTCTTGAAGGCAGCAAGGATTTTGCGAAGGCGTTCCTGACAAAGTATAAAATACCAACGGCAAGGTACAGGACTTTTGACAAAACAAATCTGGCAGAGGCATCTCAGTTCCTGGCAACACTGGATCCACCTTATGTTATTAAGGCTGATGGTCTTGCTGCCGGTAAAGGTGTGGTTATTCTTGACGATATCCGGGATGCGGCCGAAGAAATAAACACGATAATAAATGGCAAGTTCGGAGCTGCAGGACAAAAAGTGGTGATTGAACAGTTTCTGAAAGGCATTGAATTATCGGTATTTATTATTACTGACGGAAATTCTTACAAGCTTCTTCCTGAAGCAAAGGATTACAAACGAATAGGAGCCGGCGATACCGGTCTGAATACCGGCGGAATGGGTGCAGTATCGCCTGTGCCATTTGCTGATGTCAAATTCATGGAG
>Ga0105100_10000799_pt1 | contig 18313 bp, 14 predicted proteins | sample PPLLak12cMay2015_2_FD_87033 | JGI IMG/M metagenome (GOLD analysis project Ga0105100, IMG submission 87033) | Freshwater sediment microbial communities from Prairie Pothole Lake near Jamestown, North Dakota, USA - PPLs Lake P8 Core (1) Depth... | ecosystem: Environmental > Aquatic > Freshwater >...
GGCCCGGCAATTGTTCCCTGATCTGCAGTTTTTTGCCCTGGATGCTGAGGATATGAAACTGAATGAGACCTTTGACTATGTGATCATATCGGATGTAATGCATATCCTTTTTGACATTCAGGGGGCTTTAAAAAACATCCGTACCCATTGTCACAGCGGAACCAAAATCATTATATCCAACTATAGTTTTCTATGGGAACCTGTTTTGAGGTTATCGGAAAGACTGCATCTCAAACAGCGCACTCCAATATCCAACTGGCTTACCAACAATGATATATATAACCTGTTAGAAATTGAAGGCTTTCAGGTCATAAAATCGGAACAAAAGATTTTGTTGCCGAAGTATATTCCCTTGCTGAGTTTTCTGTTTAACAAAATTATTGTCAATCTGCCTTTCTTTAATTTGTTCGGGTTGGTCAGTTTTATTGTTGCCCGCCCCTATGAGACAGATACCGGGAAGAATTATTCGGTGTCCATTGTGGTGCCGGCACGAAACGAGAAAGGCAACATTGAAAATGCCATCAGGCGAACACCGCAGTTTGGACTGAAACAGGAGTTTATATTTGCCGAAGGGAATTCGTCGGACCAGACTTATGAGGAAATACTCAGGGTGAAAGAAGCCTATCCTGGGAAGGACATTCAGGTCCTTAAGCAATCAGGCAAGGGGAAAGGGAATGCCGTAAGAGAAGGATTTGAAAAAGCCAGCGGGGACATTTTAATGATCCTTGACGCTGATCTTACAACACCGCCTGAAGACCTGCCGAAGTTTTATGAAGCATTGTCCGGGGGCCGGGGAGAATTCATCAATGGATGCCGGCTTGTTTATCCTATGGAGAAGCAGGCGATGAGATTTTTGAATTTGATCGGGAATAAGTTCTTCAGCTGGTTTTTTTCATATCTCCTGGGCCAACGGCTTAAGGATACGCTGTGCGGGACAAAAGTACTGTTTAAAAAAGATTACCAGGATATTGTTGGCAACAGGCATTATTTTGGCGAATTCGATCCTTTTGGGGATTTTGATCTTCTTTTTGGTGCTGCGAAACTTAACCTTAAGATCATTGAAGTCATTGTTCGCTATAAGGACCGTGAATATGGATCTACGCAGATCAGCAGGTTTCGTCATGGCTGGCTGCTGATAAAAATGAGCCTGTTTGCTGCCACAAAAATCAAATTCAGATAAAAGTTTACATGATGAAAATAAGAGGATTCCTGAAAGGATTTATGTTGCTCCTATTGCCCTATACATTCCTGCATTGGCTTCGGCGCCCGTTATTGCTTATGTCCAATACGCTGAGCCTTTCAAAATGGGTTTCACGGCAGAAAGGTGTATCTGCTTTTAACGATTTTTATTCCCTTAAGAGAGACTATTCAAAACGCTATAAACTGTATGAATATATCATTGACCGGTTTGAGCTGAAGAACAAGGAAATTACCTATCTGGAATTCGGCGTTTATAAAGGGAAATCTTTCAACTGGTGGCTCCGTCATTGTGACCATCCCAAATGCAAATTCTATGGCTTTGATACCTTTGAAGGATTGCCTGAAAATTGGGGCAATACATACAACAAAGGTGATATGTTAGCGGATGTGCCGGATATTCATGATCCCAGGGGAAATTTTGTCAAAGGGCTTTTTCAGCAGTCCCTGCCGGATTTCCTGCTTACATTTTATCAGGAATTAAAAAAAGAAACCAGAAAGATTATTCATCTGGATGCGGATCTGTTCTCATCCACCCTCTTTGTACTAACCAGCATGGCTCCGTTTCTTAAGAAAGGCGATATCCTGATGTTTGATGAATTTAACGTTCCCAACCATGAATCATATGCCTTCAGGATATTCTGCGATGCATATTATATAAAGACAAAGCTTGTCGGTGCTGTCAACAATTACTTTCAGGTTGCTTTGATGATCGAGTAATTACTTAATCGCATTCTTCAGCATCAGGTCTATAGCTTCAAAATCCATAGCAGCGGTTTAGCGGTTTAGCTGTTTAGCAATTTAGCGGTTTAGCTGTTTAGCTGTTTAGCAATTTAGCGGTTTAGCTGTTTAGCAGTTTAGGTGAGAATTACCGGTTACCTTCTTCCAATCCCTCCCCGAATCCCTGCTTTCTGATCACATCCAGCAGCTTGCCGGAAAAGAGCTCATTGTCTTTTTTCGTATAACGTTTTTGTGTGAAGATCTGGGCCAGTGTTTCCAGGCTATTTTCTTTCAGAAGCTTCAGTGTTAAAGGTGATGATTCTTTTTCCTGATAAAACCGGTCGATATCCTTAGGTGTGTAGTCCCTGTATTTATCATGGTGAACCACAGCTCCCAGTGGCAATCTGTCTGTAATCGCAGGTGTTTCGTCAGGATAACCCATAACCAGTGTTGTGACAGGGACCACACCGGCAGGAAGATCGAGTATATCTATGATCATGTCAGCGTTATAGGTGGTAGTTCCCAGATAACATATCCCCAGCCCCTTTGCCTCTGCAGCCAAAGCGGCATTCTGTGCAGCCAGCAAGGCGTCAATGGCAGCCGTAAAAAACGACAGGAAATTATCATAACCGGGGACAGCTTTACGCTGCCTGCACCATTTATTGAAACGGTTAAAATCAGCGCAAAAGGTAAGGATAACAGGAGCCTTTAGAACCATGTTCTGTTTGAAATGCGCTTCCCATAATTTTTCTTTAATTGTTTTATCGGTGGTAACGACGATGCTGTATACCTGCATATTACCGGTGGTTGAGGCACGGGAGGCAGCGGTGAGGATACCGGTGAGCAGGGGTTGTGCGACAGGATCTTCTTTATATTTACGTATGGATTTATGGTTCAATATTATGTCTGTCATTGTATTAAAATTTGGATTATGTTTGTAAATATACCAATAATTAAAAGCAGGCTGCGTTAAAATAAATGTCCCTTTGAACCTATAAACCCAATATTATGGAACTTGTTTACTACATGGTTGACGTATTTACGGATAAGCCTTTTGGCGGGAATCAGCTGGCCGTATTCCCCCATGCAGAAATTATTGATGAATCTTTACTGCAGCGGATTGCCAGGGAATTTAATTTTTCAGAAACCAGTTTTGTTTTTCCGCCGAAAAATCCTGAGCATGACTGCAGGCTCAGGATCTTTACTCCTGCGGTTGAAGTTCCCACCGCCGGACATCCAACCATCGGAACTGCCTACATATTGCTAAGCGAGGGGATCCTTTCTCCACGTCAGCAGGGAAGGGCTGTTTTTGAAGAAAAGGTTGGCGAGATCCGGATTTCCTACACCCTTTCAAATGGCCTGATTCGTAATATTGGCATGACACAGCCATTGCCGGTTTTTGGTCCCGTTCATAACAACCTGGAAACAGTTGCCTCCATTTTGTCACTGCCGGTTGAGGAAATTGATGACAGATATCCGGTACAGACTGTTTCCTGCGGTAATAATTTTCTTTTTATACCCATGAAGAGATTATCATGCCTCGCTGACATAAGATTCCGGAACGATCTGCTTGAAAAGCATAAGGGGGAACTGGATAGCACTGAATTTTATGTGTTCTCCACGCATACCCTTCATCCCGGTTCCACCACGCATGGACGAATGTTTGCCCCCATGTTCGGGATCGCTGAAGATCCGGCCACTGGCAGCGGCAGCGGACCCCTGGGCTGTTATCTGGTTCATCACGGTATTTCAGACGGAAAGGACATCGTTTGTGAACAGGGTTATGAAATGGGCAGGCCCAGCCTGATATACGTCAATATAGAAAGGGCAGGGAAGGAAATTAAATCGGTCCATGTTTCAGGAAATGCTGTAAAAATATCCAGGGGATTGTTTTATGCTTAATTTGAGTGATAATGAATTGTTAACAAATATTTTATAAAGAAAATAAAATTGCTGTATTTTTGCCATTGCGCATTATAATGCACATCATTATACCATGAAGGCCATTGCGCTGATAAAAGAGAATATGAGAGTCTCGCTGGGATCTATCCGGTCAAATATGTTACGGTCGGTCCTGACCATGCTCATCATTGCCGTTGGCATTATGGCGCTGATCGGGATTCTCACGGCCATTGACTCCATTAAGAATACGATAACGAAGCAATTCGCAACGATGGGGGCTAATACGTTCACCATTGAAAGCCGCAGTTTTTTTGTCGAAACAGATGGAAACCGCAGCCGCAAAAAAAACAATCCCTATATATCATACCGTCAGGCAAAGGAGTTCAGGGAGCGCTTCTCTTTCCCGGCAACCGTTTCGATTTCAACTTTTGCTTCCAATACAGCGGTGGTTAAATTCAAATCGGAAAAGACACATCCCAATATTGCCGTAATCGGCGCTGATGAGAATTACCTGCTCACAGCCGGCTATGAAATTGAAAAAGGTCGCAATATTTCTTACCAGGATATGCAGATGAACCGCAATGTTGTTATATTGGGCAGTTCCCTGGCGAGGAAAATGTTCAGGAAGGGCGAGGATCCCCTGAATAAAGTCGTGAGTGTCGGGAACGGCAAATTTATGGTCATTGGTGTATTGAAGGAAAAGGGATCCAGCTTCTCGAGCAGCGACAATATGTGCATTCTTACCTACACCAGTGTCCGCCAATATTTTTCATGGCCGAACCGGAACTATTCCATCAATGTTGTCCCTGACAGTGAATTGCTTTCTGAAGCTGCGACAGGCTATTCCGAGTCACTCTTCAGGACGGTACGGAGGCTGAAAGTGACCGATGAATCTGATTTTGAAATTACAAAAAGTGATTTTCTTTCCAATCTGCTGAAGGATATACTGAGCGTTGTCCTTATTGCTGCAACGGTCATTGGTATTGTTACCTTATTCGGGGCGGCCATTGGATTAATGAATATTATGCTGGTTTCAGTCACTGAGCGAACCACAGAGATCGGCATCCGAAAGGCCATTGGGGCAAAAAATGCCGTAATACGTCAGCAGTTTTTATTTGAAGCCATCCTTATCTGTCAGTTGGGAGGCTTTGCCGGCATCATATTGGGCATTCTGGTGGGAAAATTATTATCCCGCTTGTTCCAGTCGCAATTTGTCATGCCCTGGATCTGGATCTTTGCCGGCATCATACTTTGTTCCCTGGTTGGATTGATATCAGGATATTATCCTGCCGCCAAGGCATCAAAACTTGACCCGATTGTTGCTCTTCGATATGAATAATAATAAACACACCTATAGTATGAAAGAGCTGATAGTTGAAAAAACAAGCAGTACCCCGAGTGTAGAGTTCAATCCGCTAACCGGCCATATGAAGATCGAGGGCAGGTCGATTCCTGAGAATCCCGGGGATTTCTTTGAACGGTTGCTTAACTGGATCGAACAGTACTATAAAAGCCCGGCCAGTGTGACCCGCTTTGATCTGAACCTGGAATACGTGAACAGTGGTTCTTCTAAATACCTGCTGGGGATTTTCAGGATGCTGAAAAAGAAGCAGGACGAAGGTTATCAATGCATTATCAACTGGTATTATGAGGAGGATGATGAAGCCATCTTCAGCCTGGGAGAGCACTATAAAACTTCGGTAAGACTACCCTTTAATCTCATTGAATACATTCAATAAAAAAAGTCCGGTTTCAAACCGGACTTTTTTTATCTGTTAAAGTCCCTATCGGGTGTATTTAAAGGCTCTTACTTAACCGTATCCATGTGGGCTATCATATCCAGCAACTTGCAGGAATAACCCCATTCATTATCATACCAGGCAACAATCTTAACAAAGTTAGGATTAAGCATGATACCGGCTTTTGCATCGAAAATAGAGGTACGGGAATCGCCTATGAAATCGCTGGAAACAACTTCATCCTGGGTGTAACCGAGAATACCTTTCAATTCACCTTCTGCGGCTTTTTTCATAACAGCACAGATATCTTCATAGGTGGTTGCCTTTTCCAAACGGCAGGTAAGATCAACTACCGACACATTCAGGGTAGGAACGCGGAAGGCCATACCGGTAAGTTTTCCTTTCAGATCGGGAATAACTTTCGTAACGGCCTTGGCAGCGCCGGTAGATGAAGGAATAATATTGCCGGAAGCTGCACGGCCACCTCTCCAGTCCTTCATCGAAGGCCCGTCCACGGTTTTCTGGGTAGCTGTGGTGGAATGAACGGTGGTCATAAGTCCTTCCACGATGCCGAAGTTGTCATGCAGGACCTTGGTAACAGGTGCCAGACAATTTGTCGTGCAGGATGCATTGGATACCAATGTCATTTCCTTCTGATAGGCTTTATGGTTTACCCCGATAACGAACATGGGGGTATCATCTTTTGAAGGGGCCGACAGCACAACCCTTTTTGCCCCTGCCTTGAGGTGCGCTTCTGCTTTTTCCTTGGTAAGGAAAAGACCGGTGGATTCGATTACATATTCAGCGCCTACTTCGTTCCATTTCAGATTGGCAGGATCTTTTTCTGCGGTAACGCGCATGGCGTTCCCGTTAACGATGAGTTTTCCGTCCTTTACTTCAACATTGCCGTTAAAACGTCCGTGAATAGTGTCGTAGCGAAGCATGTATGCCATGTATTCAACATCAATAAGGTCATTAATAGCTACAACTTCCATATCATTTCTTTGCACTGAAGCGCGGAATGCAAGCCTTCCGATTCTCCCAAAACCATTGATTCCAACTTTTATTTTAGCCATAGTATGTTAAATTTAGAATTATGAATTATATGTATGAAAACGAAAGGCAAATTTACAAAAAATCTCAACATCCGCAAAGAATTGTAGGGAGGCAAATAAAAGACAGGCGGAAAGATTCGTCAGGATATCACTGGTGATGTCCTTACCAGGTGATATTCCTGCATGTGCCTGCAATAATGATTATTGAATGATCAGTTCATCGATCTTGCTTTTCTTCGGCTGTCTGCCGCTGACATCAACAGCACGGCCAAACCGGTAACTGACAAAAAGGGATAAGAAAAGCCGGTGATTATCTTCGGTAGCCATGATCGGCACTTTCTTAATAAAGGCATCAACTACAAGGCCGCCTTCCAGGGCATTGATAATTTGTTCATTCCGGCCAAATTCCATGGTAACGCCTATTTTCCCGAAAGCGCCGGGGATTAAGGAGATCTCGTCAAATCCTTTGAAAAAAGATGCCCGGCCCGTTATCTCAGTCGGGTAAGCATGCTGACTGTCGCCAAATTTTTCAGTACTGTAGGTATAAGTAACATAACCGTCAACATATAAAACCGTAATGTATCGATAATAAATGGGCTTGGAAAACCCAATATCGGGACCTATGTCATAGAAATAGCGAATGGAAATACCGCCACGGTCTTGTTTCTGAAATATTTCCCGTTGGAAACCAATGCCGGCCCTAAGATTAATGAAGCTGTTGGTTTTTCCGTAGATGTAACTTTTAGCCGTGTTGGAGGTGGCAGAACTGGTATAGATCCTCACTTCCTTGGGATGCTTGATGGTGACCAGGTCTGCTTCGTAAAGCGTTTTTTTCAGGTAAGTGATACGTTTGGCAAACCGGAAATTTCCTCCTATCCCATTGGAATTCAAAAGAAAAGCTAAACTTTTTTCATTCCGGTACAGGATCTTGTCCTGTGTATCGATTTCCCCTTGCGCATACCCAGGCAAGGAGACAAGCAAACATAATATTACACCTGAAAGCTTTTGCACACCTGTAAATAATAAACAACCGGCTGGTTGACCGGTTGTGTTCATCGAATGACCAGCTCAGTTATATTAACCACGCTGGTCATCATTTTGTTCTGTGTTATCTTTACTGTAAGCCGGACATGTATTGGCACTGCCACATGCCAAAACAGTCATTAAAAGGAAGATGGTAAGGAAAGAAATGGCTGCGATCTTTTTCATGTTTTTCCTCTATTGGTTAACCTTTGACAGGTTAAAAATAGAGAAAAACCATCATAAAAACCAATGATCAGCCATTATTTTCAGCTTGCTCGGTATCGTCATTTGAAGAATAAGCAGGACAAATGTTCTGACTGCATGAAACCAGCATTCCTGCAATAAAAGCTACTAAAGTAAGCACCAGAATAATCTTTTTCATAATTAGTTAATAGTTAATTGTACAAAATTAAGAACTTTTAATTAATGATTCAGGATCAATATAAATTATTAACGATAACTGGTACGCTATATTTTCAAGGTATGTTACAGTTTGTTGATGAAAAGAACAAAAACAAGGGTGAAATTATAATTTTCAGGGAGAAAAAATTGGACTAAAATACCCCTGCGGGGGGGGGATCCTCACAAGGATTATGGTCATTATTCTTCGTATTCCTTGATGATATCCTTCACCATTTCGGGTGATACCCTGCCATAGGTCTTGTCGCCAACCATTACCACCGGGGCAAGCCCGCAGGCACCAACACACCGGAGGCAACTGATGGAGAAACTGCCATCGGCAGTCGTTTCACCAACCTCAATTTTAAGTTCTTTTTTGAATTCTGCAAGTACATTTTCAGCTCCGCGGACATAACATGCCGTTCCGGTACAAACGGAGATCGGGTGCCTTCCTTTGGGGACCATGCTGAAGAACGAATAGAAAGTGACCACGCCATACACTTTCGCCAGGGGAATATTCAGTTCGTTAGCCACTACTTCCTGCACTTCAGCAGGCAGGTAACCAAACGTATGCTGAACCTTGTGCAGCACGTTGATGAGTTCACCCTGTCTGTTATCAAAGGATTTGCAGATCTCCTTAATAATATCCACATCCTTCTTTTTGAGCTCAACTTTTATTCTCGACATATTATGAAAGTTTTATTCGTTAAGGTTAAATATAAATGATCTTTTTCCTTTTGTCAACATAATGGGTATGCAACAGCTTATGGGATTTTTCACTCAGGGGTTTGCCCAGAAATTCCTCGTAAAGCTTGACAATATAAGGATTTTCATGCGACTTCCGGATCGGTTTGTTCTTGTCTTCACGGTATATAGCCTCCATACGTTTCATGATGATCTCTGAATTGCCATGATGAAGGGGTTGCCCGCCTCCGCCAATGCAGCCTCCGGGGCATGCCATTATTTCGATGGCATGGTACTGGCTTTTACCGCTGCGGATGTCTTCCAGCAGTTTTCGCGCCCTGCCGAGACCATGGGCTATGCCAATTTTAATGGGCAAACCATTAAAGTCAATGGTGGCTTCACGGATACCCTCCATACCACGAAGGGCTTTAAAATCAACCGAATCGAGTTTCTTTTTGGTGAACAGTTCATAGGCTGTTCTTATAGCTGCTTCAATAACGCCGCCTGTCGCGCCAAAGATTACACCAGCACCGGTTGATTCGCCCAGCGGCAGGTCAAATTCCTCATCGGGAAGGCTGTGAAATTCGATGTTGGCCTGCTTGATGAGGTTGGCCAGCTCACGGGTTGAAATGGAATAATCCACATCGGGATTTCCGTTTACCTTGAATTCATCGCGGGTACATTCATATTTCTTGGCCAGGCAGGGCATGATGGATACCACAACCAGGTCCTCGCGTTTCACACTGATCTTGTCAGCAAAATAGGTTTTGGCTATAGAGCCGAACATCTGCTGCGGGGATCTTGCGGTGGAGGGAATATCCAGCATATCGGTGAACTGCGACTCAAAAAAGTTGACCCAGCCGGGACAACAGGATGTAAGGATAGGCAGTTTAACCGATTTATCGCCTTTGAGATGGCGCGACAGACGGTCGAGAACTTCGGATCCTTCTTCCATAATGGTAAGGTCGGCAGCAAAATCCGTATCGAAAACATATTTGAATCCCATTCGCCGCAAAGCAGCAACCATTTTGCCGGTAACGAGGGTGCCGGGTTCCATATCGAACATCTCACCCAGGGCGGCCCTCACAGCCGGGGCTGTTTGCACAATAACCGTCTTGGCCGGATTAGACAGGTCACGGATCAGCCGGTTGGTATGATCCACTTCCGTCAGCGCACCGGTCGGGCACACTGCCACACATTGTCCGCAATAGGTGCAGACCGAATCCTCGAGATCCATTTCAAATGCCGGTGCCACAACCGACATGAATCCCCTGTTGATGGCTGATAAAGCACCTACGGTCTGAAACTCATTGCACATGGTTTCACACCTGCGGCACATGATGCATTTGTTCATATCCCGTATGATGGCCGGGGAAAAGTCAGTACGGTAAGTTGACATGGCCGCGATATCCTGATTATGGATTTCACGGATCCCCATCTTGATGGCCATGTTCTGCAGGTCACAGTTACCTGATTTGGCGCAGGTAAGGCAATCCTTGGGATGATCGGAAAGGATCAGCTCCAGTACCGTTTTTCGTGCATTCAGTACGCGGATGGAATGGGTATTGACGACCATGCCTTCTGCTACATCGGTTGCGCATGAGGGGGCCAGGTTCCTTCTCCCCTGCACCTCAACAACGCATACGCGACATCCGCCGGGTTTGTGCTCAATATTCAGGTCTTCCAGGTGCATATAGCACAGGGTAGGTATCTCAATACCCACTCTGCGTGCGGCTTTAAGAATGGAAGTGCCCACGGAGACTTCAACGGCTTTCTGATCTATGGTGAGTTTTACTGTTTCCATCATTTGTGTTGTTATTTGACAATTACTGCGTTAAACTTACATCTGTCCATGCATGCTCCGCATTTGATACACAATCCGGTATCGATGGTATGGACTTCTTTTCTTTCACCGGTGATAGCGCCTACAGGGCATGCTCTTGCACATGCCGTACATCCAACGCAATTCTCGGCAATAATTTCATATACCATGAGGGCTTTGCATACGCCGGCCGGACATTTTTTATCCAGCACATGCGCATCATATTCCCGGGGGAAATTCTTGATCATGGCCAGCACCGGATTGGGTGAAGACTGCCCCAGACCACAAAGGGAGGTATCTTTGATCACATTCCCCAGGTTGATCAGCCGTTCGATGTCTTCGGGTATGCCATTTCCAATGGCAATCTTTTCGAGAAGCTCAAAAAGCCTTTTATTACCAATGCGGCATGGAGTGCACTTTCCGCATGATTCATCCACCGTGAACTCCAGGAAAAACTTAGCCATATCCACCATACAATCGTCTTCATCCATAACGATCATGCCCCCTGAGCCCATCATGGATCCTGCAGCAATCAGGTTGTCATAATCAATCGGAATGTCAAGGTGCTTTTCAGTCAGGCAACCGCCCGACGGGCCGCCGGTTTGCACAGCCTTGAATTGCTTTCCGCCCTTGATCCCGCCGCCAATCTCAAAGATGACTTCCCGCAGTGTGATGCCCATGGGTACCTCAATGAGGCCCACATTATTTATCTTTCCGGCCAGGGCAAACACCTTGGTCCCCTTTGATTTCTCAGTGCCAATACTGCTGAACCATTCATGTCCTTTCAATAGGATCGGAGGTACGTTGGCGAAAGTCTCCACATTGTTTACGGTTGTAGGCTTACCAAGGTATCCGGCCACGGAAGGGAAAGGAGGCTTCATGGTCGGCTCGCCCCTTTTTCCTTCCATGGAATGAATAAGGGCGGTCTCTTCTCCACAGACAAAAGCCCCTGCACCGTACCGGAGGTCAATATCAAAACTGAAATCTGTCCCGAGTATGTTTTTGCCCAGCAATCCATATTCCCTTGCCTGTTTGATGGCCCCTTTCAGACGCTCAATGGCCAGCGGATATTCAGCCCTGATATATACAAGCCCTTCACTGGCGCCCGTAGAATAACCCGCGATTGCCATGGCTTCTATAACAGAATGGGGATCACCTTCCAGGATCGACCGGTCCATAAAAGCCCCCGGGTCACCTTCATCGGCATTGCAAACCACATATTTCTGATCGGCTTTATTCCTGAATGTCAATTCCCATTTCGTGCCCGTGGAAAACCCTCCGCCACCGCGTCCGCGTACAACTGACTTTTTGATGATGTCAATGGTCTGCTGGGGGTCCATTTCGGTAAGCACCCTGCCGAGGGCTTCATAACCCTGGCGTGCAATATATTCATCTATGTTTTCCGGGTTTATCACACCGCAATTCCGTAACGCTATTCTTACCTGTTTTTTATAGCGTTCCATTTCCCTGGCATCGGTAACGATCTTTTCTGTTTTGGTATCTTTATATAGCAACCGTTGTACCCTGCGCCCCTTAACCACATGTTCCTCCACAATTTCTTTCGCATCCTCAGGTTTAACCTGGGTATAAAAAGTGTTTTCGGGAATGATTTTAACAATAGGCCCTTTTTCACAAAAGCCGAAGCAACCTGTGATCACCACCTGCGCAACGTCGCTTAGACCCTGGTTTTTGATTTCGGCTTTCAGGTTCCCGGCAACGGCATGACTGGTTCGCGACTTGCACCCTGTGCCGCCGCATACAAGCAAATGAATTGTATATTCCGACATATGAAATTTTTTAATTATTCGTTAATCTTTTGATAATTAACCGGAATTAGCCCTTCCGGCATGATCGCGTTTTTAATGTATTTCTCAATGATCTCATCCGCTTTCTGATGATCAACATATCCGAATACAATGGATTCCCTGCCCGGCAGTTTAACCTCAACCGTTGGCTCAGCATAGCAATATCCCATGCATCCGGTTTGTGTTACCACAGCATCAATATTCCTTTTCTCCAGTTCATCCACAAGATAATTCATGGTCTCCCTCGCTCCGGAAGCAATACTGCAGGTAGCCATGGCTATCTTAACCTGAACAAGTTCTTCCGCATGCTCGCTTTTTCCGCCGGATTTTGTTCCAGACTGCAGCTGATCCTTTAATTTTCGTAGGTCAGCCAGGTTCTTAATTTTTGCCATATGATTGTATATTGTATTAATACTGTTCTATTAAATTACATTTTTTTGTCAACTCAACAACTCCGCTTTCGATGGTTCTTTTTTTAAACTTCACCCTTTTACGGGAATACTTTTTTTCTGTTACAAAAATAACGCAATTAATGTTATTTAAATAACAGAGCTCTTTAAAATCTCATAATATATAATGATTCTAAATAGAAATGTCACTTTTAACCTGACCCCATTATGTGCCCTGGAAGGTTGAAAAAACATAAGTTTTCCCAATGCTGCCATTAAGATTATCAAGATGAAATGGCGGAAAATTAGAAGTAGTGAAAGTACATCGTCAGATCATCCGGTTACCTTTCCCTAAATACCGCAACAGGGGGTTAAAACTCCGAGGGGTACCTCGGGCATAATGTGTTGTTTTTCCGGTTAAATCGACTGCGGAAAGGCTTCCGCCGTCTGTATGGCATGAAGATGTCTTATACCTGGCCTTAATTATGCTTGTATTCGGCAGGTAGAACCTCTTTTTAATAATTCCGATTTGATTACCTGTGTCTTGGAGAAATTGCTGGGTGACTTACCGGCAAGCCTTTCTACCAGGCTGGTAGCAACCAATTTGCCCATTTGATCACCCGGATAGTTGACGGTGGTCAGCTTTGGCTCCACCATGCGCGATACCGGATCGTTATTAAATCCGGCGACGGCTATATCATCCGGTATGTGCACCCCTTTTTCCTTAAGCGTCAGCAAGCAGGCAGCAGCACACATGTCGTTGGCTGCAAATATGCCGTCAGGCAAAGGCCTTAAGGCAAGGATTCTTTCGGCAGCTTCGATGCCTGCCTTGAGACTCAGATCATTGGTCAGGATATAATGGGGATTCACCGCAATGCCATGATTGGCCAGCGCTTTTTTATATCCGTTCAACCGGTCGCTGTAAACATTTTTTGTAGTGTTCCCCGTAATATGAACGATTTTTTTGCAGCCCTGTTCAATCATGTGGTTCGTTATAACCAGTCCTCCTTCGAAGTTGTCCAGTACGAATTTCTGACAGGCTTCTGTCTCAAATACACGGTCGAAAAAGAAAACCGGCACGCCTTTGGCAAAAAAGGGTTCAAAATGCAAGCTGTTAAGCGTGTCAGCAGCAAGAGAAACAATCAGTGCGTCAACCCGGCTGTTGAACAAGGTCAAAGCATTGTCAATTTCTTTCTGGACACTTTCAAAGGACTGGGTGATGATCAGATGATAACCGGCAGGACTGATCACGGTTTCGATACCGGCCAGCACGGTGGCAATAAAGTAACTGTCCAGCCGGGGCACAATCATGCCAATGGTATTCGTTTTTTGCTGGCGAAGATTGCTGGCCACGGAATTATGCCTGTACCCTTTCTTTGCGGCCATTTCCTGCACCATCTGCCTGGTTCTCTTACTGATGGAAGGACTGTTCTTAAGGCTCCGGCTGATGGTGGCGGCGGAAAGATTTAATTCGCGGGCAATGTCGTATATGGTTATGTCCTTCTTATGACTCATAATTATGCAGCAGGTTCCCTAAAACAAAAATAACAATTCCAGTTAAACTACATGCAATCGATTGCATTATTTTCATACATTTAATGCGATTTTAATATAAGCCTGGTTTGCGGATTTCCATAATGGATTTTCAGCTTCCCATGTTTTTCAACTTTTCGGAATGGATTCAATTTTATATATTTTTACATTACAATAGTAAACATTTTTTTTACAACTGATGATATGATGAGCCTGAAACGGATAACATTGCCCCTTTGCCTGTTTGCCTGCTGGCTCATTGCCGATATGGATATAAAGGTCTGCGGCCAGCAGGCTGTTGAACCTGATAATATCCGTTTCGGCGTTATTTCATCACAGCAGGGTTTGTCGCAGTCCTCCGTTTTCTGTCTTTCCCAGGATCATCATGGATTCATATGGATTGGTACGCGGGATGGCCTGAACCGGTACGACGGATACAATTTTGTCACCTATAAAACCAACCCTAATGATACCAATAGCTTAAGCAACAATGAAATAACAGTTATCCATCCCGACCAGCACGGAGATATCTGGGTGGGTACCCGCGGAGGTGGATTGAACAAATTCATAACCCGTTCAAACCAGTTCATCCGGTTTTCATACCTTACTCCGGAAAATATCATCAGGGATATTTTTCAATCGCCTGATGGTACACTTTGGATCGGATCTTCCGATGGCCTGCTGAAAGGAGATGTTTCAGATGAAACAAAGCCTGTTAAATTCATTAATGTTTCAAAAAATTCCATTTACAGGGACGAGAACGGCCAACTGTTGTCTCATCAGAAAATAATTGTATCAGTGGTTTCCATTAATCAGCTATCAAAGGACACCTTACTGATTGGTACAGAATTGGGTTTGTTTTATTATCTGCCGGGAGAAAATCAGTTTATCCGTTTTAACGCAGGAGATGCCAATGATTTTATTGTTACCTCCATCCTGATTACAGCCGGCAAAACTATTTGGATCGGATCCTTTAACGGGCTTATTAAAGCTGAGAAAAACAAACAGGTTCGCGGTCAGTACAAACTTACCACATACAGCACCCGACAGCAGTACCCGCTTCAGTTTTTCAGCAATCGGGTTGAGTCGCTGGTTGAAGATCCCGGTGGCGATGTTTGGGCCGGAACCCGTGGAGGTGGTTTGGTAAGGATTGAAAAAAGCGGTGTTCTGCATTATTTCAGGAATAACGAAAATGACGTCAACAGCATCCGGGATAATATTGTGAACTCCCTGCTGATTGATGACGCTGGCTTGTTATGGATCGGGACCGAAAGCCAGGGCTGCAACACCCTTGACCTTTCCAGTAAGAAATTCATGCATATCCGCAGCATCCCTAACAATCAGAACAGCCTGAGTGATGCATTGGTGACCTGTATTACCGGATCGGAAGGGCATACAGTGTGGGTAGGAAGTGCGGTCAAGGGATTGAATAAGTTAAAATTCGATGATCACGGTCACTACACCATCGAACATATGAATACGATGCCTGCGGGTAAGGGTGAAACCACCCGGGAGGCCATAAGCCTGATGCTCGACCGCCACAAGGAATTATGGATAGGCAATGCCACCAAATACCTTATCCGGTATTCGGAAAGCAGTGGCTTCACAAGTTATTTCACGGATGGTTTTGTTTTTGCGCTGCGGGAAGACCATGAGGGCAGGATATGGTATGGTACCTGGGGACAGGGCCTCGGATGGATTGATAAGAAAACGAATTCCCTGAACCGCATTTCGGATTCACCGGTAACTACCCGGTCACTCAGCAGTGATAAGGTAATCGCACTTTTCGAGGACAATTCGGGTAATCTATGGGTAGGGACCAAAGGAGGAGGAGTCAATGTGCTTCCGCTGCACATGGTCAGCACCGGCAACATCGACTTTATTACTTACCGCCATAACCTGAAGGAACCGAAAAGCTTAAGCCATAATGATGTTTATTGTATCCTGCAGGACCGGAAGGGAACTATATGGATAGGCACAGGCAGTGGCCTGAACAAAGTTGAATGGGCTGAGAACAAACCCTCCACAGAAGCCTTGTTGAAAGGCGAAATTGAATTTACAGGGTACCTTGAAAAAGATGGCCTTTCCAACGGAGTGGTATATGGTATCCTGGAAGACCGCAAGGGAAACCTATGGCTGAGCACGAATAAAGGCTTGTCAATGTTCGATCCGGTAGAAAAGAAATTCATTAACTTTAATGTTAACGATGGTCTTCAGGCGAATGAATTCTATGCCAACGCCTATTTCCAGGATGAAAAGGGAAATATGTTCTTTGGCGGGGTAAATGGTCTCACCATGTTTAATCCCGACAGCATCAGCCAAAATCCGTTGAATTCAAAAGTGGTTCTAACCGGACTTAGGATCTTAAACAATATAGTCCTGCCCGGTGAAACCGTTAACAACAGGGTGGTGCTGAAGGATGCCATTTATAATACGGATGAACTGAAACTGTCGTATAAGGACAAAGAAATAACCTTTGAGTTTTCAGCGCTGTATTATGCTAATCCGCAACGTATAAGTTATCGATACAGACTTGTCGGATTCAATGATGATTGGCAACAGGCAGACCGCAATACACGGACCGTTACCTATACCAACCTGGATGACGGCAATTATGTATTTGAAGTAATGGCATCCGTCGATAACGGGCTTACTGCAGGCGAACCTACAAAGCTCGGTATTTCCGTTTTGCCGCCCTTCTGGCGAAAGCCCTGGTTCTTTCTGATCTATGTCGGGATCATCGTTGCAGGATTATTCCTTTTCAGAAGTTATTCCCTCATTGCTGTGAAGGAAAAGAACAAACTTCTTATTGAAAGACTCGAACATGAAAGAATCATTGAAATGACCGAAACCAAAATGCGGTTTCTTACCAATATTTCCCATGAGATCAGGACCCCGTTGACCCTGATCAGTGATCCGCTGGAAGTTGTCTTGTCAGAAGGCAGTATGGACGATAGCACAAAAAAGAATCTGAAACTTATAGCTAAAAACGTTCATCGGTTATTAAGCCTTGTCAACCAGTTGTTGCAGCTTCGCAAGATCGATCTCGACGTTTTGCAGCCAAAAATATCGCAGGTTAATCTGATACCCTTTCTCAACGACATACTGGCTTATTTTGAACAGCATGCCGCCCGCCGCAATATCCGGCTAAAATTCAGCACCGATTTACAGGATGTGATTCTCAGTTTTGATCCTGAACTGATAACCACAGTTTTTTATAATCTGATTGCCAATGCTTTTAAATTCACAGCCGATGACGGTACTATCAGCATAAGCGTTCGCAGTCATGAAGGAGAGGTTCAGCGAAACCTGTTCAGGAGTTTCAAAAAGAGGCTGGGAGTAAAGCAGGAGGATCCGAAATTTATTGCGGTTGAAGTTTCCGATACCGGAAGGGGCATACCGGAAAAAGAAATCAGCAATATTTTCCGCAGGTTTTACCAGGTGAACATGCCAGGAACTGACCACAGTTCCGGCTCCGGCATCGGATTGTCGCTGGTACGGGAATATGTTGACCTCCACAGCGGCCATGTTGAAGTGAACAGCGATCCTCAGGGAAGCACCTTTACTGTGTATCTGCCGGATGAAAGCAGAACAACGGCTGTGTCAGCCAAAACATTAAAAAGACAGCCTGAAGAAAATAAAATCTCAAAAGCTTTGCATATAGCAGCTTTTTCTGAAGAAGATGAACTGAATGAAAATGAAGGTTTACCTGAGGAAACGCAGCCTCAGGAAAGTGATACCCGGATCCTGATTATTGAAGACGATCATGAACTTGCGGATTATCTGGTGGAAAACCTGGGTAAGCAGTACAAGGTGAGTATTGCCTATAACGGCGTAAAGGGCTTAAAAACTGCACGGGCTGACATACCGGAACTGATAATCTCGGATATCATGCTGCCTGAGATGAACGGATTGCAATTATGTGATGCATTGAAAACCAGCATTGAAACAAGCCACATCCCCATCATTCTTATCACCGCGCGGGCAACGGAAGAAAACATCAAAGAAGGATATAAGCATGGAGCGGATCTGTATATTACCAAAC
>Ga0105100_10000801_pt1 | contig 18309 bp, 10 predicted proteins | sample PPLLak12cMay2015_2_FD_87033 | JGI IMG/M metagenome (GOLD analysis project Ga0105100, IMG submission 87033) | Freshwater sediment microbial communities from Prairie Pothole Lake near Jamestown, North Dakota, USA - PPLs Lake P8 Core (1) Depth... | ecosystem: Environmental > Aquatic > Freshwater >...
AGGTTTTCTTATGAAAGCCGCGTCAGTCCCAACGGCCAGCGCGATGCGTGGCTTCCCCAACGCGTCCACATGGCTCACAATCCCGGCCTGGCTGATTCTAAGGCTGTGCCTGCGTTTCAACATTCTTCTGCCGCCCTCACTGTTCGAGGCGCGTAGAATCACGTTTTCGGCCTCTTCATCCAGCAGGAAGATGCCGGCGTGATAGAAACCAAATTGCTCGCTGATCACCTGGGTAAGGTGCGATAAGAGCGTTCCTTCATCCTGAATTGATATGGTGGCGTGTGCCACCTGAGCGATGGCCTCGAACTGCCGGGCACGCCGTTCGTTGCGTTGATTCGCAACCTGTAATTCGGCGGTGCGACTGGCAACGCGGTCTTCCAGATTCTGATTCAGTTCCTTCAAACTCTGGTTGGAGAGAAACAAGTCCTGCTCACTTGAGTTGGCGCGGCGGATTGCGTCGCGCAGGCTGGTTGTACTGAAATAAACCAGCATGGTTACCGCGATAAATACAAAGGAAAGGTCACGTGCAAATGCAATGGGATCTTGCGAGCTTGGGGAAAAATATCCGCTGTTTTGCAGAAGAGCCAGAGCCCAGATCACACTGATGCTGCTGAGAATGACAACACCACCCAGCCGCCAATTTACAATGATACTGGCCAGCAGACCAAGGGCCAGATAAGCGATGATAATTACATCTTTCACGCCATCCGCTGTAAACGCCTGGAGGCCAATGCCCAGCCAGCCAAGCACCACGATCACCATTCCACTCGCATCCACCTTGCCTGTGCGGAGCAGGTACAACGCAACCAGCATCACGACAATCAAACCCGAGAAAACGGCCAGGGTGAAGTTTTTTGCAGTGCCGAACAGATGAGGTACCATCGCAAGCGACAGCAAACCGATCACAGTCCACGCAAAGCCATTGATAAATTTGGCGCGGAAGTTCTTTTCCTCTTTTTCGAACACGGGTGGGCTGAAAAACCTTCTAATCATTCCGTATCCTTGTTGAATTGGATCGAGATTTCTGCGCCGGGCAGGGTACGTCCCAGCTCCTGTGCCGCTGTTTTGAGCAGTTCATCGATGCCGCTTTGCATGCTGATCTTCGAGGAAATCTCGCCGATGGTGCGTTCCTTCGAGGCGCGTTTTTGGCTTTCTGCCAGCAGCCGGGCATTTTCCATGGCAATGGCGGCGCGCTCAATGATGGCAGTGACGATATCCAGTTCATCCTGATCCCACTGGCGATTGTCCGCTGTGCGAACGTCTACTGAGCCGATCACTTCACCACGCAGCTTCACCGGCAGAGATAGGAGGGCGCCTCGGAATCTCACTCGTGCCTGGTCCAGGTCCGATGGGCTTTCCTCCCGGCCCTGGTCGTTTTTCCTGTAAAGGAGTGTGGCCCGAGTTCCGGTGTGGCGAATCCCTGCAAGATTTCTGGTTTTTGTAAATTGTTGCCAGCCTGCCTGGATGAATTGCCTGGAAAGAGATTCTGATTCATTCAATGCTCTGCGTGTTTCCTCAAACTGACGGGCGTTTTGAATGGCGATACTGACCTGATCTGCCAGAGTCAAGAGAATGCTTATGTCTTCCTGTGTGAAGGCATTGGCTTCCACGCTTTGTACATCCAGAGCACCAATGATCTCCTGGCCGGCGTGCAGAGGTAGAGCGGCCTCCGAACGGGTCTCCGGCAGGTCCGGGTTATCGAAGTAAACTGCATCTGCACCGGTATCGAGGGCGACGCGCGGCCTGCCCGTGCTGGTTGCATAACCGACGATGCTGGTCTCGCCCACTTTGAGCCGGTGCCCGCGGGCGAGCATCTTTTCTCCGCCCAGGCTGTTCGCAGCGCTCAGAACCGCATACTCCCGAGCCGTATCGAGCAGGAAAATGCCAACGTGATAGAAACCGAATTCGCGGTAAATTGCGCTTGTGATTTCGTTGAGCAGCTTTTCCAGTTCGCGCGTTGAACTGATCGTGTGCGCCACGCGCGCGATGGATTCGAATCGCTTCGCCCGGCGTTCATTCCTTTCGTTGGCCGATTGAAGCTCTGCGGTGCGCTCCTGGACCCTCTGCTCCAGCCCGTCCAGAGTTTCGCGCAGGCGGGATGTCATGGTATTGAATGCATCGGCTAACGTACCAATCTCATCGTTCGTTGTGGCAGAAGTTTCCACTGTAAGATTTCCGGATGCAATCTGGCTGGCGGCCAGGGTGAGACGCTGGATTGGCGTGGCAATGACCCGGCCCAGGCCCAGGCTGACGGCAACTGCCACGATGAGCAAGGCGGTCAAAATAAGCGCTGCTGTTCTAATGGCAGTTTGGACCTGTTGCTGCGTTTCTGCGCGCGCAGTAGCGATCGCGCCCAGTAATTCTGATACCGGGACGACCAGCGCCACACTATCCCCATTGGCCTTGATCGGCGCATAGGAAATATATGTGTCCACCCCATTGACGTTTGCGATGAGAAGACCGCTCCCGCCTGCCACCATGCGGCGTGTTGCTGACTGCAATTCATCGGTCCCTGATCCGAGGAGGGTCTGTTTGAAGAATTCTTCGCTTTCGAGATCTTCTGGCCGCACACCGAACAGATCAAATCCGGCGGGGGGCATGGAGAGGATCCGGCCAGCATCATCGATCAGGAAGGCATAGCCGGTTTGGCCAATCTTAATTGCGCTGATCTGCTCCGTGATATTGACCAATTGCATATCGGCCGCGACGACACCGCTGAATCTATCGCCGCGATAGACGGGCGCCGCAACCGTTACCACCAGGCCGCCGCCTGTTGCATCGACATACGGAATGGTCCAGCGAGCCAGGCGCTGGGGATTAAATAAGGGACCGGTAATTTCAAAATACGGTCGCTGTGTGGCATCGAAATCGGGTGGGAGCAATGAGGCGAGGTCGATGTTCGGATAATATCGTGTAACGCCTCTGGTGTCGATCGCATAGATCGCCAGCAGGGACGAATGGGTTTCCAAAACCCCGGGAGCGTAAAAATCGAGATAGGCGGACAGATTCAAGTCTGCGATCAGAGACTCATCCATCGGCTGGTTGACGGGGACAAAGACCGAAGATGGATCGGTCGGCGAATTGCCGTACTGGCCGCCATCCAGTTGGACGAGATTCGCCCGGGCATCCCAATAGACGTTCTGGCTCAGAGCAGCCTGCTGAGTCTGAAGCGAAATCCAGTTATGGGCCAGGCTGACCACTTCCTCTGCAATATCCTCAAATGATTGGTTCGCCGAATCTGCCTGAATAAAGGCCGTATTGACCAATTGCTCTTCAGATAATAATCGGACGCTGGTATCCAACCGTTCTGAGAGAACACCGGTAATTTGCCGGGTCTGGTCGATGGCAAAGAACGAGAGCACACCCAGGGAGATACCGCCGGTGGTGAGAATGGCCAGCACGATTTTTGCGCGAATATCGAGCGAGAGAAATTCTCTTGCAAAGAAAATGCTAAATATGGCGACGAGGATGAGTGAATAGACCCATCGTCCCTGAAGAAACTCAGATGGCGGACGGCTGGGACTTCCAAACAAATCGATCAGGATCGAAGCAACTGCCACGATCATAGCAAGCACAAGTACGCGGCCAACGAAATTGCGCGGTAGCGTTGCGAGACCAACTCCGCCGATCAACGCCACTGCTGTCAGAGCGCCGGGCACTCCCACTCCACTTTGCACCAAAGGCAAAAGAATCGTCTGGAGGCCGATGCCGGACATCAGTATGACACTGCCTGCGGCTTGTCTGCCAGTCCGCACGAACCAATAGGCGATGATCCCCGCAATGAAAATAGGCAGAATAGACCCTAGGTTCTGGTTGTTGCCGCGCAATAATGCGAAGAACTCGGAGACGGTAAACAGTAGTATGGCAACGGCACTGACCAGCAGCCATGAGGCGTTGCTGGTTCTTGACCGTGTTCGTGGCAAAGACTGGTGCGGATCGAAGTTCACGATTGCTCCTTGTCCTGGAATTGAATCAAGATTTCAGAGCCACCGAGTACACGTTCCAATTCCTCCGCTGTGGCTTGCAGGATGTTCTCGAGATTGAGCGCGCCGCTGATTCGAGCTGTCGCTTCAGAGATCAGACGTTCCTTCGCCGCGCGTCGGCGAGCATCCTGGAATAAGCGCGCGTTCTCCATGGCAAACGCCGCGCGTTCAGCGACGGCCTGAACGAGACTCAATTCGTCTGCCTGCCATATCCTGGATGGATCAGTCGATTCGAGATGCAGAACGCCGACGACTTCCCCTCTCACCTTGACGGGGACTGCCACTGCGGACCGCTTCTCTTGCGACCCGTTGGCCCGATTCTCCTCCATTTTGCCGGTCTGCACTGCCGATCTGACCTCCGGTAGCTGGAGGGGATTCTCGAGCATTTCAATGCGACCTGCCTGATATCGGAATCCGGGCTTCTCGGCCTGAGAGGTGGTGCGGCCCCATTCTCCGCGTGTGAACTCGTTATACACTTCCTGGACCTGGATGAGAGCCGCGCGGGTTTCAGCCAGCAACCGGGCGTTTTCCAACGCAATGGACACCTGGTTTGCGAGCGCGTTCAGCACCTGCAGATCCTCATTTGTAAAAATGCCTGGTTCCGTGCTTTGAAAGTCCAGCACGCCGATCGTGTTGCCCCTCGATTTCATTGGCAGCGCGGCCTCCGAGCGAGTCCCTGAAAGATAGGGGTTGTCGAAGAATACGGCATCCGCTCCCACGTCCAGCGCGATGCGGGGTTGTCCCGTCTGTGCAGCATACCCCACCACACCGGTGCCAAGTCTTAGCCGGTGGCCGCGCTCCAGCATCCGTTGTCCACCCTCGCTGTTGGCAGCTTGCAGGATGGCGAATTCACGGTTCTGATCCACCAGGAAGATGCCCACGTGATAAAACCCGAAGCGCTCACTGATCAGTCTCACGGCGGCCGGCAGAATCTCGTTCAGGTCCTGTACCTGTGCAATTGTTTCGGAAAGTTCAGTAATGGTCTGGAGTTGTGTGGCTCGGCGCTGAGCCTGCTGGCTGGCGTTCTCGAGTTCCGTGGTGCGTTCACCCACGCGTTGCTCCAGGGTCTCGTGGATAACTTTCATCTGTTTTTCTCGCGCCTGCAGATCATCATTGACCTTCTGCAAAGCATCCTGGCGGTGCCCGGCGATGCCGGCGAAGATTGCCAGCACAAGGGGCGCTGTATCGATGATCCACAGCAGTGGATCGTTGCGATGAAGACTGATTACATGGGAGAGTTCAAAGGGCAGTCGTGACACCGCCAGCTTGACGACCGTAGCAATAATCGGAAAGAGGAGACCAAATCCCGCGCCCAAGAGCGCGAATCTCCGCACCTCTTTATCAAAAAATCTGGATCCCGGATTCGTGTGCATCATGACCAGCTCCTACTCCTGTGTCCTGACTGCAGAGTCACCGTTGGACTTTTGCTCTGCCACGGGTATTGACTCAGCCGGGTTCACTAATTGAAATGTGACCATCGAGTGCTTGAGTGTCTGACCAAGTTCCTCGACCGTATCGCGCAAGATGGAATCCAATTGGAATGAGGTGCTGAGTTTCGCTGCCACATCGGAGAGAAACGTCTCGCGCGTCGCACGCTTCTGGGCTTCTTCCAACAGGCGTGCGCTCTCAAGTGCCAGCGCAACACGTTCCGCTGTTGCTTCCACCATGGCGAGTTCATCGTCTGTCCACTGGCGCGATGCATCAGAGGCCTTCAATTTCAAGCGACCGATGGTTTGCCCTCGCAGTTGCACCGGAATGAAAAGGGCATCACCTTCTCTACTGGATTGCTGCCCGGCCCGCAAAGGTTCGGACCTGATCCCATCATACCGATAGCCCGGTACCTCGAGCGTTTCCGTGTATGATTTCCAGGCCCGGTCAGATGCCTGCAACGAGGCAATATTCGCCTCCTGCAAGGCTCTCTGCGATTGTTCGTACAGGAGTGCATTCTCAATGGCAATTCCAATTTGATCGGCAAGGATGGAAAGTGTGGAAAGGTCTTCCTCGGTAAAAGCATTGCGTTCGGTCGATTGAAGATCCAGGACTCCGATAAGCTGATTACCATACTTGAGAGGTAGCAACATGTCGGACCGAGTATCTGGAAGATCGTGATTCGGGGAGAAGCCAGCATCTCCTGCCGTGTCGAGAGCGATCTGCGGTTGACCCTTCTGGGCGACAAAACCCACGAGGCCGATTTCTCCGACCGGTAACCGGTATCCGCGACTCAGCATTCTTAATCCAGCTTCGGTATTCGCAGAACGCAAGATGGCGAATTGTCTCTGCTCATCCAGCAGGAAGAGACCCACATGGTAATATCCCAATTGTCTGCTGATGATGCTCGTAATCGAGGGAAGGAGTTCGTTGAAATTCCGGATTGAGGCTGCGGTGCGAGTTACCTCCGCCACGGCATGAAGTTTCCTGGTCCGATTCTCCAGCTGTTCATTTGCAATCGTCAATTCCCCGGTACGGTTTTGAAGTTCTACTTGTGTTGTACTAAGACTGGCATTTGCCGTCGCCAATTGCCGTAGATTGCTTCTCGACTTCTTTAGCGCATCTTCTAAGCCGTCGATTAAGTAGTAAATAAGCACAGCGGTCAAACCAAAGACGAAAGCCATATCTCGAACAAAAAGTGTAGTTGAGTATGCAGTGACCTTAATGGCCCCACTTTGTTCAGCATAGGCTAGGGCGAACCCTGAAATAACGCTAATAATCGTCAGGGTGAGGGAGGCCTTCCAGCCAAGCAATAACCCGGCCATGAGGATGATGGCAAAATTCGTTAGGTAGGATGAGTCTCTGGCTCCATACCCATTGGCTGCTATACCATTGGAGGCGACCCAAACCAGGATCACCAGAAGCATTGCTGCAAATCGAACATATCCTCGTCTCAGCGCAACCAAGCACAGGGTGCAGATAACAAGCAACCCTACCATTGCGAGGTCAAGAATGGATATGGGAGTGTAGCTTGCTCTCAGAAGTATCTCGTAAACGACCGCAATCCCCAAAAATGCAATCGCAATCGCGTTGACATATCTGGCTTTGCGTGTTTTGTCTTCATCTTCAGGGAAGACCGGAGGAGTGAGAATTGTCCTGATTGGTTTCAACATAGGTATGCCTGTTCAGCAACAGCCTACTGGCTGTTCTGCCCATCTTCACCGCTAATTTCAAGGGTTACTTCGGTCGCGCCGCCCATCTTGCGGCCAAGTTCTTCCACTGCCGTCTGCAGGATGGCCTCTAAATTGCTCACTGCGCCGATCTTTGATGAAATGTCTCCGATGGCGCGCTCTCGTGCGGCACGTCGTTGCGCACTCTCAACCAGGCGCGAATTCTCCAGAGCGAGGGCGGCGCGTTCTGCGGCAGCTTCCAGCAAGGCTATCTCATCCTGTTTCCATTCACGCTGCCCATTTTTCGCGCGCACATCCAATACGCCGATGGTCTGCCCGCGTAATTTGATGGGAATGGCCACGCTGGCAGAGGTTTTTTCCAATGACAGGCTGCCAGTCTGAAGCGCGCGCCTGATCTGTTCGCGATTGATAGTCTTCTCCAGCGGCGCGATATTCTTTCCGTCAAACACAAAACCGATTTGTTTTGCCTGCCTGGCAAAGTTACTCCATTCCTGCTGGGTATATTTATCGAATGTTGCTTTGGATTCATCCAATGCATTCCTGGCTTCACCAAACAATCGGGCGTTCTCAATGGCAATCGCAACCTGGTCAGCCAGTGTTGTGAGTACACTAATATCCTCTTGTGAGAACGCGTTGACTTCGGTGCTTTGCACATCGATGGCGCCGATCACCCGTCCCGCGACCCGGAGGGGAAGTGCCAGTTCAGAGCGGGTTTCCGGGAGGTCCGGGTTGTCGACGTACGCGGAATCAGATCCAACGTCCAGGGCGATGCGGGGCTCGGCGCGCGAGGTGGCGTAGCCAACGATGCTGTTCAAATCCATCGGCAATGCATGCTGGCGAAGGAGCATCCGCCGGCCACCTTCGCTGTTGGATGCGCGAAGGACCGCAAGCCCGTTGACTTCATCCAGGAGAAAGATCCCAACGTGATAAAAGCCGAACTGCCGGCTGACCAGTTTCGTTATGTCGGGAAGAAGCGTGCTGATATCCTGTACCGAAGCGATCGTTCGCGCCACGCTTGAGACTGCCTCAAGTTGCCCGGCGCGCTTCTGAAGCTCGGCTGTTCGTGCTTCAACACGTTCTTCCAGATCGAGGCGCAGATCATTTAATTCCTTGTTTGAAAGAGATAATTCCCGGGCGGAGGATCGTGACTTGTTGAGCGCACTTTGGAGCCTGTTAATTGTCAGAAAGATAAGAATGCCGGTCAGCACAAGAACGGCGGTCATATCACGTGCAAAATTGAGTGGCTCATCCAGCGTTGGGAGAAAGATCTGCGTAGCCTGTGCATACGCCAGGGCCCAGCCGGAAAGGATGCTCAGGACCGTGAATCCGGCCGCGCCCTGCCAGCCAAGCAGAAGACCAGCCATCAGGATGGGAATGGTATAAGCAAAGAAAGCCACGTCTCGGATGCCATCTGCGAGCCAGGCAACGTACGATAACCCGATCCAGGTTGTAGCGATGAGGATGAGACTGGCGATCCTGACGTAGCCCTTCCGCGAAATGAAGAGTGTTATCGCGGTAATTGCAGTCACAGCCAATAATATCAAATTCACTTCAGCCAGGTTAACATCCCCACCCTGGATGCTTCGGATCGCGAGAATCAAGATCAATACTATGATCAGGCTCCAACCCATGGCATTCAGGATGGCAGCCGAGCGCGTTCGATCCTCATCAGTCGGGAACATGGGGGGAGCGAAGAGTTTGTGAAGTACGTTTCTCATGTTATCGCTCTCTCTGCGAAGTCTGCTTGGGATCTGAGGTGTCGACGATTTGAATAGAGACTTCAGTATCACTCAGGATGTTTCCGATTTCCCTGACGGTCGTTTGTAGAATCTGTTCATATTCGGTGGATCCGCTGATCGCAGTTGTTACGCGGGAAATCGATTGTTCACGGTCTGCACGCAAGCGGGCTTCTTCGTAAAGTCGGGCGCTTTCCATGACTGATGCGAGACGTTCCGCTGCGGATTCGACGGTGGCGATGGTGTTCTGGTCATAACCTTCCTTGAGCTTCAAACTTACAACACCAATCGTTTGTCCGCGCAGTTTGATTGGGATGGCAACGGTCTTTTCCTTTTCTGCTCCCTGATCGCTGCCATTGGAACTGATCAATTTACCCGTCGCGAGCGCCTCTGCGCCTAATTCAGGCAGCTCGTTGATTGGTTCAATACGGATGTTGTCGAAACGATAGCCTTTGTTACCAGCCAGGCTGCCTTCCGCCAGTTTTCTCCAATTCTCGCGAGTGGATTGGCCATAGACGCCTTCCAGCTCTTTCAGGTTTCGTTCCACTTCATTCAAAAGCCGCGTGCGTTCAATTGCGGTGGCAAGCTGATCAGCCATGACCTGCATGATGGCCACATCCTCTTCGTTGAATGACTGTGGACGGTCGCTTTGGACATCCAGTACGCCGATTATGCTGTTCTCTACTTTTAGTGGCAGAGCCATATCAGATTGCGTATTCGGAAGCAGAGGATTATTGAAATGCACTGCGTCGGTTCGGGCATCAAGTATGATGCGCGGTTCCCCACTGGCAGAAACGCGTCCCACGATTCCCATCTCTCCTACACGGAGCTTGTAGCCGTTCGCGATCATTTGGCGCCCAGCGTCGGTAGGAGAGGCCACCAGCACGGCGTATTCTTTGTTGTTGTCGAGCAGAAAGATCCCGGTATAGTAGAAGTTGAACCGGTTCAAGATCAATCTCGTAGAGCGCTCCAGCAATTCCTGCAGGTCGCGGGCGGAGGCTGAGTCGCGAGCGATCTCCGCGGCCGCGCGCAGGCGGAGTGTCTGGCTTTCCAGATCCTGGGTTCGGGAAGTGACGCGCTGTTCCAGGTCCACGAGCGAGTGTCTGAGCTGGGTCGTCATGCGATTGAACGCGTCCACCAGAATACCGATCTCGTCATTTCCTGCCTTTATGTTGGCATAAGATGACTCAGGACCCTCGGCAAAATCGACCGTGGCTCGGGTGAGAGCCTGGATTGGCTGAAGGGTACGAAGAGTGAGCAATATAAGTCCCAGAATCCCGAGGATCAATGCGCCCAGACCCGCCAATCCTGCAGCCAGCAGGCGTGTGTTCTGAGCGGCGGAGATATGTGTGTGATCATAAACGATATCGAGGACGCCGATAATTCGTTCCGAGTAATCATAGACCGGAGCCGATAGAAACGCGAAATCACGGCCGTTAAGGCTGGGATGTGTGATCGTCGATTCACCCTGTAAGGCCCTGGAATAGCTCTCCGCGTCATTGAAAAACAGAGAGTCCTGTGTTGTTGCAAACACCCTGAGATCGGGATTCGGGCTCGGCTCAACAGGATTGTCTCCAAAGGCCATATCCTTCGAGAGCAAGATTTGCCACTCGCCGCCATATTTTTCCTTTAAGCTCATCAACAGGGTTTCATTCAATCCGATTCCGAATTCGACCGAACCAATATGCTGCCCCTGATAGTATACGGGGACGACTCCGCGTATGCCCAGATCGCCGTTTACGGCCTCCAGGCCTGAGACAGGCTTTTGTTCAGCGTTGGACAATATGACGGCCGGGCTTCGCGCTGCGTCAGATATTTCCGTGGCCGTCGGGTCATTTGCATTCAAAAAGAGAGTTCCATCCGGCAAGTGATATTGATAAATAATAATGTTGCTGTTGCTTCCCTTCAGAAGCTCGTAACTTGGGAGGGCCGCTTGCAGCAGCTGTTGTTTGTCTCTGGCTGAAAAGGCTTCCTGTATAGCAGGGTTGCCTGACACGTCTGAAGCAAGAGTCAGTGCGAGTTGCTTTTGATTTTCCACCTCTGCTGAAAATGAATCTCGGAAGGAAGCGAGATCGCCTTCTTCAGCTTCATGATAAACATCGTGAAGACTGGTCCAGAAATATACGAAAGCCCCGACCAGTAAAGCCATAAACAAGATGGCGGTGGGAAAAACCAGTTTGCGGGTCAAGATCATGACTCGTCCCTCCGCTTGTCTCTGCTCCCGCGATTATTGTTGGCCCTGGTCTTTTCCTGATTGCTGATTTCGCCGATAAACACAGAGACCTCAGCAACATCTGGCAGTTGTCCTAATTCGCGTGCGGCGGTTTGAAGCAGCGTATCCAAATCAAACGACTGGCCAAAGCGTGTAGCGAGTCGGCCGACCGTCTGCTCCTGTTTGGCGCGCTGCGTGGCATCTTCGAGGAGGCGGATATTATCGACAGCCAGACCAACCTGAGTTGCCACCTCATTGATGAAGTCCTGATCCAGGGCGCTCCAGGTTGTATCGCCTTTTCTGGCGATTGAAAGGGCGCCAATCTTCTGGCCGCGTAATGTGATCGGTGCACTGAGGGCTTTGTCATTGTTCTGGGTTGATTTTTCTGCACGCAAGCCCAGTGGAGTATATGTGAAGGCGCGGCCCTTTTGCTCCAATCGCTGACTCCACGCTTCGCGCGTGCGGACGGATGTTACCGCTTCGAGCTGGAGCAGCGCCGCCTGCGTCTCATCCAGCAAACGCGCATTCTCGATGGCGACTGCCACCTGATCTGCCAGAGTCTGCAGAACGTCAATGTCCTCTGTATTGAATGCCGCTTGCCTGTCCGATTGAATATCCAGCACGCCGAGGACCTTGTTCCGGATCATCAGCGGTAAGGCAACCTCGGACCGGGTCATCGGGAGGTCGGGATTGTCGAAGAAAACGGCATCAGTTCCAACGTCCAGAGCGATGCGGGGTTTCTTTTGTGCGGCTACATATCCGACAATGCCCTGCAGCCCAACAGATAAGGCGTGCCCCTTTTCGATCATCCGGTGCCCACCGTCGGATGAGGCAGCCTGCAGAACGGCATAATCACCGGTTTCATTGATCAGAAATATGCCTGTGTGGTAGAAGCCAAACTGATCCGTTACGAGCCTGGCGACGGTGTTCAACAGTGAAGCCAGGTCCTCAACCTCGGCGGTTTGACGCGCGATGTACGAGGCGGCTCGCAATTGTTCAGTTTTCCTGCTCAATCCTGTCGTGCGTTCCTCCAGGCTTTGCTCCAGTTCGGATCGCTGATCGGATGCTTCCGCGTATGCGGTTTGAAATTGTCCGACGATTTTTCCGAGTTTGTCCTGCAGAAGCCAAATACCGGTGCCGATCGCCATATTAGCCAGCAACATATTCAATGCCATTGCAGCCCAATCCAGCGGCGAGCCGGGAGCAAGCTCTGTGCTCCCCCAGGAAATCGAATGTCCGCCTGTTACATAGATCCAGCCAACCACCAAAATACTGATTAGATTCAAGGCTGTGGCGATCATCCCTGCCTTAAAGTTGAAGAGTAACAGGGCTAATAGAGAGAATGTTAGAAAAAAGACGGTGGCATCTGCATAAATGCCCCGTTCCAGAAGTACCACGATGGCTGCGATGAAAAATATCGCTGCAAATACTCCGGCCTTCAACCAGTAGGGTAAAGGGGTGAAGGCTGCAAAAGCAAGCACCACATACAGAACCGTGTAAACTGCTTTTTGCAAAGTGGAAATATCCTGCAAGGCCCCGAGAATCAGGGCGAAGAGTGCAAGGATCAAAGCACCGCGCATCATGAGATTAAGGAACCTGATGCGGAGGCTCGAGTATTCAAAGGGCGCGCTCGCAGCTACATCCGAGCCAACCGGAGGACTAACCTCGAGATTTCTATTCATGGTTATCCGTCATCTCCAGTTCAATCGTAGCACGCGAAGCATCCAATCGTCTCCCCAGTTCCTTAACGACAGTTTGAAGCACACCGTCAATCGTAGCGGATGCCCAAATCTTGGAGTTGATCTCGGCCAGCATGCGTTCACGCACTGCGATTTGCCGGCTTTCGCTTACCAGACGTGCATTTTCCAGGGCAATGGCGGCTTGAGTAGCAACAGCATCCACGAGACTCCGCTGCTCGGGAGTCCACTCCTCTTTTCCTTCGAGCGAAATCTGGCCGAGGATCTGGTCGCGCAGGCTGATCGGCACATCCAGCCTTCGGAAATTCGGGTCGGTTTCATCTCCGACAGCGTATTCCAGTGACGTGTTTTCATCCACAAATCCGCTCCAACCCTCCAGCAGGTACTGTTGCTGCACGGCACGCATTTCCTTAATGATTTGCTGGGACTCCTGGTAGAGACGTGCGTTTTCCAGCGCAATCGCCAGCTGACCAGCCATGTTTTTCATCGTTTCGACCACTTGCGGGCCGAAATCTGCTTCTCTCATGGATTGGACGTCCAGGGCTCCGAGCACGCGATCGCCAACCATCAACGGGAGCGCAATCTCCGAGCGCGTATAGGGCAGGAGGGGGTTTTCGAATCGTTGTCTTTCCAAAGAGGCGATTTGGGCAATGCGCGGGGTCTTTTCGTGGATGGCGGCCCCTACCATGCTCTTGCTGCTCACTTCAAGGCGGTGGTGATTCTGCTTTAATACGCGGCCAGCCTCGCCGGTCGCTTCCTTGAGTTCCGCCCATTTCCCGCTAGGGTCTAAGAGATAGATCGCCGCATAGTAATAATCGAATTGTTCCGGGAATAAATTGACGACTCTTGCAATCAATTGATTGGGGTCCAGGCTGGATGCAGCTACGCGTCCCACTTCATTGGAGACCGCCAGCTGTTTTGTGCGTTCGGCGACTTGTTTTTCCAGGCTGCCCTGTAATTCCTCGAGCCGCGATACCATCCTGTTGAACTGTACCGTCACAATGCCGAGTTCATCCGTGGCGCTGACAGGGGCCCGTTGCGCGAGATCGCCCTGCTCAATTTTGTTGAATGTATGGATCAGACTATTGATTGGGCCGGATACCGCTCTGGAGACATAGTACGAAAACCCCGCTCCGAGCAGAAGCGCCAGCAGACTAAACAGGGTAGACTGGAATTGCAGATCGCCGAAGATTTGTAAGGAACTGATCTCGGCATAAAGGACGCGTACCGTCTGATGATAACCGATGGGGGCGATGAGGAAAATTGCCACAGCGATCAAAGCAAGTGTCAGGATGATGAACTTGCTGTTGAGCAACGGGCCAGAGCGGCCTTTCAGCTGGGTTTCAAAGTCCTGTGGAAGCAGGAACAGCCTCACCGGCAGCGTGAAGTGATCGATCAACACGGTGGAAAAGATCACTGAACCAAGTAATGAAACCATCCCTCCGAGCAGGACATAAATCGGGTCGGGTGAATTGAGGGCTGTGGGCTGGAAAGCAGACGAGATCATCTCACCTTTAGCAGTTGAAATGAAAAAGATTGGCAAAATGTCAACGAAGAAAACCACAAGCACCGCGGCGACTCCGTAGCGCCAGCTGAGGCTGGTGATCTCGCGCCAGGCCAGGAGTTCATCTTCAGGTTTCAGGCGTATCGCGGGATCCAATTGCCGGTCCAGCTTTTTGCGAGCGGTTGGGGTGAGACGCGAACTGATGCCAAGGAGCAGAATGTGGCTGAGCAGGATTAAGAGTGGAACGAGGAATGAAAAGAGCCGTACTTGTTGTGCATCGAATTCCGCGTTCGTCCGTATCGAGACAATCCCCGGGATGGCTCCCAGCATGGCAATGAGCTGGGAAATCGCGATAATAAGGATCAGGTACCACCCACCGATGCGCGGGGCCATTTGATCAAACGAGAAGCGTTTATTCATGCGTTTCTCTCTTCTGCTCCGTGTTGGATGGAGTTACTCCAACTTTGATCCTGGCATTGTGTGCGCCCACGGCCCGCGTCAATTCGCTGACCGTGGTGGCCAATATGGTTTCCATATCGGTTGTACGGCGAATCTTGTCCGTGATCTCGAACAGGACCCGCTCACGTTCCGCCTGCGCACGGATCTGCTCCAGCAGGCGGGCGTTCGCAATGATCGCCGCCAGGCTGCCGCCCAACGTCCCCAGCAGTTCTTCGTCGTTTTCCGCGTAGGCCGATAGCTGTTCGCTTTCAACATTAAGAACCCCGAGCAGTTCACTTCGATAGAGAAGCGGGATGGCCATCTCAGAGCGAGTGTTGGGGCTGCCCTCGATGTAACGTGTATCCTGCAGGACGTTGTTGATGCGTAATGTCCTTCGGTGCGCGGCGGCCCAACCGGTGATCCCGCTCCCGATGGGAATTCGCAAATCGAACACATTGGAAGCATAGCCAACTGCCGCTCGTACGGCGAGCGTCTTCTTTTCGCGGTCGGCCAGCAGGATGGCGACACGATCACCGCCCAGTGTCACTTGCAGGCCGTTGACTGCGGACTGCAGCGCCTCCTCCAGTGTCGTTCCGGAGGCCGCGGTGGTGGTGATATGGTGCAATAGACGATGCTGTGCCAGGTGTTCCTGCGTCTCGGCGAATAGTTCAGAATTGACCACCGCGATTGCCAGTTGGTCGGCAAGAATTTGAAGCGTTCGTAGATTATGCTCCGCGAACGTATATGTGTGTTTACTCTGCACATCCAGCACGCCGACGATTCGCTCCCCGACCTTTAGCGGGATCGCGGCTTCTGAACGCGTCTCTGGCAATAAGGCATTTGGGTAATACGTGGCATCGCGGGCTGTGTCGTTGACGATCAGGGCTTCGCCTTTCCCTGCCACAAAGCCAACGATGGATTTGGATCCTATGCCCAGCTTGAAGCCTGCACGCTTTAACTGTGCGCCCGCTTCACCTGTGGCTTCACGGATGACAACAGATTCCCCGGCCAGGTCCTTGAGAAATATCGAGGCGTGGTAAAAGTCAAAGCGCGAGCGGATCAATTCAACCGCTTTTTTCAGGAGCTCATCGAGATCGAGTGAACTACTGATATCGCGGGCGATTTCCGCGGCTGTCTCAAATTGAAGCGCTGACAGCTTGCTTTCGTTGATCAGACGGACGTTATAGATGGCTCCCGATACCTGGTTTGCCACCGAGGTCATGAAGCGTAAATCATCTTCGTTGAAGCTGTGTTCGCGTTCCAGGTCTTGAATGATCACGGCGCCGATGGCCTCCCCGCGCGCCAGCAACGGAACACCAAGCCAGGACATGGCAGGTTTACCCGAGATCTTGGCGCCCATGGCGATGGCACGCTTTTCCGTATCCTCCACGAGCATCAGCGGCTCACGCGTACGGATCAGGATGGAGGTCAGACCCTCTCCGAGCGGGAAGGTGTCGATGGAAGAATAGGCGCCGTTTTCGTAAAGATAGGGAATGCTGATGGAATTGGTTCGCTGATCGTAGATCGCGACCACAAATCCGTGATCGCCGATCACAGCGCGGACCTGATCGTGGATCATCGTATAAAACGAGCGCAGGTCATCAACGTTTGCAGTGATGGAGGCGAGCGTATTGATGGTTTTTATTTCAACCGAACGGCGGTCATTGAGCGGTTCAGTGAGGGCATTTGCATTTTCCAGTGAGCTGGCTGTGATGCGGATCGTTCTGACAAACGCATTCACAATCTCCTCGTTCAATTCCTGGCCCTCGTGTGCTCCAATTAAAACGAGGCCGCGCAGCTGTCCCTTTTGAAGGATTGGAACATACGCGGCCGCCTCGCATCCCAATTGGCGGGGATACACTGTCAAGGGTGGCGGGAGAGCCGAAGCATCCCGCAAGTTCACGTGAACAGGTCCATTCTTTAGATAATTCTCCATCTCCTTCAGTGAGAGATCAAGCCCGCCTGGCAGAGTCGCCTGCGCATCCCGCCCGTTCGGATCTGAATACTGGGCAACCTGCAAACGATCCCCGCTGACAGTGAAGTAGACGGTGACGAAGAAATGGTTATTGTTCAGCGACTTTGCATTCATCATGATGACGTTCGTGATCTAACTGAATTCCCAGACGGCCTCTCCGCTTAGGATGCGACGGATTTGATCGGGGAATCGATCAGGATCGAGGGGCTTGCCCAGAAAGCCATCGAATCCCGAATCCTTCGCCTTGTTCATTTGATCGGTACTGGCTTCTGCTGTGACCGCAATGATCGGGATCGATTTCAGCCTGTCGGAGGCCCGGATCTTTTTGAGCGCGCCATACCCATCTTCATAGGGCAGGCGAATATCCATCAGGATCAAATCCAGGCGCTGCAATGTATCAGCATACTCGACCACCTCGTAGCCGGATGTCTTCCACTCACAGTGGATGCCCAGGTAACCCAACATGCGCGCGATCAGAACAAAGTTCGCTACATTATCCTCCACAACCAGAACAGTGGCGTCTTTGGGGATGGTTGGTTTCTTAATTGGTTGTGTATCCATTACATTTTCAGACATTCGTCCTCCTCGCGAGGTATCTTTCGATCTCCCGCGTTAGTTGATCGATATCCAGCGGCTTTTGGATATAACCATCACAGCCGGCTTCCAATGTTTTTTCCTTGTCGCCGCGCATCACGTTTGCAGTCAACGCCAGGATTGGAACGCGTTCAAACCCTGGCATGGATTTGATCTTGGTCGTCAACGTATAACCGTCCATATCAGGCATGTTGATGTCCATCAGGATCAGGTCAGGACGCTCGGTCTTCAAAACAGCCAGAGCTTCCTTTGCATCCTTGGCTTCAAGGAGCGAATAGTCCTCGGCAAGCAAAATGCGTTTTACAAGCAGTCGATTGTCCGAATTATCTTCGACGTATAGAATTGTGCCTTTGTATTCCGATGATGCCATACTGAGGAACCTCCAACCTGAATTTTACTTATGCCTATTGGGGGATCACATGACAGCTACCTTACAAAATAACAAACAAAAATGTCGAGGGAGTCTCTCCTCGACACAAGCACTGTGGCGCGGGGTGCCACGGATTAGAGCGGGTGATGGGACTCGAACCCACGATATCTTGCTTGGGAAGCAAGCGTTCTACCACTGAACTACACCCGCGTATGATGGGGAGATTATAGCCAGCCAGAGGGGGGATGTCAATGCATGTATTTGTGGGGATTGCGCAATAAGTCCAATAATGAAGAGAGCCACGCGTCTCTACTCGGGCGATCTTCAGGAAATGAGTTGGGCGACTTTTAGAAAAATCGAATCGAGTTCAAAGTGGGAGAAAGTCGCTTGTTCGGCGCCGATTTTTAGAGCAATAAGTCTCAATCCGCTTCCATGCAGCCATTTTGGAGCCTGCAGTGGGAGGTTTTTGACCATCGACTTGTTGCGCTATCCCGACAAATGATTCGACTAAGATTCGACTACTATTCGACTAACGTTTGTTATACTTGCCCTGCTTGATCTCGACAAGCACGTATCTCTCATGGAAAGACAATTGAGATGAATAAGAAATTTGTCCTTGCCCTTGAAGCTGTTTCTTTAATCTTTGCTTTTGCCTGTAATTCGGCATCAACTCCAACTTCA
>Ga0105100_10000802_pt1 | contig 18277 bp, 16 predicted proteins | sample PPLLak12cMay2015_2_FD_87033 | JGI IMG/M metagenome (GOLD analysis project Ga0105100, IMG submission 87033) | Freshwater sediment microbial communities from Prairie Pothole Lake near Jamestown, North Dakota, USA - PPLs Lake P8 Core (1) Depth... | ecosystem: Environmental > Aquatic > Freshwater >...
CCCGTTCAGCTGGGACAGCGACGCCCTGGAAGCCCAAGTGGTTGCGGCGCGCACCTATCTCGCCTGGACGCTCTCGGACGGCCGCGCAGCAGCTGGCCGGCGGATCGGATACGACATTTGCGCAACCGCCGCCTGTCAGGTCTATGCCGGGGTCGAGCCTGTCCTTGCTGAGGACGGGCACCGATGGAAGGCGGCGGTGGAGGGGACCTCGGGTGAGATCCTCGTCTATGACGGGGCGCCGGCACGTGCCTATTACTCGTCGACCACCGCCGGAAGGACACGCAACATAGAGGACGTCTGGCCCGGCTCGAGACCGGCGCCTTATCTAGTCGGCGTGCCTTCGCCCGGAGAAGAGAGCCCCTGGGTCGAGTGGTCGTGGCAGCTCTCCCTCTGGGACATGCACGCACTGCTCTGGGAGGCAGGTGTGGCCGAGGGGCGAATCGAGTCCATCACCACCAGGGTCACGGAGGATGGAGGGGGGCCGTGGATGGTCGATATCGTCTCCGAATCCGGGACAGTCTCGCTGGACACGTGGAGCCTTCGGTCGAAGATCAACGCTGCAGCCGCGATCATGCCCGACCTGTTACCGGCCTCGAACGAAGAGGGTCGGCGATATCCGACGACCTTGCCCAGTCCCGAGTACACGATCCGAACCGAGATTCGCACCGGCAACTTCCACGGATATCTCTATCCCGAGCCCTACTACGTCGTCGAGGGAGGTGGATGGGGTCATCTGATCGGGATGTCCCAATTCGGGGCCCAGGCGATGGCCGAGGACGGTGCCGGCTATCGCGAGATCCTCGCCCACTACTACGGGGGCCTGTCCCCGGCGCCCGGGGATGGGTTTCTCCCCGACGATGTCGTTGTCGGTCTCGCGGTTGGTGAGGAATCGGTGACCATCGGGACGAACTCCGTCCTGCATGTGGAGTTGGACGGAGAGCAACTCGCGGTGCCCTACCCGGGGCCCTGGAGGTTCGCGGTCGAAGACGGCCGTTTGATCGTCATCTCGCCCCCTTCCGGCCCGCCGCGCGTCCCGCCCGGCGTCCCCAATGCCCCGTTCTGAGCAGTTGGCGCTCTCGCGGTAGAATCCGGAACAACGCCCGCCAGGCAAGGGTTTCCACAGGCGATGTCAGAAGCAACACCGGTGACTATCTCGAGCAGTGTCAGGAGCGACGGCCCGATCGACGTCGACAAGCTCCAGGAGACTCTCGATTACATCCGTCCCGCCGTGCAGGCCGACGGAGGGGACCTCGTGTTGCTCGGCACCGACGGTGGCACGGTCAACATCCAGATGGTTGGGGCCTGTGGCGGCTGTCCGCTCTCGATGATGACGCTCAAGGCCGGCATCGAGCGAATCCTCAAGGACAGGGTTCCCGGTGTCGACGAGGTCGTAGCGAGCGCAGACGCCCCAACGCTCGATCACGATCACATCCACAACGGGATCGAACTGCCAGTTCTCTGAGCGACGCAGGGATTCGTGGGCCACTCCTTAACCTGATGCCCATGAGCGATTCGGTCACGGCGAACCTGGTCCGGAGTGGCGACCGTCGTGCCCTCGCCAAGCTCATCACTGCCATCGAGGCCGGTGATCCGGCCGCAGATGGAGTGGTCTCCGCCCTGATCGGGGCGGGTGAGGTCGCCCGCCGAATCGGGATCACCGGTCCACCCGGCGCGGGCAAGTCCACTCTCGTCAGCGCGATGATCACCGAGTTGCGGGCGAGAGGTGAGTCGGTGGCTGTCCTCGCCGTCGACCCCTCGAGCCCGATCACCGGCGGAGCTCTCCTGGGGGACCGGATCCGGATGCAGGACCACGTCGACGACCCCGGGGTCTACATCCGATCGATGGCCTCGCGGGGACATCTCGGCGGGCTCGCCACGGCTGCGTCAACCACCATTGCGGTCCTCGCCCGGGCTGGGTTCGATCTCGTCATCGTGGAGACGGTCGGAGTGGGCCAGTCCGAGGTCGAGGTGATGGACCTGGTCGACGTCGTCGTCCTCGTCCTCGGACCGGGTTGGGGCGATCAGGTCCAAGCCAGCAAGGCTGGGATCATCGAGATCACCGACGTGTTCGTCATTAACAAGGGGGACCGGCCGGGGGTGGACACGGTGCACCGGGCGCTGCTGGAGAGTCTCGACGACGCCAGGACGCCGATCTTGATCACCACCGCGATCACTGGCGACGGTGTCTCCGATCTAGTCGGCGCGATTCGCTGACTCTGTGTCGCCCAGCGCAGCCTGCGCAGCGGCCAGCCTGGCGCCCTCGACCCGGGGCGGGCTGCAGGACACGTAGTCGAGACCCAGACCGTGGACGAACTCGATGGAGTCGGGGTCGCCCCCGTGCTCTCCACACAAGCCCACCGTCAGATTCGGGTTCGACTCTCGACCCTCCTTCGTGGCAACGCGGATCAACCGTCCCACCCCGGCCCGATCGATGGTCTGGAAGGGGTCGGAGGTGAGTATCCCCTGTTCCAGGTAGTCCCGCAGAAACAACCCTTCGGCATCGTCACGGCTCAGCCCATAGGTCATCTGGGTCAGGTCGTTGGTGCCGAATGAGAAGAAGTCGGCGACCTGGGCGATGTGGCCGGCAGTCAGGGCGGCTCTGGGCAGCTCGATCATCGTCCCGATCGGGATGGGCAGCTCCACTCCCGAGCTCCCGGTCGCTGTGGCGATCTCCTCTTCGATCATCTCTCGCATCCGGATCAACTCCTCCGCCGTGGCGACCAGGGGGATCATGATCTCCAGATGCGGGTCGCCACCAGCCTGGATCCGCCTGGTCAACGCCGTGGTGGCCGCTCGGGCCTGCATTCGATAGAGGTCCTTGAGCATCAGGCCGAGCCGGACGCCGCGCAACCCGAGCATCGGGTTGTCCTCTTCCCACCTCGCCACCTGATCGGACATCGCCTGCAGATCGTCGATCGGTTGACCGGCTCGAACCCGGCGCAACATCTCTTGCTCCAGTTCGAGACGGGAGGGAAGGAACTCGTGGAGCGGAGGGTCGAGGAGTCGGATGATCACCGGGAGGCCGTCCATGGCTTCGAGCAGGCCCTCAAAATCACCGACTTGCTGCAGCTCGAGCTCGACCAACGCCCTTTCTCTCTCCTTGGGGTCGGTGGAAAGGATGACTCTCTGCACGATGGCCAGTCGCTTCCCCAGGAACATATGCTCGGTCCGGGCCAGACCAATGCCTTGTGCCCCTCGGCTCCGAGCCAGCCTGGCGTCCTGGGGCGTGTCGGCGTTGGCCCACACTCCCATCCTGCGGAACTCATCCGCCCATTCCAGGAGCTCGCCCAGCTGCGGCGGGACATCGGGAGCCACCAGCTCGACTTCTCCCAGAAACACCAGGCCCTTGGTGCCGTCGATGGTGATTGTGTCGCCCTTGCGAAGGTCGACAGTGTCGGTGGAGGCGATTCCTGCCCGGGCATCGACCAGCAGCTCGGCCGCTCCGGTGACCGCCGGTTTTCCCATCCCTCTGGCCACAACCGCCGCGTGAGAGGTCTTGCCTCCCTGGCTGGTGAGGATCCCGGCGGCGGCATCCATGCCATGGATGTCATCGGGAGCGGTCTCGGGGCGAACCAGGATCACCGTCTCCCCGTGTCTCATTTCCTCCACGGCATCCTCGGACGTGAAGACCACCTTGCCGGTGGCCGCTCCCGGCGATGCAGCCACTCCGCTGGCCATCGCCGAAGAGGCCCTGACGCTGTTCGCCACGCGTGGCCGGTGAAGCTGCTCGAGTGATGCCGGCTCGACCCGGGTCACCGCGGTCGCCTTGTCGATCAGGCCCTCGTGGACCATGGAAACCGCCATCTTCACGGCGGCGGCGGCCGTGCGCTTGCCGGCCCGGGTCTGCAGGATGTACAGGACGTCGCGCTCGATTGTGAACTCGATGTCACACATGTCCCGATAGTGCTTTTCCAGACCGTTCATGATCCCGATCAGCTGGTCATGGCACTCGGGATGGAGACCGGCGAGCTCATTGAGGGTGAGCGTGTTGCGGATGCCGGCCACCACGTCCTCTCCCTGGGCTCTGGGGAGGTAATCGCCGTACAGCACTCTGTCCCCGGTGCCGGGGTCCCTGGTGAAGCAGACACCCGTGCCGGAGTCGTCGCCCAGGTCACCGAACACCATCATCTGCACATTGGCGGCGGTCCCCAGCTCGTGAGGGATGCTGTGGATCCGCCGGTAGTCGGTGGCCCGCTTCGTGTTCCATGACTTGAACACGGCGGTGATCGCTCCTCTGAGCTGTTGCATCGGCTCGTCGGGGAGTCGACCTGGCCTCTCTCGCTCGATGATCGCGCGGAATCGCCGCGCTGCCTCTTCGAGATCATCGGCGGTCAGCTCCGAGTCATCGATGACGTCCCGGTCCGATCTCAGCTCGGTGAGGACGTCCTGAAACAGCTTCTCATCGATCCCGAGGACAACGTCGCCATACATCTGGAGGAAGCGCCGATAGGCGTCCCAGCCGAAGTGGGGATCACCCGACCACTCGATGAGGGCCTTGACCACTTCGTCGTTGATGCCCAGGTTGAGCACGGTGTCCATCATCCCGGGCATCGAGAATTTGGCCCCGGATCGGACCGAGAGGAGGATCGGGACCGGGCCCGACCCGAAAGTTCGTCCGGTCTTCTCCTCGAGTCTGGCGACGGCAGCGTCTACTTCGGACCACAGCTCGTCCGGGACATCACCGGCGACCATCGTCTGCCGGCAGACCTCCGTGGTGATGGTGAAACCGGGTGGGACGGGAAGACCGAGACTGGTCATCCGCGCCAGACCGGCTCCCTTGCCTCCGAGCAGGTCCTTGTCGGAGCCGTCGGTGGCCGAGAAGTCGTAAAGGTGAGGCAAGCGGTCTTCTCCTCGCGTCAGATACATGAAGTTAACGATGCCAGGCTCGGGTTCCGCAAGTCCATGCCTGAAATCCCCTGCGCCGACCCGCCGTCGAGCCTCACCACGGGACTGTCGCCGCTGGCAATGCTCCCTCCTTGGCCCGACGAATGGTTTGAGGATCCACAGGCGTGTGTTTCAGCTTCCCCCGAGGGCCATTCCGGCCAGGGCGACCGTGAGCAGATAGGCCAGGATCGACGCATATCTGGCCATCGTGGCCTGGAGCCTGCTCATCTCCGCCCCCTGCTCTGGGGTAGGCGGTGCGCCCGTGGCGGCGATCTGCGCGCCGAGTGCCTGGACCTTGTTGGCGGTGGGGCGCTGCCATCCGATCCCGATGATGAGGGCTATGACCGCAGCGACCGCCCCGGTGGCCAGGGCCTGACCTTGCCAGCGATCCATTGCGGGCTGACGCACAGTCCACAACCAGAGCCCTGCTGTCACCGTGACAACACCGGTGCCGATCATGATCGTCGGCAGCCTCCTCTTCAGCAACGCCTGCATGAAGGGACCTGCTCCAGGACCCGCCTCGCGTGCGGAGGGCGTGATGAACCATCCCGTCAACATGACTGCTCCCGCCCAGAAACCTCCCGCGACGATATGGATTAGCCGGAGCACTGTCATTGAGTAGGTCCTTGGTGGGGTGATCGAATCTACTCAGATCCGACCGACAGGGGTTGCCAGAACTGGCCCGATCAGCCTTCGGCTGTGTAGATCAGACCCTGGTCTTTGCCGGGGGAAACGGTCAGAATCTCACCCTCGGTCTCCACCCGGAACCCGTCGCCGAGCACCGTGACGACCTGGTCGTCCTGGTCCTGCAGCTCGGCCGGGCACTCACCCTGGAGTGAGAGGTCCGTGAGCACCACATCCGCGCCGCTGATCGAGTATCGCCCGGTGAAGGTCCGGCACCCGGTCGATCCGATGACCGATCCGTCGGTGAAGAGCTCGAGAGTGGCCCGGTCGCCCATGACACTGGACACGGCGTCGTCATCGACCAGGCTGTCCAGCACCCAGACCGTGTCGGTGAGCTCGGCCGTGGGGACCGGAGGCAGCTCGGCGAAGATCAGCTCGACGCCCTCGCCTGTGAGGGTCAGCTTCTCCTCGGCCATCGAGAAGTTGGACACCCGGACCAGAGCCGCCAGGTACCTCGCTTCGGACACCATTACCTCCTCGGGCATGCAGGCCATCTCGGTGACGGCGGGGGGGGCGAAGGTGAGCTCCAGACCGGAGATGGTGTAAGCCCCTCCGTACCCGTTGCAGGCTGCAGTGCCCCCGGCGCTGTCCTCGGTGAATGACAGAGTGATCGGATGGCCGACGACGATCGAGATCGGCCCATCGTCGAGCGTGCCCGACTCGAGCTCCCAGGCGCTCCGGGTCGGATCCGAAGAGCCGGGCTCGCCCGGCTCGGCGCAGGCCCCAACGACAATCGTCAGGACCAGAATGGGGATCAGTGAGGGCCTCATGGCCTTTGGACGTCGATCGGGGCGCGGCCGGTTCCTCAGGCCTCTTCGTCGACCGTGAACACGAGTTCGGCGCCCTCTCCGGTGAGGGTCAGCTGTTCACCACTCATGCTGAAAGTCTCGACTGCGGCGAGCGCCTGGAGGTACTTCGTCTCAGCGTCCATCACCTCCTCCGGCGAGCAGGCCATCATCGTCTGGCCCATCTCTCCGAAGCTGAGCTCGGAGCCGCTGATCGTGTAGCTGCCGAAGTAGTTGTTGCATGCCGAAACGCCGCCCGCCTGTTCGAGATCGGTGTCGAAGGTCAAGGTGATCGGGTTCGTCTCGAGTAGCCCTATGTCCGCGCCATCGACTGTTCCCGACTCGAGTACCCAGGCGCTGGCCGTGGGGTCGCCGCCTGAGTCACCACCGCCACCACAGGCGGTCAGGACGAAGGAGAGGACGGCGATGGAGACGAGGATTCGTTTCATGAGTCTTGAGACGTTAACTGCCCCGGCAACGGTTCCTTCAGACGAGCAGACCTGCCGCCAGGGTCAGACCGGTCCACAGGTGGAGCCTCGCAGTCATCTTGAGAGCGCGTATCAGGGCCGGCCCGTCCCTCTTGCGATAGATGATCCTGACCGGGCCCGTGGCGTAAGGGGTCAGGAAGGCGGCCAGGGCGGTGGGGAGCGGGGTCCAGTCGAGGACGGCGAAGAGGACGATGAGCGGGAAGGCGCCATATACGAGCACGGCGAACAGGATCCTGGTCTTCTCCGGCCCGAGGATCACGGCGAGCGTCCGCTTCCTGGCGGCATGATCCGTATCGAGGTCCCGGTAGTTGTTGGCCACGAGGATCGCCGTGACCAGCATCCCGATTGGTATCGAAAGCAGCCACGCCGCCCTCGGGGCGGTCATGTCATGGATGTACCGGCTCCCCACTGTGGCTACCACGCCGAAGAACACGAAGACGAACACCTCACCGAAGCCCCGGTAACCGTATGGGATCGGCCCTCCCACATAGCCCAGCATGGCAACGATCGAGATGACACCGATCACGAGGACCATCGGCCCGGCGATGACTGCCAGAGCGATGCCGGCCGCGGTGGCCGCTGTGATGGCGATGGCGACGGCGGACCACATCTGCCTGGAGGTGATGCGACCCAGGGAAACCATCCTCGGTGGGCCCAACCGGTCTTCGGTGTCGGCGCCCCTCCGGGCATCCGAGGCGTCGTTGGCGAAGTTCGCCGCCACTTGGATCGCCAGCGCCGCAACCAGGGCGAGCACGAAGGCATCCCAACGGAACACCCCGTCCGCCTCTGCAAGGGCCGAGCCGACCACGACGGGGACCACTGCCGCGGGGAGGGTGTGAATCCTCGCTGCGCTCTTCCATGCCTGGAGCGTGGTCACCGGATCAGAAATGCCAGGGGTACTGGCCGAAGTCGGGCTCCCGCTTCTCGAGGAACGCGTCCCTCCCCTCTTGCGCCTCTTCGGTCATGTAGCCGAGACGGGTCGCCTCACCGGCGAAGATCTGCTGTCCGACCAGGCCGTCGTCGATGAGGTTGAAGGCGAACTTGAGCATTCTCTGGGCGGTTGGGCTCTTTCGAGTGATCTCGATGCCCCATTCCAATGCGACTCGCTCCAACTCCACGTGGGGGATGACCGCATTGACCATGCCCATCTCGAAGGCCTCACGGGCCGAGTACTCCCGTCCCAGAAAGAAGATCTCACGCGCCCGCTTCTGGCCGACCTGTCGGGCGAGGTAGGCCGATCCATAGCCGGCGTCGTACGAGGCGACGTCGGCATCGGTCTGCTTGAAGATGGCGTGCTCCTCCGAGGCGAGTGTCAGGTCGGACACCACATGGAGCGAGTGGCCGCCCCCCACTGCCCACCCTGGAACCACGGCGATGACGATCTTGGGCATGAACCGGATCAGACGCTGGACCTCGAGGATGTGGAGACGCCCGAGCTTGTCCGGGTCGAGTGCGCCGGGCGCCTCTCCCTCGGTGTATTTGTATCCGTCGCGGCCCCGGATCCGCTGATCGCCACCGGAGCAGAACGCCCATCCCCCGTCCTTTGATGAGGGCCCGTTGCCGGTGAGGAGGACACAACCCACATCGGTGGTCTGCCGGGCATGATCCAGCGCCGTGAAGAGCTCGTCGACCGTGTGCGGGCGAAAGGCATTGCGAACCTCGGCTCGGTCGAAGGCGATGCGGACCACGCCCTGCCCGGCGGCTCGGTGATAGGTGATGTCGCTGAACTCGAAGCCGGGAACCTCGACCCAAGCGGTGCTGTCGAATATCTCTGAGACCACGGACCCGGAGGATAAGAGGCAGAATCAGCATGTGAGGCGCGCGAGCCCGATGGCTCAGCGCACCGTCGACGGAAAGGCGCGACTTTGCTCGACTGGCTCAGACGGCACGACCCGGATCGGGTGTTCATCCAGACCGCCGAGAAAGCCCGGACCTATGGGGAGACGGTCGAGGCGGTGGAACAGCGCCCGGTCGGCGGCGCCGAGGTGCTCCGCCCCTGGCCGTACTTCTCCTCGGTGGTGGATCTGATCGCGGTCATGTCGGGTGGATCTGCCGTGATCGTGGCCGAGGACTCGCCCGAATTGGGGATGGTCGAGGCCGCCGGCGCTGCCTGCGTGATCTACACATCGGGAAGCTCCGGCGGGCGAAAAGGGGCCCGCCTGACCATGGGGAACTGGGAGGCAGCCTGCCGGGGCTCGGTCGATCACCTGGGCCATGGGCCCGAAGACACGTGGCTCCTGGCAATGCCACTCCATCATGTCGGTGGTTTGTCGATCGTCCTCAGGTCGGCCTATGTCGGGGGCTCGGTGAGGATGCTCCCAGGGTTCGATCCCGCCGGCTTCGCGCGCGAGCTGCATGAGGGGGCGACCATGGCCTCCGTCGTGCCCACGATGCTTGCCCGTGTCCTCGATGTGGATCCCGGGCCCTACCAAGGGCTCCGGGCTGTCCTGGTCGGTGGGGGACCAATCCCGGACGATCTCCTCGCCCGCGCGGCCGCGGCCGGGCTGCCGGTTCTCCCCAGCTACGGGATGACCGAGACCTGCGGTCAGGTGGCGACACTGCGACCCGGGTCGCCACTGGAGAACAAGGCACACCCGCTGCCCGGGGTCGAGATGAGAGTCGAGCCGGACGGCCGGATCGGGGTTCGGGGCCCGATGGTCTCGCCTGGGTACGTGGGGGAGCCCGACCGTGGTGAGGGCGAGTGGTTCGTGACCAATGATCTCGGTGCCCTGGATCACGATGGCGCCGTCCGTGTCACCGGTCGCGCCGACATCGTGATCGTCAGCGGAGGGGAGAACATCGACCCGCTGGAGGTGGAGTCGGTCCTGTCGCGGATCTCAGGCGTGGAAGAAGCCCTGGTGATCGGCATCCCCAGTGAGGAGTGGGGAATGGAAGTGGCCTGTCTCTACGTCGGTGAGGCCACTCCGATCCGAATGGAGTCGCATCTGCGAGACCGTCTCCCGGGATTCATGATCCCGCGACGTTGGCTACGGGTTCGGGCACTGCCGGTGACCCCGATGGGCAAACCAGACCGCGCGGCGGCGGCGAGACACTTCAGCTGACCCGGCGTGCGACGAGCAGGCCTTCTCGCATCGGCAGCCCCACAGCCTCGAAGTCGGGATCCCCGGCGATGTGACGATTGAACGAATCGGTCCCGTGACCGCTGTCTATCCACCCATCCCCGGTCCCGTACGCGTTGTCGCCGATCACCAGGCCCCCGATCGCGATCAATGGCCTGGCGCGCTCGAAGTACCCGACATACTCGGACTTGACGGCGTCGATGAAGAGAACATCGACACTGCCCGGCCCGAGTTCCTCGGCCAACCGGTCGAGAACCTCGAGCCCGGCACCTCGTCGCAGGTCGATGCGGTCGGCGAGACCTGCCTTGGCGAACTGGCGCTCGGCGAAATCGGCGTGTCTTGGGTCGTATTCGATGGTGATGAGACGACCATTGGGACGCAGCCCCCGGCAGATCCAGATACTCGAGTACCCGCCCAGGGTCCCAACTTCGATCGCCAGCCGGCCGAGCGTCATCGAAGTCAGGATCTTCAAGAGCCTTCCTACGTCGGGGGCAACGGCGATGGCCGGAAGCCCGGCAGCGGTAGCCTCGGCGGTCAGGCTGCGAAGGACCTCGTCCTCCTCGCCGAACACCTCTACGCCATATCGCCTCAGGTAATCCCAGGTTTCGGGTGTCATCTGCGCCATCAGCCGTCCCCGGGAAGAAGACGAGGCTTGAACCAGGAGATCGGCTCCGCCGTCGGGGCTGATGATCGTCTCATCGCGTCGCGAACCGTCCCGCGAGGTACTCAGCCCACGTGATCTTGCCCATCGCCCTTTGCGGATTGGTGAGAACACCGGCGCGAGACGCCCTGGGAGCGGGGCCGAATCGTGGCACTTTCACCACTGGCTTTGGAGTGTCGGAGGCTGCGAGATAGGTGCGGGCGAGGTGCTCGATGCCGAGGACCTGTGGGCCGGCCAGATCGGGTGCCGTGCCTTGGGGGCGGGTCTCGACAAGACTCGCCAGCTCGGCGGCGACCTCTTCGACCGCGATCGGTTGGTAGACGAATCCCTTCGGGATCACCCCGATCGGGTGTCGTGTCATCCTCCCGATCCAGAAGGCGATCAAGTCGTGAAACTGGGTGGCGCGGAGGATGGTGTAGAGCCCACCCGCATCTTCGATCAGCCTCTCAGTGGCGAGTTTGCCCTGGTAGTAGGGGAGCGGGTGACGGTCGACGCCGACGATCGAGATGTAGGTGAGATGACGGTCACCGATCAGTTCCAGGAGTCTTGCGGTCCCGTCGACATCGACCGTGGTCGGTTGGGACGAATCCGAAGCCAGGTGGACGACGCTCTCGGCATCGTCGATCGCCTCTGTGATGCCAGCGCCGCCGGCCAGATCCACACGCACACCTCGCAACCCGGGGCCTGGCTCGGTCGCTACCGAGCGGCCGGTGATGGTCACCCGATGGCCTCTCTCGACGAGTAGAGGGGTCAGGTGCCGGCCGAGGAGGCCGGTTCCACCGAGGACGGTTACGTTCATGACCCGAGGATAAGTGGCTTACGACCGGTGAGATCGACTGCCCCAACCGGCCCGATACCAGAAGGACCCCCAACGAGACGGTCGGGGCGCCGTGACCGCGGCCAGGGCGGCCACGACCAAGATCACTCCGGTTCCCGCAGCCGAGCCGAGCAGGGCCGGCTCCCAGCTCTCCGGGAAGGCCGCGCTGGAGAGGGCGCTGCCGATCGGGAAGGCGAGCCATGCGGTGGTCGCCAGCCAGCCCACCCCGAAATAGCCCTTGAGCAGACACACCACCCCGGCGACGAGCTCCGCGGCGAGTGCCATGGCGAGGAGGGCGACGAGGGGGAGGGCAGCCCGGTCATTGACCCCAATCAGGAGGAACACTAGGAAGACGAATGTTGCGCCCACCAGCCACGAGCCGACGACGAGTCTCTTCAGCGGACTGCTTGGTGAAGCCGTCTGTGACTCTCTCGGATGCTCCCATCTCGACGGATGGGTCTGTATCTGTCTGCTCATCACACCATGAGATCGACAGAGAGCCGGGCTCGGATCAGGGGCGAAGGTCCATTGCTTTCAGGAGCAGCGGCCCCATCCACCGGATCCCGGCGTGATCAGCTTTGCGCGGCCAGGAACACCTGTGTCCAATCGGGACGGTCCGGGGCTTCGCCAGCGGCCAGCATCTGCCGCCATTCCTCGTCGGTGAGCCGTTCATCGCGGGGGACCCAGAACTCGTAGTAGGAGTAGACCCCACCCCGGGCCACCTGGAACTCTCCTTCGTCATTGGGGACGAGGACGTAGATCTGGTCGATGTACCCGGTCCCGATCTCGAGAGCACCTGTCGGGTTGGACATGATGTCGGCGACCAGGGCGGCGATGTCATTGGGCGACTCGGGGAAACCCCCGGTGCTGGCTTCGCCCTCACCGATGTTCTCGGCGGCGAGGAGCCAGAGCAACTCGAACCGGGACCCGATCGTCTCCAGCCACTGGTTGGCCGCAGCCGTGATCGGCTCACCGGCCAGCTCGTCTTCCGCCAGTCGTTCGAAGGTGTCATACATGGCGGTGAGCTGGTCGAGGATCTCGGCCACGTCGTCGGCGAGCAGGCCACGTTCGCCGAGGCCTTGCTGCAACAGTCTTGCCACTGCTGCCAGCCGGCCGTAGACCACCGGCTCGGGCTCGACCCAGTGTCTCGGTTCGGCGGGCGCCGCCGGGGCCTCGCCCTCGGCGAAGGCCTGCTTCGCATAGAGGATGGTGTCGTGCTTCAACTCGGTGTAGCTGCCGAACCCGGCGTTGTGGGCCTTCGCCGCCCACACTTCTGTCTGCATGAAATCGGGGTAGGCCGCCCCGTGGGCGTTCCACACCGGCTGGATGGCGTAGAGCCATCCGTCGTAGACGGTGCCTGCCCAGTCACCGATCTCCCGGGCGGCGACCAACTCGGTCATCTCGTCCAGCTGCGGGTCGTACTCGGGGTACTTGTCCGGTTCACCTGCCTCCACCTGTCGCTGATAGGCCCAGTCGCTGCCAAAGGCAGCGGCGACATCGAGCGGAGAGCCTTCGAGGCGGTCCCCACCCTCCATGACGTTGGGGTAAACCAATTGATCGAGGATGTAGGAGTCGAGCACGTAGCGGGCCCCCATCACCCGCATCGAGGCAACCTCGGGGTCGATCCCGACCGGGCGCATCGACAACAGCTCGTCGGCGAGGGCGTCCATATCGGTGTCCTTCGAGATCAGTTCGGGATCGTCCTCCCAGCCGGGGCGAACAGTGTCAGCGGCGGTCACCACCTCAGAGGGGGTGTAGTCGTCGGCCAGCCCGACCAGGAAGGCGGTCGGGTCGTAGAGCGTCTCCCACATCCCCGTCAGTTCGTCGCTCCGATCGATGAGTCGGGCCAACATCAATCCGGTCCTCAGTTGGGCGGGTTCGCTGATCAAGAACCCGGTCTGACCCAGGGAGGACATGGCCAGGAAGTAGCGGGTCAGCTCGGGCGTTGTGGTGTAGTGGCCACGGGGCACGAACAGGCTGTAGTCGACCCTCGCCCCGCTGGTGGGCGACTCTTCGAAGTCGAGATGCTCCTCGATCAAAGCGAGCTCGGCCTCGACCTCAGGGGAGTAGGGCCCATCCTCCATTTCGAGCAGTGCCAGCAGCAGCTCGCTGTAGAGGGCCACCCGCGCGGTCTCCGATCCGATCTCGCCGCCCTGGTACTCGACGGCCTGCTCCTCTGAAAGCCGATTCAGCTCGACTGCGAATTGCTCCAGAATCGGAAGCAGCACCTGCTGTTCGGTGTCCCGCAGCGCCTTGGCGAAGGCGAGATGCCAGTAGTGATAGGCAGCGTCGGTGGTGATGAACAGCGGCTGACGCGAGGACATCTCGACGTGGCTGTAGGCCTCGTGGAACTGTCCGTAACCCGATTCCAGGATCACGAACCCGTTGGCGGCGAGCAGGTCGCGCACCTCCTCGGGGACCTGATCGGCCCAGAGCACCCCATCCAGCGAGGTCGGCGTGGGCGGCCCTGCATAGGCCGGGCTATCGCCGAGCAAGGGGATCTCAGGGAAGATGGCGAACGGGCTCACCGGTCGCAGACCAACAATCACCCCCTGCGGAGCGATGGTCGTCGTGCTCCCCTCAGCAGTTGTGGTGGTCGATGCCGTGGTGGTCGTGGTCGTTGACTCCCCGGTGGTGGTGGTGGTGTCCTCGGCGGCTCCGGTGCAGGAAGCGAGTACCAGAGCGATGGAGAGGACAAGGACGATGGCACGCCTCATGACTTCTCCCTGGGAAGGTCTTCGTCCCAATTGTCCGGCCGACAGGGGAGGGGGTGCTAGGGCCAAAGGCCACTCTTCAGAAACCCCTGGGATCACCGGCTCGGTGAGTCCCGCCAGATCCGGTGGCTGTTCCCGTCGGGTAATGGCGTCTCGGTACCGTCCATGGTGACGAGGCTGGCATGGATGTGCCCGTTGGAGCTGACGGTGATGAGGATCGTCTCTCGATAGAAGTCGATGAACTTGACCAGGGCCGCATGATCTTCGATAGGAAGCTCAGCCAGCACCGTGTCGGTTTCCAAATCGAAGACGGTGAGCCTGGTCTGGTCGACGCTCAAACGCTCTCCGACCGCCAGTCGTTGGCCATCCTCCGACAGGGCCGCTGTTACGGACAGGGCGCCGTGAGCATCGCCCTGACAGGGAATACCGAAACCACACCCCGGTGTCGGACCGAAACGGCAGCAGCCGGGCCCGCACAGCGATGCAACCCATCTGTCCGGGTCGAGGTCGAGCAAATCCGCAAGGTCGATGACCCCGGCACAGCCCCCGGCGTCTCCGTATTCCGTCCAGGCGATTGCCGCCCGGTCGGCGGCGACATCGATGGAGGTGCCGGAGGACTCGAAGCTGCCCATGATCCCCAGCACGCGTTCGACATGGGTCTTCAAGTTGTGGAGGACAAGCTGCAGGTCGAACTCGAGCATTTCCGTTTGCTCCCCCGTGTCGTAACGCAGCTGGCGGGTGTACAGGAACTGAGGTTCTCCCCCGATCCTCGCCGCCTGGAGCGGGGTGATGATCCCTGAGACCTCACTCTCGATCAGGGTGATCGGTTCCTCTCCGACCACCCTGATCCATTCGATGGTGTCATCATCCATGCCCTGGAAGATGACACCTCCTTCGAGGTCGGGGATGGCCACAGTTATCTCCCTTCCGGTCAGGAGGGCTGTCGATCCTTCCTCGGTCCACAAGTCGATGCCAGACCGGTCCGCGATCAGCACCGCGCTGTCAGACAGGGGTGAAATGGTGGAGGTCGTGGAAGCTTCGGCGGCGGTGGTAGTGGAGGACGCGGTTGTGGCGGTGGTGCTGGTCTCAGCGGTGGTGGCGGTGGTGGTGTCCTCGGCGGCTCCGGTGCAGGAAGCGAGTACCAGAGCGATGGAGAGGACAAGGATGACTGCCCGTCTCATGACTCCTCCGAGGTGATTCACTTCGATTGTCCGCTCAGACAGCGAGGTGCGGTAGAGCCAAAGGCCACTCTTCAGGGACGGTCCAGGATGACCGGTTCGGTCCACCCATCGCCGTCGACGTCGGCGCAGACCGGTGTTCCCGTTCCGGGCAACCGCTCGACCGCGTCCAACCCGACCGGACGCCAGACCGCGGCCCCGGTGGCGATGACCTTAGGGTCGTCCAGGGTCGAATAGGCCAGGGCGATCGACCCGTCGCATGCCGCGACTCCGGCCACCGGGGCGGGGACCATCCCGGCCACCCAGACCGGGGTCAGGTCCTCGGCGTCGTAGATGCCGAGATGAGGACTCATCCCGTTGGCGTCGAGCCAGTCGATGTGAGGCAGGCCGTCGCGCACCGGATGAGGGCCGGGAACGTGACGGAAGGAGACGACGATCTCATCCCGACCCGTGCCGGTGATCCGCCCGGTGCTCGCCTCGATCACCACCCCCCACTCGAACTCGTCGACCGCCGTGCCTTGTTCGGCGCTCACCGCGGGATCGCGCACCAGGGCCCACCACCCGCCATCGATCAGGGCGGAGTCGCCCTCGGGAATCTCCCAGCCCTCGAAATGGACCCGGAGGTCGTGATGAATGGTCGACCCGAGCCGGTAGGCGATGACACCCTCGTCATCGGCGAGCACTTCGAGTACGCCACCGCGTCCCGTCAGGGGCCCGCGCTGGTCGAACAGGAAGTTGCCGAGACTCGTGGCAACCACTGCTTCCGACCCTTCCCCACCGAGCACCAGGCTCACCGGCTGCAGCACGTGTGCGCCATGACCCCAGACGACATCAGCACCCCAGCCGGCCAGCTTCTCAGCGATCGTTTGCATTCGGGGATCGGGCTCCTGGAGATACTCCACTCCGCCGTGGACAGACACCACCGACAGGTCCGATTCCCTGGCCGCCGTCTCGACCGCCCGCCGCACCAGATCCGGATCCCACGCCGCCACCCCGGCGGTCGACTGACCGGCAGCGAGCCCGCCTCCGGTGGCGTCGAAGGCGAGGACGGCAATTCGGACACCGCCGGTCTCGAAGTATGTCGGGCGGATGGCGGCGGCCTCGTCTCTCCCGGCCCCGGTCACCTCCATTCCGGCGTTCCTCACCGCTGCGATGGTGTCGAGCACCCCCTCCGGGCCTGCGTCCCCGGTGTGGTTGTTGGCGAGTGCCAACGCATCGAAGCCGGCGGAGGCGATGAGCGAGGCCAGTGCCGGGTCGGCTTCGAAGGCATTCGGGTTGTGGCTCACATGAGGCCGCGAGGTGAGAGGGGACTCGAGATTCGCCAACGCCAGATCGGCCCCGTTGATGACGAATCGTGCGTCCTCGAACAAACCGGAGGGGTCGGCGACGGCGATGGGTGCCACCCCGCGACCGAGCATCAGATCACCAACGAGAACCAGGGTGATTGGCCGGGTCGTCGGCTCCTCCGGGGTGGCTGAAACCCCCCCGCATGCAGCGAGGGCCAGGATGAGCACGCCAATGCCTGCGGCCACTCTCGACTGCACCGGATGCTCCTTTCCCCGAACGTAGGGCGGCAGACCACCCGGCTGACAGAGGCAAAGGTCCCGACAGGAGGCGTGACCGGGAACAAGTGACCAACGGCCCTTCCGGAGCCGGCCGGCATTGTCCTACGTTCGGTATCAGGAGCCCATGCTCCTTGCTCGCCGCCAAGGAAGGTGGAAAAGTGGCTGTCGCGCTAGCGGAGGCGATGGAGAGGCTGGGGCTCATCGAGAGCCCCTCGCTTCCGATTCTGTCCCTTTACCTCAATCTGGCTCCGGAGAGAATCGAGAGACGCTCGATCGGCGCCCGTCTCCGAGACCTGCTCGACCCGATCGAGAAGCTGGCTGCGTCCGGTGAGCTCGCTCACGATTCGTCGATGTCTCTCCGAGCAGGTGTCAATCGGCTCCTGGAGATGGAGCCAGACTTCGCCGGCGCCCTGGGCCGAGGCATGGCGGTCTTCGTCTGCAACGGGCTCAGCCTCGAAGAGCGACTCGTCACGCCGCGACGTGTCTGGGACTGCGCGATTGCCGGCCCACGGCCGTATCTCCGGCCGCTCCACGCATTGCTCGATGAGTACCGGAGGGTTGCCGCGGTCGTGTTGGATGGTCGGGATGCCGAGGTAACGGTCTTCCACATGGGCGAGGTGATCGGAACCAGGCTCATCGAGGGCGAGCTGCTCAGGAAGTCCGACCTGGCCGGTTGGTACGGGCTGGAGGAGCGGCGCCATCGCCAGCATGCCGAGGAAGCCCGGAATCACCTGTTTCGGGAGATCGCCGAGCATCTCGATCGGCTTCGTCGGCAAAGCGGCGTCGAGTTGTTCCTGGTCGGTGGGAACGAAGAGCTCACCCGGATGCTGCTGCCCTTCCTCGACAAGCGTGTGCAGGAGCTGACGGAGACCTTCGTCATCGACGTGAACACGCTCACGCCTGCTCTGCTCGCTGCCCGGGTCAACGATCTCGAGCAGGACTTCGAGCTCCGGGAGGAGACCGCCGATGTCGAGGCTGTGTACGCCAAGGCAGCGGCAGGGGGCCTGGCCGCCGTCGGCGTCGGAGAGGTGCTGAGAGCAGTGAACGCCCATGCCGTCTCCCATCTCCTCGTCCACGATGCAGCCGGCATGGAAGGTGCGATCTGCATCAACTGTGGAGCCCTTGCTCGGCCTGCGCTGGCATGCGTCGAGTGTGGGCAAGGCACGAGAGTGGTTCCTGATCTCATCGAGGCGATGATTCGATCCGTGGTCGACGCGGGCGGGTCGGTCGAGCACGTGATGGCACCTACCGCGCTCTCCGTGGACCTGCTGGCTGCCACATTGCGTTTCCCCTGCCCGTGAGGCGGTGGGATGGATGAGCATCCCTGCATCCTCTCGCCCCGCTATTGGGACGTGTCTCGGCCCCGCACTGACCTACGTCGAACGCGGGTGGTCGGTGGTCCCCGTCCACTCGGTCGGGCC
>Ga0105100_10000803_pt1 | contig 18256 bp, 15 predicted proteins | sample PPLLak12cMay2015_2_FD_87033 | JGI IMG/M metagenome (GOLD analysis project Ga0105100, IMG submission 87033) | Freshwater sediment microbial communities from Prairie Pothole Lake near Jamestown, North Dakota, USA - PPLs Lake P8 Core (1) Depth... | ecosystem: Environmental > Aquatic > Freshwater >...
CGAGGACTATCAGGACACGCCACCCAAGGGCTACTTCCGGCTGTTCCCCGGCAACGACGTGCGCCTGCGCTATGGATTCGTGGTCAAGTGCAAGGGCGCCGACCATGACGCCGCCGGGAACGTCGTAGCCGTCCACTGCGACTACTACCCCGACTCGAAATCGGGCACGCCCGGCGCGGACAAGTACAAGGTCAAGGGCAACATCCACTGGGTATGCGCGAAGAGCGCCTGCCGCGCCGAGGTGCGCCTGTACGACCGCCTGTTCAAGGTGCCGCATCCCGGCGCGGGCGAGCGCAACTTCCTCGAGGACCTCAATCCGGACTCGAAGAAGGTCATCGCGGCTTACCTGGAGCCCTCACTCAAGGACGCGAAGCCGGAGGACCGCTTTCAGTTCGAACGGCACGGCTACTTCGTCGCCGACGGAGCGGACTCCAAGCCCGGCGCGCCGGTATTCAACCGTGCGGTAACGCTGCGGGATTCGTGGGGTAAGCAGGCGGGGTGAGGCGGTTCCTCATCAAGGCTCCCACCACCCCGTTACGCTGCGCGTGCCATGGCTCCTCGGGCAGGCTCCCTCCACCCCATCAGCTTCGCTGCCACCCTCCTGCGGGAGGCTCCCACCACCCCGTCACGCTGCGCGTGCCATGCCTCCTCGGGCAGGCTCCCTCCCGCCCCATCAGCTTCGCTGCCACCCTCCTGCGGGAGGCTCCCACCACCCCGTCACGCTGCGCGTGCCACCCCTCCTCGGGCAGGAGGGGAGCATTGTTCTTGTGGTGTTGGCGGGTAAGCCAATCGTTGTCTCAGCTCGAGCTCGGCATCAGCTCGAGATCCGCCTCCAGCGGCGTCGCGGGATAGTCGAAGGCCACCGGGCCGTCCGGCTCGGCGTTGACGAACTGGTGCACGAACGCGTTGTCCGACGTGGCGATCTCCTGCGGCGTACCTTCGCCGACGACCACGCCATCGGAGATGAAAAAGGCGTAGTCCACCACCTTGAGCGATTCCGACACGTCGTAGGTCACGACGATGCTCGTCGCGCCCAGCGCATCGTTGAGGGTGCGGATGAGCTGCGCAATCGCGTTGAGCGAGATGGGGTCGAGGCCGGCAATGGGCTCGTCGTACATGATGAGCATCGGGTCGAGCGCGATGGCGCGGGCCAGCGCTACACGACGCGCCATGCCGCCGGACAGCTCGCCAGTCGCGAGGTTGTGCGCACCGCGCAGGCCCACCGCTTCGAGCTTCATCAGCACGAGGTCGCGGATCATGGACTCCGGCAGCGTGGTGTGTTCGCGGATCGGGAAGGCGATGTTCTCGTAGACCGACAGGTCGGTGAACAGCCCGCCGGCCTGGAACATCATGCCCATCTGCCGGCGCAGCTCGTAGAGCCGGCGCGTATTGAGCTTGTGCACCACCTGCCCGTTCACCTTGACGTAGCCGCGCGCCGGACGCAGTTGACCGCCGAGCAGCCTAAGCAGCGTCGTCTTCCCCGAGCCGCTGGTGCCCAGGATGGCGACGAGCTTGCCGCGCGGGATGCTGAGGGTCAGCCCCTTGAGCACCGGCCGATCGCCGTAGGCGAAGTGCAGGTCGTGGATCTCGACGAGGGGTTGCTGAGGGGTCGTCATCGGCACCCAAATCATACGCGAATTCCCCTGTAGGCCGCGAAGACGGGGACAGGATCCGAGCCACGGCAGAAGGCGCGAGAACAACCGCTTATCCCGTGCGTCCTCCGCGTCTCTGCGTTGGGTGTAGGCGGGAGGGTGTAGCTCGCCGGCAGGAGACGGTGTAGCCTTCGCCCTGCCCATGCGTGAGGCGTCAGGCGTGCGAGACGAGCGGCGTGGCGCGCAGGTCTGTCAGCCAACCTCGCAGTGCCCGACTGGACCGCCTATCAGGCGAGGCCCGCTACTAGAGTTCTGCCTCACGCCTCATGCCTTACATCCAGGAGGGTCGCATGCTCACGGCAAAGCACATGGAGCAGGTCATCCGCCGTTACTACGACGGCTGCAACGAGGCGGATGTCGCCAAGATGGCGGGCTGCTTCACGCCCGACGCAGTCCACTACTTTCCGCCCGGCATGCCCGGCGGGCCGTTTCGCGGCGCGCAGACGATCGCGATGAGCTGGAAGCAGGTAGTGCAGAAGGCCGGCGCCCGCTGGACCATCGATGCGCTGATGCTGGATCCCGCAACCGGGCGCGCGGTGATCGAGTGGAGCAACTTCACGCGTGGCCGCAACCCGGTCCTGCGTGGCAGCGAGTGGGTCGAGTTCGACGGCGACTCGGGCCGGATCCGCGAGATCCGCGCCTACCTCGCCGCCCCCTTGCCGCGCGACTTGGAGCGCGCGGAACTCGAAGGGTTCGATTACGCCGGCCGCGGCTACCCGCTGCGATTTCCGGGCGACGCTGGGTGCCCCGCTCGGGCGGCCCTCGCGCAGTGGCTTCTTCAGCAGCCGGCACAATCAGCGCCCGACTGGAACTGCGCCCTGTCGACACCCGGTACGCGCGAGTCCGCTGTATCCTGCGCACCACCATCACCTTACAGTAGGAGGAGCGCACCATGCCCAAGCAGCAGATCTCCACCACGTCCGGCGCGGCGCCTATCGGCGCGTATTCGCAGGGTTTGCGCGCAGGCGACTTCGTGTTCGTCTCGGGGCAGGGGCCACTCGACCCGCAGACCGGCAAAGTCGTCGGCACCACTATCGAGGAGCAGACGGCACGCGTACTGGAGAATATCAAAGCGATTCTCGCCGCGGGGGGAGCGACCCTGGGCGACGTGGTGAAGGTCACGGCGCATCTTTCCGACCTGTCGCTGTTCGAGCGCTACAACCGGGTGTACGCCAGCTACTTCCCCGACCCCAAGCCGACCCGCACAACGGTGGGCAGCCAGCTGCTCGGTATCCTGGTCGAAATCGACGCCATCGCCTATGTGGGGAAGTGACGCCATCCGGTCCGGCTGCAGGGTGGCAGCTGTCGGGGTCCGAGCCACATTGGCTTGAATAGGCCGCTCGACGAATATCTGGTTCCGCTCAATCAAACACTTGTGCGCGCATGCGTCCCGCGGCGCCCGCGAATGTTCCCGGGCATCCTCGGTGTGGCGCGGCTCCACCTCGGCACGAAGGAATAGAGTAAGCTGCGGCCCGCGCTGGAGCGCGGCTGACTTTCAATCGTTCACTCATCTACAACTGACATGTTCAAGAAGCTTATCGCATCGCTTGGAATCGGTGCCGCAGCAGTGGTCCCCGGCATCGCAGCCGAGCCACCCGGGCCGTATCCTCAGACAGAGATCAACTTCATCTACAACCTCTTGTTCTGCGATAACCCGGCCCGGTTTCGACCCCGAGACGGTGAGCAGCCGACTCCCTGGCAAAGGCTCCTGTTCAACGACAAGCCGGATGCAAGAGCCGTTGCGGCATTGGCGGAAGACCAAACACAAGAAAGCCGCGTCCGAGTTCTCGCATACAACTGGCTCAGCAGGAACCACCATCCGGTGCCGAAGCGCAAACTGCTTGGTGTAGTGGTGGAAGTGCGCTTCGACGCCGGGCTCGACACCTTGGCCGCATACCAGGATGGGCGCATTCGCTACATCAACCAGACCGGCAAGCTGGCGGTGTTCGAAGCAGCGACGCCCGACATGGAAGCCAAAGCCGCGAGGCTTCTGGCGGCCTCTCAGACTGCAGTCGACCGGCTCGGCCCGTGGGGCAAGCCCAGGCTGCCACCGCCGTCCAATGGGAACGTTCGCCTGACGTTCCTGGTTTCCGACGGCTTGTACTTCGGCGAGGGGCCGTTCTCGGCGATGCAACGCGAACCTGTTGCTGCGCCGATCATTCAAGAGGCCAGCGAACTCCTGCAGCTCGTCGTGAATGCGGTCACCAAGTGAGCGCAGCTGCATGGCCCTCCAGCGGGCCGCCGCAAAGCTGCGCTTTTTCGCACTCTGCTTTGCCCGATCGCTGCGCGGTCCGAGCGTCTACGCCGACTCCGCACGGCTGAATTGCAACCGGGATGCGCTGGTGGCCACCACCGCCCGCTCCTCCTGCCAGGACATCTCGGTGACTTCGCCCTGCGCGCCGGTCAGCCGGACCAGCGCAGCGGCAAAATCCGGCCCCGCACCGGTGGTGACGAAACGATGCTGTGCACCGCTGGCTGGCGTCGCCGCCAGCCCCTGGGCCTCCAGCACCTGGCCCAGATGGCGGGCAATGGCGGGCGCGGGATCGATCACATTGACGTGCTCGCCGGCGATGCGGCGGATCGGTTCGATCACGAAGGGATAATGGGTGCAGGCCAGCACGATGGTGTCGGCGTTGGCCTCGAGGATCGGGCCCAGGAAGCCGCGCAGCAGGGCCTCGGTCTCCGCGCCGTCGAGGTTGCCCGCCTCTACTGCTTCCGCCAGGCCGTCGCACACCTGGTTGACGAGCCGGATGCCGCGCGCGAAGCGCCCGGCCGTAGCCTGGAACAGCCGGCCCTGGAAAGTGGCGGGCGTGGCCATGATGCCCACCACCCCGGTCCTGGTACTGGCGGCTGCAGGCTTGACGGCCGGCTCCATGCCGATGATGGGAACCTGTGGGAAGGTCTCGCGCAGGTGTTTGAGCGCGGCCGCCGAGGCCGTGTTGCAGGCCACCAGGATAGCCTTGCAGCCGCGGTCGAGGAGGAAGCGCGCGATGGCGTCGCAGAACTGCCGGATCTGCTCCTGCGAGCGCGGCCCGTAGGGCACATGGGCCTGATCGGCGAAATAGACCGTGCTCTCGTGGGGGAGCTGCCGAAGGATCTCCCGCCACACGCTTAAGCCCCCCACCCCCGAATCGAACACGCCGATCGGGCCGGTGCGCTGGGGTGGAGCCGGATCGGCGGGAAAGGTGGCCTGTCGCTGCATCAGGGCGGAGAAGTATAGCCTACCAGCGGCACCCATCACCCGCGGTACAGCCAACGCCAGGAGAAGCGGGAACCACGGTGGACTGTCCTCCGTGGTTCAGCTCTCCTTGCCATTCTGGTCTTCGACTTGGCGGCCGCGACCAGGTACAATGCGCGGCTTTGCCCGCTTTCCACCCCGGCGCCACCGCGCCGCCCGCAGGACCATGACAGACATCACCCCGGCAGTGCTCTCCGAGCGCGTTGCCCAGAGACGCACCTTCGCCATCATCTCGCACCCGGACGCGGGCAAGACCACGCTGACGGAGAAGCTGCTGCTGTTCGCCGGCGCCATCCAGATCGCCGGGAGCGTCAAGGCGCGCAAGGCCACCCGCCACGCCACCTCGGACTGGATGGAGATCGAGAAGCAGCGCGGCATCTCGGTGGCGAGCTCGGTGATGCAGATCGAGTACCGCGGCAAGGTCATCAACCTGCTCGACACACCGGGCCACCAGGACTTCTCGGAGGACACCTACCGCGTGCTCACCGCGGTGGACTCGGCCCTCATGGTGATCGACGCCGTGAACGGCGTGGAGGAGCAGACCCTGCGCCTGCTGGAGGTCTGCCGCTCGCGCGGGACGCCGATCATCACCTTCATCAACAAGCTCGACCGCGAGGTGCGCGAGCCGGTCGACCTGATCGACGAGATCGAGCGCGTGCTGGGCATGTCCGCGGTACCCTTCTCCTGGCCCATCGGCATGGGCAAGTCCTTCCACGGCGTCTACGATCTGCGCGAGGACTGCATCCGGGTATTCAAGCCCGGGGAGGACCGGCTCGCGGGCAAGGAAGAGGTGATCCAGGGCCTCGACCATCCCTCGCTCGCCGCGCGCTTCGGCCCCGCCCTGCAGCAGGCGCGCCACGACATCGACCTGGTGCGCGCCGCTACCCCGGAGTTCTCCCGCGAGGAGTTCCTCGCCGGGCGGCAGACGCCGGTGTTCTTCGGCTCCGCCATCAACAACTTCGGCGTCAAGGAGGTGCTCGACGCGCTGGTGGACATCGCACCGCCGCCGCGCGCCCGTATCGCCCTGCAGGGGCCGGTCGCTCCGGACCGCGAGCGCTTCGCCGGCGTGGTGTTCAAGATCCAGGCGAACATGGATCCGGCCCACCGCGACCGCGTGGTGTTCGTGCGCGTGTGCTCGGGGCACTTCGAACGCGGCATGCGCCTGCGCGTGCAGCGCACCGGCAAGGAGTTCCGCCCCAACAACGTCGTCTCGTTCCTGTCCCAGCGCCGCGAGCTGCTCGACGAGGCCTACGCGGGCGACATCATCGGCATCCCCACCCACGGCGGCCTGCAGCTCGGCGACACGCTCACCGAGGGCGAGCCGCTGCAGTTCACTGGCCTGCCCTTCTTCGCACCCGAGATCTTCCGCTACATCGAGGTGGTGAACCCGTTGCGCGCCAAGCAGCTGCGCACCGGCCTGATGCAGCTCGGCGAGGAGGGCGCCATCCAGGTGTTCCGTCCCATGCGCAACCCCACTATGCTGCTCGGCGCGGTGGGCGTTCTCCAGTTCGAGGTGGCCGCGCACCGGCTCAAGCACGAATACGGCGTCGAAGCGCGCGTCACCCCCGCGCCGTATACCGTCGCGCGCTGGGTCTCGGCCGATGATCCCGCAAAGCTGGATCGCTTTGTTGAAGCCAACGCCGGGCGAGTCGCGCTCGACGCAGCCGATGCACCCGCCGTGCTGACTGCATCCAAACACGAGATGAAAGTAATCCAGGAGATGTGGCCGGACATCCGGTTCCATGCGCAGCGCGAGCATGCCGGGCTGGTGCTCGAGACTGCTGGGTGATCTCCTGCTTACACCCTACACCCAACGCAGAGGCGCAGAGAACGCAGAGGACGCGGAGAAAGACAGGCGAGCTTGTGTCCGGGCAATGCACCTGCGGTGGCAGTCCAAAGATCGTCGCCAGAGCTTGTTCGCCGATTGCAGCAGTCCACACGCCGGTGCAACTGGGCATGCTCGGCTCGCATCCTTCCGCTCCGGACCGTGCGCAACTTCCGTATCCATATTCCACTCTGCGGCCTCCGCGTCCTCTGCGTCTCTGCGTGGGTGTAGGGTGGAGTGAACCTAGAAGATGTGGTTCAAGAACCTGCAGCTCTTCCGCGTCCCGCAGAACTGGGACCTGACCGCCGACGACCTCGCGGCGCAACTCAAGCACCACTCGTTTCAGCCCGCCGGCAGCTTTGCGCTGGAATCGCGCGGCTGGATCCCGCCGCGCGGCGACGATCAACTGGTCTACGCGCTCAACCGCCAGTGGCTGATCGCGTTGGGCGTGGAGCAGAAGCTGCTCCCGGCGTCGGTCATCCGGCAGACCGTGAAGGAGCGGGCAGCCGAGCTGGAAGGGAAGGTGGGGAGAAAGCTCGGACGCAAGGAGCTGCGCGATCTGAAGGAAGACACCATCGGCGAGCTGCTGCCGCGCGCTTTCAGCCGCTATCGCGCTACCTTCGCGTGGATCGATCCGGTGGCGGGCTGGCTGGTCGTCGACGCCGCGAGCCCGAAAAAGCTGGAGGAGATCGTCGAGTCGCTGCGCCGCTCTCTGGACGAGTTTCCCATCGAGCCGCTGAAGACGCAGGTCTCGCCCGCCACGTCGATGACCGATTGGCTGGTCGGTGGAGACGGCCCACGCGGCTTCACGGTCGACCAGGACTGCGAGCTGCGCTCCCAGCAAAACGAGAAGTCCACCGTGCGCTACGCCCGCCATCCGCTCGACACGCAGGAGATCCGCAACCACATCGCCCAGGGCATGCAGCCCAGCCGGCTCGCGCTCACCTGGCAGGACCGCATCTCCTTCGTCCTGACCGACAAGCTGGAGGTGAAGATGGTTTTGTTCCTGGATGTCGTGAAGTCGGAAGCCGGCGCGGACCAGGAGTCGGAAGAAGAGCAGCTCGACGCCGACTTCGCGCTCATGACCGGCCAGCTCGGCAACTTCCTACCCGACCTCGTCGCCGCACTTGGCGGCGAGGCTTGATACTGCCTATCTCAACGCAGAGGCGCAGAGGACGCAGAGAGTCGCAGAGAAGGTCGATACTCGATTGTCATCCCCGCGGAGGCGGGGATCCAGAAATGCGTGAGCAGTGTGGGTGTCCGGCCCTTGTCTCCGCTCTGGCTCACAGTCGCCCTTGCCCCCTGTGCGCCTCTGCGGTGAGGTCCACCGCGCCGCTGGCAGAGGACTTCGCTACAGTAGTGCGCAGCCTGGTCTGGGAGAGCGCGGCGGACCAGCTACAATGGCGTCGCATTCGAACCGGAACCAGCATATGAGCAAGCCGTTCACCGTCGACCATCTCGTCCGCTTCTCCCACTGCGACCCCGCCGCGATTGTCTACTACCCGGACTTCTTCGATCTGCAGCACGCAGCGATGGAGGACTGGTTCCGCGACGCCCTGAAGTACCCCATGCCGGAGATGATCCGCAACCAGCGGCTCGGCGTGCCGACCGTCAGCATCCAGGGCGAGTTCACCAAGCCGCTCGCCATGGGCGACGTCCTGCACTGGGAGGTCCGCGTGCTCAAGCTCGGCCGCGCATCGGTGCAGCTGGAGTACCGCGGCATGAAGGACGGCGCGGACCATCTCAAGATCGTCCAGACTATAGTCTTCATGGATCTGGACAAGCAGGTGGCGGTGCCGATTCCCGAGGAGCTGCGGTCCCGCATCGAGGAGTTTCTGGCGGGGTAACCACAGATCGCAAACTCTCAACGCCAAGGACGCAAGGGACGCCAAGGAAACCCAGACGAGAATAGAAGGCGAATCAGCGATCGTCACGCCACTATAGCGCTGTTGCACCGTCCGGCTGAAACCCGCTGCCACGATCGCGACTCCCCGGGATGGGAGTGGCGGGATCAGACAAAGCCCCTGTTGGTTTTCCTTGGCGTCCTTTGCGTCCTTGGCGTTGAGCGCTCTTGCCTTCGCCCTCGGCAGTGAGCGCTTTTGCCGTTGGTCGCGCACTCCCGACTCAGATACCGGGGCAGCGGCTCACTGCAGAAACCCGGCCTTCACCTCATCCTGGGACAGCAGCGCGACGGGCACGGGATGGACGTGCCAGATGTCGCGGGAATACTCCCGAATCGTGCGGTCGGAGGAGAACTTCCCGGAGCGCGCGCAGTTGACGATCGACATGCGCGCCCACTGCTCGAAATCGTGGTAGGCCGTGCTCACGCGCTGCTGGCACTCCACATAGGCACGAAAGTCGGCCAGCACCAGATACGGATCGCTGTGCAGCAGATTGTCGACGAGCGGCCGGAACAACTCAGCGTCGCCGCGCGAGAAGAATCCCGAACGGATCAGGTCGATCGCCTCGCGCAGCTCGGGGTCAGCCGAATAGAGGTCGCGCGGACGATAGCCCCGGCCTATCACAGCGGCAACCTCCTGGGCAGTGAGGCCGAACAGGAAGAAGTTCTCCGCGCCCACCTCCTGGCGGATCTCGATGTTGGCCCCGTCCAGCGTGCCGATGGTGAGCGCGCCGTTGAGCGAGAGCTTCATATTGCCGGTGCCCGAAGCCTCCTTGCCGGCGGTTGAGATCTGCTCGGACAGATCCGCTGTCGGATACACGCGCTGCCCGCCGCTCACGTTGTAGTTGGGAAGGAACAGCACGCGCAGGCGATCGCGCGCCTCGGGGTCGCGCTCGAGCACCTCGCCCACCGAGTTGATCAGCTTGATGATGAGCTTCGCGAGGTGATAGCCGGGTGCCGCCTTGCCGCCGAACACCACGGTGCGCGCCGGCGCGTCGGCTGCGAGGCCGGATTTGAGCCGCACGTAGTGGGCGATGACATGCAGGATGTTCAGGTGCTGGCGCTTGTACTCGTGGATGCGCTTGACCTGCACGTCGAACATCGATTCCGGATTCAGGGTCGCGCCGATATGCCGGCGCGCGAAGCCGGCGAACTCCTCCTTGTTCGCACGCTTCACCGCGCGCCATGCTTCCCGGAAGCCGGCGTCGCCGGTGAGCGCCTCGAGCCCGCCAAGCTGGTCCAGATCGGTGACCCAGCTGCTGCCGATAGCGTCGGTGATCAGGCGAGCGAGCCTCGGGTTGGCGAGCGCCATCCAGCGGCGTGGTGTCACGCCGTTGGTCTTGTTGCCGAACCGCTCCGGCCACAGGGCGTGGAAGTCCTGCAGCACGTCCTGTTTGCGAAGCTCCGAGTGCAGCTCCGCCACACCGTTGACGGCATGGCTGCCGACGCAGGCCAGATTGGCCATGCGCACGTAGCGCTCGCCCTGCTCGTCGATGATCGACAGCCGGGCGACGCGCGCATCGTCGTCCCAGAAGCGGATGCGCGCCTCGTCGAGGAAGCGCGCGTTGATCTCGTACACGATCTCCAAGTGCCTGGGCAGCAGCCGGCGAAACATCGCCAGCGGCCAGCGCTCCAGTGCCTCCGGCAGCAACGTGTGGTTGGTATACGCAAAAGTGCGGCGGGTGATGTCCCAGGCGCCGGGCCACTCCATTCCCACCTCGTCCACCAGCAGGCGCATCAGCTCGGCGACGGCAATCGCCGGATGGGTGTCGTTGAGCTGGACAGCAAACTTCTCGTGGAAGCGCTCCATCGGGATCTTCTGCCCGCGCATGATGCGCAGCATGTCCTGCAGAGAGCAAGACACGAAGAAGTACTGCTGCTCCAGCCGCAGCTCCTTGCCCTGGATCGCCTCGTCGTTGGGGTAGAGCACCTTGGTGAGGTTCTCCGAGACGATCTTCTTGTTCACCGCGCCGTAGTAGTCGCCGCGGTTGAACACGGCGAAATCGAACGACTCGGGAGCCTCGGCGCGCCACAGCCGCAGGGTGTTGGCGGTATTGGTGCGGTAGCCGAGGGTGGGTGTGTCGTAAGGCACGCCCATGACCACGCGCTCGGGTAGCCAGTGCACGCGCAGCCGACCCTGCTCGTCGGTGTACTGCTCGGTGCGACCGCCGACCTTCACCTCGACCGCCCACTCCGGGCGCGGAACGTCCCAGGGCGTACCGTAGCGCAGCCACTTGTCGGTGCGCTCGACCTGCCAGCCGTCCACGATCTCCTGCTCGAAGATGCCGAACTCGTAGCGGATGCCATAGCCGAGCGCGGGGATCTGCAGAGTCGCGAGGGAGTCGAGGAAGCATGCCGCCAGCCGGCCGAGGCCACCGTTGCCCAGCCCCGGCTCCTCCTCCTGCTGCAACAGCTCGTCGAAGTCCAGGCCCAGCTCGGCGATGGCCTGCTGCACCTGGGGATAGATGCCCAAATTGATCAGGTTGTTGCCCAGGTGCGGGCCGATCAGGAACTCGGCCGACAGGTAGGCCACCGTGCGCGAGCGCTGCTTGGTGTAGGCTGCGGCGGTGCTGACCCAGCGCTGCAGCAGGCGGTCGCGCACGACGTAGGCCAGGGCAAGGTAGTAGTCGCGCATGGTGGCGAGCGCCGGGAACTTGCCCTGCATGTAGAACAGGTTGTCGAGGAAAGCGCGCTTGAGCGCCTCCTTGCCGAGGCCGGTACGCTCGTCTTCGGAGGAGATCTCGGGGGAAGTCCCCGCAACGGGCATGTCCATGAGCGTGTGCCTTGGAAGGTTCCGTAGTACTCGATCAGCCCGAATCTGCACTGCGGAGTCGCAAGAAGCATGCAGAGCCCGGGTGCAACAGACGCGCTCGTGCCCGGTCGCGCCAACCTCAGGATAATATGGGGCAATCGCGGTTCACGGCGTGGTTCTGCCGGGACCGCGCGCGTTCACGGCCGGATTCGATTGCACCGGGTGAGAGCATGGCGGCGTCCACATGCACGCCCGTGGTGCAAATACCATCCTCGTGACTCAGCGGGGCAAGCCTTCGGCCCTGCCGAGGGATCGGCAAGGGCTTTGCCCAATGTGGTCGGCGCAAGAGTAAAGTCATGTGACCGGTGTTCCCTCCCCCTGGGACGGGGCGAGACAGCGTGGGGGTGCCACGCATGCGCTTGTCCTTTGCCAGCGCTTCACCCCCGTCCCAAAACAACCCCGCGGGTACGCCCGACACCCGGAGGACAGATGCTGGAGATCAAGAAAATCGCGGGCGCGCTCGGTGCGGAGATCCTCGGCATCGACTTGTCGAAACCACTGTCGCAGGATCTCGCCCGCGAGATCCGCCGCGCCTTCCTCGAGCACCTGGTCGTCTTCTTCCGCGGGCAGAACCTCACCCCCGCCCAGCTTCTGGCCTTCGCGCGTGGGATGGGCGAGCCTGTCGAATATCCGTTCGTCAAGGGTCTGCCCGAGCACCCGGAGATCATCCAGGTGATCAAGCTCGAGCACGAGCGCACCAACTTCGGCGGCATCTGGCACACCGACACGGCGTATCTGGAACTGCCGCCGATGGGCTCGATGCTGCTTGCGCGCGAGGTGCCTCCGGTCGGTGGTGATACGCTCTTCGCCAACCAGTATCTGGCTTACGAGACGCTCTCGTCGGGAATGCGCTGCTTGCTCGATGGCCTGACCGGCGTGAACAGCTCGGCCAAGGCCGACGTCACGAAGACGCGCGAGGACCGCATGCGAACCGACGCACGCGAGGACGCTCGCCCGGAATACCTCGCCGAGCACCCAGTCGTGCGCACGCACCCGGAAACCGGCCGCAAGTCGCTGTACGTCAACGTTGCCCACACGGTTCGCTTCAAGGACATGACCGAAGAGGAAAGCGAGCCGCTTCTGAGCTATCTGTTCCAGCACCAGGTCCGGCCGGAGTTCACCTGCCGCTTCCAGTGGGAGGTCGGGTCGCTCGCGTTCTGGGACAACCGCTGCACGCTGCACAACCCGGTAAACGACTACCACGGCTACCGGCGCGTGATGCACCGGGTCACGCTCGCTGGCGATCGGCCCCGCTGACGTTTCTTCTATGGCCTACACCCAACGCAGAGGCGCAGAGGACGCAGAGAATGAGATAAACCGAAACCACCCGGTGCGCTGTGCGCGCAGCCTCGGGGAGGCTTCCACCACCCCGTCACGCTGCGCGCCACCTCTCCTCGAGCAGGCTCCCACCACCCCGTCACGCTGCGCGTGCCACCCCTCCTCAGGCAGGAGGGGAGTGTTTCTCTCCTCGCCTCTCACGAGGCGGGGTGCGGGCTACGCCAGCGGAGCGGTGTGGGGTGCGCTTCCGACCAATCTCCTGATTCAGTTGTTGCCTGACCAACGTGGTGGCTCGCCATTCTGGCTTCTTCTTTCTCTGCGCCCCTCTGCGTCTCTGCGTTGAGATGTAGGGGCTAGGCTGCAGCGATCTCAGCTCTCCCCGGACTCGTACGGCACGTCGTGCTCCGCCATCTCCCAGATGAACCGCGCGGCGGGCTCGCGGCTCTCCTCGAGGATGTGGCCGACAAGCCCGGCGGCGCGGCTCACCAACGCCACGCCGCGCATCACCTCCTGCGGGAAGCCGATCTCGCCCAGCACCGCGGCGATCGCGCCCGTGGCGTTGATGGTGATGTGGCGCCCGTATACCTCGTCGATCGCTTTCGACAGCGTCTCCAGGGCGCGCAGGTAATTGCCCAGCACGCCGTTCTGCCGCGCCAACGCGATGAGCCGAGCCGAGCGCGGATCGTCCGGTTTGTGCAAGTGATGGCCGAAGCCGGGGAGCGGCTGACGGCTTTCACGGTAGCGCTTCGCGATAGCCGTTGCGCGCGCCTGCTCGCCTTCCTCTGCACCCAGGATCTCGTCGAGCAGCTTGACTGCGTTCTCCATGCTGCCGACGAAGGTGCTGCCCACGCCCAGCAGGCCGGCCGCCACTGCCGACTGCAGTGCCTCTGGCGCGGACACGTAGATCATCCGCGCGGCGATCACGCTGGGCGTGAACCCATGCTCCATCAGTGTCACCAGCACGGCGTCGAGCAGTGCCACCTGGGAAGGGGCCGGCCGCCGGCCGGTGATCTGAAAGAACATCATCTCGGTGAAGCTGACTTTGCCGATGAGGTCGTTGACCAGATCGACATCGCGCACGTAGATCGCCTCCTGTGTGTGGTAGGCGATGTGGGTCTTCGGACGGGGTTGCTCAGGCATGATCGGCCTCTTGTCAGGTGGAGCGCGGATGCGCAATGGCCGCTCGCGCTCCGGAAGTCGCCGGTGTTTCTGTATTATCGTCGTGCCGGGAGCGCTTCGCACGATGCCGCCCCGTTGCAACGGAGGAGACGACCATGCCTGCCCAGAAGCGCACCACTGCGAAACGCAGTTCCGTCACGCGCCAACCTGCTCGCGCTGCAGGCGGGCGGATCGGCACTCCGCTCACACCCGCGCGCCGCCGCCAGCTCTCTCGCGACCTAGGGAAGGTCGTCGCATTCGTCGGGGGCGCACCAGCACGCTCCCGCCAAGGTAATCTGGCAGCAGTGGCGGACTTCCCGAGCTTTGTCGCGGGCCTGATCGACGGGGTATTCCAGGCAATCGTCCAGGCATCCGTTCAGCAGATGGAAGCCTACGGGGATCTGCTCAAGGGCGTCGCGCGCTCGGTGGATCAGTTCGCCAAGGACAATGTCTCGGCCGATCGCGCGCGCGACTGGCTGTCCAGAACCTACACCCAGCTCTCGGACGGCGCGGACGACTCCGACGACGAAGACGATCGAGGGTCGGGCAGCACGCGGCCACCGCAAGGCCGCAAGCGCAGGCGCCTGACCCCCGCCGAGCAGCGGGCGCTGGTGGGAGCGGTCACGCTGCTGGGCATAGACCAGCTCCTGCTGGCAGGAGGTAAGCGCTGGGCCCGCAGCAAACCGGGCTGACGCAAGGAAGCTGGGCCGCCGGCCGCGCCCAGGTGAGCGACTGGGCTCAGGACTGACATATACTAATCGCGGGGCGGCTGGAGAGCAGCCGCGTTGCTGCCTCACGGCGTGTCGACAAGGTGCGACTCACGAGCGCCTCCGTCGGTGCGGGCAGCGCAGCAGCAAAAAGGGTAACGATGGGACGGTTCTCCCTGTTTCCAAGCGACGATCGGGAACAGAGAATCCGTTTTCGCCGTTATCTGATCGCTGCCAGGACCTCCCTGATGGTGGTCCCCCTGCTGGGCGTGTGCGTCCTGGCTGGCGTTCTGGCATGGCAGCCCTTCGCCATCGCCGCAGGCGTCGTCCTGGCGGCCATCGCCGCGTTTTTCGTGCTGTTCCGCTCCGGCCTCAACCTGCGCGCCCGGGATCCCAGCCTCACGGTCCCGATGATGCTCACGGCGATCTGCGTGGTCAGCTACGCGCTTTATCACCTCGGCGCGGCGCGCGCAGTATTCCTCCTGCTCTACCCGATCGTCATGTTCTTCGGCGTGTTCCGGCTGAGCACGCGTGCGCTGCTGGTCGTTGCGGCCTTCATCCTCCTCGCCTACACGCTGGTCGTAGCGCTGCTGGCGCAGCAGCCTGGACGCGTGGACTCGACGCAGATGGAGCTGCTGCGCGGGCTGGTACTGGCAACTGTGCTGGTCTGGTTCTCGTTCATGGGCGGCTATGTGCACGATCTGCGCAGGCGCCTGCGGGAGAGCGGGTACGACCGGCTGACCGGGACCTACAACCGCGGCCGGGTGCTGGATGCCCTGGCCAACGAGAAGAGCCGCTGCGATCGCGGCGCTGGCCCGTTGTCGATCTGCATGGTCGACATCGACCTGTTCAAGAACATCAACGACAGTTACGGTCATCAGGCCGGCGATCGCGTGCTGCAGACCTTCGCGAGGATTGCGCGGGAGGAGCTGCGCGCGATCGACTTCATCGGCCGCTACGGTGGAGACGAGTTCCTGCTGGTCCTGACCGGGACACCGCTAGAGGGCGCCAGAGAGTGTGCGGAACGCATCCGCAGACGCATGGCGTTGCTCAAGTTCTTCGATCCTGCGGCAGACGGCCCGGCCACAGTGTCGATCGGAGCAACACAGTACGTGCAGGGCGAGGTGTTGCTGGAGACGCTGCAACGCGCCGACGCAGCCCTCTACCGCGCCAAGACCGCCGGGCGAAACCGGGTGGAATGCGGTTGAAGGGTGCGTTCCCGCGCTCCAAGACATCCCTGCCCTCCGGGAGGGTCATGCGCAATGAGTCGGTACAGACTCCTTCCCTGACGTCGCGGGCCCGGGCAAGTGTGCGTCAGTGTAGTAGGCTATGAGGTCACCGAGACCCTTCTTTTGACAATACTGAGAACCCCTCGACCATGCACGACCTCGTCATCCGCAACGGTACCGTCGTAGACGGCGCCGGCACTCCAAAACGCATCGCCGATATCGCCGTCGATGGCGAGACGATCAGCGCAATCGGCCGCGACATCGGCCCGGGCCGGCGCGAGATCGATGCCGAAGGGCTGCTGGTCACCCCCGGCTTCGTGGACGTGCACACCCACTACGACGGCCAGGCCACCTGGGACCCCTATCTGACGCCCTCGTCCTGCCACGGTGTCACCACGGCGATCTTCGGCAACTGCGGCGTGGGCTTCGCCCCGGTACGGCCAGGCACCTCGCCTTATCTCATCAACCTCATGGAGGGCGTGGAGGACATCCCCGGCACCGTGCTGGCCGAGGGGGTCAAGTTCAACTGGGAGTCCTTTCCCGAGTATCTCGACGTGCTCGACAAGGCGCCCAAGATCATGGACATCGGCGCGCAGGTGCCACACGCCGCCCTGCGCTTCTATGTGATGGGCGAGCGCGGCGCCGAACACGCCGCGGTTCCGACCGACGACGAGATCGCCCGCATGGGCGAGCTGCTCGAGCAGGCGCTGAACGCGGGCGCGCTCGGATTCAGCACGTCGCGCACGATCAAGCACAAGGCCCGCGACGGTCGCTTCACGCCGAGCCTGTCGGCGAGCGAGCCGGAGCTGTTCGGGCTGGCCGCGGCAATGAAGCGCGCCGGGCGCGGCGTGATCGAGGTCAACTCGGACTTCGGTCCGGGCGAGTTCGAGATCCTGCGGGCGGCCGCAGAGGTATCCGGCCGGCCGCTGTCGGTGCTGCTGCTGCAGGTCAACAACGCACCGGAGCTATGGCGCGACACCCGTGCAAAGATCCACGCCGCGCGCGAAGCGGGGCTCGCCGTCAACGGCCAGGTGGGCTGCCGGCCAATCGGCGTGACCTGGGGCCTGGAAACCTCGACGAACCCGTTCACCACGCATCCGGCCTGGCGTGCGCTGCGCGACCTTGCGCCGGCTCAACGTTACGACCGGCTCACGCGCGACGCGGACCTGCGTCGCACTCTGGTCGAGGAGCGTCCCACTGACGATTACACCCGTATGGTGGACGCAGCGCTACCCATGACCTACGTCGTCGACGACAACTACGACTACGAGCCGAATCCGGCGATCCACAGCGTGGCAGCCCGAGCACTGGCACGCGGCATCAGTCCGTGGGCCTTCGCTCTGGAGGCAATGATGGACAACGGCGGCAAGCGGCTGCTCTCCCATACCTTCGAGAACTACTTCGAAGGCAGCCTCGAGGTCATCCGCGAGATGCTCACCGACGAGGCCACCATCATGGGTCTGGGCGACGGCGGCGCACACGTGTGCACCATCTGCGACTGCAGCTCGCCGACTTTCCTGCTCACCCACTGGGCGCGCGACCGCAAGCGTGGCGAAAAGCTGCCGATCGAGTTCCTTGTGCGCAAACAGACGCGCGACAGCGCCGTGGCGTACGGACTCCAGGATCGCGGCGTACTGGCACCGGGCTATCGGGCCGACATCAACGTCATCGACTTCGAGAACCTCCAGCTGCTCAAGCCCGAGGTCGTCTACGACCTGCCGGCCGGCGGCAAGCGGCTGATGCAGAAAGCCCACGGCTACCGTCACACGTTCCTGGCTGGACGCGAGATCGCATGCGACGACCGGCATACCGGGGAGATGGCGGGGCGGTTGTTGCGGTAGACGCGGAAGCCAGAGGGCCCAGAGCGAAATGGTCGACGCAAACGAGCCTCGGCTTCCGTCTTATTCGTCAAATGACGACTTATACTTCGTCAAATGGTGACGACTTCTAGTTGAACTACTGTAAACCGCTTCGCGGTGGTTGGCTGAGCTTCAGCATCCGCTGGAGATTGCGCAGTCGTAGTGTGCAAGCGCTGCTGTGTAAGGTGCTGGGATCTGTGTCAGCGTGATCGCGCGGGAATGGTCCCGCGATCCACGTAAAGGAGACACAGATGGGTACCTTGCGCAAGCAGATGGACGCTGACATGGTGGTGCGCGGGATGGCCGAGCGCACGCGCGAGACGTACTTGAGCGCCGTGGCGGCGATGGCGAAGTTCTACCGGCGCAGCCCCGAGCAGGTCAGCGAAGTGGAGGTGCAGCCCACCTGCTGCATCTGATCCAGGAGCGCAAGTTTGCCTGGAGCAGTTGCAACATCGCGGTCAACGCGCTGAAGTTCTGCTACCACGTCACGCTCAAGCATCCCCAGGCGCAGTTCGAGATTCCGCGCCCGCGCCAGCCACAGAAGCTGCCTCAGATCCTGGCACGCGAAGAGGTCGCGCGCTTGATCGAGCTCCACCCC
>Ga0105100_10000804_pt1 | contig 18253 bp, 13 predicted proteins | sample PPLLak12cMay2015_2_FD_87033 | JGI IMG/M metagenome (GOLD analysis project Ga0105100, IMG submission 87033) | Freshwater sediment microbial communities from Prairie Pothole Lake near Jamestown, North Dakota, USA - PPLs Lake P8 Core (1) Depth... | ecosystem: Environmental > Aquatic > Freshwater >...
GGTTTCCCGGACGAAAAGCTGGCTCAGCTTACAACGGCCTGGCAGCCTGCCGGAGTGCTAAGCGCCTACCCGCTGACTGCAGCCTCGCTGGCGGGGTTGCTGGGCGCAGCTGGGCTATTGGATGCCAGTGCTATGCCTCTCCCAGAGGCCACCCGCCATTTCCTTGAGTTACCCCGGGGCAAGGCGCTGGCGCATTTGGTGCGCGGTTGGTCGCACAGCACCGGCTATAACGAGCTGCGCCTCATTCCCGACCTGGTCTTTGAGGGAGAGTGGCAAAATGACCCGTTGCGAACGCGCTACGCAATCCTGGATTTTCTGGCTGCCGTGCCGGCTGATACCTGGTGGAACCTGAAAGCTTTTATCAGCGATATTCACAAGAAACACCCGATTTTCAGCGCCCGGCGGGAGATTACGATTCGTGGTACATTCGCAGCCGGGCTACTGGCAAATACTTGCGGGGTTTCGAGCACTGGGAAGATGTGGATGGTGCCCTGATCCGGTTTATGATCCTGGGACCTTTGCACTGGCTGGGGATCGTGGATCTGGCTGCGCCTGCCCCGGACGCGGCACCACAGGCTTTTCGCCTATCGGCCTGGGCGGAGGCGCTCTTGAACGGCGCCCCGCCAGAAATTCCGGATAAAGAGGATGAGACCTTCTTGATCAGCTCGGACGCCCGCATTCGCGTGCCGCGCCGGGCGCCGCGCGCCGCCCGCTACCAGCTCGCCCGCTTCAGCGATTGGGAGCGCGAGAACGCCGAAGCGTACCTCTACCGGCTCACCCCGGCTTCGCTGGAACGCGCCCGGGGACAGGGGTTGCGGGTACTGCACCTACTGACCTTATTGCGCAGCTAAGCTCTGACCGTGCCTCCCAGCCTGGAAAAAGCGTTGCACCGCTGGCAAGAAAACGGCACCGAGGCCCATCTGGAACACCTGCTGGTGCTGCGCCTGCGCAACCCAGATATGCTGCAAATGTTGCGCACCTCGCGAGCCGCCCGCTTTTTAGGGGAGCCGCTCGGACCAACCGCCGTAGTGGTTAAAGCCGGTGCCTGGGAGAAAGTGCTGGCGATCCTGGCAGAGATGGGTTACCTGGGAGAAGGGCCACAGGAAGTGGAATAAAAAACGCCGGAGTAATCCAATCTCTAGCTAATCTGCTAGGCTTGCTGGCATGTTAAGCTGGTATGTGCAGCTTCTCTAGCTAAAATACTAGATTACGCCAGTCAGTATTTGGGATTACTCCGGCTTATGCAGTTGTATTATCAATATAGTAGCACTGCCAGGCAGTCGATTTCATCTGTCTTTTGTCACCTGTCGGAGGTGATATATGTCATCCCGCAGGGAGCAGGCGGCTCACAATCCTGGGTAATCACTCAAAAAAACCCGAAAAAAATACTTGACAAACGCCAATTATTTTTATACAATGATGTTACCGGTCACGTGACCGGTAACATAGCAGCCTGTTGCCCGTTTTTCTCTTTTGATTGCCTTGCCGTCTCGATCTCGTGCCACTATCCGTGATGTTGCTGCACGGGCGGGAGTTTCCCACCAGACGGTTTCGCGCGTGATTAACGGGCACGAGCGGGTTTCAGACGATACCCGCCTGCGTGTTGAAAATGCCATTGCAGAGCTGGGCTACCAGCCTAACGCCATCGCCCGCTCGATGGCCCAGGGACGGACCTTTACCCTGGCTTGCCTTTCCCCCAACCTGACAGATTTCACTTTTGCCAGCATCATCGAAGGAGCAGAGTCAGAAGCTCGCCAAAAAGGTTATTTCCTGCTCACTGCTTCCGCTCCGGACGAGAAATCCTTTGCCAACCTGGTGAACCAGCTCCTCGCCAGTCAACGTACGGAGGGTCTGCTGGTAATTACTCCGAATGTTGAGCCACACCAGACCCTGCTACCCAAATACGTCTCGACAGTCTTCGTCGGAGCAGATCCAAGATTGGACCGGTTTGCTTCCGTGACTCTGGATGATGAGAAGGCGGGTTACATCGCAACGGAACACTTGATCCAGCTAAATCATTCGCAGATAGCCCATATTACCGGGCCGATGATAGAAGACTCCAGCCAGAACCGTTTGAATGGTTACCAGGCTGCTTTACACAAGTTGGGTATTCCCTGTGACAGTTCATTGATCTTGGAAGGCGATTGGTCTGCCACTTCCGGTTACCAGGCGATCCAGCATTTCCTGAGCACGGGGGTTAAATTCAGTGCCGTCTTCGCGCAGAACGATCGCATGGCGGTTGGGGCAATCCGTGCCTTGCGTGACGGTGGAAAACTTGTCCCACAGGATGTATCTGTGATCGGTGTTGACGATATGCCCCTGGCTACTTACTTCGATCCTCCCCTGACCACGATCTTGCAAGACACATATCGCATGGGGCGCGTGGCTGCATGCACCCTGATCGATGCGATTGAGCAGCCTGAGGTAGCCTGTCAGCCCATGCATATCGAGCCCAGGCTGATCGTCCGGCAGTCGACAAGTAGATTAATTTAGACTAAGGAGGCTTATAAGAATCAACTTCCCTTCGCTTTTCCCAATTACTGGCAAAGAATCAGAGATAAGACGATCATCTTTTTGAGGAGGAACCTCTCATGATAAGAAAAAATTTGCAAATCGTCCTTGGGTTATTGCTGATCACTGCGTTTCTTTTGAGTGCTTGTGGACAGCAAGCTACCCCAGCACCCGTGGAACCCGAAGCACCAGCAGCGACTGAAGCGCCCGCCATGACCGAAGCTCCAGCGCCCTCTGGAGAGGGTATTACGTTACGTTGGCGGACGCGTCCGGATAACCAGGCAGAGATCGAAGTGTACCAGAAAGCGAGCGACACGATCGATGGGAAGCTGGAGGGGGTGGCGCTGGTGTACGAGCCGGGTGGGAGCGAGACATCGAGCTACCAGGATGTGCTGAAGACCGAGATAGCAGCGGGTACAGCGCCGGACGTATTCTGGATTCCTGGGACGGACGTGGCTGAGTTTGCCACGCGGGGGCTGATCCTGAATGCCACCGATCTGGCAGCGGCCACACCGGACTTCAGCGTGGATGACTTCTACCCGGGACCGATGTTCCATTTGACATTCAACCCGGAGAGCAATGCGTCGGGAGCAGACAGCGGAGCGCTGTGGGGCTTACCGCGGGATGTATCGACGTTTGTGCTGTATCTGAACCTGGATCTGATCAACGAAGCAGGGGCATCCGACCCGCGCGAGTTAGCAGAGAATGGTGAGTGGACCTGGGATGCCTTTCTGGACGTAGCGCAGAAAGTGCGAGGACTGGGGAGCGACATCTACGGGTATGGAGCCAATGCGTGGTGGGGGCCGTACGGGGTATGGCTGAACTCAGCGGGTGGTGGGTTCTTCAACGAGGACCGCACTGCTTGTGCCCTGGATACCCCCGAGTCGCTGGCAGGGCTAGAGTTTGAGCGCAGCCTGTACCAGGACTACGATGTAGCCGTGCCGTATGGTGAAGACAGCGAGCCGCCATTCATGGCAGGACGAGTAGGCATGTTCCAGAACGGGCGCTGGGCGACACCGGGCGTGCGTTCGAATGCGAACTTCACCTGGGATGCGGTTGAGTTGCCGACCGGGCCTGACGGGATGGGCAACTGGCTGTTCTGGGGAGCGTATGTGATCAACGCCAACACGGAGCATCCGGAAGAGGCATGGCAGCTGGTCCAGGAGCTGACTTCTGCGGAGATCCAGGGGATGATCTCAGAGCTGGGGACGAACATACCCAGCCGTGTCTCGCAGGAAGCGCTGGATAAGTTCCTGACCTTCACGCCACCCGACAACAACCAGGCGTTCCTGAACGGACTTGCCCAGGACCCGGAAGCCGAGGGTCCGCTGTGGGCAGGCTCGTGGCCTGAGTACGATGCGGTCATGGGACCGGCGGTTGCATCGGTCCTGACCGGCGAGAGGACTGTCGATGACTTCGCTGCCAGCATCTGCGACGAAGTCAACAAAGCCTTCAATCCGTAAGGATTGGCCTTGAAAGTGAACTGAGTTCCACACCGGGCGGATGAGGCCTCACCTGCCCTTGCCCGCCCGGTGCTTGTTTCAAGAAGTTAGTATTAATTCCATAGATACTGGTCGCTATTCCGCAAGCCAGATCTGACTGTGTATTTACCCCGCAGGAGTGCATTATGACAGCAGGAACGCAAACGTCATCCGTCTCCAGCCTTAATCAAAGTCCCGGTATCTGGCTGAATGTACTCGCTATCTGGCACGCCCTCCTGGCGGTTGGCTGCCTGGCAGGTGCAATTATGCTCTGGCAGCTGTATAACCCCGGAGCAACCTGGTTGCAGTGGGCGTATATCATCGTGCTGGTGATTACCGCTGCACTCAGCGCCATCAGCGTTCCGCTCATTATTCGCCGGGACCACCGTGGTCGTATCATCTCGCTTGCCGTCAATTATCTGGGATTCCTGTTCTGTTTGTTTGGATCCATGCATGTGTTGGGGATTTTCGTCGGGATTGACTCGCTGGCGGGCACTTTTGGGAGGGGAATACTCTTTCTGGCAGGTGTATTCGCCGGTTACCTTATCACGACCATTGGCGATCGCTATGAAAACTACCCACAGCGCGAGCAATTTTTCCGCCGCCTTGGGAAGATCATCATGGCGATTTTTGGCGTCCTCTTCCTGTTTGCCGTGGGAATTGTGCCTGGGATTATTTCATTATTCTCCCGCTTCAACACGCCGCTTCCGATCGCATTGGTTGCTGGCGTGTTGCTGTTTGGGCTGATGATCTGGGCAATTTGGCGGCGACCCAGCGCGCAGGCGATGGGCGCTAAGAACATCCATGAGGAAATTCTCAATGGCTATCTGTTCTTATCCCCCAACCTGTTCGGCTTCTTATTTTTCTTTGCCGGACCTTTGCTATTATCGTTTTATGTCAGCTTCACCGATTGGGATGCCTTTGGCTCAAAAAATTGGATCGGGCTTACCAACTATGCAAAGATCGTCAACCTGGATATTGCCACACTGGATGACCCCAAACAGCGTGCTTCTGAAGTGTTGGATGTCCAGGTTTATGACGAGCTGACCCGCTTCAGCTTGTTCGGTCAGCATATTATTATCGGCGCAGAGGATAAGCTGTTCTGGCTGGCGCTGCGCAACACATTTGTCTTTAGCGTGCTGGCTGTCCCGCTGAGCGTGATACCTGCATTGTTGCTGGCGAATCTGTTGAACACCAAGCTGCCCGGGATGAAATTCTTTCGAGCTGTTTATTTCCTCCCAAGTATTGCAGCTGTGGTGGGTGTAGCCTTAATCTGGCAATGGCTTTACAACGCTGCTGTGGGGTACATCAACTACGGTATCACCAGCACGATTACATTTATTAATTCAGTGTTCGGGATGGCGGTTGTCGATCCCCAAATCCGCTGGTTATCCGATACCAGCACCGCTCTCCTGGCAGTCGTGATCATGTCTGCCTGGCAGTGGATTGGGTTTAATACTGTCCTCTTCCTGGCAGGGCTGCAAAATATCCCGGCGGAGCTTTATGAAGCGGCAACCGTAGATGGCGCCGGGCGATGGGCGAAGTTTTGGAATGTGACCATCCCATTGCTGGCGCCGACCACATTCTTTGTAGTCACCACCGCGATCATCCAGGCTTTGCAGCTCTTTGAGCAAGTTTATGTATTGATCCCTACCGAACCACCGGGTGGGCCGAATAATGCCACCCTGTCTTTGGTTCTTTATCTTTATCAAAAAGGCTTTCAGCGCTTCGATCAAGGCTATGCTTCTGCAGTTGCCTGGGTGCTATTTATTGTCATCTTCAGCGTAACCCTATTCCAATTCCTGCGCCAGCGCTCTGGTAAGGGTGCATATAGCGCCTGATTGTTACGGAGGAGAGCCATGCAATCCTATCGTTTGGGTAGAATCATTGCCAACACCTTGGTGTACATCGTTCTGATCGGGTTCGCTTTCCTTATGCTCTTCCCCTTTATTTACATGTTCTCGACTTCCTTCAAATACCAGAAGGATACTTTCCGATACCCGCCCCGTTTAATACCCATGCAGGGGATCACCACGCTGATAGAAGGTTTTGAAGAGCCGTTGCCGCTTTACTATGTGGAATACAATGGTGAAGAGCGCCAGTTTGCCCTGGCAGAGAGCGGTGTCAAGATCGGGGTGTATGCTGAGCCGGATAACCTTGAGGCGACTTACGAGCGGCCTTTGACCCAGGTCAAGCCGACCGGTGGGGTGACCAACCAGGCAACCGCCATGGTCAATGGAACAGAAGAGAAGCTCTTCGATGTGGAAGTCGATGGACAGGTCATTGCCATGGTGAAGGTAGGCCAGACAGCCCTTGGGAAATTTGTCGATCCCCAGGATCCTTCTGTATCGGTGCTGCAAAACGTCCGCCTCAGCCAGCCGGTCGAAGAACCCGCCAGTCGGCCGGAAAACTACAGTGAAGTAACCCAGCTCCAAGGCCTGGATCGCAGCCTGACCAACACCGCCCTGGTCACCATCCTGGTGGTGATCGGTCAACTGGTCACGTCTGTGCTCGGCGGTTATGCTCTGGCACGCCTGCGATTTCCGGGCCGCGATCAGATATTTGTGATTTACTTGGGCACGATCATGATACCCTTCGTAGTGCTGATCACACCGCTTTACCAGCTGATGGTAATGATCGGATGGGTGGATAAGCTGGCTGCCCTGATCATGCCCTGGATATTTACAGCTTACGGTACTTTCTTGATGCGCCAGTTTTTCGTATCGTATCCCAAGGAGATCGAAGAATCGGCACTAATCGATGGCGCATCGCGGTTGCAGATCCTGGTGCGTATCCTGCTGCCTGCCAGCGTCCCCGCATTGGCTGCCCTGGCTACTTTCACATTTCTATACGCCTGGAACAGCTTCTTTTGGCCCCTGGTAATTATCAATACCGGGAATCGCGCCAACCATGTGTTGACGCTTTCTCTGAGCATCTTGCGCGGCCGCGCCAGCGACAATGCCAACCTGGTCATGGCAGGCGCTGCGATTGCCATTCTGCCACCAATGATCATCTATATCCTGGCGCAGCGTTTCTTCGTGGAAAGCGCAACCAGCAGCGGTGTCAAGGGTTAACCAGTCTAAACTAAAAGAATCGACACCCGCCTCAGAAATGAGGCGGGGGTTTTGTTGTCAGCGGATGAAACCTTCGCAGTTATCAACGGAGAAGTAAACCATGAAAATGCAAGACGATCAGTTCGTAGTTTATGATAATCCGATCAGCAAATCACAATCCCAAAAAACGATTCGCTGGCAAAATATGTTTGCCAATAAATTCAATTACGATCCGAACGAGAAGTACGAGCTGAGCTTGCACGATAACCCATACCTGGGTCCGATCTTTGGATTGAAAGATATCCTGCGCGATAACCAGGGAGAAAAAATTGTCCAGGAAAACGCCGTTATCTGCAGCACCATCCGCATGGGTTTCGGTCATTACCGGATTGCCATGGCGGGTGTATCCTGCGCCCGGGCGATGGGTTTCCAACCTTACTGGCTCGACCTGCTGGCATTACCAGGGATCACCACTGATGTGATTAACCGTTGCAACACCAATTACAGCTTCAATTCCAGGCTATCCCAGCGGAGCAAGCTGTTCAACAAATACGTATGGGAGGCGGTTACCACCGGCGAGCCGACTCTGCCCATCCTTTCCACAATCTTGAATACCTGGATCGTCGGTTGGCCGTGGAGATTTCTGAAAACGAATGTCAAAGATTACAAGATGAGCGAATTGTTCAGGAACCTGTTCCAAGCCTTGCCAGCCGAGATGCCGATCCTCACCTCCCATATGTGGATTTGCATGGGGGCGGTAGCGGGCGGGATGACCAATGTGGTGGATATGATGTTCGATAACTGGCCGATGGCTTTCCAGTTGACCGAGGGAGCCAGGCATGGCGTCCAATCACCTTCTGGATATTATGGCTTCCGGGTTATGCGCGGTTTCGACGAGAACAATAAAATCCTGAACCCTGTGCCGCCTGAGGCGATTTCTTTCACCGGGCATCATGTGGATCACGAGCTGGTGGAAAATATCGAGGTGGATTGCAATGCCCGCCTGCGGCGGATGCGGAACAACGAGCCGCGCAGATTCCTGCTGACCATGGGCGGCGCCGGCGCGCAAAGAGAGCTGTTCAAAGCGATTATTGAGCATTGCCTGCCCCTCATCCATAAAGGTAAGATTGCCCTGTTTGTCAACCTGGGCGATCATAAAGCAAATTGGGATTGGCTCAAGGTGGAGCTCGCCCAGCACCAGGATATTATTCAGACGCATTTTACCTGGGAGGATACCCAATCGTTTGTGGATGGCATTCGCACCCAACCTGCCAGTGGATTGCATGTTTTCCTGCACGATAATACCTTCCATGCGGTCTATGCTACCAATTACCTGATGCGGGTGGTGGATGTGATGATCACCAAGCCCAGCGAGCTGGCGTTTTATCCCGTCCCAAAAATCTTCAACGAGCGCGTGGGCGGGCACGAGATGTGGGGCGCGATCCGCGGGGCAGAGATTGGCGATGGCACGGTCGAAGCTCGCTCTATCCCCCAAACGTTGCAGGCAATTGATATCTTGACCGATGAGGATGACCTGCTCGAGCTGTTCTGTGGGTGTATTGTCAAAAACAAGCATATTGGGATTTATGACGGCGCTTATAAGTGTGTGGAGATGGCTACTGGAAAGAAATTCGTGCGCACCCCGATCAGCTCCAGCGTTAGCTTTTGATAAAAGAGGTAAATAGAGTGAGTTCTGGCATGACCCCCCAATCTTTGTTGGATATCCCTCACCGCCGGTTTAACCCGCTGACAGGGGAGTGGGTGCTGGTCTCTCCGCACCGGGCGAAACGACCATGGCTGGGACAGGTGGAAAAAGTGCCGCCTGAGAGCCTGCCGGCTTATGACCCAACCTGCTACCTGTGCCCCGGCAACGAGCGCGCCGCAGGACGGCACAACCCGCAGTATTCTGAGACGTTCGTCTTTGATAACGATTTCCCGGCGCTGCTCAGACCCGAAGAAGCAAGCGGGGCAGTGGACTATGAATCTCACCAAAATCCTGACCCACTTTTTCTTACCCAAGCAGAAACCGGGATTTGCCGCGTAGTTTGTTTCTCGCCGCGCCATGATCTGACGCTGCCTGAGATGACTCCAGCAGGCGTTGAAGCGGTGGTACGCACCTGGTCGGAGCAGACCCAGGAGCTGGGAGCGCTTGACTTTATCTCCTACGTGCAGGTTTTTGAGAATAAAGGGGCGATGATGGGCTGTTCCAACCCACACCCCCACAGCCAGATCTGGGCTACCAGCCAGATTCCCAACGAACCTGCCAAGGAAATGGTTACCCAGGCAAAATATCTTGAGCAGCACGGCTCGTGCCTGCTGTGCGACTACCTGGCTGTCGAGCAGCGCAGCGGGGAGCGTCTGGTTGCCAGCAACGAGCATTTTACTGCCCTGGTGCCCTACTGGGCGTTTTGGCCTTTTGAGTTATTGCTAATCTCTCATCGCCACCTGAGTTCTCTGCCCGACCTCTCACCTCAGGAAGTGACTGCTCTGGCGGATATTTTGCGCCGGGTGACAACTCGCTACGACAATTTATTTGAGGTCTCCTTCCCGTATTCAATGGGTTTCCACCAGGCTCCCAGCGATGGGCAGAGCTGCACGCAGTGCCATCTGCACGCCCATTTCTACCCGCCTTTGCTCCGCTCGGCGACGGTGCGAAAATTTATGGTTGGCTTCGAGATGCTGGGCATGCCTCAGCGCGATCTGACTGCTGAAACAGCGGCTCAGCGGCTGCGGGCTTTGAGCGAGGACCACTATCGCTGGAAATGATCTCTTGGGCGGACCAAACCAACGAAAAATATGATAGTATTGGGGGAATAAACCCGATAGATATTCTATTAGATAGATTTTGTTATGCCGACCGAACAATCTTCCACGCCGCAACCAGTAGAAGTCCTGATTACGCTCCAAATCCCAGATGATCTGCTTGCCAGGATAAAAGAAGTCTCTCCGCGCCTGAAGATCTCCATGCACACAGCTACGAAGACCGACGAAGTGCCTGGGGAAGTCTGGTCGCGCTGCCATGTGCTGTACACCAACCGGGTGCTCCCCACTCCCGAACAAGCGCCAGAGCTGCGCTGGATCCAGTTTCACTGGGCAGGTGTTGACCACGCCCTGGATGCGCCGATCTTGCGAAAACCGGGGGTGCTTGCCACCACATTGAGCGGTGCGGCAGCCTCGCAGATGGCAGAGTTTGTGGTGATGATGCTGCTGGCATTAGGGCATTGCTTGCCAGACATGTTCGCCCACCAGAAACGCGCCGAGTGGCCGCGCGATCGCTGGGAGCGTTTCTTGCCGCAAGAGCTGCGAGGCAGCACGGTGGGGATTGTGGGATATGGGAGCATCGGGCGGCAGATCGCCCGCCTGCTCCATTCATTTGGTGCCACGGTCCTGGCGACCAAACGCGACGCCATGAATCCCGGCGATACTGGCTACATCCCAGACGGCATGGGTGACCCGCAGGGCGATTTTGTGCATCGCCTGTATCCGTCTGAAGCGGTCTGCTCCATGTTTAAGGAGTGCGATTTTGTGGTTATCTGCTTGCCAAAAACACCCAGGACGGTGAACATGATCGGGGCGAATGAAATCGCCGCCCTAAAACCGACAGCTTACCTGGTAGATGTATCCCGGGGCGGCATTGTCAATCACAGCGCGCTGATCTCAGCCTTGAAGGATCGCAAGATTGCCGGCGCCGCTCTGGATGTATTTCCGGAAGAGCCTTTACCCCCCGAAAGCCCGCTCTGGAAATTGCCCAATGTCATCCTCACCCCGCATATCTCTGGCAATACTCGCCACTATCAAGAACGGGCAGTGGAATTGTTTGTTGAGAACCTGAGGCGTTATCTCACTGGATTGCCTCTATACAACTTGATCGATCCGGCTCGGGGTTATTAGCAGTGTACTCGATCACCCGCCCATTATCGCCCGGCAGCGAGAAGATTGAGGGTGTGCTCTTCGATCTGGGGCACACCTTGCTGTATTTCGATGGGGACTGGACGCAATCTATCCCTCAAAGCGATGCGCAGCTGGTGACGAGCTTGCGTTCCGCAGGTTACCATCTGGATGGGGAGGCTTTTATCCCCCGCTTTCGCTCCCTGCTCCAGGCGTACCACCAAGAGCGGGAGAATGAGTTTATCGAATACACTACCGCCTATATCTTGCGCCAGGTGCTGGCTGAGTATGGTTACCAGGCGGTTACAGATGAAGTGATCCAGAAGGCTCTGGCTTCAATGTATCGGGTTACCCAGGCCTCCTGGAAGCCAGAGCCAGATGCCCATCCCACATTGGAAACCTTGCGCAAATACGGCTATCGCCTGGGGCTGATCTCCAATGCGGGCGATGACGCCGATGTGCAAACCCTGCTGGACCAGGCAAACTTGCGAGCGTATTTCGAGATCATCTTGACCTCGGCTGGTCAGGGTATCCGGAAGCCCAACCCCGAAATCTTTTGGACAGCCCTGAAACATTTGAATATCCATCCCGGTAAAGTAGCCATGGTCGGCGATACTTTGGGAGCCGATATCCTGGGCGCGTATAACGCTGGCATCTACAGCATTTGGATTACCCGCCATGCCGAATCGCCCGCCAACCGCGCCCACGCAGATACAATCCAGCCGGATGCGAAGATCGAGCGCCTGGAGGATTTGTCCCCCCTGCTCGCCTGCCTGTCGGGCAGTCCTGCCTGAAGGGTTTTTACCCCTCACTTCTTACAAAACCCCCCATATTTCTCGTTACACCGAACTGATGTCAATAAAAAGCGTGCTGCCGGGTTATTACCCGGCAGCACGCGAACACATTCACTTGGATAATTCGTGAGACTACGGCTCCAGTGTGCTGCGCATGCTCTCAGGGCGTTTTTCCAGCGTAACCGGCACGTCCCTATACTCTCCGTTGCGGTAGACCTTCAGGATAACTTCGTCACCGGGGGCGACTTCTAGAGCAATATAGATGAGCAGGTCGTCAAAGGAGTTTACCGTTTGACCGTTGATGGCGGTGATGATATCGCCGCCGGTATCGATCTGGCGACCGCGGATTGTTTCTGAGTCGGTCGAGCCGCGCAAAGCCGATTTGGATGAGGGGCCGTCTTCGATAATATTTGAGATGTATGCGCCTCTGTCGATCGGCAGCTCCATCGCCTCAACCAGCAAGGGGGACACATCACCGCCCTGCACGCCTAACCAGGACCATTCATGCTCCCCAAGTTGAACCAGGTCTGGCACAACGTGTTTGATAATATTGACCGGGATGGCAAAGCCAACCCCCAGGTTACTCCGGCTGGTACCATCTGTCTCGATCTGGGCGTTCACCCCGATCACCTCACCCTGGAGGTTGAGCAAAGGTCCTCCAGAGTTACCGGGATTGATTGCCGCGTCGGTCTGGATGGATTGCGGAATGGTGAACACGGTCAGGGCGGGGATTGTCCGCCCCAACGCGCTGATCACGCCACGCGTCAGGGTGCCTTCCAGCCCGAATGGATTGCCGATGGCAATGACGGTCTGCCCAACAGCCAAAGATTCCATTTCACCCAGGGGGAGCGGACCCACGCCCGCCGGGAGTGCTTCGACACGCACAACTGCCAGGTCGCTGTTCAGATCTTCACCGACAATCTGCGCTGCCCGTGCGGTGCCATCGGAAAAGGTTACTTCTACTTCGCTGGCGCCATGCACAACATGGGCGTTGGTGATAATGTTGCCGTCGCTATCATAGATAAAGCCTGAACCCTGACTGGCAGGTAAAACCAGATCATCCACCTGGCTATAGACGGTGATATTCACCACCGATGGGTTTGCTCTGGCATACAGATCTACCAGCACCTCGTTCTCGTCTAAGACGATCGCAGGCTTGACAATATTCTCAATGATCTCTTCACCCTGGGGCATTTCCGGCACCACGGTTGCCACAAAAGTCTCGATAGTTTCGCTGCTGATCTCTGGCTGGATGTCCGGAATGGCGATCCGGCATGCCAAGGCCAGGACAGGCAGGACGATTAAGATAATCATGATTCGGGGTAATCCCCGCTGTTTACGCTCAGAATTCATAATCCGATCTCCTTGTACACCAATATTACACCATAATTACGAGCTGTATTTGGTTATCTCCCTGGTTCAGCAAGGCGCATGTCTTCGGACGCGCTATGCCGGTCCTTGGGATCCCATATTCAAATACGGACCCAGATAGAGTAGTATAGTCACTCTTGTTTAGAAATTCCTGAATATTGGATAAGAATGAGCCGTGAATGCCAGGGGTTTACTCTGCAACGGCGCGTTTTAATATCACCAGGGTCATATCATCTTCCTGCGCCTGGTCTTCCTGAATAAATGAGCGCCATTCCTGTAATACATTTTCCATTTGGTCTGCCTGATCGGATAATTGGCACAACAGCTCCCTCAGCCTGGGCACGCCGAACATCTCCCGGTTCGGGTTATGTGCTTCTACCAACCCATCGCTGTAAAAAAGGACGCTATCCCCGGGGGCAATTGTAAGCTGGCCTTCTTCATAGACCATACCAGGCATCAGGCCCAATGGCATGCCGCGCGCCTGCAATTCTTGCACTTCGCCATTTTTGAAGCGGCAGGGCAGGTTGTGACCCGCGTTGGAAAAAGTGATCAGCCCGCTTTGCAGGTCGATGATCGCGTACAGGCAGGTTACAAACATACTAGGCGGCATGGCAGGGAGCATTAGATCGTTGGCTTTCTCTAGGACCTCGCCGGGATCAACCGATCGCATGGCGCAGGCGCGCACAAAGCCGCGCGCTGCAGCCATGACCAGGGCAGCCGGGATGCCTTTACCGGTGGCATCTCCAATGACCACACCCAGTCGGCTGTCCGATAACTCGATGAAATCGAAGAAATCGCCACCAACTGCCTGGGCCGGCTGGTAGTGTCCTTCCACCTGCCAGCCGGGCATATTGGGCAGCTGTTTCGGCATCAGGGTTTGCTGGATGTACCGGGCAACACGCAGCTCATCATCCAGACGCTGTTTCTCTAGGATTTTTAACTGGTATTGTTTTACCAGCTGAGCGATTCGAAATGCGGGAGCTGCCCGGCTGGCAAGCTCGCTCAGAAGACGCCGATCATCCAGTGAATATGAACGCTCGCCTGCGTTGGGGCCCAGGCTGATCAGCCCAACCAGCTCTCCCTGGCTTACCAGAGGCATGACCAAAGTGATCCCGCGTTCTTGCAAGGTTATTACCCCCGGTGATTCCAGGTTGAGGCGGTTCAGCTCGATCGCTTCACGTGTGTTCGTGAAAAGAGGGCAGAGCGGGTCGCTTGGCAAGAAAGGCAGGCTCGATTCTGCTTCCTGTCCCACGCAAGTGTAGAACTCCATGTAGGTGGGCTGCATGGTTTCTTGTACCAGGTTGGCCAGCTTTTGGGTCAGGCGATCCAGATCGACCTCGTGGCGCAATGTCGCGCTGAAGGCTTCAAGAGCCTGGATAGAGTCATACTTGCGGCGGAAAAAGCGCCGGTCGATCCAGAGCTGGATACGCTTACGCAAGGGGTTAAAGATAAAAGCAATCGCTAAGGTCGAAACAGCTACTGCAAGAGGGGATGTTTGCCCGGTGAGGTTGATAAAGCCTTCCTGCAAGACAACAATAATGGCGAGGTAAATCCCGCTCAGCAACAGGGTGAGCACGCCATAGACCAGGGTGCGATTGATGAGCAGGTCGATGTCCCACATCCGGTAGCGGGCGATGGCAATTCCGACCGATAAGGGGAAGAACAACAAACCAGGCAAAAAAAGCACCGGGTTCCAGGGAATCAGGTAACCGAAGAGCGGCGCAATGAGCCAGATACCGATCGGGATGAATGCGATCAGGCTGCCCCACAGGATGATGCGAATTTGCTGGCGGGCAACAGGCGAGACGACTGTGCGCATCCGGTAGATCATCATGCCCAGGAAAAATACCAGCCCGAGGCCGGCATACAGGTAGATGGCTCGCCAGGCGGCAATATAATCCCAGGGATTGCGGGTATTGTTCAGGACTGCCAATGCCCAGGCAGCCAATGCCAGAGAAACCAGATAGGGCCAGGTCAGTATCCAACGCCTGGAATTTAATGGGTATTTCTCTCCCGGGAAGAGCAATGCCAGCCTCGCCAGGGCGCCTCCCTGCAAAGCCATGGCAACGGTCCAGATTGCCGGGGCGTTATGGGTCGTAATTAAATCAAACAACAGGACATTCGAAGTGGCTGAACACAGGCAGAAAAATGCAAACGCTTGCGATGAGGTAATCCCGCCGCTCGCTCGATACACCCATGCCCCGATCAAGAGATAAGCCAACCCAATCGTATATGGAATCCAGAAGAACCGGAGCAGGTCAATCCTAGGGAAAGCTTCCAGTTCGATGGGCGAAAAAGTATTGGCATTCCCCTCTGGCGAGACTGCGGTAATCGATATCACCTGCCCGATGGAAAACCTGGAAAGGATGGTCTCGAACTCGGTCACCTGCGATACGATTCGCTCCCCCACTGAGACGATCCTCTGCGGGTGGCCCAGGCCTGTGCTGCGACCGCTCCATCCTCGCCCGTTATAGTCGGAGACGACCAGGGTTTGCTCGATAACAAACCCGGGAAATGCCTGCCGGCTCCATGAGACAGCCCAGATTGGGGCGAGCAAAAATACCAACCCGGTGAACAGGAACAATCCTACCATCCACCAGGCATAGCCTGCAGACTCGTCCAAGCCATTTTGCCTGGGAACTGCGGGGTAGGTGTCGATGTTGGTTACGGCTTTGCTTGTTTGAAGACCGTCCGCCGGTCTTAATGGTTCTGCTGCTCGGTTAGAAGACATTCTCGCTGGTAGCCTGGCTGCGCTCCCATTCAGCATGTGGCCTGCCGAGAGCCCGCCATTGAGGGGTAAGTGGCATAACGCCAAGCTGGCGGATGATCCGGCGGGCTGCCAGCCCGACAACGGCTGTGTAAGTTGGGTAGGCCAGCTGTAATTCAGCTAACTGCTCCACCCACATATCGGCAGCCATGCCCGCCGCCACAAGCTGGATGGATTCTAGGGCTTGCTCGCCTACGATGTGAGCCCCCAGGATGCGATGGGTCTCCTGGGAAACAATCAGCTTGCAGACGCCATCCGTATGGCCATCGATCACGGCGCGGTCGAGATCTTTGTAATACACCACCGTAGTCAAGTAGTCGATGCCTGCCTGCTTGGCTTTTGCCTCGGTCATCCCGACACTGCCGTACTCGGGATCAGTTAACCCGCCGTGGGGGACGATCAGGTGCTGGTAAGGTTGGCCGATTCCCAATACGGCATTTTCCGCCGCGATCCGCCCATCATAGCTGCCGCTCTGGACAAGCATCATCCGCCCGGTGATATCGCCGGCGGCGAAGATATGGGGGGCTGAGCTGGCCAGGTAATCATCAACGACGATATAATTGCGCTCAACTTTTACGCCGGCAGCCTCCAGGTTCAGGGTTTCCACATTGCCTATCCAGCCCACCGCCAGCACAACAGCTTCGACCTCCAGGCTGTGGTGCTGTTCCTCCTGGGTGTAAACCAGGGTCACTCCGCCTTCTCTACGGTCAATGCGCTCCACGCCACCGATTGAGGTGATGATATCGATGCCACGCCGCTGGAAGACGTCTTGGATCACCGAGGCGGTGGTTTCGTCTTCAAGCGAGAGGATATGATCGCTCCTCTCCAGCACATACACCTGAGATCCGAAGTCGGCGAAGATCGAAGCCAGCTGGCATCCGGTTGCTGCTCCACCGACGATTGCGATATATTTCGGCAGGTGGCGCAATGACCAGACATCACTGTGCGTGAGGGCGAGCTCGCTCCCGGGGAAGGGGAAGCGTCGGGCGTGCCCGCCAGCACACAGGATAAACTTTTCACCGCGCAGACTATCGCCGTTGGCGAGTGCCAGAGTGTGCTCATCTACAAAGTGAGCGTCTCCAACTCCAGAGAGGACGGTAATTCCCGCCTGGCGCAGGTTTTCTTCAATCTGTTTCTTCTCATGGATTCCAAAAACCATCCTTTGAGTGCGCGCCATCACCGCGGTGAAATCGACGCGGGGAGGTTCACCCATTAGCCCATAATCTGAAAACTGGCGCGAATCACGAGCCAGGCGGGCCGCATGAGCCAATACCCGGGTGGGGACACAGCCATCGTTGGTACAGGTGCCGCCCATTCGCCAGCGCTCGACCAGGGCGACGCTGGATCCCAGCTCGCTTGCCCTTAAGGCAGCGGTTACCCCAGCCGGGCCACCGCCAACGACGATCATGTCAAAATGGTGCATATTAACCTCCTTACAAACGAAAACGGCTTGATCTTTTAATACCGGAAAGGTGAGTGTCTGCAATTAGCCCCGGCAGATAAATCGCCCTAATTATATCTGATTTATTATCGTTGGAGGTCGGAATTTGCCCGAATTTCCTGCCCTGTTCTTTGGATTTCCCAAAAGAAAGAACCCCCGTGATGGGGGTCCTTTGCAATCCGAAGAGAGTATCCGGGCTGTCTGCGATGTAGCTGCTTAGTTGGCGGCGATGTGGCCACAAGGGAACAGCGATGGAGCAATGGTGTTGTGGAGTGTTCTACGGTGTTGCCTGGATAGTCTCCTCGGGGATTGCCGGGAGGGTTGTTTCTGCGGGGGCTGGCGAGGGTGAGAGCGCAGCAGCATCTGTTGCAGTGTTAGGAGCACCACCCGCCACCCAGCGCTCGAAAATTTCAATTAGTTCTGGCTTGAGTGCTTTGGTCGGCGGCATAGGGCCGCCAGCTTCAATCTCTTCCCGGTTGATCATGCGGATCAAGTTGCTATTAAGGTCGCCGGGGATGATATTTGGCGCGTTATCGCCGGATTGCATGGTTTGCTCATAGTCTCCCATCAGGTAGTTGTTGTTCTTCTTGCCTGGGCGGTGACAGGAGACACAGTAGCGCTTTTCAATAGGCGCGATATGGACTTCATAGGAAGGGATCTCTTCTGGACCCAGCTCTGGGATGGCGCCTGCCTGCTCCACTTCAGCGGGCAGCTCAGCGCGGTCATCCCAGGTATAGCGCATAAAGGTGACCACTGCATCCATATCGCCCCGAGAAAGCTCTCCGCCATATCCTTTCCCGAACGGCGGCATCCCGAGATCGGGTTGACCGTAATCAATCACCTGGAATAAGGTCTCGTCACTGCGGGTGTACATCTGGTCCGAGCTGTTGATCGGATTTAGCACAACCCCCTCCAGGCCTTCCACGCCTTTGATCTCGCCGCCCTCA
>Ga0105100_10000805_pt1 | contig 18252 bp, 15 predicted proteins | sample PPLLak12cMay2015_2_FD_87033 | JGI IMG/M metagenome (GOLD analysis project Ga0105100, IMG submission 87033) | Freshwater sediment microbial communities from Prairie Pothole Lake near Jamestown, North Dakota, USA - PPLs Lake P8 Core (1) Depth... | ecosystem: Environmental > Aquatic > Freshwater >...
AGGGACTGGCGCACCCGGTTGATCTCCTCGACCTTCGTATAAGGCCCCATTCGTACCCGGTACCAGGTTCCCTTGTCGGGCAGGTTCGCCGGCTCGACGCTCGATTCGAACCCCAGGATGGCCAGCCGCGCCTTCTGGTTGTCGGCGTCGGCCGGGTTCTGGAACGAGCCCGCCTGTACGAAATAAACGTCCTTGCCCGTATCCTGTTGACTGCGCGCGGTGCGCATGCGTTCGCGCAGCTCGCGCTCGCTCACCTGCTCCTCCTGCCCCGGCAGGATCTTGTAGAAGTCGAACTTCGGCTTCTCCGCCGAGGCCGGCGGCACGGTGCTGCCCTGCGGCAGCCCGGCGATCGCCGGCGGCTTGGCCGCCGCGGTGCCTTCCTTCTCGGCCGGCTTGGGCTTGCCGGCGATGAAGGGGATCTGCGTGCGGTTTAGGTAGAAGGCGATCATCAGGGACACGACCAGGCCGATCGCCACGCCCGTGAACATGCCGAGCAGGAAGCCGCCCCCGGCGCGCCTCCTGCTGCCGAGCCGCGTGGCGGAGCCGGACCTGGGTATTGCCATCACATCTTCTCCGGTGCGCTGACGCCCAGAAGCGACAGCCCGTTGGCCAGTGTTTGGCGCACCGCCGCGCACAGCGCCAGCCGCGCCGTGCGCAACGCCTCGTCCTCGACGAGAATGCGCTCGGCATTATAGTAGCTGTGGAACTCGGCCGCGACTTCGCGCAGGTAGAACGCGAGCGAGTGCGGCGCGAGCTCGCGGGCCGCGCCGGCGAGCACCTCCGGAAACTCCTCCAGCTTGCGTGCCAGGGATAGCTCCCGTTCGCCGGTCAGTTTCTCCAGGTTGAAATCCTTCAGGTCCCCGCCGGCTTGGGCGAACAGGCTGCAGACGCGCGCATGCGCGTACTGCACGTAGTACACCGGGTTCTCGTCGCTCTTCTGCCGCGCCAGGTCGACGTCGAACACGAACTCGGAATCGGCCTTGCGCGAGACCAGGAAGAAGCGCACCGCGTCGCGGCCGACCCAGTCGATCAGGTCGCGCACCGTGACGTAGGAGCCGGCGCGCTTGGAGATCTTCACCTCCTCGCCGCCGCGCATCACCTTCACCAGGCTGTGCAGCACGTATTCCGGATAGTCCTTCGGAATGCCCAGGCCGAGCGCCTGCAGGCCGGCGCGCACGCGGGTGATGGTGCTGTGATGGTCGGTGCCCTGCACGTTGACCACCTTCTTGAAGCCGCGCTGCCACTTGGTGACGTGGTAGGCGACGTCGGGAACGAAGTAGGTGTACGTGCCGTCGGACTTGCGCACCACGCGGTCCTTGTCGTCGCCGTAGTCGGTGGTGCGCAGCCACAGCGCGCCGTCCTTCTCGTAGGTCTTGCCGCTCGCCACCAGCGCCTCGACCGCCGCGGCCACCTTGCCCTCGGCGTAGAGGCTCGACTCCAGATAGTAGACGTCGAATTTCACGCCGAAAGCCTGGAGATCCGCATCCTGCTCCTTGCGCAGGTACGACACGGCGAATTTTCGAACTTTCTCGACATCACCCGGATTCGCGCCCTGAGAAACATAGTCCCGCGCGATGTCCTCGATGTATTCGCCCTGGTAGCCCTCGGCGGGCCAGCCCGCATCGCCGGGGCGGATGCCGCCCGCGCGTGCCTGCACCGAAAGCGCGAGCTTCTCGATCTGCGCACCGGCATCGTTGTAGTAGAACTCGCGCGTCACCTGGTGGCCCTGCCACTCGAGCAGCGCCGCGATCGCGTCGCCCAGCGCCGCCTGGCGGCCATGGCCGACGTGCAGGGGGCCCGTCGGATTGGCGGAAACGAACTCGACCTGGGTCTTGAGCGGCTGCGAGGCCGGGCCGCGGCCGTAGCCCGCGCCCTGCTCCAGCACCCGGGCAACCACCGCCTGCTTCGCCCTGATGGTCTGGCGCACGTTGTAGAAGCCGGCGCCGGCGATGGTCGGGCGCTCGAAGAGCCCCGTCTGCTGCACGCGGTCGGCCGTCGCGTCGAGCAGCCGCTGGGCGATCTCGCGCGGATTGCGCTTCAGCTCGCGCGCGAGGGTGAGCGCCACGGTGCAGCTGATGTCGCCGTGCTCGGGATTGCGCGGCCGCTCGAACTGCACCAGCGCCTCGCCCGCGCCGGGCGCGATGTCGCGCAGCGCCTCGAGCAGGATGCCTTTGAGGACGGCCCTGGGGTCGTGCATCAGTCGAACTCTATCGGATCGACATCGAGATGCCAGCGCACCTCGTGCTGCGATTTTTCGAAAAGAATTCCACTTAACGAAGCGAGAAAGCCTTGCAAGGCCGGGCGCGAGGAGGACTGCATCAGCAGCTGCGCCCGCTCGTAGCCGGCGCGGCGCGTCAGCACGTGCGGCACGGGGTCGTAGCAGCGCACTTCCTGCGGGCACTCGATGCTCGCCACGGCACTGCGCAGGAAGCGCAGCGCGGTGTCGAGCTTCTTCGCTTCGGCGCGCAACGCCGCCTCGAAGACGAACGGCGGGAAGCCGGCCGCGCGCCGCTCGGCGAGCTGGGACTCGGCGAACCCGGCGTAGTCGTGCGTCGCGAGGGCGCGGAACAGCGGATGCTCGGGATAGCGGGTCTGCACCAGCACTTCGCCCGCGCGCTCGCGCCGCCCGGCGCGGCCGGCCACCTGCGCCAGTACCGCATAGAGCCGCTCGGCGGCGCGGTAGTCGGTCGAGAGCAGCGCCGTGTCGGCGTTCAGCACGCCGACCAGGGTCAGGTCCGGAAAGTCGTGTCCCTTGGCGAGCAGCTGCGTGCCAACGAGGATGTCGGCCTCGCCGCGGCGCACGCCCTCGAGCGTGCGCGTGAGCTCGGCGCGCCGGCGCGCGCTGTCCCGGTCGATGCGCACGATGCGCGCGCCGGGAAAGCGCTGGCCAAGGAACTCCTCGACGCGCTGGGTGCCGCGCCCCATGGGGCGCAGGTCGACGTTGCCGCAGGTGGGGCAGGCCTCAGGAATCGGTGCCTGGGCGCCGCAATGGTGGCAGCGCAGCCGCCGATCGGTCGAATGCAGCACCATGCGCGCCGTGCAGCGCTCGCAGCCGGCCGCCCAGCCGCACGCTTCGCAGGCAAGCACCGGCGCATAGCCGCGCCGGTTGATGAAGATGAGGCTCTGCTCCTTGCGCTCGAGCCTGAGCTGCAGCCCTGCGAGCAGAGCCTGGGCGAGCCCGTGCTCCTGGCTCGCGATGCGCAAGTCCACCGTGCGCACGACCGGCAGCTGGGCGCCCGGGGAGGCGCGCTCGGGCAGCTCGAGTCTTTCGTAGCGCCCGCAGCGGTAGTTGTGCCAGGTTTCGAGCGATGGGGTGGCGCTGCCGAGCACCACGGGGCAGCTCGCGAGCTTCGCGCGGTAGACCGCCACGTCGCGCGCCGAGTAGCGCAGGCCTTCCTGCTGCTTGAACGAAGGGTCGTGCTCCTCGTCGACGACGATGAGCGCGAGGCGCGGCATCGGCGCCAGGAGCGCGAGCCGCGTGCCCAGCACGATGCCCGCTTCGCCGCGCGCCGCCTGAAGCCACGCGGAGGTGCGCGCGATGTCCTCCAGGCCGCTGTGCATGAGGGCGAGGCAGGCGTCGGGGAAAGCGAGCCGGAACTGGGCCTCGAGCTGCGGCGTGAGGCTGATCTCCGGAACCAGCACCAGCGCCTGCGCGCCCTGCTCGAGCGCCTGCGCGATGAGGTGCAGGTACACCTCGGTCTTGCCGCTGCCGGTCACGCCGTGCAGCAGAAAAGCGCCGAAGCGGCCGAACGCGGCGCTCAGCCGATCGCGCACGCTCGCCTGCTGCGGGGTCAATCGATGGTTGGGGACGAATCGCGCTCCCGGCTTTGCTTCAGGGCTCTCGAGGACCTTGCGCGGCAGCGGCTTGACCGAGCGCAGCCTCGGCGGCAGCGCGCCGATCACCGTTTCGCCGAACGGGCGGTGGTAATAGCCGGAAAGGAAACGCATCAGCTCGAGCCAGTCCGCTGGCAGCGGCGGCGCGTCCTCGCGGATCGCCGCGAGCGGCTTGATGCGCTGCGCCGGCAGCTCGCTTGCGGCGAGCAGCGCGACGACGACGCCGGCGCGCTCGCGCGTTCCGAACGGCACCGTGATGCGATCGCCTACGCGCGCACGCATGCCTTCCGGAACGGCATAGTCGAAAAGCTTGGCGACCGGCACGTCGAGCGCGACTCTCGCGCAGGAAATTTTGCGCTCTGGCAAGGACTTAGAGGTTGTGGATATTTCTGTGGGTAAGCGCTTCATACCCGTGTCACATAAGGAAGTGCCCCGCGTTTCGCTCTATGGGCCGTGGCCTTCCATGTCTTTTTATCATTTGTTTTCAGTGGGATATAGCGCCCCTGCTAGGGGAAGTCTTCAATGCAGGAAAATCCCCGGTCAGGCGGCCCTTTTGTGCATAAGTCAAGCCCGCAATTGCCTGCTGTAAGTGCGTACTTCGTCTACCAAGGCGGAAACCGACTCGGTCGGCGTCGTCGGCAAGATCCCGTGGCCGAGGTTGAAAATGTGCCCGGGCTCCGGCCCGAAAGCATCCAGGGTCCTGCGCGCTGCGGCGCGCACGCCCTCCGGCGGCGCGAACAGGACGGCCGGATCCAGGTTGCCTTGCAGCGCGACGCGCCCCGCCGCGAGCCTGCGCGCTTCGCGCGCGTCCACCGTCCAGTCGAGCCCGACCGCGTCGCAGCCGCTTTGCATCATCGCCGCGAGCCACGGATGGCCGCCCTTCGTGAACAGGATCGTGGGGACGCCGAGGCCGCTTTGCAGGATCTTGCGCGAATACGCGAGCGAGAAAGGCTCGTAGTCCTCGTACGCGAGCGTGCCGCCCCAGGTATCGAACAGCATCACCGCCTGCGCGCCCGCTTCGACCTGCGCCTTGAGGTAATCGCGCACCGCCCTGGCATTCACCTCGAGGATCGCGTGCAGCAGCTCGGGCCGCGAGTGGCGCAGCGCCTTGACCGTCCGCCAGTCGTCGCTGCCGCTGCCTTCGATCATGTAGCAGGCCAGCGTGAAGGGGCTGCCGGCGAAGCCGATGAGCGGCACGCTGCCGTCGAGCGCGCGGCGGATTTCGCGCACCGCGTCGAGCACGTAGCGCAGCTCGGCAGCTGGATCGGGTACCGAGAGCTTCTTGATATCAGCTTCGCTCCGCAGCGGCCGCTCGAAGCGCGGCCCTTCGCCTTCGGCGAAGCGCAGCCCGAGGCCCATGGCGTCGGGAATGGTCAGGATGTCGGAGAACAGGATCGCCGCATCGAGGGGAAAGCGCTGCAGGGGCTGCAGGGTCACCTCGGTGGCGAGCGCCGGGCTCTTGGCCAGCGCGAGAAAGCTGCCGGCGCGGGCCCGGGTCGCGTTGTACTCCGGCAGGTAGCGTCCCGCCTGGCGCATCAGCCAGATCGGCGTGTAAGGCGTCGGCTCCCGCCGCAGCGCCCGCAGCAGCGTGTCGTTCTTCAGAGGAGCTTTCTGGCGATGTAATTCCATTCGGCCTCGCTTACCGGCGTGATCGACAGCCGGTTGCCGGGGCGAAGCAGGCGCATCCGGGCAAGCGGCGAGTGGCTGCGCAGCTCGGCGAGGGGCACGAGGCGCGTCTTGCGCAGCGCGCGCACGTCGACGTTGAACCAGCGCGGGCTGTCCTTCTTCGCCTTGGGGTCGAAGTACGGGCTCCTGCGATCGAACTGGCTGGCATCGGGATAAGCGCTCGAGGCCACCTCGGCAAGGCCGGCGATGCCGGGCTCGGCGCAGCTCGAGTGGTAGAAGAGCACGCCGTCGCCGGGCCGCATCTCGTCGCGCATGAAGTTGCGCGCCTGGTAGTTGCGCACGCCGCTCCACGCCGTGAGCCGCTTCGGCGCGGCGAGCACGTCATCGATCGAGCACTCGTCGGGCTCGGACTTCATTAGCCAGTATTTCATCCGGGTGGGAGGTTCCCCGCCATGCCGGTGGGCTCGGCTCCCGAACCCTGGCTAAACAGGGTGGTCGCTTTCCGGTCACATCAGGTTCGTCCGGCGTGCACGGGGCACGGGACGATCGCAACAGTGACGCTAGGGCCGCAACCTGAGGAAGCTATCGGTTCGGAAAATATGAGCCCTGTCGTGCACAGCAGGGAACAGACAGGGTTTTAGAATAAGTTTTCCTGCTTTGCAATCGCCGCGTCGAGTTGCGACTCGATCTCGGACAGCCGGCGCTTCGCCTGGCCCATGTCCAGGCCGCCGCCGAGCTTGACGCTGAGCAGCTCGTGTGCCACGTTGAGCGCGGCCATCACCGCGATGCGCTCGGCGCCCATCACCTTGCCGGCCTTGCGGATCTCGTTCATCTTGGCGTCGAGGTAGGCGACCGCCTGCATCAGCGCCTCGCGCTCGCCGTCGTCGCAGGCGACGCGATAGGTGCGCCCCAGCAGGTTCACTTCGACGGTCTTCTGCGCCTCTGCCATGGGCCTCGAGCTCATCCGGGCAGTCGGTTGAGGAGGCCTTCGAGGCGCTCCTTCGCGCCGTCGATCTTTTCATGCAGGCGCTTGGCGTCGCTCTGCGCCGCGGCGAGCTGCTGGCGCAGCGTGGAATTCTCGGCGCGCAGCCGCTCGCAGAGCGCGACGAACTGCGCCACCTTGGCCTCGAGCGAGTTGAACTCGGCCTCCACGGCGGCAACTATGTTTCAAAATTCAAGCAACGTCAAGAAGTAAGGCCATGTTTTGCATGTAGTTCATTATCTTGCGGTCCGGGCCGCTTCCAGGATCCGGCAAAGGCGCTCCGCCCCGTCCAGGAGCCGGGGCGTATGGCGCTGGATGAGCTCCCCGGGGATGAAATGGGCCGGCGGCGGGGGACTCGCAATGCTCGTAATGGTGACTTCGGGCCTCGCCCGCAGCAGCGCTTCGCGGTCGATTTCCGGCGCGATGGTCGGCGCCGCGGCGAAGACGTTCTGCCCGCCGCACAGGCGGATCACCTTGCTGATCACGTGATCGCCGTTGATGGTCTGCAGCGGTCGATCCCAGACCTGGTAGAACACCCGCACGGGCGGCCGTCGCGAGTAGCGCTTTTCCAGCTCGCCGGCGCGCTTCCGGAACGACGCCGCGGCGCCGCTCGAAGTGCCGGCAAGAGCGCCGAGCTTCTCGATGGTCCTGGGGATGTCCTCCAGCTCGCGCGGCTCCGAGCGGAAGGTGGGAATGCCCAGCTCCGCCAGACGGTTGACCGCGCGCAGGCTGCCCGCGTTGGGCCACGCCACGATGAGGTCGGGCCGCAGCGCCAGCACCGCCTCCAGGTCGATCGCCGCGTCGCTGCCGACGCGCGGCAGGCGGCGCGCCTCGGGCGGAAAGTCGCTGAAGTCCACCGCGCCGACCAGCTTCGCGCCGGCGCCGGCCGCATACACGAGCTCGGTGAGGTGGGGGGACAGGCTGACGATGCGCTGCGCGGGCATCTTGAGCGCGACCTCATTGCCGTAGTCGTCGGTAACGCGGACCTGCGCCTGGACGGCCCCGATGGTCAGCAAGACCGTGCACAGCAGTAGACGCATCGTTTTATGATATCGGCACGCTGCCAGGTGTTCGGGAAAGAGGTGAAAAGCCTCTGCTGCCCCCGCAACGGTAAGCGAGAGAACCGTCTCGGATAAGCCACTGCGTAAATCACGCGGGAAGGCGAGACGGTCATGCCTCGCGAGTCCGGAGACCGGCCTGGAAGCCCTCCCAACCATTTAAGGCGTCGGGGATGACGCCAGAAAGGTCTTCCAATGCGCCACGCCGTTGCCGGCTTCCTCGCCGGCGCTTTCGTTTCCGTCTGCCTTGCCCAGGACGATGCCGTGGTCGTCACCGCGACGCGCTTTGCCGATTCCAAGCGTGATCTTCCCGTGGGCGTCACCGTCATCACCGAAGACGACCTGAGAAAGAGCGCCACCTCCAGCCTGCCGGAGATCCTCGCCCAGTTCGGCCTGGTCCACATCCGCGACAACGCCGGCACGCCGAACCAGCAGATCGACCTGCGCGGCTTCGGCATCACCGGGGACCAGAACACGGTGGTGCTGGTCGACGGGCTGCGCGTGTCGGAGAACGAGCTCGTCCCGGCGCAGCTCGCCGCCATTCCGCTCGACGCGATCGAGCGCATCGAGATCGTGCGCGGCAGCGGCGCGGTGCTCTACGGCGGCGGCGCGACCGGCGGGACGGTGAACATCATTACCCGGCGCCCGCAGCCCGGCGACGCGCGCACCTATGCATCGGCGCGCGCGGGCAGCTACGGCACCGCGGAGGTGCGCGCCGGGCTCGCGCGCATGGGCGAGACGCTCGGCTTTTCCCTCGACCTCTCGCACGAGGACACCGAGGGCTACCGGCGGAACAACCGCTTCCGCCAGACCAACCTGGCCGGCGCCCTGGAGGCCCGCCAGGGCGAGGGCAGGGCCTATCTGCGCTTCTCGCTCGGCGACCAGGCGCTCGAGCTTCCCGGCCAGCTGAGCGAGGCGCAGATCGCCGCCGATCCCCAGCAGGCCAGCACGCCGCGCAACGACAGCGAGCGCAACGACGGCTCGCTGACTTTGGGCGGGGCCTGGCACGCCGGCCGCCACGAGCTGGCGGCCGATCTGTCCTATCGGGACAAGCATGCCTCGTCGTTCTTCCTGCCGGCGTTTTTCGTCGATACGCGCGTGAACCTGTGGTCGTTCGTGCCGCGCGCGAAGCTGAGGTTCGGCAGCCGCCACGACCTGACGCTCGGCCTGGATCTCGAGCAATGGGACTACGAGAACCGCAACGCCGCCGCGCCGTCGAGCGTGGCCAACCCGTTCTCGCGGCGCGCGGGAGAGCAGACGAACCGCGCGGTCTATGCGCAGGCCAATCTATGGGCGGCGGAGCGCACGCGCGTGGTGATCGGCGCTCGCCTGCAGAAAAGCGACGAGCGGCTCGCCGAGGAGATCTTCCCGCTCGATGATCGCCGTGCCAGGCACGATCTGGACGCCTACGAGCTGGCGCTGCGGCAGGGCCTGGCGCCGGGCTGGTCGGCCTACGGCAAGCTCGGTACGAGCTTCCGCCTCGCGAATTTCGACGAGAACGCCTGCTTCGCGCCGCCGTGCGCGACCACACTGCTCGCGCCGCAGGAGGCCAAGGCGCGGGAACTGGGGGTGGAGTACGAGCGCTCGGGCCTGCGCGGCCGGGCAGCCCTGTACGAGAAGCGCCTCGAGAACGAGATCTACTTCAGCCCGGCGGTCTTCGCCAACGTCAACCTGCCGCCGACGCGCAGGCGCGGGCTCGAGCTGGAGGGCGCGTGGCGCGCGACGCCGGCGCTCGAGTGGCGCGCCGGGCTCGCCCTGCTGGAGGCGGAGTTCCGCGAGACCGGCAAGGACGTGCCGCTCGTCCCCGGGGCGATCGCCACGCTGGGCCTGTCGTGGTCGCTCGCCGAGCGCACCCGGCTCAACGTCAACTCGCGGTACGTGGGGCAGCAGCACTACGACAACGACCCGGACAACCTCTTCCGCAAGCAGCCCGCGTACGGCCTCGTGGACGTGAAGCTCGAGCGCTCGATCGGCGCCATGGCGCTGGCGCTCGAGGTGCGCAACCTCTTCGACGAGAAGTACTACAGCTACGGCATCTGGAATGGCGCGAGCAGCTTCTCCGCCTACCCCCAGCCGGAGCGCGCTGCTTATCTGACGCTCGCCTATCGCGCACACTGAAGGGGCTCCTCGCCCGGTAGTGCTATCTTCGCGCGCATGGTCGCGGACCGGGTGCCGCTGGAGGACTGCGCACGCGCGCTGGTGGTGAAGATGCGCCACCACGGCGACGTGCTGCTCGCCGCACCGGTCATCAGCGCGCTCAAGGCGGCTAATCCGAAGCTGGAGGTCGATGCGCTCGTCTACGACGACACGGCGCCGATGTTCGAAGGCCATCCGGCGCTGTCGCAGCTCTTCACGGTGGGGCGCACATGGCGCAATCGCGCCTTTCCCGCACGGCTCGCGCCGGAATGGCGGCTGCTTTCGGCGCTGCGCCAGCGCCGCTATGACCTGCTCGTGCACCTCACCGAGCATCCGCGCGGCGCGTGGCTCGCGCGCCTCCTCGGCCCGCGTTACAGCGTCGCGCCGATCATCGCGCGCCGCGGCGCCTTCTGGCGCCGCAGCTTCACGCACTACTATCCCGTCGTCGGCTTCGGACGGCGCCACCAGGTGGAGATCAACCTCGATGCCCTGCGCCGCATCGGCATCCAGCCGGCGCCGGAGGAGCGCAAGGTCGCGTTCGTTCCCGGCGCGGCCGCCGAGGCGAAGATGCGCGCGCTCGTGCCGCACGACGGCTTCATCCACATGCACCCGGGGTCGCGCTGGCGCTTCAAGTGCTGGCCGGCGGAGCAGAACGCGCAGCTCATCGAACGGCTCGCCGCCGACGGCCACCGCATCGTCCTCACCGGCGCGCCCGACGAAGTCGATTTCATCGACCGCATCCTCGCCAGGACGACCGCGAAGCCGCTCAACCTCGCCGGCAAGCTGGCCATCAAGGAGCTCGGCGCGCTGATCGCCCGGGCGCGGCTGTTCGTCGGCGTCGACTCGATGCCGATGCATGTCGCGGCGGCGCTCGGCGTGCCGACCGTCGCGCTCTTCGGCCCCAGCGGCGACCGCGAGTGGGGTCCATGGGCCGTCGCGCACCGCGTCGTGACGACGACGCATTCGTGCCGGCCGTGCGGCCTCGCCGGCTGCGGGGACGGCGGAATCAGCGACTGTCTCGTGAGCCTGGACGTCCAGCCGGTCTACGCCGCGGCCCGCGAATTGCTCGGATGAGGCTGGCCATCGTGCGCCAGCGCTATACGCCGTACGGCGGCGCGGAGCGCTTCGTCGCGCGCGCCCTCGCCGCGCTCGAGCGTGCCGGCATGGAGGTCACGCTCCTCGCACGGAGCTGGGAAGGCTGGGGCGCGCGCCGCGTGCTGCGCGTCAATCCGTTCTACGTGGGCAGCTGGTGGCGTGACGCGTCTTTTGCGAAGGCGGCCCTCGCCGCGTGGCGCCGCGAGGGCTTCGATCTCGTGCAGTCGCACGAGCGCATTCCGGGCTGCGACGTGTACCGCGCCGGAGACGGCGTGCACCGGCGCTGGCTCGAGCTGCGCCGCCCCGCCGCTACCGGGATGGAGCGCCTCGGGATCGCGATGAACCCGCACCACGACTACCTCTGCAAGGTCGAGAAGCGCATGTTCGAGCATCCGCGGCTGCGCGCGGTGATCTGCAACTCCAGGATGGTGCTCGACGAGGTGCGGCGCACGTTCCGCATCGCCCCGGAGAAGCTCCACGTCATCTACAACGGCGTCGACCTCGAGCATTTCCATCCCCGCCACGGCGAGGCGTTGCGCGCCGCCGCGCGCGCCGAGCTCGCTTGCGCGCCCGAGAACACGGTGTTCCTGTTCGTCGGCTCCGGCTTTTTCCGCAAAGGTCTCGCGACCGCGATCCAGGCGCTAGCCCTGGCGCGCAAGCCGGCCTGGCGGCTGGTCGTCGCAGGGCAGGACCGCCACCAGGCGCGCTACGAGCGGCTCGCCGGGCAGGCCGGCGTCGCGCCGCAGGTGCGCTTCCTCGGCGGGCGCAAGGATGTTCGCCCGCTGTACGCCGCCGCCGACTGCTTCGTCCTGCCCAGCCGCTACGATCCGTTCCCCAACACCGCGCTCGAGGCGCTGGCGATGGGCGTACCGGTGATCGTCAGCTCGCGCTGCGGGGCTGCGGAGGCCATCGACCCGGGCGTCAATGGCTGGATATGCGCGCCCGAAGACGCCCGCGGCTTGGCAGAATGGATGGCGCAGGCCGAGGGCGCCGCCGGGCGCGCGAGGGAGGCGGCGCGCGCGAGCGCCGAAAGCTTCGGCATCGACGCCATGGCACAGAAGCTCACCGGCCTTTATCGCACGCTGGGAACGCATGACCGGACGCACTGACGACAGCTTCGCAACCTACCGGCGCCTGCTGGGGTACGTGCGCCCCTACGGCAAGATCTTCGCGCTCGCCGTGCTCGGCATGGTGCTCGCCGCGGCGACCGAGCCGCTCTTCCCGGCGCTCATCAAGCCGCTGCTCGACGGCGGCTTCGCAGCGGGCGAGGGGAGCTATCCGCCGGCGGCATTCGCCGGCGCGATCATCGGCGTCTTCCTCGTGCGCGGCATCCTCACCTTCACCTCTTCCTACTGCATGAACTGGGTGGCCAACAAGGTCGTGCTCGACCTGCGCGCGGCGATGTTCTCGCGCCTGGTGCGCTTTCCGACGCGCTTCTTCGACGACAATCCTTCCGGCGCCCTCCTCTCGAAGGTGGCCTACGACGTCGCCGGTGTCACCGGCGCGGCGACGACCGTGCTCACGGTCGTCGTGAAAGACACGATTGCCGTCGTCGGGCTGCTGGTGTGGCTCCTCTACCTCAATTGGCAGCTGACCCTGATCGCGCTGGCGGTCGGCCCCCTCATCGCCCTGGTCGTGCGCCGCATCGCCGGGCGGCTGCGCCGCATGTCGCGCGAGGCGCAGCGCTCGCTGGGCGACCTGGTGTCGGTGCTGCAGGAGACGATCGAGTGCCAGAAAGTGGTGAAGGTGTTCGGCGGGCAGGACTACGAGTCCGGGCGCTTCCGGCAGCGGGCGCAGGCCCTGCGCGGCTTCAACATGCGCCAGAACATCGCCGAGGCTCTCACCACGCCCATCACGCACATGCTGGCGGCGATGGCGCTCGCGGTAATCGTGTACATCGCGATGGACGATTCCATCGCGCAGCGCGCGACCGTGGGCGAATTCGCCTCGTTCATCACCGCGATGCTGATGCTGCTCGCGCCGCTCAAGCACCTCACCGAGATCAATACGCCGCTGCAGCGCGGCCTTGCCGCCGCCGAGAGCGTGTTCGGCATCATCGACACCCCGGTCGAGGACGATCGCGGCACGGTGGCGCTTGCCCGTGCTCGCGGAGAAGTCGTTTTTGAAAGAGTCAATTTTGTTTACCCAACCCGTTCGGAGCCCGCGCTGGCCGACCTCGACTTGCACATCCGCGCCGGCGAGACGGTCGCGCTCGTCGGCGCATCGGGCGGCGGCAAGACGACCATGGCCAACCTGCTGCCGCGCTTCTACTCGCCCACGTCCGGGCGCATCCTGCTCGACGGCCACGACATCCAGGCGCTCACCCTCGAGAGCCTGCGCGCCAACATCGCGCTCGTCAGCCAGGAGGTGGTGCTCTTCAACGATTCGATCTACGCCAACATCGCCTACGGGCGCATGGGCGGCGCCTCCGAGCGCGAGGTCGCCGCCGCGGCCGAGGCGGCGCACGCGATGTCCTTCATCCGCGAGACGCCCGAAGGCCTGAACACGCTGATCGGCGAGAACGGCCTGCGCCTCTCCGGCGGCCAGCGCCAGCGCCTCGCGATCGCGCGCGCCCTGCTCAAGAACGCGCCCGTGCTGATCCTCGACGAGGCCACCTCGGCGCTCGATTCGGAGTCCGAGCGCCAGGTGCAGGCGGCGCTCGAGACCCTGATGCGCGGGCGCACCACCATCGTCATCGCCCATCGCCTGTCCACCATCGAGCGCGCGGACCGCATCGTGGTCCTCGAGCGCGGCCGCATCGTCGAGATCGGCCGGCACGCGGAGCTCCTCGCCAAGGAAGGCACTTACGCGCGCCTTTACCGCACCCAGTACGCGGCCGAGCGGGCGGCGGCCTGACGAGCGGTCGTAATTCACACCTCGGCGGCGCTAAGGCGCTGTTACAATTGGGAAAATGAGCAAAATGCACAAGGGGGTCGACGTCGTGCTGGTCAACCCGGGGAGCCTGAAAGCCGTCTATCAGGACCTCGGCCGCGACCTGTCGGCCATCGAGCCGCCCTCGCTCGCCGGTCTCTTCGCCACCTACCTGCGCCGCAAGGGCGTTTCGGTCGAGATCGTCGACGCGCCGGCGCTCAACCTCGATCCCGCCGCCGCAGCGAAGCGGGTCCACGAGCTCAAGCCGGTCCTCGTCGTCATGGTGGTCTACGGCTTCCAGCCTTCGGCCTCGACGCAGAACATGCCCGCCGCCGGAGAAACCTGCCGCGCGCTGAAGGAGCTCGATCCCGGCATCAAGATCCTGCTCACCGGCACGCATGCCGCGGCGCTGCCCGAGCGCACGCTGCGCGAAGAGGCGGTCGACTTCGTGTGCGACCGCGAAGGCCCCGAAACAATCCTGAAAACGTTGCAAGTCATAAAAGCAAAAGCCACGAACTACCGCGACGTTCCGAGCCTCTGGTACCGCGTCGGCGGCGTCGTGATGTCGAACCCCGCGGCGCCGCTGATGGACGACCTCGACGCCGAAATGCCCGGGGTCGCCTGGGACCTTCTGCCGATGCAGAAGTACCGCGCCCACAACTGGCACTGCTTCGAGCACATCCAGGACCGCCAGCCGTATGCCTCGATGCATACGAGCCTGGGCTGCCCCTACAAGTGCACCTTCTGCTGCATCAACGCGCCGTTCGGCAAGCCTTCGTACCGGCTGTGGTCGCCCGAGGCGGTGATCGCCGACATCGGCGTGCTGGTCGACAAGTACGGCGTGCGCAACATCAAGTTCGTCGACGAGATGTTCGTGCTGAACAAGGCGCACGTGCTGGGCATCTGCGATCGCATCATCGAGCGCGGCTACGACCTCAACATCTGGGCTTACGCGCGCGTCGACACGGTGAAGGACGAGTTCCTCGACAAGCTGCGCCGCGCCGGCTTCCGCTGGCTGGCGCTGGGCATCGAGTCGGGCAGCAAGCACGTGCGCGACGGGGTCGAGAAGGGCCGCTTCGGCTCGGCGGAAATCCTCAAGGTGGTGCGCAAGATCCAGGACGCCGGCATCAACGTCATCGGCAACTACATCTTCGGGCTGCCCGACGACACCGAGCAGACGATGCAGGAAACGCTGGATCTCGCGATCGAGGCGAACTGCGAGTTCGCGAACTTCTACTGCGCCATGGCCTACCCCGGCTCGAAGCTCTACCAGATGGCGCTCGAGCACCGCTGGGACCTGCCCGCGTCCTGGATCGGCTACTCGCAGCACAGCTACGAGACCCATCCGCTGCGCACGGAGGCGCTCGCGAGCGCCGAGGTGCTGAAGTTCCGCGACCGGGCCTTCACGCGCTACTTCAACAACCCCCGCTACCTGGACCTGGTTCGCCGGCGTTTCGGCGAGGACGTCCTTTCGCACGTGCAGCAGATGACGCAGGTCGGCCTCAGGCGCAAGCTGCTTGAGGAGGGCGTGGCCGCGTAGTGATCATCACCCGTACCCCTTTCCGCATCTCGTTCTTCGGCGGCGGCACGGACTACCCGGGCTGGTTCCGGCAGCACGGCGGCGCCGTGCTCTCGACCACCATCGACAAGTACTGCTACATCAGCTGCCGCTTCCTGCCGCCCTTCTTCGAGCACCGCCACCGCATCGTCTACTCGAAGATCGAGAACGTGCGCGACATCCGCGAGATCGAGCACCCCGCGGTGCGCGCCGTTCTCGACTGGATGCGCTGGGAGCGCGGCCTCGAGGTGCATCACGACGGCGACCTGCCGGCGCGCTCGGGCCTGGGCTCGAGCTCGTCCTTCACCGTGGGGCTGATCCACGCCCTGAACGCCTTGCTCGGGCGCTACGTGTCCAAGGACGAGCTCGCCAACCAGGCGATCCACGTCGAGCAGGAGGTGATCCGCGAGAGCGTCGGCTCGCAGGACCAGGTGTCGGCCGCCTTCGGCGGCTTCAACCACGTGAAGTTCCGGCGCGACGGCGCCTTCGAGGTGGCGCCGGTGATCCTGCCGCGCGAGCGCCAGTCGGAGCTGCACCGCCACCTGATGCTGTGCTTCACCGGCCTGTCGCGCTACAGCTCCGAGGTCGCGAAGTCCACGATCGACAACCTCGCCGCGCGCGAGACCGAGCTCACGCGCATGGCGCAGATGGTGGAGGAAGCGATCCGCATCCTCGCCACGCCCTCGACGCCGATCGCCGAGTTCGGCCGCCTGCTCGACGAGGCCTGGCAGCACAAGCGCAAGCTGTCCGATCGCGTTTCAACGATGGAAATAGACCAGTTCTACGAGACGGCAAGATCTGCCGGCGCCATTGGCGGCAAGCTGATGGGCGCCGGCGGCGGCGGCTTCATGCTGCTCTTCGTGCCCCCGGAGCTGCAGGCGAAGGTGCGCTCGCGGCTCGCCAAGCTCGTGCACGTGCCCTTCGAGCTCGAGTCCGACGGCAGCCGCGTGGTGCTCTACCAGCCCAATGGACTCTAGCGTCTACGTCGCCGGGCACGGCGGCCTGATCGGATCGGCTCTGGTGCGCATGCTCAAGTCGCGCGGCTGCACGAAGGTCATCACGCGCACGCGGGCCGAGCTCGACCTGTCAGATGTTGTTTCTGTAAGAAAATTCTTTGAAGATCAACATCCGGAGTTCGTCCTCTTGGCAGCCGGCCGTGTCGGCGGCATCGTCGCGAACCGCGACCGGCCGGCGGACTTCCTCGCGGAGAACCTTGCGGTCCAGTCGAACGTGATCGGCGCCGCGCACCGTGCCGGCGCGAAGCGGCTGATCTTCTTCGCCTCCTCCTGCATGTACCCGCGCGAGGCGCCGCAGCCGATGGCCGAGTCGGCGCTCTTCAGCGGCCGGCCCGAGGAGACGAGCATGGGCTACGCGGTCGCCAAGATCGCGGGAACGCAGCTCTGCCTCGCGTACAACCAGCAGTTCGGCGGCAAGCGCTTCGTCCCGGTCATTCCGAACAGCGTCTACGGCCCGCACGACAACTTCGATCCGGCGACCGGCCATGTGCTCGCCGCGCTCATTGCGCGTTTCCACAACGCGAAGTCGAGCGGCGCGGCGAGCGTCAAGCTCTGGGGCAGCGGCAAGCCGCGGCGCGAGTTCCTCTATGCCGACGACCTCGCCGAGGCGTGCTGGATGCTGCTCCGGGCCGATCTGTCGGCGGTCGACCTGCCGCTCAATGTCGGTCCCGGCACGGACGTTTCGGTGCGCGAGCTCGCCTCGACGATTGGCGACACGGTTGGCTATGGCGGCAAGGTCGAGTGGGACGCCTCGATGCCCGACGGCGCGCCGCGCAAGCTGCTCGACAGCAGCCGGATCAGGAAGCTCGGCTGGCAGGCGCAGGTTCCTCTCGCAGAGGGTGTGCGCAAGACCTACGATTGGTACCGCGCGAATGCATGAGTACCAAGGCAAGGGAATACAGAGTCTGGGAGGGCATGACCACGCGTTCTGCGCCGAGCTCTTCCGCCGCATGCTGCGCATCCGCCGCATCGAGGAAGAGATCGAGCGGCGCTACCACCAGGACCAGATGAAGACGCCGATCCATCTCGTGATCGGCCAGGAGGCGACCGCGGTGGGCTGCTGCGCGGCGCTGCGTACCACGGACCTCGCCTACTCGAGCCACCGCACCCACGGCGTCTACCTCGCCAAGGGCGGCGACCTGCGCGGCATGCTCTCCGAGATGCACTGCCGCGCCAACGGCTGCGCCGGCTCGCGCGGCGGGTCGATGCACCTCATCGACTTCAGCGTCGGCATGGCGGGCACCTCGGCCATCGTCGCCGGCTCGGTACCCCTCGCCACCGGCGCCGCGCTCGCGGCGAAGATGCAGCGCGCCGACCGGGCGATCGCGGTGTTCTTCGGCGAGGCGGCGACCGAGGAAGGCGTGGTTTCCGAGTGCCTCAACTTCGCCGCGCTGAAGAAGCTGCCGATCGTGTTCTTCTGCGAGAACAACTTCTATTCCGTGCAGTCGCCCATGGCGCCGCGCCAGGCGCCGCGCGAGCTCGATCGCTGGGCCGAGGCGCATGCCATGCCCGCGGTGCGCATCGACGGCATGAACGTGCTCGACGTCTTCGACGCGACGACGCAGGCCGTGGCGCGCGCGAAGAAAGGCGAAGGACCCACCTTCATCGAGGCGCGCGTCTACCGCTACCGCGCCCACGGCGGCGCCGGCGACGACAGCAAGACCGGCTATCGCCCGATCGCCGAGCGCGAGGCCTGGGAGAAGTTCGACCCGGTGGAGAGCCTGTACGCGCTGCTCAAAGGGGTTGACCGCAAATCGATGGAGCAGGACATCAGCAGCGAGATCGCCGAGGCCTTTCAATTTGCCTTGAAAAGTCCCGATCCCACCGAGGAAGACCTCTACAGGCACGTCTATGCCGTGGGATGAAGGCCTCGTCAATTCGCTCGTCTACGACGCGCCCAGCCCGTCGGAGGGCCGGGTGCTGCCGTATCCGAAAGCGGTCAACGAGGCGCTCGACATCGCGCTCGGGCGCGACGAGCGCGTCTTCGTGCTCGGGCAGGGCGTGGACGACCCGAGCGCGATGTTCGGCTGCACGCGCGGGCTGAAGGAAAAGTACGGCGCGGAGCGCGTCTTCGAC
>Ga0105100_10000812_pt1 | contig 18124 bp, 12 predicted proteins | sample PPLLak12cMay2015_2_FD_87033 | JGI IMG/M metagenome (GOLD analysis project Ga0105100, IMG submission 87033) | Freshwater sediment microbial communities from Prairie Pothole Lake near Jamestown, North Dakota, USA - PPLs Lake P8 Core (1) Depth... | ecosystem: Environmental > Aquatic > Freshwater >...
CATATTCAAGGTGAGATAGCGTTGGTACATCTCTTCAAGGCGAGCCAGGTCATCCCGAGAAACCTGAAAACGATCACACAACAAGCATTTGACATCGCTTTCGCAATGCAATTTGTGGTTGCGGCGACAATAACCAACCGGAAGCCTGATCCAATTCAAAGCATCTGCCTCGTTGAAAACCGAATACTCCTGCGAGGAAAAGAAACTTGGAACCCAGCTCAAAGGACCAACCTGCATTTGCTCAATTGCCTTGTTAAAAGCCTGCTCAACGGTTTGGTCGAGAATGCGGGCGTATTCCAGGGTCATGTTCAGCGTAGTATGCCCCATGACTTTCTGTAAGGCCGATTCTCGCATGCCATAATTGAGTAAAGAGACCGCAAAAGTGTGTCTGAAACGATGTGGGGTCAGTCCGTGGACGCCAACGCGAAGGCCAAGCTCACGAATGATTGAGCAAACCGTGGAGCCTCCCTCCCAAACCCGGCCGAAATGCGTGAAGAGGTTGTTGTTGATCTTTTCCCAGCCCTTTTCCTGCCAGGTTTGTAACGTTTCCAAACACGTTGGGGTGAGGGGGATGATCCGATCCTTGAGACCCTTGCCCTCACGCACATGTAATTTCCATTTGCCCTGGATCTGGACGATATCAGAAACCGCGAGATTGGCCAGTTCAGAAGCTCGGAGACCCGTGTGAAGTAAGGTGATCACCACGGTTTTCTCTTTGAGCGAAGCACCCTTGTCGCAATATTCCATAACCATGCGCAGTTCACAATCCGAAATGTAGCGTGGCAGCGGGTCAGGATCCGGAGGCAGATCGTTTTTGCCAAAAGGATTCCGATCTGGTGAGGTTTCCAGGCCTTCGTCAATGACAAAGTCAAAGAACAGACGCATACCACGATACAGATCGTTCCGGTATTTGCGCGAATAGATCCCTGCTTCCACCTTTTCCTTCAGGAAACGGGAGTATTCCAAGGCCACCAGGCGGGTCACCTGATCAAGACGTGGACAAGCGGGATAACGTTCTTGAAACCAGAGAAAGAAGTTGAGTAGAGCTGCCCGGCGGCTATGGATCGAAGATGGTCGATATTTTGCATCACACCATTGCATGTGGATCAAAATGGCCTGCCGGATGGGTTCATGACGGAGTTGGGCAAAGTGCTCTTCATGCCGGAAAACAATTTTGGCTTCTGGAATAATCCCCCAATGAACCAGGTAACGTTCCAAACGCGTTAGCCGGGAGTTGGGTCGATTGTCTGTTCGTTGTCCAGTTTTCCGGTACCAGCCTTGATACTCTTGCTGAAAAAGCTTGAAATCAGCGCGCGTCAGTTCATCGATAGGCTTTCCAAGCATCGCCAGAAGCCAGATCAGCAAATTCAACTCGGCTCCTACCTGAAAAGAGTGGTAATGCAACGCCTGGCAGGTTTCCTCCAGGCGCTGCCGGTATGGCTGAAGCGCTTTCCGGTGATGACGTCCAAGTTCAGTTGGAAGTTGTCTCAACAAAGATAATGTGGCGCGTCGATAGCCACGGAAAAGGAGAAAAGCCAGAAAATCACTGTAGCCATACCAGGTTGCCTTGCCCCGATCTTGATACAAGCCCAGAATTTCTTCATCACTCCATTCCCAGATGGGTTTGCCAATCCGAGACCGCATCACATTGGGGGCACCACATAGCCTTTGAAGAACCACCGAAGTAGCTTGTTGCTGATTGTCTCGTAGAAAGCGCTGATATTCAGCGATCAATTCGTCCTCTGTCTGAGCCGTTCCACGGCCAAGGATCATTTCACACCTCCTGGCTGAACAGTTTCCAGCCACTCTGTGAGATCCAAAGCACCCTGGGCCCGCTCAAATTCTGTCTCCACAAACTGATCACAAAGATGCAGGTAAGGCATGAGTGAATTCGGATTGCGATGTCCTACCAGATCACGAATGGCTGGCTCAGGCATTCCTTGCTGAACCAGTTGCGTAATCCCTGTATGCCGGAAAAGGTGGGCATGTAACCCAGGAAGCACGCACTTCGCAGCATGGTAGCTGATCATTTTCTGGATCGCATTCACGCTCAGCGGTTTTCCTCGCGCTGGCCCTTTGAACGCAACAAAAATCTGCGGAATGGTTGGAAAGAGATTCTTCCGTTCCTGATCCAGGTATTGATTCAAGACAGTGAAGGTGGTGGGATCCATAAACACGGTGCGAGGGAGGTTCCCTTTGGCCACTGGAATATGAATGCTGCGTCGACTGCACTCAATATCCTGAAAACAGATCTTCACCACTTCACTGACCCGCAAACAACTGATCCACATCAACAACACAAGGGCCCGATCGCGCCAACTGCGCAACGTTCCGAAAAAAGTGCGCAGTTCATCTCCCGACAAGATCTGTGGAATTGGTTGAGCCTGCCTCAAATACAGGCTCTGGCCAATTCGTTTCGATCCACGAGTACTGTCCCGGGGGTACACCGGATTCCGCAGAAAACACTCGGGTTCCAGCAAATACAGTTCATTGAACATTGCTGAAATGGCCGCCAACCGCCGATTGATGGTTGCCCCCGAACATCCAGCTTCATCCTGCCGTTTCATAAATTCCAAACAATCTGCACGCGTAATGGCTTCTGGCAGTTTCGGGATGATTTGGAAAAACACTTTCAAATCCTGGGCATAACTTACCCAGGTGTTATAGGCCCTGCTGATCTTCACCAAGTCCAGAAAATGATTGACATACGGCGATGTTGTGGAGACCTCCCTCACTTGATCTTTCTCCCGGACGATGGAGAAAAGAACGGCCGGGCTGTTCAAACTCACATTATTCATATTGAGCCTCCATAATTTCACTCTACTCTGCATGAAGAGTGAAGTCAATCGGATTCTCCATATAAATAATGACGATGTTGCAGTAACCCGCGCCATTGTCAGCGCGGGCAAGTTATTAGATATCGATGTCCTGGATCACCTGGTGATCGGTCGGGGGAGTTATGTGTCATTGAAAGAGCGTGGTCTGGGTTTTGGGGGATGAGTCTGATGATCAGGAAGGCTAGACCGTCGCAACCCAAATTCTCCCAATAAAGAATACTAACAATTATTTCTGCGTAGCATCCAACCCTTCGCCAGCCGCCAATTGGCAGTAAATTTGCCCTTGGCGATCGGCTATTTTCCGTTCCGTTTATTCTTCATTATTACGTGCTCCGATTGATTAGGGCTATATCTGATACGCTCAGCGCTTATTGTGCAAGATTCTTTACAATAATGATAGATATCGCGCCGATTCCGTGCAAATATTGGGTAATACGATTATATTTCATTGAATATAGCTTTTGATGATACCCGAGATATCTTATCTCTCGTTGTCTATACGGGTGCTGTCTTAGGATTGATTGTTTGTGGAGGGTTATGAAACCGAAAACCATTTCTTGTTTATGTCTGGTGATCATTATGGGCTTGATATTTCCCGTCATAGCGGAACCTCTTCCCGCCCATGCAGCACCTGCCAGAGAACCGCTTTACTACCTCTCAATCCCAGAAGATGATGCGCTTCAGATGTTCCGAGATGACGGTGGGGCATCGGCAACCAGTCCGGTGCGCAGCGTGACATCTATAGCAATCGGGACTAATGGAACATTAGTTTATTACGACCACTGGGAGAACGGCTTTGTAGCCGATATCATCAACGAAGCGGAGCTAGTTTGGGGAGATAGCAATTTAGCCAATGGTTGCCCACCCAAGCTCAACAACACACCCAATCCTTGCCTAGTATCCACAGATGACAGCTTGCAGGTTGGTGATGTCATTGTCCTGGACAACTACGTGGTTGTGGACGGGAGCTCAGGCAGTTATTACCGCGATGCGTCTAAGGTATTTTTTGATGGGCGTGATAAGCTGGTGACGACTTACCCGACGACGGTTTCGCGTGCCATGTGGCCTTCTGGTCCGGGTTCTTTGCAGGCAGGTGGGATTGAGGTATTCCCGACTGTTTTTTGGGGAACCCAATATGTATCGCCAATGCAAGAGGATGCCTCAGCTCCGGGTGTTTCCACCGGTTTGTTCGAAGATGTGGGTTGGTTTATCCTGGCGGGGGCAGGTGGTGCAACGATCGATGTCGATGCGAATGGTGATGGCGATTTGCTCGATGCAAACGACCTGGATGACTACGCCATGGCAGAGGGTGATAAAAGGGTTGTAAATAACATCCAGTGGGGAGCTACCCTGAGTGTTGTTAGCGGTAATCCGGTGCAGGTGAATGTACTGTATGCTGACACTGCGGATACGTACGAGATGCGTTGGAGTGCCTTGATCCCTCGAAATAACTGGAGTAATGACTATTATTCTGCCGTTGGCACAAATCCTACTGCTGGCACTGGCTGTACGGTGGTTTGGCTTTACAATCCTGGCACCAGCCCTATCAATGTCAATTATGCATATGGTAATGGTGCAAACGGATCGATCAGTGTAGGCGCGAACGCCAACGTGACCTCTCCTCCCATACCGCTTTACTCAGGCGCTCATTTTTTCACCGCAGACCCGTCTGAGGTATTCTTGCCGTTTTCGGTCACCGATTGTTCTGGTGGCGGGCAGATCATGGATTGGGACACCCCGCTCTTTGCTACCAACCAGCTTACCCCCGATTTACTGATCGGCTGGGCGCCAGGTTGCACAGATGAGAGCCACCTGGGTGTCTGCCGGGATGCAGATGGCAGCCCCAATCTGGCTAACTCTCGTAGTCGTAGTGTAATCTGGGTGACATCTCTTGCAAATACCACAGTTTACGTCGATACGGACGGATCTGGTATCGCTTGCCCTGCTGGGGTTGGCGCAGAGCAGGCGATCAATACCATAGCTTCGATGTCTTACCGGATTGATGACGACCCGACCTCCCAAAACAATGTCCGACACGAATTCGCTACTTCCAATTATGCTGCCAATGGTCCAAACAACTCCCAAAACTGGAGCACAGCATGGATTGAAAGCGGTGACGATGGCTCAGCTAGCAATGGGTCTATCCGTATTAGTGGCGGGTATCTACAGCTACGAAATTCAGGCACGGAAGCTGGGGATACGATTCAACGCTCACGTGATCTAACCGGTCAAACCTTTGCGCGGTTTAGCTTCCAAATCCTATCGACAACCCCAGCCTTGGGAGAGGACCGCATCGTGACCGAGGTCTCCCCCGATGGAGGCGCAAACTGGTACCTGCTGGAAGTTTTCGACGGACCAACTGCGTTGGTCACCAAAGTATATAACATTTCGCCGTATATCTCGAATAACACCGCGATCCGCTTCCGGTTTTTGGATAACCTGGAGACCGGAGACCTATGGCAAATTGATAATGTCAATATCCAATATGCACCGGATGGCGACTTTGATATGACTGGCTCGTACCTCCAAACCTGTGATGGCACGAAACTGGCAGTTACCTACGGTCAATTGCCGAGTCGATCTGAGAGCGGTGATAATGAAGCCCTGGACCTGGGCACAGTGATTGTTCCCTACCTCATCCCGATCGATGCCTCATTGGATAAGCAGGTTTCAGACGATACTCCCGATGTTGGCGGAACGGTGACTTTCTCGTTATTGGTTAACAATGCCAGTGGAGTGAACACTGCCACCAACCTGGAAATAACCGATGTTCTGTCAGCAGGTTACTCGTATCTACCCGGCAGCATCGGTGGTGGCGATGTGCAGGATGACTCAGACCCAGGCGGCACCGGGTTGAATTGGTTGATCTCCTCCCTTTTGCCAGGGAACACAATTACTCTGACCTATCAAGCTGTGATTTTAGGAAATGCCAGCTCCTATGATAATTATGCTGAGATCACCGATGCAGACCAACCGGACCTGGATTCTGATCCTGGGGATGGCTCGACAGATGAAGATGACGATGATGTGGTTATCGTCACTCCCAACGCGGTCATCGGTGATTTGGTGTGGCTGGACTTGAATGGTGACGGCATCCAGAATGTAGGAGAAACAGGTTTACACAATGTGGTTGTCAGGTTATTCCGCAACGAGGGCAGCTTATTTGATACAGCACTTACCAATGCTTCAGGCAATTACAGCTTCTCGAGCGTTCCGGCTGGCAGCTATTATCTGGTGTTTGATCTTCCAGTTGGCTATTTTTTCAGTCCTGGGAACCAGGGATCAGATGACGGGATGGATAGTGATCCAGACCCAATCACCGGTCAGACCTCCATACTTACAGTCGGCTCAGGTGTGGTTGACCAGACCTGGGACGCAGGTTTGATACCTGCATCTAGCGTCGTAGGCGATACGATCTGGCTGGATGAGAATGGCGATGGAGTACAGGATGCTGGTGAAAGCGGTATCACGAATGTGTTGGTCAATCTTATAGGGACGGATATCTACGGGAATCCTGTGGCTTTGGCAACCTATAGCGATGCTGACGGGCATTATGTGTTCAATGTACCGGCAGGAACCTACACAGTTCACGTTGATCCTGCAACACTACCTGCTGGTCTGGCAGCCAATCCGACTTTTGACTTTGATGGCATCGGCACTCCCAACACCGCCGCGGTGGCAGTCCTGATCAACCAAGAGATGATGCTGGTTGACTTTGGCTATAATTGGGTTTCTCCCGGGGATAGTTTTAATCCACCGCAGAATGCAACCGGAGCAATTGGCGACCACCTGTGGATCGATGCAAACGGCAATGGCTTCAAGGATACCGAAGAAGCCGGGATGGCTGGCGTGCTCGTTGAGTTATATACCGATCTGGATGGAGATGGTATATATGATAGCCTGGCGGGTTCGACGCTTACCGATAACGCCGGAAGCTACATTTTTGAAGATTTGCCAAGTGGTGCCTATGTAGTGCTTGTCAATGGTGGAACCGCACCGGCTGGTTTCACCCATAGCGGTGATCCTGACCAGTCTGGTGGCTTATGCACAACCTGTGATAACCGCACAACCAGCGCGATCATCCTGGGACCGGGCGATGTCTATCTAAATGCCGACTTTGGCTACTTGCCCAGTAGCGGGCACACGATTGGGGACACGATTTATCTGGACTTAAATGGCTCTGGAGGATATGACGCCGGTGAACCTGGCATCCCAGGTGTATCGGTTGCGTTGATTCGAGATACAAATGGCGATGGTATTTGGGATGCGAACGGGGTTGATAATCTCCCGGGCACTTCCGATGACGAATCGATCATTGCAACGGATGTCAGCGATCTCAGCGGGTTATATAGCTTTCCAGGATTGCCGGATGGCAATTATCTTGTCTGGGTCAACGACATAGCCAACGTACTTGGTGATCTAAATCAGAGCGGCGATCCGGATAGTATCTTAGATAACCGCAGTGTGGTGACAATTTCTGGAGCCGATCGGCTGGATCAGGATTTTGGCTACACCTCTCCCAACCACGGGGCTGGAGACGGGTTGATTGGCGATACGATCTTCCTGGATCGGAATGGGAACGACAGCTATGACCCTGGCGAAAGGCTGGAGGGGGTGCAAGTCCGGCTGTTCGTTGATACCGATGGCAATGGGGTTTATGACAGCGGAGAACCCCAAATTGCAGCTACCTTTACCGATGAAAACGGGAATTACTACTTTGGCAACTTGCCAGCTAACCAGTATATTGTACAGGTAGATGTCAGCAGCCTGCCCGCGGGGGTAAGCAATTCGGTCGATCCCGATGGTGGTTCAGCCAACGAGTCAGCAGTCACGCTCAGCAATGGTCAGATCAATCTCAATCAGGATTTTGGCTACCAGCCCAGCGGCACTCCCAATAGCATCTCTGGTACGGTTTGGGAGGACAGCAACGCAAATGGCTTGCTGGAGGGAAATGAGCCGGATCGTTTTGGTGGCGTTCCCATTGTTTTGTACGATAGCAACGGAAACATCGTCGCATCGACAACCACCGACGGTATGGGGAATTATTATTTCGACGGTCTGCCAGATGGTTCTTATTGGGTGGATGTGTTGAATAAGGTGGATGTCCTGGAAGGTTACTGGCACTCAGTGGGGCCAAACGCTGGTAATGGCGTTTCTGATGACAACAGCCAGATCGACCCCTACCCGGTAACACTCAGTGGCGGCGTGAACCATAACCTGGGAGATTTTGGTTACTACCACCAACCAAGCCAGGTGGGAAACCTGGTGTGGCTTGACCGGGATAATGATGGTCAACAGGATGGCGATGAGCCGGGTATACCAGGAGTGCGGGTTATTTTGACCATCACCTACCCGAACGGTGACACAACCACCGCTGTGACCATGTCAGGTTCGGGTGGTGTATACCATTTTGGTAATCTGCTCCTGGATGAAAACTATAATGGTGAAGGGACTAATGAGCCGGTCTATACCGTTGGCATAAATCCTCCACCAGGGGTGGCGCTCTCGCCGGAGAATGCTTCCGGAAATAATGATGAGATAGATGGCGACTCGGACGGAATCGATGAGATTATCACAGTTATCCAGGGCGAATCCGATCCATCCTACGATTTCGGGTTTTATACGTCACTGTTAGATCTTGGTGATCTTCCCGAAAACCTGGGTGGCTTACCTGACTATCCTACGTTGTTTTCCCCTGGTGCTGCCGCAATAGTATTCTCAGACGGCGCTGACCCGGACACAAACCCAGATACCACTGATGGCGTGCCGGCAGTCTGGCTGGGCGCGACAGTAGATACCGAGCCAGATGGACAACCAAGCGCAAATGCACAGGGTGACGGCGATGATGAAGACGGGCTTGCGTATGCGCAGCATGGCTGGCTTGCCGGACAGACCGCAGTCGTTACTACTACGTTGAACAGCAGTGAATCAGGCGCAACGGTCTATTTTGGGCTATGGATCGACTGGAATGCCAACGGCAGCTTGGATGATATAGGTGATGGCTTTTATAGTGGCTCCGGTCTTACAGGCAGCCCAGTAAACCTGCCAGTGAATATCAGTGTTCCGATGGATTACCTGCCGAACAGTGATGTGTATATCCGTTTGAGAGCCTCTGATATGCCGCTCACTCGGTTCGATTTGGATGGCTTGCGGGTTAATGGCGAGGTGGAAGATTACCTGGTACGTTTCTCACCGACTGCAATTGGATTGACCTCGCTGCAGGCTAAATCATCGCCTACTGGCTATTCTCTGTACGCCAGATTGGGGACGCTGCTATTATTCCTGACAGTAGGGATTGTGTTTGTTCGCATCTGGCCTCGAAAAACATAGCTCAATCTCCAACCCGGTAGTGGAATTCAGGTCGTAATCAACAGAAGCTGCAAGTAGCCAACAGGCTATTTGCAGCTCTTTATTATACGATTTTGATTTGATGGGCATTCAGGGAAAAGCGCCTATACTGTTGGTTTCACACTGAAGTGTGGGTACTCTCCACTGGCTTCGTGCCAGTCAACGCGGACATGGGCAACAAAGCCCGAGCGAGGACCTCGCTGCAAGGCAGACAATAATTTGTCCAGTGCCTGTCGATCCCCCTCTGCCAGGCATTCCACATCACCGTTCCAACGGTTGCGCACCCAGCCGGTAAGCCCTAAACGACTGGCGTTATCCAGGACGAAATTGCGGAATCCCACCCCTTGTACTCGTCCTTCTACAATGGCATGCAAACGAGCCTGGTTAGAATCAACCATCGGTTAATTACGCCTGCGGATATTTCCGATTACAATGATGATCGGCACAGCCAATACGGCTGCCAGTAACAGCAACCAGGGCGCCAGGTTTGTGAACGTTGAATACCAGGGATCTTCACCAAAAGTATCACGCCGCCATTGCAGCTCAAGCTGGTTCAGATCGCTGCCATACGCCACCTGGATGCCGCGCTCACAATCCAGCCCGTCCGCGTAGGCCTCAATCAATGCCTCCAGCCCGCTGGAGCCAAATTCCTGGTGAAGAAATCGGGTAAAAGATTCCGCCTGGGCATAGGCCAAATACGCCCCAGCGGCATCCCGCGGGAAGGTAACACAGAGATTAGAGATCGGCAAGAGACGTTCTTTTTCGTAGTTGGTTTTTAACAATACCAGATAATCTGAATTGGGATAGATCTCTGCCAGTGAGGCCAGTCCTTCGTTGAGCCAGGCAGGCAGGTTGGCATACGATGGGCCAATTTTTTGATAGAGCAGGATGTGCATCAGCTCGTGCGGGATTTGCCTTTCCATCTCCAGGCGCTGCTCCGGTCCGGGTGGTAGAGAAACTACCATCACTCCCAGATCTGGATCGGTATGCGCGCCAACCCAATTGCGCTCTGCCAGCTGCAGGGTGGCGCCCATATCTACCGCGTTGGCATAGGCATAGATTTTTACAGATTCAGGATCAGGGACGGACAGCAGATTGCGGATTTGCTCTAAACCTTGTTGAGCAGTATCCAGAATGGATTGTCCGAACTCCGTCTCACCCTCGTGCCAGAAAGCCTGGAAAGGCGATTTGCTCCGTGCCTGCCAGGTGAACCGGTTGTCGTCATAATAATGGGTTTGTTTGGGGGTGGCAAGTACAGACCCGTTTTCGAGGGTCGTCTCGAACCAGTATTCAAGGGTGGAGAAGGTGCGGATTTTCTCCTGGATGGGGTCGATCTGGTAGCGGACAATGCCTGCTTCGGGAACCAGTGCCGGACTGGAAATGGTATCCACCTGACCCTCAGGTTGGATGAACAAATAGATGGACTGGATCGGCTCCCGGGTGTTGACCTCCGCTTGAAACCGGATAAACTCGCCGAATTGGTGTTCGGCCTGGATGCCCTCCAGTTCGACTTGCGCAGTTACCACTCCAACTGTGCACAAAACAATCAGGCTGAATATTCCTGCAAAAATCCAATGACGCATCTCAAGCTCCAAGCAAAGCCAGCAATGGGGTGATCGTGAGCGGGCTGAGCAGCGTGGTGAGCGCTACTGCCATCGTCACGAAGGCGGGCTGTGCATTGTATTCGGTGGCGACCATAGTCATCATGACTGCGGTTGGCATTGCAGACTCGGCGATCGCAGCCTGGAAGGAGGCCCCCTGCAAGCCGAACGCCAGCGCAATCGGTAGTACGATAACCGGGGCAGCCACCAGGCGCATGAAAGTGGCTCCCAGTAAGGTGAAGATATGCCTGTCCCCCTGGACATGATACAACTGGATACCCATTAATACAATCATCAATGGGATTGAGCCATCTGCCAGGATCGAAACCGTGCGCTGAAGTGGCCCGGGTAGCTGCCAGCCAGCCACATTGAAGACGATTGCCAGAACCAGCGCATAAACGGCAGGTGTCTTTAGCAGGTCAACCAGGGCTTTCTTAAGGTTCGCATTCCCCAGGCTGGCAATCACCAGGCCGACCGTATTGATCAGGATAATCGAGATGGCAAAATACACGCTGGCGTAAGCCAGAGCCTGCTCGCCGAAGGCGAACAGGTTGAGCGATAGTCCATAATTGCCTGCGTTTCCAAACATAACCACCAGCAGAAGGGCGGAAATCATTTTATTATCGTAGTGCAAGATACGAGCCAAAACCCAGGTCACACCACCTAATGCCAGCACACTCACGACCGCAAAGCCGCCCATGCGGAAGATATCCTGGTTGGCCAGCTGGCTGGTTGTCAGCAGCTCAAAAAGCAGGCAAGGTATAAATATTTTGAAAGCGATTTGGGAAATCGAACGCGGCTCAATGCCTGCGTATTTCGAGACCAGATAACCGGCTCCTGCCGCAAGCATGATGGGTAGGACATTATTCGCGAACAGGGTGAGCAGGTGGGTCAAGCGAAAGCACCTTGTTTTAACCCCAGATTTTATTCCTCTTCTTCGTCCAGATCGTCCTCGAAATCATCCTCGAAATCATCCCCCTCGTCATCGTATTCGTCGCCTTCAGGGGGTAGCTCGAGCAGTGAAAATGCCTCTAAATCCTCGGTGAACATGAGGTTTTCGAGCGCCAGATCGATGAAATCGGTTTCATCCTCGTCTTCGGTTTCATCGTAAAGCTGCTCCAGGGCATCCTGGACACCTTCCCCGCCGATCTGGGAGAGTGACCAGACAGCTGCCATCCGGGTATCGCTATCGCTATCATCCAGCAAGTTCATCAGGGGTGTTAAAGCAGGTTTTAGCTCCAGCTCCCCGGCAGCTCGGGCAGCTTCGTAGCGCAGTTCCGAATCGTCGCTTTCCAGCAATTCGAGGATAGTCTTTCCCCAGCGTTGATTTGCTGTGCGCCCCATGGCAAAAACGGCACTCAACATCCAATCGCGCTTGCCGGTGCCAAAGGCAGATTCGATCAGGGCTAGGATTTCGCTGCGGCTCGAATAGCCCAGTGCTTCGAGCGCCCTGCGCCGTACCAGGCTGGTATCTGTGCTGCGGTAGATTACCAACAGGCGATCGACGATTTCGTTCAAGGTATTTTCAGGAAGCTCTTCGATCTCGCCCAGGTACACGTACATACCAAGGGCATGGGCGGAGGCTGCTCGCACCGCCGGATCTTCATCGTTTGCCAGCAGGTTCAGGTAAAGCGGTACCAGCTGAAGGCTTTCGTATTCCGCCAGGGCGCGGACCGATAGCTCGCGCACTCGGGGGTCGCTATCGCCAGCGGTGAAGCGGCAAATCTCCTCAAATGAAAGGGTGTAGTTCGTTTCTCCAAGCTCGTCGATATCTTCCAGGATCGCCTGGCGCCGGCGTGTGGATACTTGAGGCCAGGCTTGCTGAAAATCGATCAGGTCTTGGTCTTCCAGGTCTGAGAAACGATACAGGTTGCGCGGGTGAAACGGCTTGCCGTCATCGAGCAATTCTTCCAGCACTTGCGAGAAGGAGAGTACGGTTGTTTGACCAGGCGTAGGACCGGATGATTTGACTGATGGCTTTGATTTCCGCTGGTGGCTCATCATCTACTTGGGTAATTGGATGGGATTGATAAAATCTTGGATATTGATATAGATCAGCAGGATGAGCAACATCGCAAAACCAACAAAATGGATCATGTTCTCGTACTGCGGGGGGATACGGCGGTGGATCAAGATCTCCGGTAGGGTTAGCAAGATACGCCCACCATCCAGGGCTGGGATCGGCAGAAGGTTGAAGATGCCCAGTGACATGGTGATGATCATAAAGAAGTACAAGGGGTTACGCAGCTCCTGGTAGATATCAAACATGCCCTTATATCCCACCGGGCGACCCTCTTCTGGGCTGACCTCACCCTGGGCAATCCGGAAGGGTAAGGATAGCACCATCACCGTATATTCGTAAGCTGCATTGCTGCCGCGCGGGATCGCTTTCAGCCAGGTTGTCGGCTTGACGACGGTTTCCATTGAAATCCCGATCGCACCATCGGATGGGGGAGGGTTGCGCGGCACCAGGGAGGTCTCCCCGATTTGCTCGCCACGCTGGTAAGAAATGGCTGTGAGCAGTCCAAGATTGTTGTAAATCTGGTTATACAGCTCATTGGAGCTGTGAACTTCCTGTCCATTGACCGCTACGATGATATCTCCCACCAGCAAACCAGCCTGAGCAGCGGGTGAATTCGCGGAGATCTCTGCAATTTTGACTTTATCTGGCTCGCCCAGGTTGTAAACGATGATAATAGAGAGGATTATGCCCAACATGATATTCATCAGGGGACCGGCGAAGAGCACCCCCAGTCTCACCCACGGGCTGGCAGCTGCCAACCCTCCCGGCACGCTGGGGTCATTCTCCCCTTTGGGCCGCACGAACCCGCCCAACGGAATCCAGTTCAGGGTGAACTTTGTCCCCCAGGCCTCGAATAATTTCACCGCCCGGGGGGGGAATCCAAAACCAAACTCCTCCACCTCTACTTTGAGCAATCTTGCAGCAATGAAGTGCCCTAACTCGTGGATGAAGATCAAGATGGCGATGCCACCGATAAATTGTATTAATTGAATGACTACCTGACTCATGATTTTGACAGATTCCTGACCTCTATCGTTCGAATAATATCCGGATTTAATTTACCTGGATTATATCTCTTCATGGGTGAACTATCCAGTGATACCCGGCCTCTGGGAGTTGATTTCTAACACAATTCTAAACCAGGCGGGCTGCTCCGCCAGGAATGGCGCGTAAGACAGCATTCACCCCCGGTATTTCACTGATCCCCTGGAATACTTTCTCGGCGCTGCTTGCCTGGCAAATCACGTGCACGTTAGGACCTGCGTCGATGGTGTAGCAGGCGGGCACGCCTGATTTGCGCCAGGACTGCACCTGTCCCATGATCTCGATGGTAGCCGGTTTCCAGTATAAGACGGGCGGGGTCGAGGTCATGATCACAGCGTGCATCAGATTGCTATCCAGCTCGACAATCTCCGCCAGGCGGTCAAAATCCTTCTCCAGGATTGCCCGGCGGCAGATGTCCAGGTGAGCGGGTACCTGCGCCAGGCGAGCCGCCTGGAGAGGGCTGGTATCTGCCATAGAATGGCCTTCCGTAGAGCTGGTGGGTTTATGCTCCCGGCTAACCACGGCGATACAGTCGACCAGATCCCAATGATCCGGCGGAGCGATGCTGAAGGCATACGAGTCGTGGTCCCCCTCGCCAACCTGCCATTCGACAAAGCCAGCCGGGACCGAGCGGCAGGCTGAGCCCGAGCCGGAGCGCGCCAGGCGGGAAAGCTCGCGTTCACTGAGGTGCAGCTCCGCAGCGGCTGTGGCAGCCAGGGTAAGCGCGGCAAATGCCGAAGCAGAAGAAGCAATCCCGGTTCCGGTTGGGAAGTCATTTTCGCTGGTGACCTGGGCGTATGTGTTGATTCCAGCCATGTGCCGCACGCGCTCTAGGTGCAGGCAAACCCGGCTGAAGGCGGCGCCGGTCAGCCGCCGACCGTTCAGAACCAGGATGTCGCTCTCCAGGGAGGGGTCAAAAGTCACCTGGGTGCGGGTGGTCAGCCCCTCCAGGTTCATGGAGATAGAACCGTTGGATGGCAGGCGCAGGTGTGCGTCGCGATTGCCCCAGTATTTGATAAAGGCGATGTTGGGATTCGAGATGGCGCAAGCACTTCTAATCGATTGATCGCTGCCCATCTTATTGTGAATCACCCAACTTGATTTTACCTTGGATGTAACTCTCAATAGCCGAAACAAAATAGCTGGCTTCTTCAAGGGCCTGTTTTGCTTCATCCCCACTCACGGTAAAAATCTCCCCATAGTCGTTTGTCTGCCGGCTTTCAAAAGCACGGTGGAATGAGTGCGATAATTCCTTTGGGAAAATTCCTGTTTTCACGAATTCCCGATCAAAAAAGGTTAAAACCCCGCTGTGTTTGGAGGTAACTTGCTTGCGTAAAACGGCTAATGCAAGGACCGCATAGAACATGGCATAATATGCACGGTTGATCGTGCCCCGAAATAATGACATGGCAAACAAGCCCTCAGCTTCCTGGAGGGTCTCAAGTGCCTGCTGCAAGCGATAATCAGCTAATTCTCTGAGATGTTCATCCATCATACTGCAATCCCGTCAGTACGGATTGCGATCAGGATTGGGTTGGCTGCCAGTGCACTATCCGTGATAGCCTGGCTGGTTGCTACAAAAGTAGAGATCACCACATCTTCTTCAAATCCAATTTCCCAGGCAAGATTACTGATCTGCTTGCGTAGCTGAGGCGTCAGGGCTTCCAACTCTACAAAAACATCTAGATCGGATTCTACTGGAGCATCGCCTCGCGCCCGCGAGCCATAAACCACAAGGTGCTTTACGGGGGTGATGGCTTGTATGCGGCACTTGAGTCTGCGCACAATCCGGGCATCATTCGGCGATAACATATCTAAATTATACAATGGAAATTGACTGTTCTTGCAGTACCCTAGTGAAATCATTATCGTTATGAGTTAAAAAGGTTCCTGCTTCCCGTCAGTTTCTGGTGTATCCTATCGTCACAGTATCAATCGCCAGCCCGGTTGTTATCATATCAATCCGTTATCTATTGCCCGTACTTGACGAAGGCGAAGTGAGATGGGGCAATGGTAGAGCCAGGTGTTTATACGGTCGTAACTGATTCGCGCTCTACCAACGTGGGGTGGACGGTGAGGCTCATTTGAGCCGATTCGGGGTTTTCAATTCGCAGGGCAAGCAGGTGCATCGCGGCGCGCCCCATTGCGCTTGTGTCGACGTGCATGGTGGTCAGGGTGGGGTGGGTGTTGAGGGCGATGTAAGTGTCGTCGTAGCCAATAATCGAGATATCCGCGGGGACGCGTTTCCCCAGGGTTTTTACAGCGCGAATGGCATGGCTGCCAATGTCATCGTTGACACAGAATAAGGCGGTGATATGCGGGTATTCCTGAATGAGCGCAATGGTCTCATCATAGCCTTTAGAGCGGTTGATATTGAAATTGGAAATATATACCTGGGATAGGTCGTTTTCTTTCATGGCTCGCAGGTAGCCGTTACGCCGCTCTTTCAGGCTGGGATAGGAGTTGGCATCACTTCCCAGCAAGCCAATATGGCGGTGACCTTTATGGATCAGGTAAGTAACTGCATGATATGCAGCCCGAAAATTATCCGAGATTACTGCATCATAGCTCTCTGTTTCTGAATAGCCATCTACCAGGACAATCGGCATTGCGCGTCTCGTGGGAATCGATGCATTAGTACTATCGACAAAAATTCCGACCATTAGCAAACCATCGATGCTCTCATTGTAGAGTAATTGGGGCACCTCCAGAGGACAGTTATTTTCATCCACCGGCAGGGTGGCAAAAAGCAAGTTTATGCCATTCCGGCGGCATACATCTTCAATACCCAGAATGACTTTGGAGTAGAACGGGTTTGCTTGAGGAGGGGAGTCTGGGTCGGTCTTCACAACCATGCCGACTGTGGATAAACGAGCATTCACTGATATCGCCGTTGAGGGCTTGACGGGATAGGAAAGCTTTTCGGCTATCTCCAGTACCCGCATCCGCGTCTCCTGCGAGACGCCCGGTTTATCGTTTAACACCAGCGAGACAGTAGATATCGAGACCCCGCACTGGCGGGCGATGTCGCTTATCCTTGATTTGCTTTTCATAGACCCCACCATCTGTAACTAAAATATTTAATAAATATTTTAGCACCTTGTCTGTATATGTCAAGAAAATACAGCGGATATTGTGGTAAGAAAGCCCAAATACTACCAGAATAGTGTGTTTTCACCATGAGATGTAATGAAATAGTTGACTTTCCTGAAAATCTTCGCTATAATATTTTATATGTCTGGGAGCGCTACCAGAATTATTCCTCTGATTTTTCTGGCTGAGTGGTTGATGATAATGGAGTTGCCGTTTGTCTGATCTAACGCTTGACGATATTGCAGAGAAATCTGGGGTTTCTCGTTCCACCGTTTCCCGCGTGATAAACGGTCAGCCGTATGTTCGGAAGGATGTTCGTGAGCGTGTCCTGAAAGTGATCCAGGAAACCGGCTTTCATCCTAATCTGGCTGCCCGCGCCCTGGCTTCGCAGCGCTCCTGGATGATTGGTCTGGTACTGCCCAGTAGTGTTAGCTCCTTTTTCGCCGATCCTTATTTTCCTCGTCTCACACAAGGCATTGCCCGGGCGTGTAATCAGCATAATTACACTTTGGGTCTATTTCTGATGGATACTCCGGAAGATGAAGAAAAAATATTTCCCAGAGTATCGCGGAAGGGATTTCTGGATGGAGTCCTGGTTCAATCTGGCCGGATCGGCGACCAGCTGATTGAGCGGTTGGTTAAGCTGACCATACCGATCGTAGTAGCTGGGCGCCCTTTTCACGACGACGATGTGAGCTATATTGATGTCGATAATGTCAAAGCTGCTTTCGAAGCAGTATCTCATCTGGCTCGGCTGGGGTACAGAAGGATAGGCGCCATTACGGGTAACATCAACAGCACAGTCAGCCTGGATCGAAAGGAAGGCTATTTGAGAGCTTTGCTGGGGCATGGATTGGCGGTTAATAAAGCCCTGATCGTAGAAGGCGATTTCACAGAGGTGGGAGGTTACTTGGCCATGCGGCAGTTGCTGTCTGCCAAACCCGACGCTGTGTTTGCCGCTTCAGATGTAATGGCGCTTGGTGCAATGCGGGTGGTGCGTGAGGCCGGGTTGCGCGTACCAGAGGATATCGCTTTTGTGGGTTTCGATGATCTACCCCTTGCTTCGCTTTCCGACCCTCCCCTGACCACTATCCACCAGCCAATCTCTGAGTTTGGTGAAAAAGCAATCGAGATCCTGATTGATCTGATTGAAAATGGGATCATGCCAGCTCGGCAGA
>Ga0105100_10000814_pt1 | contig 18111 bp, 15 predicted proteins | sample PPLLak12cMay2015_2_FD_87033 | JGI IMG/M metagenome (GOLD analysis project Ga0105100, IMG submission 87033) | Freshwater sediment microbial communities from Prairie Pothole Lake near Jamestown, North Dakota, USA - PPLs Lake P8 Core (1) Depth... | ecosystem: Environmental > Aquatic > Freshwater >...
CGTGGGTGCGGAAGCCCAGCCCGGGCCTGCCGCCGAAATGATGCTTGATGCCGATGCGCTGCCTCCGGCCGCGCTTTCGCCAAACGAAACCAACGCCGATGCCGAGCGATCCGCCGGTGATGCGTACGCCGGAGCGACGGCCGCCGCCCTCCCGACGCCTGAGCCTGCCTTGAAGGCAGGGGAGGTCGGCGAGGAGCCCGCGCCGGCGGCGCCGGCGGCAACGCCACCCGACCTCACCCAGGTGGCGGAGGTAGCGGCACAGGAGCAAGCCCTGGCCGATGCCATCGAACCGCTGCCTCAGGAACTGGCCCCCAGGTCTCACTCCCGCTGGATTGTCCGACCGCTGCAGGTGGCTGCCGCCACGCTGGGCGTGCTGACGTTGATTCTGGGCATGCTGGCGGTACGCGCTCGCCATCGCGTCTGAGTAGGGAGGTCCACGACGACCGTCTACTGCCCGGCATGCGGCGCCCCCACACAGCTTCAGGATGTGCATGGCGCGTTGCGCCCCGTCTGCGCCGGCTGTGGACGAATCCACTTTGAAGATCCGAAGGTTGCGGCGGCTACTGTGGTGATTCAGGACGGGGCGGTCCTGCTGGTCCAGCGGCGCAACTCACCTGCCAAGGGCCTGTGGACCCTCCCAGCGGGCTATGTCGATGCCGGCGAGGACCCGCGCCTGGCCGCGGCGCGCGAGGTGACCGAGGAGACCGGGGTTGAGGTGGACATCGGAGAGGTCGCCGACGTGCTGTTCGAGCCGGCGGAGGGTGAGCGCCGCTCGACGATCGTGATCGTGTACTGGAGCGAGCTGCGCGGCGGGGAGCTGAGGGCGGGCGACGACGCGCTGCGAACAGGGTTCTTCGCCCTGGATGACCTGCCGCCGATCGGCTTCCGCTCGACGCGTTCGATCCTGGACCAGATCCGGCGCAGCCCTTCCTCCGCACTATAATCTCAGCCCCGGCACGGCCCAGCGCATTGAGAGCGTTTGCGCCTGCAAGCGCTACCCCGCCGACTCGGGCCGGGCATCCGGGCTGGAAACCAGAATGCGATTTGACGTCTTCACCATCTTGCCGGAAGTGATGGAGGCCTACCTTCAGGCCAGCATGCTGCGGCGGGCGCAGGCCGCCGGGCTGCTCGAGGTTCGCCTGCACAACCTGCGTGACTTCACCCACGACAGGCACCGCACCACCGATGATCAGCCCTACGGCGGGGGTGGGGGGATGGTGATGAAACCGGAGCCGATCTTCTCCGGCGTGGAATCTGCGTTGGGAAACGACCTCGGGCGAGTGCCGGTGATCCTGCTCACCCCGCAAGGAGAGCGGTTCGACCAGCGTATGGCGCGCGCCCTGTCCGACTGCAGCCGGGTAGCCCTGATCTGCGGCCGCTATGAGGGCGTAGATGAGCGGGTGCGGCGCCATCTGGCGACGGCCGAGATCTCGGTCGGCGACTACGTGGTGACCGGCGGAGAGCTCCCGGCGCTGATCGTGATCGATGCCGTGACACGCCTCTTCCCTGGCGCCCTGGGGGACGAGGATGGCGCCGAGGACGACTCCCACGCCCAGGGCCTGCTCGAGTACCCGCAGTACACGCGGCCGTCGGTCTTCCGGGACTGGCCGGTGCCGGGGGTGCTGATCTCGGGGGACCATGCGCGGGTCGCTGCCTGGCGGCGGGGCCAGTCGCTGCGCAGGACGCTCGATCGACGTCCGGATCTGCTCGACGCCGAGCAGCTCAATGCTGCTGATCGCCGGCTGCTGGACCTGCTGGAGTTGAATCCCGATGACCTTCACCCGTCAGCTCAACCCAAGCCGCCCACGGAGAAACGCTGATGCGTCGCCACCGATCTTACGGCGTTGCCCTGGTTGTGCTCGGCTGTGGCCTGATGGCAGTCGGCTGTCAGGGACCATCGCCCGACGACTTTCCCCTGACCGCGGGCCCCTCCCCAACCGCACCCGTGGCCGCCACGCCCACGCCCTTGCCGCCTCCGCCGGAGATGCTGGTCGTCTGCCTGGCCGAAGAACCAGCCTCCTTGTATCTCTATGCCGACAACAGCGTTGCCTCAGCTGTCGTCCGGCAGGCGATCTACGACGGCCCGATCGACTTCCTGGATTTTGCCTATCAACCCGTCATCCTGGAGAAGCTGCCCTCGCTGGCGGATGGGGACGCTTCGATCGTTCCGGTGCCGCTTGCATCGGGCGACATCTACTGGAATCCGATCACCCAACTGCCGGAGAACCTCCGGCCCGGGAAGATGTACGTTCCGTCCGGTTGTGAGAACGAAACCTGCATGCGCAGCTTCCAGGGGGGCGAGGTCCAGATGGACCAGCTGACGGCGGATTTCCGCCTGCTGCCGGGGCTGCAGTGGTCCGACGGCGCAGCGCTCACCGCCGCTGACTCAGTGCTCTCGTACAGGCTGGATGGGGCGAGCGACACGCCGTCGTTCAAGTTCCTCTACGATCGAACGCAAAGCTACGAGGCGGTCGATGAACGCACCGTGCGCTGGACGGGCATCCCCGGCTTCTTGGACGCAGAGTATCCGGGCAACTTCTGGTCTCCGCTGCCCTCTCACCTGATGGGCGACCTGTCGGCGGGAGAAGTGCTTGCACTGGAGGAAGCGAACCGGGCGCCGGTCGGGTGGGGACCCTACCGGATGCTGGAATGGGTGCCCGGGGAGCACATCCTTGTCGAGAAGAATCCGCTGTACTTCCGGGCGGAGGAAGGACTGCCGGCCTTCGATCAACTGCTCTTCCGCTTCGTCAGCGGCGGCCCGGAGGCTGGCGTGCAGCAGCTGCTCACCAGCGAGTGCGACGTGCTGGAGGAAGGCGTGCTGCTGGACGGGCGCGGTCAGCCGACACCTGACCTGCTCGAGACCCTGACCAGGTATGTCGAGGAAGACCGGCTCTCGCTTGCGGCCTCAACCGGTACGCTGGTTACCCGCCTGGATTTCAATCTGACGCCTGTCGGGATGCCCGACCGGCCCCCGGCGCATGACCAGCGGGTGCGTGAGGCGGTGGACCTGTGCCTCGACCGTGCAGCGCTCAACACCGACCTGTTCGTCGGGCTGGGCGGGATCCCGCGTGACGGACTGCCCCCAGGCCATCCATTGGCCCTGACCCGTCAGACCGTGGTGCACGATCCAGCGCAGGGGAGCGAGATCCTGAGCCAGGCAGGTTGGCTTGACACCGACGGCGACCCAGCCACGCCTCGACTGTGGTCGGGCGGGTTGGGCATCCCCGCCGGCACCCCTCTTTCTTTCCAACTGACGGTGGCCCAGGGAGTGGCTGGCCGGTCTCTGGGGCAGGCCCTGCAGCGCCAGTTGGAGGAATGCGGGATCGGCATTGAGCTGGTGGAGACGAGCGCAGACGATCTGGCCCAGCCCTGGCCTGATGGGCCGGTGCTCGGCCGCACGTTTGACACGGTTGTCTGGTCCTGGCCGACGCTCACTACGCCGCTGTGCGAGGCCTATGCCGGTTGGGAGGTTCCCAGCCAGGCTCAGCCGCTGGGTATCAACGCCTCGGGGTTCGCCCAGCCGGGGTATGACGCCGAGTGCCGGGCGCTGCTGATCTCCCGGCCAGAAGGTCAACGCCGCTTGGAGGCCGTCCAAGCGCTGCAGCAGATCCTGGCCCTCGAACGGCCCGGCGTGGCGCTGGCCGCCCCGCCGCGCATTGTGGCGCACGCCTCGGACCTGTGCGGCCTGGCGCCGAATCCATCTGTCCTGACCGGACTCTGGAACCTGGAAGAGGTTGGTCGCGGGCAAGACTGCCGGTAAGCCGGTGAGCGCCAGCAGTTCCTAGGGGGCCGGGGGGCAGGATGTGCATCCCCGCTCCCCAGGCCCCAGCCCCCCACACCCCCGCAAGCGGCGGTTGACGCTGACCACCGGTCGAGACTTCGAACCGCCGCACGAGAGCCGGATCGTCTCCCGCAGCCGAGGACGAGTAGAGCTCGGACATTGCACTGGGCCGCGCGGGGGGTGAGGGGGAGGCCTGGCGCCGCTCGCTGGGTGAGTGAGAAAGCGCATCCGCTGGGGGGCGGGCGAGGGTGCGCGGGCGGTCGGCCGGAAGGCCCACCTCGGGCCTTGGCCGGATTGACCCTTCCCCTTGTTGGGGTATAATCCGTTCACGCGATGGCTTTCGGCAGGTGGGGTCAGTGACCCCGGGGCCGCGCGGACCTTGTATGCGGATATCAGCCAATGCCGTGATGGTTGCTCGCGGACGCCCTGTTCGGATGCCATGAGTTCTGGCGACTGCACTTGCCTAACCCAGCTCAAATCGGGAGAACACGCATAGAATGCTGAAGCCACAGGCGACGGATTCTAGGGTGCTGGAGGTCGAGGACCTCGCCACGCGCTTTCATACGCAGGATGGCACCGTTCACGCCGTGAACGGTGTTTCGTTCTATCTGCAATCCGGCGAGACGCTGGGGCTGGTGGGCGAGAGCGCTTGCGGTAAGTCGGTGACGGTGATGTCGCTCTTGCGGCTGATCCCCGAGCCCCCCGGTGAGATCTACCGCGGCAAGGCCAACTTCATGGGGCGCGACCTGCTGAAGATGACCCCGGAGGAGATCCGCCACGTGCGCGGCGGGCAGATCGGGATGGTCTTCCAGGACCCGATGACCTCCTTCAACCCGGTCTTGACGATCGGCCGGCAGCTCACCGAGCCGCTCGAGGTCCACCTCGGCATGAACAAGACGCAGGCGGCCGATCGCGCGGTGGAGATGCTGGAGATGGTCGGCATCCCCAATGGCCGGCAGCGGCTGGGCGACTACCCGCACCAGTTCTCGGGCGGCATGCGCCAGCGGGTGATGATCGCCATGGCTCTGTCGTGCGCCCCGCAGATCCTGATCGCCGATGAACCGACCACCGCGCTCGACGTGACGATCCAGGCCCAGATCATCGAATTGGCCAAGCGCCTGCGCGACGAGATCGGCATGGCCATCATCTGGATCACGCATGACCTGGGCATCATCGCCGGCCTGGCTCAGCGCGTGGCGGTCATGTATGGCGGGCTGATCATCGAGCATGCGCAGGTGAAGGAGCTGTATGTCAATCCGCTCCACCCGTACACGCTGGGGCTGATGGGCAGCCTGCCGCGCATCGATGACCTGACCCACCGCCGGCTGCTGTCGATCGACGGCCTGCCGCCGACGCTGTATGAGACCCCCAGGTCGTGCCCGTTTGCGCCGCGCTGCAAGTACGTGGTTGACCGCTGCTTGAACGAGAATCCGCCGCTACTGCAGGTCGCTCCCGATCACGAAGTCGCCTGCTGGGTGGATGCCAGGACGGGGAAACTGCGCTGATGAGCGAATCCTCAAATGACGGCTTGCTGCGCGTTGTCGATCTGGTGAAGCATTTCCCGATCACGCGCGGAATCGTGTTCCAGAAACAGGTCGGGGCGGTCCACGCCGTGGATGGCGTGAGCTTCGAGATCAAGAAGGGTGAAACCTTTGGCCTGGTGGGGGAGTCGGGCTGCGGCAAATCGACGACCGGCAGGACGATCCTGCAGCTGTACCGGCCGACCTCGGGCAAGGTCTATTACGGGGACATCGACCTGACGACGTTGCCATCGGAAGAGATGCGCCGTATGCGGCGCAAAATGCAGATGATCTTTCAGGACCCGTACGCCAGCCTGAACCCGCGCATGACGGTCGGCGAGATCGTCGGTGAGCCGCTGATCGTTCACAACCTGGCCAAGAACAGCGAGGTTCAGGAGCGGGTGGGCCGGCTGCTCGAGCTGGTTGGGCTGAACTCGGCCTACGTCAACCGCTATCCGCATGAGTTTTCCGGCGGCCAGCGACAACGCATCGGTGTGGCCCGCGCCCTGGCGCTGCAGCCCGAGTTGATCGTGTGCGACGAGCCGATCTCGGCCCTGGATGTCTCGATCCAGGCGCAGGTAGTCAACCTGCTCGAGGACCTGCAGGACCAATTCGACCTGACCTACCTGTTCATCGCCCACGACCTGTCGATGGTGCGCCATATCAGCGACCGGGTCGGCGTGATGTACCTGGGCAAGATCGTCGAACTGGCCAGCCGCAACGATGTGTATGCCAACCCACTGCATCCGTACACCAAGGCGCTGCTTTCGGCGGTGCCGGTCGCCGATCCGCTGATCGAGGAGAAGCGTGAGCGGATCATCCTGCAGGGTGATGTGCCCAGCCCGGTCAACCCGCCGTCCGGCTGCCATTTCCGCACGCGCTGCCCACTGGCGGTCGACCTGTGCGCCCAGAAGGAGCCCGAGTGGCGGGAGATCACCCCGTCCCACTGGGTGGCTTGCCATTTGGTTTAGAATTGACATGCAGGTTCGCCCCGGCTGGGGCGGAAGGGAGGTGGTTTCGCACAATCACGCAGCCTGGATATTCCGTTTCGGGAAGACCACAAAGACACACGAGCAAGGAGGAGAAGTCCAATGCGTACTAAGTGGTTTGGTGTTGTCTCGTTGCTGGTGGCCTTCGGCCTGATCCTGGCCGCTTGCGCCCCGGCAGCTGGCACGCCCATTGTTCAGACCGTGATCGTCGAAGGCGAGGTTATGGTCGTTACCGCCACACCCGAGGGTGAGATGGCGGGGCCGAAGGTCTTGAGACTGAGCACCGGCGGCGGCGGCGATGTGCCGACGCTCGACCCGAACCTGGCCACGGATACGACGTCGATCGATGTCGTCAATCACACGATCGTCGGCCTGACCAACCTGGACGAAGTCACCCTCGAACTGGGCCCTGGGATGGCCGAGTCGTGGGAGGTTTCCGAGGATGGCCTGACCTACACCTTCAAGATGCGCGAAGGCATCCCGTGGGTGAAGTGGAACGGCACCGAGGTGGTCGAGGTGATGGACTGCCAGGACCCGCCGGCGCCGCGCATGGTAACGGCGCACGACTTCGAGTACGGAATCAAGCGCGCCCTGGCACCTGAGACTGCTTCCGACTACGCCTACGTCCTGGGTTTCGCCATCAAGGGCGCCAATGAGTTCAACGCCGGCGATGCAACAGCTGATGACGTGGCGGTCAAGGCGCTCGACGACTATACGCTCGAGGTCACCTTCCTGGAGCCGGTCGCCTACAACCTCAACATCATCGGGCTGTGGACTGGCCGCGCCGTGCCGAAGTGGCTGATCGAAGGCGATGACTGCACCGAGGCCCGCGGCGACCGCTGGACCGAGCCCGGGTTCTTCCAGGGTTTTGGCCCGTACGTCCTGAAAGAATGGATCCACGACTCTTACCTCTCGATCGTGAAGAACCCGTTCTGGACCGGTATCGAGACCATCGAAGTTCCCAAGATCGATGAGGTCCAGTGGGTGATGTTGGATGCGATCCCGCAGTTCGCCGAGTACGAAGCCGGCAACCTGGACGTGGCCACGGTGCCTTCGCAGGACCTCGACCGCGTCAAGGCCGACCCGGTGCTGTCGGCGGAGTACAGTTCCGAACCCAACCTGTGCACCTACTACTACGGCTTCAACACCAAGGCGCCGTTCGTCGATGACGCGCGCGTGCGTCGCGCGCTGTCGATGGCAATCGACCGCCAGGGCCTGATCGACAACGTGCTCAAGGCGGGCCAGGAGCCGGCGCAGTGGTTTGCCCGCCCCGGGCTGGCCGCTGCCCCGACCATCGAAGAGTTCCCGGACCTGGGTGTCAAGTCTGATCCGGTGGGTGCCAAGGCCGAGTTCGACGCATACCTGGCCGAGAAGGGCATCACCGCCGCGGATGTCGACATCACGTTGATGTTCAACACCTCCTCCGGCCACCAGCAGATCGCCGAGGCGCTCCAGCAGATGTGGCGCGACACTCTGGGTCTCGAAGTCCAGTTGACCAACCAGGAATGGCAGGTCTTCTTGGACACGATCCGCGACCCGAACAACACGCCGCAGATCTACCGCCTGGGCTGGTGCCAGGACTACCCGGATACGAACAACTTCACCCGTGAAGTGTTCACTTACGGCGGTTCGGCCAACCCAACTGGGGGCGGCGGAATCAACTGGGGCCCCGGTGACGGCAACTACGACGAGTTCGAGAGCATTGTGCTCGCGGCTGCCGTCGAGAGTGACGTGGCCGCGCGAACCCAGATGTACGCTGACGCCGAGCAGATCCTGGTCATGACCGACGCGGCCATCGCCCCGATCTACTGGTACACCAGCTCGAGCGTTACCAAGCCGTACGTCCAGCGGACCTACAGCGTCACGGGAAGCCACCAGCAGTACTGGGAGTGGGATCTCGCCGAGTAACTTGAGAGACCCGTAAGCCCAAGGGGGGAGGGGCGACCCTCCCCCCTGTCTCCCTGACGGCGGACTGCGGCGGTGAATGGCCAGCGCCGCAGTCCGCCGCCGGGCAAAGGGCTAAGGAGACACCGTCATGGGTCGATATGTCGTGCGTCGGCTCCTGTGGCTGATCGTCGTCTTGTTCGCCGTCTCGGTGATCACGTTTGGTTTGATGCACGCCGTACCGGGCGGCCCGTTCCAACGCGAGAAGGCCCTGCCGCAGGCGATCATTGACAACCTCAACGAACGCTATCACATGGATGAGCCGCTGCCGATGCAGTATGCGCGCTATATCACTGCCATCGTGGTTCCGCACATTTCCGACGTGCCGCCGGGGATCTCCAGCCTGGATGATGCACTCTTCAGCGTCAAGCTCGGCGCGGTGTGGCTGAAGTGGATGGATTTCGGCCCGTCCTACGTGTCGCGCAGTCGGTCGGTCAACGACATCTTCCGCGACAACCTGCCGATCTCGTTTCAGCTCGGCATGATGTCGCTGACGCTGGCCGTGGCCATCGGTGTGCCCCTCGGAATCCTGGCGGCGCTGAAGCAGAATACGTTCTGGGACTACTTTGGCATGAGCATCGCCATCTTCGGGGTCTCGGTGCCGGTGATTGTGTTGGGGCCGATCCTGGTGGCGGTTTTTGCCGTCGCCCTCGGGTGGTTCCCGGCCACAGGCTGGGGGACTCAGCCGCCCTACATCTTGTTCTTCCTGCCCCGGACGATCGGGCCTGACTACTTCCGTCACGCTGCGCTGCCGGTGATTGGCCTGGGCCTGGCCAGCATGGCCATCATCGCCCGGCTGACGCGGGCGACGCTGCTGCAGGTGATCCGCGAGGACTACATCCGCACCGCCCGCGCCAAGGGCTTGGCGGAACGGGTGGTGGTCGTCCGCCACGCGCTGAAGAACGCGCTGATCCCGGTCGTCACTGTCCTGGGTCCGCTCTTCGCCGCTCTGGTGACCGGCACGTTCGTCACCGAGACGATCTTTGGCATTCCTGGGATGGGACGCTACTTTGTCACCAGCATCACCAATCGCGACTACCCGGTGATCATGGGCACGATCCTGCTGTATGCCTTTCTGTTGGTGATCGCCAACCTGGCGGTGGATCTGGTCTATGCCTGGCTGGATCCCCGCATTCGTTACGAGTAACCTGCTCGGAGGCCCGCGATGACGGTGCAGACAGATGTGTTGGATGCGGGGGTAGCCGGGGTTCCCCGAACGCAGAAGGGCGAAAGCCTGTGGCTGGATGCCTGGCGGCGGCTGCGCCGCAACCGGGCCGCCGTCCTGGGAGGCGCAATCATCCTGTTGTTGGCTGGGATGGCCATCTTCGCCGATGCCATTACCCCCTTTACCTTCTATGAACAGACCTTGGTCGACAACAATAAGGTCCCGCCCTGGATGCTGACGATCTTCCCATTCATGGCTCCCTATGCGAAGATCAGCACCGACTACCTCATTGGGGCGGACTACGTCGGGCGGGATATCTTCACGCGCATCGTCTTTGGCTCCCGGGTTTCGTTGACTGTGGCCCTCGTCGCACCCTTGATCAGCTTGGTCATCGGTCTGGTCGTGGGCAGCATCTCTGGCTTCCGCGGCGGACGGACCGATAGCATCCTGATGCGCATCGTCGACGTGTTGTATGCATTCCCCACGATCCTGTTCGTGATCCTGCTGATGGCCTTCTTCCGCTCGACCTTCGCCAAGCCGGATCCCGGCAGCTTCACCTACTTGGTGAGCTCGCTCGACAACCGCATGGGGGGGATGCTGTTCATCTTCGTCGGGCTGGGGATCACTGCCTGGGAGACGATGGCCCGCCTCTCGCGCGGCCAGGTGCTCTCGGTGCGCGAGAAGGAATACATCGAGGCCGCCAGGACGATCGGTGTGAAGGATGGTCGGACCATGCGCAAGCATGTCCTGCCCAACATCATCGGGCCGCTGATCGTCTACGAGACGCTGGCCATCCCGACCTACATCGCGCTGGAGGCCTTCTTGTCGTTCATCGGCCTGGGGGTCAATCCGCCGACGCCCTCCTGGGGCTCGATGATCGCCGACGGCTCGGGTGTGGTCCGCTCGTACCCGAACCAGGTGATCTTCCCGGCGCTGGCGCTGGCGATCACCATGTTCGCCTTCAATTTCCTGGGTGACGGGCTGCGCGACGCGCTGGATCCGCGGCTGCGCGGCACGCAGTAGCCCTTCGCCGGTCCATAGCGTACAATTTCCTCACGCCGATCGCCGGCCATTCGGCGGTCGGCGTCGTCATACCCTGCAGGCGTGGACGGACCCTTGCTGTAGCCTGGGGATCGGGAGATCGGGTTGAGAGCCTCTGAACTTGGCTTGTTCCTGCTGGGAGGCATGCTGTGCCTGGGCGCCGCAGCCACGGCGGGCGCAGTCGAGGCCGCCCGCCTCGAGCCGAGCGCCGCCGATCCGGCCCAGGCCGTCGAGGATCAGCTCGTGCGCGGCCGCGTCGCCTACGGCCTGAACTGCATCAGTTGCCATGCCAACCGCCTGCAGGGCCTCACCGATGAATGGCGGGCGCAGTGGGATCCCGATCACCAGGACTGCTGGAAGTCCAAGTGCCACTCATTCAATCACCCGCCGGATGGGTTCATCATCCCCCGCTGGGCGCCGCCGCTGCGTGAGGAGATGCTGGCAAAGTACGCAACCGCCGCCGACATGTTCGACTACATTGCAGTGGCCATGCCCTATCAGGAACCAGGCGTGCTGAGCGACGAGAAGTATTGGGACATCGAGGCCTACATTCTGCACGAAAACGGCCTGCGCTGGGGAAAGGAACCCCTGGGTCCGGCGAATGCTTCAGTGATCCCGTTGCGCGGCCCCGACCAGGGCGAGCCGCAGGCGGCTGACGCAACTCCCTCTCCGCAGCCAACCGCGACGCCAGGCGAAGCGCTCAGTCAGCCCGCAGGCTCGCCGGAGGGGGAAGCCTCGCGGGCCTGGGTTGTTCTGGTAGCGGGGTTGATCGGGCTGCTGGCCGCTGGCGGAGGCCTGGGGTTGTGGCGGAGGCGGGCCAAAGGATGACATCAGGACTCAAGGAAGTAGACTCATGCACAAGGACGTGGATATGAGCCTGGTCAACTCGGACGGCATGCTGCTTAACGTGCAGGACTTGAAGACCTACTTCTTCACCGATGACGGGGTGGTCAAGGCGGTCGACGGTGTCGACTTCTACGTCGGCCGGGGCGAGGTCTTCGGCCTGGTCGGCGAATCCGGCTGCGGCAAGAGCGTCACCGCCATGTCGATCCTGCGCCTGGTCGATCCCCCGGGTCAGGTGGTCGGCGGCAGGATCGAATTCGACGGTGCATCGCTGCTCGACTTGCCGGAGGACCAGATGGTCGACCTGCGCGGCAGCCGCATCTCCATGATCTTCCAGCAGCCGCAGTCGAGCTTGAACCCGGTCTTCACCGTGGGCGATCAGATCGCTGAGGTGCTGCAGCTGCATCAGCACCTGGACAAAAAGCGGGCGAATGAGAGAGTCATTGAGGTCCTGCAGGCGGTGGGCATCCCCGATCCCGCCCGCCGGGCCAAGTCCTACCCGCATGAGCTCTCCGGTGGACAGGCACAACGGGTGATGATCGCCATGGGGCTGGTGCTCAGCCCACAGCTGCTGATCGCCGATGAGCCGACGACGGCGCTCGACGTCACCATCCAGGCGCAGATCCTGGACCTGATGCGCGAGCTGCGGAGCCGCTGGAACACGGCGGTGATCCTGATCACTCACGATCTGGGCGTGGTGGCCGAGATGGCCGAGCGGGTTGCGGTGATGTATGCCGGCAGGATCGTCGAGCAAGCTGCGGTGCGCACGCTGTTCGATGAGCCGCTGCACCCCTACACCCAGGGGTTGATCGCCTCGATCCCGGTGCTGGGCAAGGTCACCGATCGGCTGGAGGTGATTCCGGGCAGCGTGCCCAACCTGATCGACCTGCCCCCGGGCTGCCGCTTCGCCGCTCGCTGCCGCTCGCGAATCGAGTATCATCTCGATATCTGCACCCGGGAGGAACCGGGACTGTTGCCCATCCAGGCCGGGCACGATGTGCGCTGCTGGCTGTACGAGGATGGGGAGGGGCATCAGGCGCCCCTGAGGCAGAGCTGAGGATGACGGAGTCTGCATTGGCCGAACGGGAAACCGCAGCGGTAGCAGGCAATGGCCGGCCGAACCTGGTCGAGGTCCGCAACCTGGTCAAGTATTTCCCAGTGCGCACGGGTGTGCTGCAACGCGTCGGCGCCTGGGTGCAGGCGGTCGACGATGTGAGCTTCTTCATCCGCAAGGGGGAAACCCTCGGCCTGGTCGGCGAATCGGGTTGCGGCAAGACCACGGTTGGGCGAACCGTCCTGCGCCTGATCGAGCCCACCCGCGGCAGCGCCACTTTCGAGGGGCAGGACATCTTTGCGCTGCGCGGCCGGGATCTCAAGGCCATGCGGCGCAACATGCAGATCATCTTTCAGGACCCGTACTCCTCGCTGGATCCGCGCATGCCGATCGGAGAGTCGGTCGGCGAAGGGCTGCGCATCCACCACATCGGCACGGCGCGCGAACGGCAGCAAGCGGTCATGGACGTGCTGCGCAAGGTCGGGCTGGAGGAGTACCACGCACGGCGCTACCCGCACGAGTTCTCCGGCGGCCAGCGTCAGCGGATTGGCATCGCTCGCGCGCTGGCGCTACGCCCCAAGTTCATCGTGGCCGATGAGCCGGTTTCGGCGCTCGATGTCTCCATCCAGTCGCAGGTGCTCAACATCCTGAAGGACCTGCAGGCGGAGTTCAATCTCACCTACCTGTTCATCGCCCACAACATGAGCGTGGTCGAGCACGTGTCCGACCGGGTGGCGGTGATGTACCTGGGCAAGATGGTCGAGATGGCCGACCGCATTGAACTGTTCGCCAACCCGTTGCATCCCTACACGCAGGCTCTGATGTCGGCCATCCCCATCCCCGACCCGCACATGCGCAAGCAGCGCATCCTGCTTGCGGGGGACGTACCCAGTCCGGTCAACCCGCCCGGCGGGTGCCGCTTCCACCCGCGCTGTCCGGTGGCGGTGGGGCACTGTGCAGTCCAGGAACCCCCCTTCCGGGAGGTCAGTCCCGACCACTGGGCGGCCTGCTGGCGAGTGGGGTAGTCATGCGTGCGCCGCGCATCCTCCTGGTGGACGATCAGCGGCAAGTCTCCCGCATGCTCCGCGCCAGCCTCGAGCTGTCCGGCGAGGGCTACGTTGTCGTCGATTCGCCTTCCGGCGAGGAAGCGCTGCTGGAGCTGGCCCGCGGCCCGATTGACCTGCTCGTGACCGACCTGCGCCTGCCGGGGATCTCCGGCCTGGACCTGCTGGCGCGGGTGCGCCAGCTCAATCCGAATGCGCGCGCCATCCTGATCACCGGCCAGCCAACCGACGAGATCCAGGCGCTGGCACAGCAAATGGGCGTGGTGGCTTTCCTGCGCAAGCCGATCGGGACCTCGTTCTTCCTGGAGGCGGTGGCGCGCGCCTGTCAGCTCTCTGAAGAGCCGGTCAAGACGGTGCAGGTCACCGAGGAGGAAAAACCGCGGCTGGCCGAGCGGCTGGCAAGCCTGCGCCGGGACCTCGGCGCTGAGGCGGTGCTGCTGGCTGACGAGCGGGCTGAGGTTGTCGCCCGCTCGGGGGAACTGCTGGGCTTTGATCTGACCAGCGTCTTGGCGGCGTTGGTGACCGCGTGCTCCTCCGGCCAGAAAGTGAGCATGCTGCTGGCCTCCAACACGCCTGGCACTTTCCAGTTCTTCGCCGGAAGCACGCACGATTTCTTCCTTGCCAATGTCGGGGCGGACTTCGCCCTGTTGATTGCCTTTCCCGGCGGGAAGGGCAGTCGCCAGATCGGCGCGATGCTACATCTGGCGCAGCCAGCGATTCGGGACCTGTACAAGGCGGTAACCAGCGAAGTGACCAGCGAAGGCAAGTCCACCCCTGAAGCTGAGCCGGCCGAGGAGGCCATCCAGCGCCCGGCTGAATCGATGCGCCCGGACCTGGATGCCGCCTCGAAGAAGGCCAAGACGCAGGATCCGGAAGGATTCTGGGAGAAAGCGGTCGATGAGTCGGGCGGGGTAGGTCCCAGCGGAGACGAGCTGACCTACGATCAGGCCCGTCAGCTCGGACTGCTGCCGGATGAATCGTCCTCCTGACCCGGTCGGACACGCTGCTGCCGGGTCACTCCAGCCTCCCGGATCCGGGCTGCGATCGGCGGCAGTGCGGTCGGTCGCCCAAGGGAGAGCCGGCGAGAGGCGGCGTGTTACAATCCCGTTCCCCGAGTCACCTGTGGGGCCCTTGGGGCGTAGTGCAAAGGCAGCACACCGGACTTTGGATCCGTGGATCCAGGTTCGAATCCTGGCGCCCCAGCCTTCCGGGCGAATGGATCAGGCGTTCTGGAACCAGGAAGCGAGAGCGGCTCTTCGGGGTGGGGCGACGCCCGGCTGCGGAGAGCCGCTCTGCCCGTATTCCAGGGCAGCCTCTATGTGGGTCGCCCGGGTGGTCTTGGCAGGATCAATGGCGCTGACAGGCGCGAGGTGCACGGGATGAAGGTTGAATCGGTTGTGTTGGCGGCGGGCCTGGGGACGCGCATGCGCTCCGACCTGCCTAAGGTGCTGCACCCGCTGGGAGGCAAGCCGATGCTGCTGTGGAGCGTGCAAGCCTGTCACGCGGCCAGCGGCGTGTGGCCGGTGATCCTCGTCGCTCCGAACGCCCCGACGGTGCGCCAGACGGCGGGAGAAGCCTGTCGCTATGTGGAACAGGCAGAACGCCTGGGAACCGGCCATGCCGCGTTGCAGGCCGCCAGCCTGCTGCGGGGACGCTGCGACCTGGTGCTGGTCACCAGTGCCGACATGCCGCTGCTCACGGCCGCGACCATGCGCCGTGTGATCGAAGCCAAGCGCAGCAGCCAGGCGCCTTTTGCCTTTCTTACACACTGCGGTCCGCTGGCGCGCGGCTTCGGACGCGTGTTGCGCGATCCCGCCGGTGAGCCGCAGGCGATCGTCGAGGAGGCAGACTGGCGCGGACCCACGGCGGGCGAGATGGAGTTCAACGCCGGACTGTATGTCTTCGAAGCTGAATGGCTGTGGAGCCATCTGCCAGCGCTTCCGATCTCGAACAAGGGCGAGTACTACCTCACCGACCTGGTGGCGGCCGCCGCCGGTGAGGGGAGGCCTGCCGCTGCCGTGAACACCGAGGATGCAGACGAAATCATCGGCATCAATACCCGGGTGCACCTGGCCGAGGCCGAGCGGGCCTTGCAGCGGCGCATCAATCAGCGCTGGATGCTTGAAGGCGTGACGATCGTGGACCCTGCCACGACCTATATCGGCGATCAGGTCAGCCTGGGGCGAGACTCGGTCATCTGGCCCAACACCCATCTGCAGGGGAGCACGACGATTGGAGAGCGGTGTGAGATCGGTCCCAACAGCATCTTGCGCGAAGCGCGCCTGGGAAGCGGCTGCCACGTGGTGGCCTCGGTGGTGGAGGGTGCAGTCCTGGAGGATGAAGTGCAGATCGGACCGTTTGCCCGCCTGCGTCCGGGCGCTCACCTGATGCGCGGCGTGCACATGGGCAACTTCGGCGAGGTGAAGAACAGCACGCTTGCGCCCGGCGTGAAGATGGGGCACTTCTCCTACGTTGGGGATGCGACCATCGGAGAAGGAGCCAACATCGGCGCCGGCACGATCACCTGCAACTTCGGCCGCGACGGAAAGAAGAACCACACCGAAATCGGCGCCGGCGCTTTCATTGGAAGCGACACGCTGCTGGTGGCTCCGGTGCGCGTCGGCCAAGGCGCGGTGACCGGGGCGGGATCGGTGGTCACGCGCGACGTCGCTGACCACTCGCTGGCCGTTGGCGCCCCAGCTCGGACGATCCGCAAGCTGGGGGCCCATGACTGAGCAGGGCTGGTTAGCCGGGCTGTGGGTGTTGGCGATCGGCCTGAACGGCCTGCTGGCGGCGACCCGCAGCGGCCTCGTCAACTCACGTCTTTCGACGTTGCGCGACGCCGCCCAGCAGGGGGATCGGGCGGCCGAGAAGGCCTTTCAGGTGGCCGGCAACGCCAGCGATCTGCTGCTGGCGTTCCGCCTGGCGCAGGCGCTGGCTCGACTGATCGCCGTCGGCCTGGGTTTCACCCTGGTGGCGCAGCTTGTGCCGGCGGGCGCCGGCCCGGCCCTCCGGGTGGCAGCGCTGGCCGTGGCGGCCCTGGTCATCTGGCTGGTCGAATGGGGGATGGAGAATCTGGCCCTCCGCCATCCAGAGGCCTGGGCGCGGCGCATGGTCGGGTTGGCACGTTGGATTGTCGCCGGCACGCGTCCGTTCGCGGTGCTGGCGCGGAGCCTGGCTGGCTGGATCTCCGGCAAGCGCGGCGGCGCACACTCTCCCCTGATCACCGAAGAGGAGATCATGACGCTGGTCGACGCCGGCGAGGAAGGGGGCGCCATCGAGGAAGAGGAGAAGGATATGATCTACTCCATCTTCCAGCTGGCCGAGACCCTGGCGCGTGAGGTGATGGTGCCGCGGATCGATATCCAGGCCCTCGAGCAAGACACCCGGGTGGCGGAGGCCACCCGCCAGATGCTCAGCACCGGCCACTCGCGCGTGCCGGTCTTCGCCGGATCGATCGACCAGATCGTGGGGGTGCTGCATGCCAAGGACCTCCTGAGCGCCTGGCAGGCCGGCGGGCAGGAGCGCGCCGTGCGTGATCTGGCGCGACCAGCGTACTTTGTCCCGGAGGCCAAGAAGGCGGACGACCTGCTCCAGGAGCTGCAGGACAAGCTGGTGCACATGGCGATCGTCGTCGATGAGTATGGCGGCACGGCCGGCCTTGTGACACTCGAAGATATCGTCGAGGAGATCATTGGCGAGATTCGCGACGAGTATGACCGTTCGGAGGAGAAGGCCTACCAGCAGATTGACCAGACGGAATTCCTGTTCAGTGGCGGCATCGATCTGGACGATGTCAACCAACTGACGGGTGCCGAGCTCACCAAGGAATCCGCCGAGACGCTGGCCGGCTTCATTTACAGCCGGCTGGGGCGGATTCCCAACCAGGGCGATCGCCTGAGCGCCGGGGGGCTGGAGCTGACCGTCGAGCAGGTGGTTGGACGGCGGATCCGCAAGGTGCGCGCCTCGGCTGCGCCAGAGCAACCTGAGGAGTCATCCGATGAGACTGACCGCGCCCCTAAAGCGTGAGCTGATCGACCGCGCCCGGCTGGCCCGGCGGCGGGCGTATGCGCCCTACTCGGGCTACAACGTGGGGGCAGCGGTGCTGACCTCTTCCGGCAGGATCTACACCGGGGTGAACGTGGAGAACGCCGCCTACCCCAACGGCACGTGTGCCGAGCGAAGCGCGGCCTTCCACGCCGTGGGGCGGGGAGAGCGCAGCTTCGTGGCGGTCGCCGTGGTCACCCAGAACGGGGGCGCCCCGTGCGGCGCCTGCCGCCAGGTGTTGTCGGAATTCGGGCCGGAGATGATCGTACTGATCGCCGACGGCGATGGCCGGCTGGTGCGCCAACTCAAGCTCAGCCAGTTGCTGCCGTATGCCTTCGGGCCGCGGCACCTGGTGCAGCGCTGACCCAATGCCCGCTACTTGATCTTGTCGGTCAATTCGATGAAGTCGTAAGGTTTGCGGTATTCCGAGTACAACACCCGGTCCGGCAGCAGTTCGATATCCCCCTGGAAGTAGTGCTGCAGGATCAAGCGGAAGGTGTTGACCGGGGTGATGTCGCTATACAACCCCTCGCCTCCCCCGTTCGGTAGATACAGGGCATTCAGGATCGTCATGCGCTGCTGCGGGTAGGACACCGTGGCGTGCTTGCCCTCTGGCCCGTGATCGGCCTGCACGATGATGATCGGCGGCCGTTCGGAATTCTC